>PVBE010945359.1_pt1 | contig 34032 bp, 28 predicted proteins | sample 1631181 | NCBI WGS metagenome assembly PVBE01 (sample SAMN08397723, study PRJNA350692) | Marine metagenome, whole genome shotgun sequencing project. | isolation source: water | place: Pacific Ocean | collected 2012-04
CAAATAATTTATCACAAATGAGTACACCCAATGAAGATATCATCAATGCGCTTAAAGAAGCCATATCGCTTCATCAAGAATCCTTACTCAATGACCTATTGTTGATCGCTGATATTGAAGAGATCGATGAAAAGACCTATCAAAAAATGTTACAAAAGATTAAAGAAGAAGATCCTAAGCTTATAAAATTATTAAAATCTCTAGAGGCTCAAGAAATTATTGAGCAGGTGCTAACTAATAAGCTAGAATCATGAAATTTGAACGTCTCTCGAATAAAGAGCTCCAATCCCTTGAAAAAGAATTTATAGAATTCTTAGTTGTCAATACTATCATTGCTGCAGACTGGGAAAAAATTAAAAAAGAAAATCCTGAAAAAGCTGAAAAACTTATTGATCTATTTAGTGACATGGTATGGGGTAAATCTTTAGGGAAAATTAAATTCTTAGAGCACAGAACACCTACCTCCATTAAAGTGTTTAATTGTAAAAAAGAAGTCATTGAATTAATTGGTGTAGATGCCGAGCATCAAGCCTTCAGTTCAAAAAATATTGTTTTTGACCCTAATAAAAAATATAGTCTTTTCCAACACAAGAAAAAATACCATCCCGACAGAGAAACTGAATTATATAAAATGCTAAAGTCTGGATGCTATATTGCCGACAAAAAGCATTTTGAGATTTTAAAAAAGTTAAATGAATCCTAACATCATGGCCAATTTTATTCCTTTCAAAGCATTAAGACCTAAAGCTGAGCTAAGTCATCAAGTATCAGACCCTCCCTATGATGTACTTAAACTTGAAGAAGCCAAGGAAATAATCGAAAATAATTCCTGCTCAATTTTAAAAGCCACACGACCCGATGCAATGATTGCATCTGACCCTCAAAGAGATGGGCAGTCTGAATACGATGTAGCTCACGAAATGTTCAATCAATTAAAAAATGATGGATTTCTAGAATTAGAAAAACAAGATTGTTACCATATTTACGCCCAGCAAATGGGAAATCATATTCAATATGGAATGGTAGGGTTATGCTCAGTAGATGATTACTGGAACAACGTGATTAAAAAACATGAGCACACTCAACCTAAAAAAGAAAATGATAGAATGAAACATGTTGAGAATCTAAAAGCTCATTTAGGTCCTGTGCTTATGACCTACCGATCCAATACATTGGTTAATGAAATTGTAAGCAACACCATTGTTAATGACCCTGAAATTGAATTTACTGCTTCCGATCAAGTATCACACAAAATATGGACAATAAGAGATCCTAAAATAGTGGAGCAGTTACAACATGGATTCACAACAGTAGAAAGCATTTATATTGCAGATGGACATCACCGAACTGCAGCTGCTGCCAAGGTAGGAAAAGACGCCTCCAACACTCAAAAAGGATACTTTCTTTCTGTATTATTTCCCGATGACCAAATGCAAATCCTCCCCTACAACAGAGTGGTTAAAAACACCTTTAAGTCTGCTCAAGAAGTAATTACTGAGCTTGAAAATAAATTTTACATTTCTGAAATAAAGCGCTCTTCTCCTGAACGGCCTAAATGCTTCCATATCTACATAGATAAAAAATGGTACTTATTGGAATTAAAAAGTGAAGCATATCCGAAAGGTTCTATCGATAAGCTGGATGTTTCTATTCTTCAGAAATTCATTTTAGAACCGGTCTTTGGAATAATAGACCCTAGAACAGACTTTAACCTCTTGTATGTAGGGGGTATAAAAAGTTTAGCTGAGCTGGAGGAAGAAGCAAAAAAGAGCCAGGGTATTGCTTTTTCCATGTATCCAACTCAGCTACATGAGATCTTTGAAATTGCAGACTCTGGAAATGTAATGCCACCAAAGTCTACATGGTTCGAGCCCAAGCTAAGGTCTGGGCTTTTTATAAGTCAATATTAAAATCGATACATTAAGCTAATAGCGGCTTTATTGCTGCCAAGTCCAAAATCGAGCCCCGTAAAGGCAACATGGCTAGGTGAATAGCTAAACCTTCCTACAATGCTGGGGATGGTTTCCATGCTCATTGAAAAATGCTCATTAAAATCGTATTGTACACCAAGCACTAAGCCAGCACCCGTATAAAAGGTTCCCCAGATGTTATCGGTCTGATTGGCACTTACAGCCCCTATGAGCTCCCAGCCTTTCACTAAGCTGATCCTTTTGGTTACAGGAATTCGCTTTTCTCTACCATAGGCCGCTGCTAAAAACATAGAGTTTATTGAATTACTTGAATCCAATAAAGTAACATCAAAAGACATCAGCCGTATTCTTGAATACTTGTTCTCTTTCTTTTGCTTTTTATACATGAAATCGAAATTCTGGAGACTGCTCATACGCACACCGATCTCTCTTTTGGGGTCGTTCTGCTCATTGGTTTGAGCAAGTGCTGGATTAACAAATAGCGCAGTCAAAAATAGAGGAATGATAAATTGAATTTTCATAGCTGTTAAGGGTTTAAAATTTATAACCCTTACAAGGCAAGGTTTGTGCCAAAACAACCCTTTTAATTATAGATACTTTCCTATAGCTAGCTAACTAGTTACTTAATAGTAGGTTAGCTAAGAAATAAATTATTCCCTGCAATCAATTGTTTCAAGTGTTGGGAATTTAAATTCACCAGTTGAAATATTTAACATATCTCCAAAAACACATTGCTCACAGTCTTTAAATCCTTTTTTAGGATTTGGATACTCTATTACACAAACCTCTCCTTTACAGCTTACCATCTCATCATGAATTGTTAATGCTTCTATTTTATATTTATAAATTCCCGGTTTAATTTCTCCACGAAAAGTCCCATCCCATTGAGCAGCAGGATCAGTTGAGTAAAATATTTGTTTAGCCCCCCTGCGAATTTCAAAAACAAAATTTAGAGGGTTTATTCCTTGACAATAAACTTGAAAATGGTCATTAATAAAATCATTATTTGGAGTAAAAGCATTGGGAGCAAAAAACGAAACACCTTGTTCATTGTAGTCTTCTGTTTCAACAATCAGCTCTCCTTTACAGCATTTATTTTTATATTTTATTTTTCCGCAAGCTGGTGATATTAAACAAATCAAAAAGAAAGAAAATAAGTTTTTAGGGAGCCATTTTAACTTCATAGTTAGATGTTTTTATTAAAATATTAAAAATAACGTAATAATCTATATAATAATTGTTCTGGTGCAATTGTACATAACAACTATATACTTAAATCATTTAGTTAGAATTTGGTTAAAAAGGAAGATTTTAAACGTTTAATTAATTGCCGATAAAATATTACATTTTTTTAAGTAGATCTATTATTAGATTATGAAGATCGTCAAATTCTGTTAAGGGTAAGGTTTCAGCCTTATCATACACATCATGGTATGCTTGAATACCCCCTACAGTATAAATAAAAAAAGCTGGAACTCCCTTTTGAGAAAACCAAAAATGATCACTATTGGCTGCCCTTCCCCTAATTTTAACCTTAGGAACGTATTCCTTTTTTTTATTGATCTTAGTTAATTTTTTAAATTGCTTCTTATGAAGAGTTCCATTAACTACAGTAATACCTTCATCTCCGGTTCCCATAATATCCATATTAAGTAAAAACTTTATTTTATTTAGAGGAAATAATGGATTTTCAGTATAATATTTAGAGCCTAATATCCCTACCTCTTCAGCACCAAATGCCATGAAAACAACACTGTACTTAGGTTGGTTTTTAGAGAAATAATTGGCCAAACATAGCAGCATAGAAGTGCCACTTGCGTTATCATTTGCCCCAGGAAATATAGCATCTCCCATCTTCCCAAGATGGTCATAATGTGCAGACAAAACAATGAACTTATTTTTCTTTTTTCCTTCAATATAGCCTATCACATTATGAGTAGTCATGTTTTCCAGATATTTATTAGTTATATCCAGCGTAATTGAAGTTGCATCATTCAATGTTGTATCTTTTATTTCAACAATAGGATACTCTAAAGCTTCATTACCTACCGACCAAATGAATTTATCTTTCTTTACCCATATAACTGGACATAGTTGTGCCAATGAATATTTTAATTCATTGAATATTTTTAAAGTATCAATGTTTTTAGTGCCGCTACTATTTAAGACAACAGCTTTTTCATTGAGTGGTTTTTTTTTAGCCTCAGACAATTCACTTAAAAAAACCATCAGGTTATTGACATCGACATAATAAAGTTTAAATATCCCTTTAGCAGAGCCAGAATTTGGTTCAATTAAAAAATCTAATCCTTGCCTTAAACTTCTATTATCCAATGAAACATAAGTTGAATTTGGAAAAGAATTTACATTAATACTAAAAGGTTGGAGATAATTGTCTTCTTGAAAAGAACTCATGTTTAGTTCAGAGAACTTTTGATTGATGTATCTAGCTGCTTTTAAATGTCCCTGATCTACATATCCTCTCCCAGACATATCATCTGAACAAAGATCATGAATAATTTCAAATGCTGCATCCCGCTGAGCAGATACAGTAAAAGAAAATAAATAAATAAGCACAATAAATTTAAAGCGTTTTCTCAATATTTCTAATTATGGATGGTTTACCAAATTAATTAATTCTATTTAAGAAATATGAATTAGCATCATTATTATTTCAATCAACCATTTTCATATAACATCGGATTTTAAATTATAAAGATATACTCAACAAAATATAATAAATTTGTTCAATAGCATTTTACCATTAGACTTAATTACATTTACTTATAAATAAAAAACATTTTATGTTTCTGGAACAAAAAGGAAATAAAAAAACTCAGAAAGGTTGGATAGAAGTGGTCTGTGGATCTATGTTCTCTGGAAAAACTGAAGAGCTTATAAGGAGGATTAAAAGGGCAGAATTTGCAAATCAAAAAATTGAAATATACAAGCCTAAAATGGACAGCAGATATGATAAAAAAGATGTAGTAAGCCACAACAAAACAACTATTTCTTCAATTCCTGTATCTAATTCTAAGTCTATTCTAGACTTAGCTAAAAATGTTGAAGTAGTTGGAATTGACGAAGCACAATTTTTTGATAATGATCTACCTATGGTTTGCACTAAATTATCCAATAATGGTGCTAGAGTAATCATTGCAGGACTTGATATGGATTTTCAAGGAAATCCTTTTGGCCCAATTCCAAATCTTTTATCTATAGCTGAGTTTGTCACCAAAGTACACGCAATCTGCTTGGGGTGTGGAGATCTTGCCCAGTTCTCACATCGAAAAACAAAAGAGGAAAAACTAGTTCTTCTAGGTGAAATTGAACAATACGAACCTCTATGCAGAAAATGTTTTTATGAAGCAATGAGAAACAATGAGGGTTAATTACTCACTTAAACAAATTAATGATGTTGTAGATGGGACCTTAACAGGAAACCCCGAAACATTAGTTGAAAGTATTGTCACTGATACCAGAAATTACATTAGCACGGACAATCCTATCTTCATCGCGCTTGAAGGCTGTAAAAGCAATGGTCATCAATACATTGAAGATGCTTACAGTAGAGGGATTGTGAATTTTATTGTTTCTAAGAAACCAGCTATTCAATTAGAAAACGCAAATTTTATAATTGTTGATAAAACATTATTTGCACTTCAGAAATGGGCTTCTTATCATCGATCAAAATTTAACATTCCTGTAATTGGAATCACAGGAAGTAATGGCAAAACAATAATTAAAGAATGGTTGTATCATTTTTTAAGATCACATTATAATATTATAAGATCTCCTAAAAGCTATAATTCTCAGCTAGGCGTTCCCCTTTCTCTTTTAATGATAAACGAAGAGCATGACTTAGCAATTATTGAAGCTGGAATTTCTGAACCAGGTGAGATGATACAGCTCAAAAGCATGATCCAACCCACTCATACAATTTTGACCAACCTAGGATCAGCACATGTAGCTCATTTCTCTTCTTCAGAAGCTCTTCATAAAGAAAAGCTTATTCTTCTTGAAGGAACACAAGCTTTTGGACCTGCTCCTTATTTTCAAAAAATAACTTACTTTAAAAATAATTCTATTGAAATAACAGATGTTAAAAAAAAGGAGCATACCCAAACATTATCTTTTTTATGGAAGAAAAAATCATATGAAGCCGAAATTCCATTAAAAGATCATGCTTCTGCTCATAACTTGAGTATTTGCCTTAATTTCCTTTTAAACTGGAAATTACCTGTTAATGAAATTGTAGAATCATCTAAAGATCTCCCTTCAATAGCACTTAGATTAGAAAAACGAAAAGGGATAGATAATAGCATTATCATTGATGACTCATATAATTCAGACCTATTATCTATTAAAATGGCACTCGACCACTTATCTAATGAAAGTCAGAACTTAAAAAAGATTGTGGTTCTCTCAGATGTATTACAAGACAAAGCAGATCCTTCAAAAATATATAGTGAAATTTCAAAGTGGGTAAAAGAAAACAAGGTTGACCATTTTATTGGAATAGGCTCTCAAATTACTAATCAAAAACATCTTTTCCCATCTGGTTCCTTCTTTAAAACCACAAATGACTTTATAAATAAAATTCATTTATTTTCATTTAAAGATTCAGTAGTCTTAATTAAAGGATCTCGTCAGTTTTCCTTTCAAAAAATAGCACGCATATTAGAAAAAAAATCTCATGAAACAATTCTAACCATTAACCTAAAAAGCCTTTATAATAATTACTTATACTATCGTAAGATCACACCTAAAAAGACAAAACTTTTGTGCATGATCAAGGCTGCAGGATATGGAACAGGAATTATAGAAATTGCAAAAAAACTATCAACAGCCAGCCCTGACTATTTTGGTGTTGCTTATGCAGATGAGGGTGTAGAACTTAGAGAAAACAACATTGAAATACCTATTCTAGTCATGAATCCTGAGTCCAACTCTTTTGATGACATAATCAAGAATCGGCTAACACCGTCTATCTACAGTTTAGAGCAATTAGATCTTTTTATAAGAAAATTGATTGACCTAGATGAAAAACAATTTCCTATTCACATAAAATTTGATACTGGAATGCACAGGCTAGGTTTTAATTACTCAGATATAAGTTCTATTTATGACCTTATTTCTAACCAACCTGAAGTTAGAGTAGAAGGTATTTTCAGTCACCTTTCTTGTAGTGATGATGAAAAAGATGATGATTTTACTTACAAACAGATTAATGACTTTGAAGAAATTTCCAACAAAATGGAACAGCTTCTAGGTTATACATTATGTAAGCATATTTTAAACACTGCTGGTATAGAAAGATTTAGTGAAAAGCCATTTAATATGGTCCGCTTAGGCTTAGGTCTTTACGGTATATCCGAATTTAGTAAAATGAAAATAACTCCAATTGCTAGTTTAACAAGCAGTATCTCTCAAACAAAGTGGGTCAAAAAAGGAAATTCTGTAGGTTATGGAAGGGGACAATCTGTAGAAAAAGATACTAAAATTGGAATTATCCCCATTGGATATGCAGATGGTTATGCCAGGGCCCTTAGCCATGGAAAAGGTAAAATATTTATTAATGGAAAGGCAGTTCCAACTATTGGGAAAGTATGTATGGACATGACCATGATAGACATCACTGAAGCTCATGCAAAAACAGGAGATCGGATTGAAATCTTTGGACCAAATCATTCAATTCAAGAACTTGCAAATGAAATGCAAACCATTCCTTATGAGATTCTTTCTTCTATTTCTGAGAGAGTAGTAAGGATTTACATAGAGGACTAATATTTATAATTTGAATAAGAAAAACATCATTTTACCGTTATCACAATACCACCTCTTGAAAAACCTACTAAAATAGGCCGTTCAAAATGCAGAAAAAATTCATATCAAACCTTGCGCTGGTCCTACTTTTAAACCTATTGATCAAACCGTTTTATATTTTAGGGATTGATGCTGAAATTTTGAAAGAAACTGAATTATCTAATCCTGGTAGTTATGGTGCTTACTTCAGCTTATTAGGACTTACCTTTGTTTGTAATATATTTCTGGACCTTGGTATTATTAATTTTAACACTCGTAACATTGCTAAGCATTCTCAATTATTAAATAAACATTTTTCTGGAATATTCACTTTAAGATTAATGCTTGGATTAGGATATCTTATTATTCTTTTGCTTGTTGGATTAATTTTGAACTACAATGGTTATCAATTAAAAATCCTAGCTCTACTAGGAGTCAATCAGATATTTGTTGCTTTCATCCTATATTTTAGATCAAATCTTGCTGGACTTCTTCGATTTAAAGAGGACAGTATTTTATCTGTTATGGACAGGTTGCTTTTAATAGGAATCTGCGGAATACTTCTTTGGGGAGGAGTGACAAACCAGCATTTCAAGATCGAATGGTTTATATACGCTCAAACCATTGCTTATGGGACTACTGCCTTAATAGGATTAATACTTGTTTTACGACAAACAGGCAGAGTGAAATTAAAATGGGAAAGTGCTTTTGCATTGTTGATTTTAAAAAAAAGCATGCCTTTTGCTTTGCTTATCTTACTGATGTCTGTTTATTATTATTCAGATGCAGTAATGCTTGGAAAAATTCACCCTAATGGAGATTTGGAAGCTGCTTCATATGCTCAAGGTTATCGTTTTTTTATGGCGGCCAACATGATCGGGTATCTTTTTGCTGGACTATTGTTACCTCTGTTTTCAAAAATACTTAAAGAGAATAAAAAAATAGAAGATTTACTTTTTCTTTCCCTAAAATTAATCTTTGGTGTCTCCGTTATTATTGGTTTAACAGGGTATTGCTTTAAAGTTGAGATCATTCAATGGAGATATGAATCTAGTGGTGAATCTCTAGTTCATGCTTCAAATGCCTTTGGCTTTTTAATGCTTTCATTTATTGCTATTTGTACTACCTATATATTTGGAACTCTTCTAACAGCCAAAGGGGCATTAAAAGCATTGAATATTATGGCAGCTTTTGGAGTTTCCATTAACATAATATTAAATCTTATTTTAATACCTGATTCTGGATCAGAAGGTGCAGCTTTAGCTAGCTTTATTACTCAGGTAATTACTGCAATTGCTCAAGTATATATAGCTTTTAAATTGATGAACATTAATATCAAAAAAACTGATCTGATAAAAATTGTTTCATTTATAGTGTTAAGCTCGAGTGTGTTCATTTGGGAGCCTTATTTGAATTTTCATTGGACATCATCCATATTGATAACTTTAGGAACATTATCATTATTTTCAATTATAACTGGATTAATCAGTATGAAAAATATTTATGGCATCATTAGAAACAATACTTAAAAAAAGAGGTTTTTTGAATTTGTAGTGTTCCAATGGATGAATTACATTTGCCAACTATTTAGCTAGAATAAACTAAACATTATACGAATGAATCAACAATCAAAATTGGAATTTAATTCACTCGACCTTTTTGGGTTTTTATGGAGAAATCGAAAAATATTAATCATAATTGGTTTTATTGCGGCCATTGTTTCTTCTATTATCTCTTTATTAATTGAAGAAAAATATGAATCTGTAGTTACTTTATATCCAGCAAAATCAAGTTCAGTTACATTTAATGAAGTCACTAATGAGGATCAAAGTGTATCAAAATTTGGTGAAGAAGAAGAAGCAGAACAAATGCTACAGATTCTAGAATCATCATTTATTCGGAACAAGATAATAAGCAAATACCAATTAATAAAGCACTATAAAATTAATGAATCTGATGAATTCGCCAACACTGAACTACAGGAAACTTACTCTGAAAACATACATTTTGAAAGAAATAAAAATGGAGCGGTACTTATAAAGGTATTAGATGAAAATCCTGATACAGCTGCTAATATTGCTAATGATATTGCTCAACTTTTTGACACCACAAAAAGTGCAATGATACGTGAGAGAGCGACAATAGACTATAACATTAAAAAAATAAAACTTGATAAACTAAAATCAGAATTACAAGAGATAAGAGACACCATGTCAAAACTTACCTCAATTGGAGTTGTAACTCAGGATGCATACCAAGCTCTTACTGAAGCGATGATCAATGTCTCTGATTCAGAAATGAAGTTAGATTATATTAACAAGATCAATAAAACTGAAAAATACGGAAGTATTTTAACCTCTTTTCAGGTAGAAGCTAAATTTATGGCAGAAAGAATTGCTTCCATGCAAACATCTTTTGAGCAAGCTGAAGCAGATGCACATAGCTCTATCTCCCATAAATTTATTGTAGACATTGCTTACCCTTCCGAGAAAAAAGCCTATCCTATAAGGTGGTTAATTGTAGTCATATCAACGCTATCAACACTTTTATTTGCCATTATTCTTTTACTTTTTAAAGAAAAACTTAAAGAGCTTAAAGCAGCATGATAAGTATTATTAGAAATAATCACATTTGGCTGACTTCATTTTTATTCCTTTTGCTTAATGTGTTTTTTATTTATAATGAATTTTACTATTTCTGTTTTTTTCCATTAGCATTAGTCGTTTTTTATTTAACTGTTTTTAAAATAGACTACCTGTTTTTATTAGTAGTATTTTGTACTCCATTATCATTTAACCTAGAAGCTATTAAGTCTGGAGGGTTTGGTTTATACATCCCAACAGAACCGATCCTATTAGTGCTTTCCTGCATCTATTTATTTAAAATCATCTATGATAAAAAGAATAACCTAAACACCTACTGGAATCATCCTATATCTCTCATTATATTACTACAATTATCATGGATCTTAATTACAAGCATATGTAGTGAGTTTCCAATTATTTCTTTAAAGTTTTTTCTCTCTAGGCTATGGTTTGTTATTCCAATTTTCTTTTTAGGAATTCATTTCTTTAAAAAAGGGCTTAATTATATATATGCATTTATATGGATGTTTCTTATCCCTCTAACAATCATATTGATCTATACTTTGATCAATCATGCTTCAAATGGATTTAGTGAAGAAGCTGGTCACTGGGTAATGTGGCCTTTCTTTAAAGACCACACATCATATGGAGCTATTATTGCCATCTTTATTCCTATTATTATTGGGATGATGACTGACCCTAAAAGATCTTTCTATACAAAAAACATACTTATAATAGTTTTTATAATTTTTTGTATGGCTCTATTTTACAGCTACACAAGGGCTGCTTGGGTTAGTGTAATTAGTGCCTTATTAGTTTATTTATTATTTGTCTTTAAAATTAAGTTCAAATGGCTATTCACATTAGGATTAATTATTGGATCCATGATCCTATTTAATTATAATGACTTAAGCTATATGCTTCAAAAAAATAATGCTGAGCACACTACAGAAGATTTTAATGAAAGAGTAGAATCCATGTCTAACATTACTTCAGACGCCTCTAATCTTGAAAGATTCAATAGATGGAATTCAGCTATAAAAATGTATCAAGAAAGACCAATCACAGGATGGGGTCCTGGTACTTATGCTTTCTGTTATGCCTCCTTTCAAGATTCAAAAGATCTTACTATTATAAGCACAAATTTTGGAGATGGAGGGAATGCTCATAGTGAATATCTTGGTCCTTTAGCCGAGCAGGGCTTAATAGGCATGCTTTTAATGATCTTATTGGTAATCGTATTCTTTTATAAAGCTAGCACTTTATATATACACACTTCAGACCCTGCATTAAAACGGCTTATTATGATGCTGCTTTTGGGAATGGTTACTTATTTTACTCATGGTATTTTAAATAATTATTTGGATACCGACAAAGCCTCTATCCCTATTTGGGGATTTATGGCAATCATTGTTTCCCTCGATCTTTTTTATTCAAAAAAGAAAAAAAACATAGTAGCTGAAGACAACTCATCTTCTAATTATTAACAACATAAAGAAAATACGACTTCATGACTTATCTTTAGGTCATGGTTAAAATCAAGTCAACTTTCTTTTGTCAAAACTGTGGTGCTCAATCCAGCAAATGGATAGGGAAATGTCAATCTTGTAATGAGTGGAACACCTATATCGAAGAATTAATTCAAAAAAACGACCCTACTAAAACAATTATCATAGGTGACTCAATTAAAAGGTCTGTCCCCAATAAGATCTCAGAAATTCAGTCAAAAAACAATCACCGTTTCATCTTCTCAGATAAGGAATTTAACAGAGTTCTTGGAAGTGGCCTTACTCCTGGATCAGTTGTTTTAATAGGTGGAGAACCTGGCATTGGTAAATCTACTTTATTACTTAATCTAGCTCTTAAAAGTAATTTTAAAATACTATATGTGTCTGGCGAAGAAAGTGATGATCAAATTAAATCAAGAGCAGATAGAATTGGAGGTTCAATGGAGCAAAGTTATTTACTTCAAGAAACAAATATCCAGCAGATTATCCATCATGCAAATAACCTTTTACCCGAAATTATTATTTTAGATTCCATACAAACACTACACACAGATCATATTGAGTCTTCTCCTGGAAGTGTTTCTCAAGTAAGAGAATGTACTTCACAAGTTGTACAATATGCAAAAACACATAATGTACCTATTCTTCTAATTGGACATATAAATAAGGAAGGTAGCATTGCAGGTCCTAAAATTTTAGAGCATATGGTAGATACAGTACTTCAGTTTGAAGGAGATAGACATCATATGTATAGAATTGTAAGATGTATAAAAAACAGATTTGGAAGTACTAATGAACTGGGGATCTATGAGATGACATCCTCAGGCTTAAAAGAAGTTGATAACCCTAGCAAAGTGCTCATTAATAATCATCAAGAATTATTAAGTGGAGTTACTATAGCAGCTACAATGGAAGGTCTTCGACCTCTATTGGTTGAAATTCAAGCGCTAACAAGCACAGCGGCATATGGAACTCCTCAGCGCTCTTCAACAGGATTTGATCTACGAAGATTAAACATGTTATTAGCGGTACTTGAAAAAAGATGTGGCTTTAAAATCAGCAAAAAAGATGTTTTCTTAAATATTACAGGAGGATTAAAAATTGATGATCCTGCAATAGATCTTGCAGTTATCTGCTCAATACTTTCTTCTAATTTTGATCTTAATATTGATTCTAAAACATGTTTTTCTGGCGAAATAGGTCTTAGTGGGGAAATTAGACCAGTTTCTAGAATAGATCAACGCATTAATGAAGCTGAAAAAATGGGTTATACTACAATGTATATTAGTAAATATACCCAGGATATGGAAAATTTAAATGAAAAAATTAAAGTTATAAAAGTTGGGAAAGTCCAAGAAATTGTAAAATCAGTATTTAAATAGTTGTTCAATAAAATTCAAACATATAATAAGCTGTATTATATTTGCCTTTTGATTATCATAAAATAGCCATGACCATTGAAAAACTAGAAGTAGATATCATAGATGAATTCTCACTATTTGAAGACTGGATGGAGAAATACGAATACATCATTGAGCTTGGTAGAGAGTTACCCATTATAGATGACAAGTATAAAAATGAAGAACACATCATCAAAGGTTGTCAATCAAGAGTATGGCTTCATGCTGCTAATATAAATGGCAAGATTCAGCTTACTGCTGATAGCGATGCCATTATTACTAAAGGTATTATTTCATTACTTATCAAAGTATTAAACAATCAAAAACATAAAGATGTAATAAATGCAAAAATGAATTTCATAGATGAAATAGGATTAAAATCACATCTTTCACCAACAAGAGCTAATGGCTTAGTAGAAATGATAAAACAAATCAAAACCTATGCCTTAGCTTACTCAATCAAAAATTAAAAAATGGAAGGTAACTCTACAAAAATATCTATTGAGCAAAAAATCATTAATATGCTCAAAACAATTTTTGATCCTGAAATACCCGTTGACATTTATGAATTGGGGCTGATATATGAAATAAAAGTTGATGCAAATTATGATGTAATAATAGAAATGACACTAACCTCTCCTAATTGCCCAGTAGCAGAGACACTTCCAGTTGATGTAAAAAATAAAGTAGAAGAAGTTTATGAAGTAAATTCTGCAAAAGTCAATATTGTTTTTGATCCTCCATGGGAACGAGACATGATGAGTGAAGAAGCTAAACTTGATCTTGGCATGTTATAACCTTAATTCAAAAAAATCAAATGACTATAAAAAAAACAGGAATAGATGCTATTTCATTTTATGTCCCTTCTTTATATCTATCGATAAAAGATTTAGCACAAAAAAGAAACATTTCATTTGAAAAACTAAATTTAGGCTTAGGGTTAAACAAAATGGCTATTGCAGATAAGAATGAAGATACTGCATCTTTTGCTGCCAATGCTTTATTATCACTTATTAATGAAAATAAAATCAACCCAAGAGAAATTGGGAGAATTTATTTAGGGACTGAAAGCGCTTTAGATTCAGCTAAACCCACTTCAACTTATGCAGTTGAAGCTGCTGAGAAAAAACTTGAAAATCAATTTGGCAAAAGGTGTTTAATGAATTGTGATGTTCTTGACATGACATTTGCATGTGTAGGTGGGGTAGATGCCTTGCACAATAGTCTCGATTGGGTAAAGTCAGGCAAAAACAGAAAGGCTATTGTAATAGCGTCTGATGTAGCTAAGTATGACCTTAATTCAACTGGAGAATATACTCAAGGAGCAGGGGCTATTGCTATGCTTATAAAAGAGGATCCAGATATATTAATCATTTCCGAAACTTGGGGGATTGCCACAAAGAGTGTAGGCGATTTTTTTAAACCTCGTAGGCTCTATAATAAAATTGAGCTACTAAAAGAAACACTAGCTGAGATCAAATTAACTACAAATGAAAATGACATTAAATCCTTCTTAAACAACACCTCCTTAGATTTTTGGTCTGACCCAAGCCATGAAATTGAGCTATTTAAAGAAGAGCCTATTTTTGACGGCCCCTTTTCTAACATATGTTATCAAGATAGAAATACTGAAGCCTTAGCTCATTTTAAAAGTCAAAAAAAGCTTAATGTATTAAAAGATTGGGACCATTTGATCCTTCATCTCCCCTATGCTTTCCAAGCTAGAAAATCACTAGTAAAAAACTGGATAATATGGTTAGAAGACAATAATGAAATTGATCAGCTATATAAGGAAATAAACCATCCTCCTAAAAGTATAGACCAATATAATAATTGGCTTAAAAAAGCAGCTAAATCAAATTATTATTTGAAATTTATAACAAGAAAATTGAGATCTGGAGAAAAAGCATCATCTGAAATAGGTAACATGTATACAGCATCAATATTTATGTCATTTCTTAGTTTACTATCAGATTCATTTGAAAATAAAAACGAAATAGCAGAAAATAAAATTGGATTTTTTAGCTATGGAAGTGGTTCAAAATCTAAAGTATTTGAAGGGGTTATTCAGAAAAACTGGGGAAATAAAATCAAAAATATTTCACTCTTTTCAATCTTAAATGCAAGAACAAAGATTTCTGTTGAAACTTATGAAAAATTGCATAACAAGTCTATAGAAAACAATTACATTAAAAACGATAAAATTAAATTATCTCATATTGAAACAGCTAAAAACAAAAAAGGGTTAAGGGTTTATTCTTCTAATACAGGAAATTAAAATGTCTGAAGAAATTATTAATAAAATAGCTAAAAGCAATTTAATTACACTTGATTTAAAAGAATTCAGAGTTTCTGGAGACAGAATAGAACTTGACATTAATAAATGGCTTTATAATAAACTAATACTTAAAGAAAAAGATTTTAGGGCTCACCTTAAAGCACATGACTGGTCTACTTATAAAAACAAATTAGTTGCTTTGTTTTGTTCATCGGAAACTATTATTCCAGCATGGGCATACATGTTAGTCACCACACATCTTCAATCACATGCAAAGCATGTTTCGTATGGTAATATAGAAGAAATGGAAAAGGAATTATTTCAAAAAAAAATAAACCTAATTGAACTAGAAAAATATATAGGTAAAAAAGTTCTGATCAAGGGCTGTACTGATGTTTATATACCTGAAGCAGCTTATGTTATCATATCAAATAAGCTTATACCTGTGGTGCAGTCACTCATGTTTGGGGAGGCTTGTTCAAGTGTTCCTGTTTTTAAGAAAAGCTAAGAGCTTATTAATAAGCTCTTTCGTTGATTCCTTCTATGTAATTTATAAAAGCTTTATTTACTACCTTATTCCCACCAGGAGTAGGGTAGTTTCCTGTGAAATACCAATCCCCCTTATGTCCCGGACATGCTTTATGTAGGTCTTCAACTGATTGATAAATGATTTGCACATCTGAATTCACGTCTTTGTGAGTAAGCAATTCAGATATTTTGTTAGAAATATCGTCATCTGTAAAAGGTTTGTAAATTTCTTTCACATGATTGATCATTTTTTCCTTAGAAATTCCTTCCTGATCAACACATTTTTTATACACATCATCAATCAAAGAAGATTTCCCTGTTTCTTTAAGTAATGATATTGCAGCCTGAAAGGCAATGAAATCTCCTAATTTTGCCATATCTATTCCATAACAGTCAGGGTATCTTATCTGCGGAGCAGAGGAAACAATAATGATCTTTTTAGGTTCAAGTCTATCTAATATCCTAATTACACTTTGCTTAAGTGTTGTGCCTCTTACAATAGAATCATCAATTACCACAATATTATCTTCTTTTCTTTTAATAGAACCATAAGTAATATCATAAACATGAGCTACCATTTCATCACGAGCATCATCCTGTGTAATAAAGGTTCTAAGCTTAGCGTCCTTTACCATAATCTTTTCAGCTCTAGTGCGAATTGATAGAATAGATTTGATCTGCTCTTCATTAGCACCTGCAGGAAGGCTATTCAGTTTTTTTAACTTAACATCAGAAAGATAATTCTCTGTTGCTTTCAGCATTCCATAATATGACATCTCAGCTGTATTGGGGATAAATGAAAAAACAGAATTTCTTAAGTCATAATCAATCTCTTTAAGAACTTTTTCTGTAACTAATCTACCCAATTCCAATCTCTCCTGATAAATATCTTTATCAGTTCCCCTTGAAAAATATATTCTTTCAAAAGAACATTTAGCTTCTTTTTCTGGTTGTCTAATGAGCTTTTCGGCTGTTTCACCATTCTTTTTTATGATCAAAGCATGTCCAGGTGTTAATTCATTTACATCTTCCCATTTTAGTTTAAAAACTGTTTGAATAACTGGCCTTTCTGAGGCTACAACTGTTATTTCATCATCTTCATACCAAAAAGCAGGTCTAATTCCAGAAGGATCTCTAAGAACAAACGCATCGCCATGACCTATCAATCCTGCCATTGCATAACCTCCATCCCAGTCTTCTGCAGAATTTTTAAGTATCCTCTGAACATCCATTTCTTCAGCAATTAATCTAGAAATCTCTTTATTACTATGACCTTCTTTGTCAAATTGATCAAATAGATATTGATTTTCCTGATCAAGAAAATGTCCAATTTTCTCAATTACTGTTACGGTATCAGTTTGCTCTTTAGGATGTTGACCTATATCTACTAACAAACCAAATAATTCATCGACATTGGTTAAATTAAAATTTCCAGCAACAACTAAATTTCTGGTCATCCAGTTATTTTGTCTTAAAAAAGGGTGACAACTTTCAATACTATTCTTTCCGAAGGTTCCATAACGTAAATGCCCTAAAAAAAGCTCACCAGTAAATGCTAAATTATTTTTTAAATACTCAACATCTTTCAACTTTTCAGGAGAACTAACCTCAAGGTCTTGAAATCGCTTATTTATATAAGAAAAAATATCTTGAATAGGCTTAGAGTGTACACTCCTGTGTCTACTTATATATCTACTTCCTGGAGCCATATTTAGCTTAATATTTGCTAAACCAGCACCATCTTGTCCTCTATTGTGCTGTTTTTCCATTAACAAATACATCTTATTTAAGCCATAAAAGGCTGTACCGTATTTCTTAAGATAAAAGTCAAGTGGTTTTTTCAACCTAAGAAGTGCTATTCCGCACTCATGTTTAATGGCATCGCTCATGCAGCAAAAATAATTAATTCAATAATACAACCTTTAACAGATTCATTCGTTTATTATTTAGATTTATTTTATTTTCATATTAATTTGAATTTCAGCTATTTAAATAAATGAATTTTAAACCCTATATATTACTAACCTTTTTATTTTCTCTATTTATTGTAAATGGTCAAGAAAACTCATTGGCTCAATTCATAGAGAATAAAGGGCAATTCCTCGAACAAATTGATTTTAAATTATCTCTAAAAGCCGGAGATCTATATTTTGAAGGAAATAAAATTACTTACAATCTATATGAAAAAGGTAAAATCTCATCCTACCGGCATGGATTTACAGATGATTCGAGCAATATAAAATGTCATGCTTTTCAAGCTAAATTTATTTCGTCAAAAGATCCTATAAAAAACCCTATGGATCCTACCCCTAACAGATATAATTATTATATTGGAAATGACACTGAAAAATGGTCAACTGATGTAAAGGCTTATCAAAAAGTAAGGTATGATGAGCTTTACAATAATATTGATATGGTTATTTATGAAAGTCATGGAAACCTAAAATATGATCTTCTTGTTCATCCAGGTGGGAATCCTAAAAATATAAAAATTGAATACTCTGGAATTGATGAGCTTAAATTAAAACGTGGACATCTACATTTAACAACAAGCTTAGGAGATGTAATAGAACAAAGCCCTTTTGCTTATCAGTTAATTGACAACAAAAAAATTCCAGTAAAATGTAAATATAAATTAACCGATAGTATTTTAAGTTTTTATTTTCCTAATGGTTACAACAACAAAATAGAGCTTATTATTGACCCTATTTTGGTTTTTTCTACTTACACAGGATCTACAGCAGATAATTGGGGATTTACAGCTACATATGATGGGCAAGGGAACATGTATATTGCTGGAATTGCCTTTGACATAGGTTACCCACTAACAGCTGGCGCATATCAAATTTCATATAATGGTGGAACAGGAATTGGATATCCTGGAACAGATGTTTCCATAAGCAAACTATCTGCTGACGGCACAAATCTTTTATACAGCACTTATTTTGGAGGATCTGGAAACGAGAACCCACATAGTATTATTTGCAATCAAACTGGAGAATTATACGTTTTTGGATCTACATCTTCTGCTAATTTACCTACTTCTGGAAATGCTTATGATAATTCTTTTAATACAGGAGTAACATTTACAAATAGCGTATTGAATTATGTAAATGGCACTGACGCATATGTTGTTAAATTCAATGCTTCAGGAGCTGCTATTCTTGGATCAACATATGTAGGGGGATCAGGAAATGATGCAGTTAATCTATCTTTAAACCTTAAAAAAAATTATGCTGATGAATTTAGAGGTGAGATCATTGTAGATAACAATGATAATTGTTGGGTTACTACAACTACCCTATCAACCGATTTTCCTATTATAGGTGGTGCTCAAACAGCTAACAATGGCATGCAAGATGCCATTACTTTTAAATTAAATAGTGACCTTTCATCATTATTATGGAGCTCTTATTACGGTGGAAGTGATGATGATGCTGGATATTCTATTCAACTGAGCTCCTTAAATGAACCAATTATATCAGGAGGTACAGTAAGTAATGACCTTACGACTACTCCTTTAGTTATCTACCCTAATTCCATAGGAACACAAGATGGTTTTGTTGCAAAATTTAACACTAGTGGGAATACTATTAGCAATGCTACTTATATAGGAACTTCTTCATATGATCAAAGCTATTTTGTTCAGGTAGATATGAATGACAATATTTATTTATATGGTCAAACTGAGGGAGCTTATCCAATTTCTCCTTTAGGGGTTTTTAATAATCCAAATAGCGGTCAATTTCTACACAAACTTAATCCAGACATGAGTTCCACTCTTTTTTCTACCGTTTTTGGCAGTGGAGCTGGTATAAACATTGCTCCCTCTGCCTTTTTGGTTTCTGACTGTGAGCTTATTTATGTTTCGGGTTGGGGTGGAAGTGTGAATTACCAAGGAAATACTTTTAATATGCCTATTACCGGTAATTCATATCAAAGTAATACGGATGGTAGTGATTTTTATTTAGGAGTTTTTACAGCAGATGCAAACTCACTTTTATATGCTACTTATTTTGGCGGGGGCACTAGTGCAGAGCATGTTGATGGAGGTACAAGCCGGTTTGATAAAAGCGGACATGTATATCAAGCTGTATGTGCTGGTTGTGGAGGTAATTCTGATTTCCCAACCACTTTAGGATCTTGGTCTTCTACAAATAATAGCACCAATTGTAATTTAGGCGCCTTTAAATTCTCATTAGAAAATATCAATCCCATTATAAGCATTCCTCAACCTTATGTGTGTATTCCCAATTCTTACCAATTCACTAATTTATCTCAAGGTGGAAATCAATATTTATGGGATTTTGGGGATGGCAACACTTCTACACAATTTTCTCCATCTCATACTTATTTAGATACTGGCTATTTTGAAGTTTCACTGATTGTTTCAGATTCAATAGGCTGCCTTGAAACAGATACAGCTATCATCAATATAGATGTTTTTAATATTAATAATGCCATAATTCAATTGGTTGACACGCTATGTCATGGAGATACTGTTCAGCTGGATGCTTCTGGAGGAGCTACCTATCAATGGAGCCCATCTACAAACCTATCAAACCCTAATATTGCTAATCCATTTGCATACCCTGACACTAGCACAACCTATCAGGTCATTGCTATAGATAGTTGTGGTGCTGACACAGCATTGATTACACTCCTGTTTTATGATGATTCTACTTCAATCATGAACGATACATTGATCTGTATGGGGGACATAGTAACCTTGCATGCTTATGGAGGTGCAAATTATAACTGGTACCCTACAACTGGCATGATTAATCCAGGTAACCAAACACCTAATGTAATTCCATTAGATACAACTATATACTATGTTGATATTACCACCCCCAATGGGTGTATTTTTACAGATTCTGTTCAAATTAATGTAGAACTTTCACCTCCTCAACCCATACTTCCAAACGATACGATTTTATGTGCTGGCGATACTTTAGATATTGAAATACTAGGAGTCACTAATGCAACCTGGAGCCCTACTAACGGTTTAAGTGATCCAAATAGTCCTTCTACATTAGTATATCCCACTAACACCATAACGTATAATATAGAGTTTGAAAATACTTGTGCTATAGTAAATATGGACTTCACTGTTACAATTATTGGTATGGCTTCACAAATTGCCAATGACACTGCTATATGCCCTGGAGATACTGCATTACTTTGGGCAACAAACTCAAATAATTATTCTTGGACACCTATAGAAACACTAAGTAATCCAGACAGTAGTTCTACATTTGCTTTTCCTTTAGAGCCAACTTTATATACAGTTGATGTAATGAATAATATTGGATGCTCAGTAAGTGAAAATGTGTTTGTAGATGTATATGACCTTCCTTTTGTTAGTGCAGGAACTGATATATGGATACAATATGGCGATGTTGTAGAACTTCAAGGCTCAACAATTCATAACTTTTATTGGGAATCTACTGATAGCATGTCTTGCACTAATTGTCTTCATCCAATTGTATCACCTATACAATCATCTACTTACATCATCTACGTAACAGATTCTAATGGATGTGAAAATTCTGATACTGTTCAAATTATTCTTGATGGTGCTTTATATGTTCCTAATACATTTACCCCAAATAGTGACGGTATTAATGATTTTTTTGAAATCAAAGGACAAGAGATCAAAACATTTGAAATATGGATATTTAATAGATGGGGGGAGCTAATTTACAACACTAAAAGCATGACAGACTCATGGGATGGAACATATAAAAATGTTCCTGTTCAAATTGACACTTATATATGGAAAATTAAATATCTTGATTATCAAAAAAATTATGTGGATCTAACCGGACATATAAATGTTCTTCGTTAATGCTATTTTAGATGCTTTAATAATTAATATGACAAATAGCTGTGTCACCTGGAGGACAATACACACCTCCATTTAGTTGAATAGTAGAGTTATTTTTTGTCACAAAATATTCATAACCAACAGTTTGATCTCCATACACTTGACATTCAAAAGTTGTATCAGCAGCAGATCCAGTTAAACTAATTATATTAGTTAAGCATGAACCTGGTCCTGAACTCTCAACAATCATGTTATTAAAATTAAGTATAATCTGATCTGCAGCATTAAAAGGTGAAGAGTTTGAAATATTTTCCTTCAAGTAACTCCAAGAATAGATCTCTTGATTATACACATTTACTTCAGCTAAATCAAGATCATCTGGATTGATTGATGTTGTTTTTGAAATATAATTATCTGAGTTAAAAGTTAAACGATATTCTATTGCGTTTCTATTCTCAAACTCAAAATCAAATTGCCCATATGTGTCTGTCAAAGAGATACCTATTTCTGAAAATGAGTTTGAGTACGAATTGCCTCCCATTTCTTTTACTTCTAAAACAGCTTGAACTCCAGCTATAGGTTGATCATTAATGGCATTTTTAACCGTTCCAGAAATATCTATCATGTTATCTCTATTCTTTTTACAAGATAATAAAAGAAAAAATAGACAGAAAACTGTAATAACAATGCGCATCTAACAAATATAAAAAAAGGAATTGAACTATTTTCTTTTGAATTTTTCAGTTATGTTGTCATAGCTTAACCAATAATCATCTTTGTCTAAATTACTAACATCAACAACATCATTATAGCCTCTTTTCATTAACACTCCATATTTATCATGAATCTCAAATTTAGTAGTAGAACTAAAAATAATTTGTTTTTTAGATTTATTATAAGTGAAATTCAACTTTGGAATGGCGTGATTATAATATATTGCTTCAGAAATATTTAATTTACCGTTTTTACTTTTTTGAACAACTCTAAATTTATTATCCCCTGAATTAAAATATACTTTGAATGAATATTCAGATAGATCAGCATTACCAAAACCATCAACCTCACCTAAATCCTGCCATTTATTCCACCTATATTGTTGAATTACAAAAGGTAAAGAATTAGATTCATTTACAGTACTCCATTTAAGCAATCCATCCTCTGAAATAGAAAGCTCAATTAACTCAAACGTTGGTTCAGGAATTAAGGCATTAGGGTTAATTAATTTTATTTCACACTCACTTTTATGTTTTATCTCTATAAAAACTTCCTCTCCTTTTTTAATATCCAAATTATTAAAATCAATTTCAAATGCACTAGACTGAATATTATCAGTAATTATATCACCATTCACTCTGACTTCATATGCACAGAAGCCAACTTCTGAATTACAGATAGAATTCTGCAAAAAAATATTTTGTTCTAGATACTTACCTTCGATAATGTAGGTGCCCTCAGCTTTGTCTGATGATAAAAAAATTGGTTTTTCAAATAAATTAAAAACAGAAACTATTGGTATAAATAGATATAAATACATTCAATATAAAGTTAATTAAGTGTTTTTAAACTAAAATAATTAACCCATTAACATACCTGTATTTCTGACGAATAGCCAGTTTTATATGACAAAAAATTTGTTGACCTTATTTTTTATCTAAAAACTCTTTGCTTTTTATCATGATTTCACAAAAAAAATCATCAAACTCAGAAATATATTGAGATCTATGATTGTTAAAAATAGATTTAACTTTATCTATGTCAATTGAAGGGGTAATCCTCTTTTCTAAATCTGATAAAGCCTTATATATACCCCATTCAAATTGATAATTATATAGCCAATTATCTTTTTTCATATACCAGTACATTAAAGAGACTCTTTTAGGCATTTGATCTACTCTAGAATCTAATATTTCATAACATGAATTAATGAATTTATCTGTATCAATAGAGAAGTAGGCATCCCAATTTAGCCATAAAATATGATCATATAATATATCCAGAACAATACCTGAAACTTTAGGTAGTTTTTCATACATCCTTCTTTTGCCATTCAAATATGCTGGATGATGATCTGTAAAATGATCAATAAATCTATGCAAAAGAATACCTTTCTTTATAGGTTCATTAAAATTATTATAGCTTTTTCCTTTTATCGAATCTCCTATAAAATTACCATAGAGGATATCTTCATTATCACCAGATAAAACCAAATGACCAAGAAAGTTCATCTTATAAAGATAATTAACTAAGGGATAATATAGTGTCTGCCAATGCTATTTCAGAAGCTTCCCATGAAACAAGAACATTTGAAACACCATTATTGATCAAAGCTTTTTCAGTAGATGAACCAATAGCAATGACCTTTTCATTAGTTATTTCATTAATACTAAAAAATGAACTCACATTGCTTGGGCTTGTGAAAACCAAGACATCGAACTTGTTAAGCTTTTTAGGTTGATACTTATTTTTATAAGTTACTATTTCCAAAACCTGATTAGAGTTTAGTTTTTTTTGAATTGTTCTTACACTTTTATCTGAAATTGGAAACAAAACTTTTTGATCACCTATAAAACATGCAAAATCATCAGCTACTTTATCTGGTTCGCTTCTTCCAATAAAATCAACTTTAAAACCATTTTGAAGTAATTCATTTGCTGTTGAAATACCTATTGCTCCAATTTTACAAGCTTTAATTTTAGATAAATGATCTTTAAAGGAAGAAACAGCGTTAGAAGAAGTGAAAAACAACCAATCAAAACTATTGGGTAACTCAGTTTTCAAATATTCTATTTCAATTAATGACTCACCTTTAATTTCATGTCCTTTACTTGTCAGTATTTTATTGAATAAGCTTTCTTTTTTTAATTCTCTAGTAATAAAAATATTTTGTTTTTTTGAGTTTTTTAAAAGTAACTGATCAACGACTTCATGAGGACTACAATCCTCTCTATATAATCGATATGGAACTTCATCATCAGCTGAAGACATTGAAGCCCAGATCTTATTGGAGTTGTTTTCATACTCACAATATACTCCTAAAGGTAATTGACACCCCCCATCCATTAAATTTAAAACTTTCCTTTCAAATTCAATGTTTCTCTGGGTTGAGGGAGAATTAATTTTCTGTAAAGTCTTGATCAAATAGCTGTCTGTTTCTCTTACTTGAATTCCAAGTACTCCTTGAGCAGGAGCAGGTATAAACCATTTCACAGGCAGCTTTTCGCTGTGAAGATCTGTGATGTCTAATTGTAATCTCAAAACCCCAGCACTTGCAATTACAATAGCATCATACTCTCTATTTCTTAGCTTTTGAATTCTTGTAGGAACATTTCCTCTGAGATCTTTTACAAAAAGGTCATCCCTAAAAAGTTTCAATTGACTTTTTCTTCTAGATGATGAGGTTCCAACAACTGCCCCATGCTTTAAGGACCAAAAGTTATTAGTGACAACTCGATCTTTTCTTATCAGTAATAATTCTGATGGATCTTCTCGTTCGGAAACAGCTGCTACCACTAAACCTTTAGGTGGGTTAGTCTCAAGGTCTTTATGAGAATGAACAGCTAAATCAATTGAATTATTCAAAAGAGCATCCTCAATTTCTTTTGTAAAAAACCCCTTTCCTTCAATTTTATCAAAGCTTAAATCCTTAATTAGATCCCCCTTGGTCTTAATTATACTAATTTCAGATTGTAACTGTAGCTTAGAAAGTTGATCTTTTACATAATTGGCCTGCCATAGAGCTAAATCACTTCCCCTAGACCCAATAATTATCTTTTTATTCATGACAATTATTCTGTATTTTGCTTAAGCATAATCTCTTTGGCCATTTTCATTGGAACACTAATGTATTTCTTCTCAAGATATTGAACGAATTTATCTAACACCTCTCTTGATTCTTGGTCAAGACTTTCAAGCTCTTTAGCAAAAACCTCACTATATGCAAGTGAAGTAATATTTTTCATGGTATTAGGAACACTGCTCATGGCTCTTTCTAATTTTCTTTCCTTATATACCTCTTTGAACTCCTCTAGTTTTTCATTAAGGATCAATTGGCATTTATTAACCTCTTTTGATCTTTTAACTAAATTCTCTTTAGCAACTTTTTTCAAATTCTTAATGGCAATAACATCAAGGTTATGCTTTTCAATAATTTCAGGATCAAAGTCACTCGGAAGTGCTAGGTCAATAACTAATTTCTTAGATAGATCTTCTTTTAAAATTTTAGAATAAAGCTTTTTAGTAAAAATATAATTAGATGACCCTGTACAAGTAATAATTACATCAAATTTCAGCTCATGTTCTTCTAAAGTAGCAAGGTCTCTAACTTCAGAATCAATCTTAATTTTATTAACTAGATCTTCTCCATTAGATTTAGTCCTATTGTATAAAGTAAAATTACTATAACCATGTTTACTTAAAAATTTAAGCATTGTAGAAATGGTTTTCCCGGCTCCAACAATTAAAAAATTTGAATCCTTTTTAATGTTTTTATCTATGAGTTGATGGTAAGCAAGTGATACAACAGAAACAGGATTTTTAGATATATCACTCTCTGTATAAATTTTCTTAGCTACTTGTATGGTCCTTTGAGTTAACAACCTAATAACATCACCTGTTAAATTATATTCGTTGCAAAGGTCATAAGCTTTTCTAACCTGTGTAATAATCTCTCTTTCCCCAATAACCAAAGAATCTAAAGAAGAAGCGACTCTAAACATATGCTCAGCTGCTTTTTCTCCATGAAAAAGCTCAGCTAAATCAACAGCCTTATTAATTTGAGCATGATCCCATTTTGAATTAAATGACTTAAAAAAATCAGCTAAAAATAGCTTATCTATATGTTTTTTTGTAACAAACACTAGCTCCACTCGATTACAGGTAGATAAATACATTAATTCATCAAGCTCTAATGAACTCTTAAGCTGATTAAGTCTATCTTTAAGATGGAAATCTTCTATATGAAATTGACCGATATCATCTAAATCAATTTTATTATGAGTAAAAGCTATTATATGAAGTGACTTCAAAGCAGCTAATTTTAATTATTGCAAATTAATAAACAACTGTCATTCGTTGTGTCATTTTATTGTCATTGAATTATTTTTTTTTAAGGTTAATGCAGCCTCAATTTAACATCTGCATCTTTAACTATAAATTAGATTGGGAATATTATTACATTTATCTTTTCAATAATATCAAAATGATATGAAATACAATAAAATAGATTCATCCTTATATATACACAACAGAAAGAACTTCATAAATAAAATGAATAAAGGGGCATTAGCTGTCTTTAATTCAAATGATATTTACACTACTAGTGCTGATAGCACCTTACCATTTGTACAGCATAGAGACATCCTTCATCTGTCAGGTGTAGATCAAGAAGAAAGTATTTTACTTTTATTTCCCGATGCAATAGAAGAAAAACATCGCGAAATTCTTTTTTTAAAAGAGACCAATGATCTGATTGCTGTTTGGGAGGGAGAAAAGCTTACTAAAAAACAAGCATTTGAAACTTCTGGAATTAAAACTGTATACTGGCTAAATCAATTTGAAACAATTTTTAATTCTTTACTAGCTGAATCCACTAGTATTTATCTTAATTCCAATGAACATACAAGAGCAAATACAGAAGCTGAATCAAGAGAAGATAGGTTTATTTCTAGGTTCAAAGAAAAATACCCTACACACAGCATTAAAAGAAGTGCACCAATAATGCACCAGATAAGATCTGTAAAACATAAAATTGAGCTTGATCTAATGCAAAAAGCCTGTAATATTACAGAAGCTGGTTTTCGTAGATTATTGAAATTTATTAAGCCTGATGTAATGGAATACAATATTGAGGCAGAATTAATGCACGAATTCATTAATAACTGTTCAAAAGGTTTTGCTTACACTCCTATAATTGCATCAGGAAAATCTGCTTGCGTTCTGCATTATATAGAAAACAACAAGCAATGTAATAAGGGCGATGTTATTTTAATGGATTTTGGTGCAGAATATGCAAACTATGCTTCTGATCTTACAAGGTGTGTTCCTGTTAGTGGGAAATTTACTAAACGACAAAAAGACGTATACAATGCTGTTTTACATGTTAAAGAAGAGGCTTCAAAATTATTAATCCCTGGGGCCATGCTAAATGAATACCACAAATGTGTTGGTCATTTAATGGAGGAACAACTAGTGAAATTAAAACTTCTGACAACTAGTGAAATTAAAAATGCTGACCCTAACTGGCCAGCTTATAAAAAATATTTCATGCATGGAACTTCTCACTTTATTGGATTAGACACTCATGACATTGGGCTTTGGGCTGAACCTATAAAGGAAAATATGGTCTTTACTGTTGAACCAGGAATTTACATTCCAGAAGAAAATCTCGGCATACGTTTGGAAGATGATTTAGTAGTCACTAAAAATGGAGAACCATTTAATCTTATGCAATCTATCCCTATTGAACCAGAAGAAATAGAAGAATTAATGAATAGCTAAACTATGGCTGATAAATTTAAGACACTTAAAGATAAAATTGCTGAATCCAAATTAGGTGGAGGCAAAAAACGAATTGATGCCCAACATAAAAAAGGCAAACTCAGTGCTAGAGAAAGGATAGAGCTTTTATTAGACGAAAATTCTTTTGAAGAAATTGGTGGTCTTGTAATGCATCGTTCTACAAATTTTGGATTGGATAAAAAAAAGTTTTTAGGTGATGGCGTAGTTACAGGCTATGGTACAATTAATGGTAGATTAACCTATGTTTTCTCACAAGACTTTACAGTCCTAGGGGGGTCTTTAGCAGAAGCTCATGCTGAAAAGATCTGCAAAATAATGGATCTTGCTTTAAAAAATGGAGCTCCAGTGATTGGCTTAAATGATTCCGGTGGTGCTAGAATTCAAGAAGGTGTAGTTTCTTTAGCAGGATACGCTGATATATTTTACAGAAACACAATGTCTTCTGGTGTTATCCCTCAGATATCAGCAATTATGGGTCCCTGTGCTGGAGGGGCAGTTTACTCCCCAGCTCTTACTGATTTTATCTTAATGGTTGAAAATTCATCTTATATGTTTGTTACTGGGCCTAATGTGGTAAAAACAGTAACAAATGAAGAAGTTACCGCAGAAGAATTAGGTGGGGCTGAAACGCATAGCACAAAATCAGGAGTAACTCATTTTTCTTGTCCTAATGAACTGGAGGCTATTAATCATATTAAAAAGATTCTTTCTTATATACCACAAAACTGTGAAGAACTAGCTACTCATCTTCCCTATGAAATGAAGAATGAAATAGTCCCAACACTAGACAGCATTATACCAGAAAACCCCAATCAACCATACGATATTAGAAATGTAATAACTGAAACTGTTGATAAGGATAGTTTTTTAGAAGTACATAAAAATTATGCTGAAAGTATTGTTGTAGGGTTTTCAAGGATAGCTGGAAGGTCAATTGGAATTGTTGCTAATCAACCTGCTGTTTTAGCTGGTGTATTAGATGTAGAATCCTCAAAAAAAGGAGCTCGATTTGTAAGATTCTGTGATGCGTTTAATATACCACTATTGGTATTTGAAGATGTTCCTGGTTTTCTTCCAGGGACTGATCAGGAATGGAATGCGATAATAACAAATGGAGCTAAACTATTATACGCTTTTAGTGAGGCTACTGTCCCAAGAATTACTGTTATTACTAGAAAAGCCTATGGAGGGGCTTATGATGTAATGAATTCCAAACACATTGGAGCTGACATCAACTACGCCTGGCCAACTGCTGAAATAGCTGTAATGGGTGCAAAAGGAGCAGCTGAAATCATTTTTAAAAAAGAAATAAAAGACGCAAAAGATCCATCAAAAAAATTAAAGGAAAAAGAAGATGAATATGCTGAATTATTTGCTCATCCATATAATGCAGCTGCCCGAGGATACATTGATGAGATCATTAAACCTGAAGAAACACGAAAAAAATTAATACGGGCTTTTAAAATGTTAGAAAACAAAGTTGCTCATCTTCCTAAAAAGAAGCATGGTAATATCCCTTTATAGATTCTGTTAAATACTGTTAAGATAACAATTAGGTTTTACTGGCTTATGTACCTTTGTTCATATATCATTGAAAAAAGGAAATAATTATATTAAAGGTTTAGTCATTATTAGTGCTTTGGCATTAATTGGTCTTATTTGCATTCAATCCTATTGGATGGTTAATGGAATTGATCAACAAAAAAAGTATCATGAAGATAAAATTAAATCTTCTTTATATGAAATAGTCACAGAGATAGATAAGTATGAAACAATTAAAAAGGCAGAAAGACATGGGAATCTTCAGCAACTTTTAAATAAAACCAACACGGATCCATATGTACATGATCAGCTATCTAAAGAGTTTCAACTTCAAGATAGTTTATTAAAGGAAATTGACCTCCAGCTCAAAGACCAATCTAGCAACAAATTTAAACTTATAAAAAGTCTCTTTGAAGACATAATGTCCAAAGACTTTGTTTCAAATATTGAAGATAGAATTCCTAAAAACAAATTAGAAACCATTTTAAAAACCGCATTAACTGGCAATGAAATTTCTTCAAAATATGATTATTCTATTTCCAATGAAAAAGGAGAATCAATTTATTCCAGTACTAATGACATTGATATACTTGAACGCCTAAGATCCTCAGCTTATTCCATTGAATTATTTTCAGATGATTTTTTTAATTGTAACATATTCTTGCATCTTTATTTTCCGGAAGAAAACAAATTTATCCTTCAATCCATGTGGGTTATGTTACTACTTTCTATTGTATTTCTTATTATTATAATTGGCGCCTTTTATTTCAATATTTCAATTATTTATAAGCAAAAGAAAATTTCAACTATTAAAACAGATTTCATTAATAATATGACACATGAGTTAAAAACACCTATCTCAACAATTTCATTGGCATGTGAGGCATTAAATGATGAAGACTTAAGTAATTCAGCGGAAAATAGAGCTCGTTTTGTAAACACGATTGATGAAGAGAATAAGAGAATTGGCTCTCTTGTAGAAAACGTACTTCAAAGTGCAGTAATGGAAAAAGAAGATCTTGAACTAAAAATAGAATTACTTTACCTTGACTTCATAATAAAAAAAGCCATAAAAAACATACAGCTTCAATTAAATAAAAAAAATGGAGAAATAAAGCTTGAGCTTAATGCACATAACACCTTAGTTGAAGCAGATAAAATTCACATCACAAATGTCATCTATAATTTGTTAGATAATGCAATAAAATATTCTAAAGAAAATCCTATAATTATTATAGAATCAATAGATGTAATCAATGGTGTAATAATTAAAGTAAAAGACAATGGCATTGGAATTGCAAGAGAACATCAATTAAAAATATTTGAAAAACTATATAGAATACCAACAGGTGACATACATAATGTTAAAGGATTTGGACTTGGTTTAAGTTATGTTAAATCAATTATTGATAAATTAAAAGGCAATATTAAAGTAGAAAGCAATTTTGGAGAAGGTAGTACATTTATTATTGAACTTATTGCTGCAAAACAAACTATAAAATGAAAAATAATTTAAAACTATTGCTTGTAGAGGACGACCCTAATCTAGGTAAATTACTTTGCGACTTCCTAAACGCAAAAGGGCATGAATGTATTTTAAGGACAAATGGTAATGAAGGATATCAAAGCTTTGTTGAAGAGAAATTTGATTTTTTAATACTCGATGTCATGATGCCTTTTAAAGATGGCTTTACATTAGCTACTGAGATTAGAGGAATTGACAAAAAAATACCCATTTTATTTTTAACTGCTAAATCACTAAATGAAGATACTTTAAAAGGCTTTGAGTCTGGTGCAGATGATTATATGACCAAGCCATTTAGCATGGAAGAATTATTGGCTAGAATTAATGCCATAATGAGAAGAATCAAAGACCTACCTTCAAATGAGCTTCCTATATATCAAATTGGTAATTATACATTTGACACTAAACTGCAAAAACTAAATATAAAAAACAAAGAGCAAAAATTAACAACAAAAGAAACTGATCTTTTGAAGTTACTTTGCAAAAATAAAAATATTGTACTGGAAAGAAATGACGCTTTAAAGGCAGTATGGGGAGATGATAATTATTTCAATGGCAGAAGTATGGATGTTTACATTACTAAACTCAGAAAATACTTAAAAAAAGACTCTAATATTCAGATTATCAATGTTCATGGGAAAGGATTTAAGCTACTGGAAACTCAATAATCTTATCCCTTAAAATAAAATAAGTACCGTTTATACATTGTCATGCTTATATAATGCTCATGGCACATTCATTGTAACATTTTAGATTATAATCTTAAAATATTACATCATGAATCCTAAAAAATCTGACTCAGTAGATTTAGAAAACAAAAAACAATTATATGTAACAATTGGTCTTATTATTTCACTCTCTTTTGCATTAAATTTATTAGAATGGGAAAAATACAGAACTAATGAAATAGTTATAGAAACCTCATTTATCCCTAAGTTAAATGAAGAACCTATTTTAGAAATTAAGCCAGTTGAAATTCCAGAACCAGTAAAGACAGAATCAATAGAGAAGCCAAGTAAAGTTAATATAGTGAAAGAAATACCAAAAACAAACACTATAAAAGTAAAAGCTAAAGCTGCTCCACTTATAACAAACTTCAAATATCCAGCAATAGATCCTTTTATCGCAGACACATTAATTATAGAAAATATTCCATTAGAATTCGCATCTCAAATGCCAGAATTCCCAGGAGGTGAAAAAGAATTATTTAAATACCTATCGAACAACATTAGTTATCCTGAAATTTCTAAAATAAATAATTCACAAGGAAAAGTGCTTATTGAGTTTGTTATTGAAAAAAATGGAATGATATCCAATATTCAGATCTTACAAGGCGTTGACAAGTTCATTGATGCAGAAGCCATAAGGGTAGTAAAGAAAATGCCCAATTGGTTACCAGGTGAACAATTAGATGAAAAAGTTAGGGTTAAACAAAGACTTCCTATAAAATTTAAGCTATCAAATTAATTACAAAGACTTTGTCCTTCCTCCATCAACAGGCAAATTAATACCATTGATATAGCTAGCCGCTGGTGAAGCTAAAAAAGCCACAGCATTAGCAACTTCATTAGGTTCAGCAATTCTAAGCAAAGGAACTTCATTTTTCATATTATCAAGAACCTGATCAGAACTGGAATTGATCTTTTTTGCTTTATTTTCTATAATACTATTGAGTCTAGAAGTATTTGTAGCTCCAGGCAATACATTATTAACAGTGATATTAAATGGCCCTAATTCATTGGCAAGTGTTTTAGACCAATTAGCAACAGCTCCTCTTATTGTATTTGAAACACCTAATCCATTAAGTGGCTGTTTAACTGATGTAGAAATTATATTTATTATTCTTCCATAAGAAGCTGATTTCATAGATTCTAATGTTGCCTGAACTAATCCATGAAAACTAATTAGATGTAAATTAAAAGCATTCAAGAATTCTTCAGGTTTTGCCGAAATAATTGGACCTCCCGGGGGTCCTCCAGTATTGTTAATAAGCACATGTATAGGAGATACATCACTAATAAAATTTTCAACTTTCTTTTTTAATTGATCTGGCTCATTAAAATCCCCTTGTAAATAATAATGCTTTTGATCTCCACCATTATACAATTCTGTTTGAACCTGTTTTAGTTTACTTTCATCTCTGGCCAACAAAACAACATTTGCCCCTAGCTGAGCTAGTTCATTAGCCACTGCATATCCGATTCCTTGAGTACTCCCACAAACAAGAGCTGTTTTATTCTTTAAATCTAAATCCATTTTATTAAACTTCTTTTTGCAATATTAAACTAATCTTTGAATATCATCAAGTGGTCGAAATTAAGTTTGTTTTTAAATTATTTATATGTAAATTCATTCTCTTTTATTGCTTAATCTTAAGATTTTTAAAACATTATACTATGAAAAGACTTTTTACACTACTTACATCACTTTTTTCATTCATTTTTATAAATAGTCAATGCGACCACACATTTACCATGATGGACTCTTATGGCGATGGCTGGAATGGTAGCACCGTTGACATAATTGTAAACGGAACTGCTGTTGTTACAGGAGCTACAGCTGCTGATGCTGGTGGCGGGAATAA
>PVBE010813861.1_pt1 | contig 34031 bp, 27 predicted proteins | sample 1631181 | NCBI WGS metagenome assembly PVBE01 (sample SAMN08397723, study PRJNA350692) | Marine metagenome, whole genome shotgun sequencing project. | isolation source: water | place: Pacific Ocean | collected 2012-04
CGACAACCGCCACCTCATCGTCGGTGGATTCGTCATCTTCGACAACCGCCACCTCATCGTCGGTGGATTCGTCATCTTCGACAACCGCCACCTCATCGTCTTGTGAAGTTTCCTCGATATCTACGTCTTCGCTTTTAGCTTCATCGGAATCATTCGACTCAGACACCGGTGCACTGGGTTCCGATTTCTTCACGGAAGATTTCGTCTTAGGGGTCGGCGGAACCGGTGGTACGAACTGTTCACCTTTGTAGTCGGCCCACGCGCCTGAAATCTTTAGAAGTTTTTCAACGGTTTCGCTGGGTTGCGCTCCGTTTTGAAGCCAATGAACGGCACGTTCATTGTCGATTTTGACAACCGAGGGCTCCAGACGGGGCTGATAGGTGCCAATAATTTCAATGAAACGCCCGTTTCGCGGCGATCTGCTGTCAGCTGCAACAACTCGATAGGTTGGTTGCTTTTTCTTGCCCATGCGCATTAGGCGCAGTCGTACGGCCATAGTTATTTAGGTCTCTCCGGGGTCATCTTGTCGAACTAGTTCACCACTCGGCGTCGCCGGCCCGAGGGTCGGTGGAGCGGTAAGGGAAGGCATTGCTTTAAGCCAGTAGGAAAGCCTACCGGTCTCGGGGCCCAACGAACACGCTCACCATCAAGGTCATCTCATTGACCTGGGAGCGTGAGGTCAAGATCAGCTACGTTGAGCTTTGGCACATTGGGATCGTCCTTAGGTTGAACTCGACTATTTCCCGCTTTCTTAGAGCCCTTTTTCCCCTTCTTTGCTTTCTTTGCTTTCGATTTACGTGAATTGGTCTTAGACCCCAGGCCGGCCATACCTTTCATTGTCTTACGCATCTCTTTGAACTGTTTGAGCAAGTTACTGACTTGAGCCGGCGTCGTACCGCTCCCGTCCGCTATCCGTGTGCGGCGAGAACCGTCAACAACATCAGGGTTGCTGCGCTCATTTGGGGTCATCGAAAGAACGATCGCTTCCAACCGATCAATCTCCCTTTCATCAATGCTTGCGTCCTTCATTTCCTTCGGTACCCCGGGCATCATCGACATGATGCTTGAGAGGTCGCCCATTTGCCGTACTTGGCGGAGCTGATCAACGAAATCATCAAGTGTAAATGTTCCTTCAAGGAGCCTCTGGGCTGCTTCTTCGGCCGCTTCTTGTTCGAAGACTTCCTCGGCCTTTTCGATGAGCGTCAGAACGTCACCCATTCCAAGGATGCGTTCAGCCATCCTGCCGGGGTGAAACTGGTCAAAATCTTCAAGCTTCTCGCCGGTCGAGGCAAAAGCTATGGGTCGGCCCACCACTTCCTTAACCGAAAGGGCTGCACCGCCTCGGGCATCACCGTCAAGTTTGGTAAGGATGATCCCATCTAACTCGAGAGTCGCGTGGAACGCTTCAGCCGTGTTAACCGCATCCTGACCTGTCATCGCGTCGACCACTAGGAAAGTGTGATCAGGTTCTACCGCATCCGAAATCTGCGCTATTTCGTCCATTAACGCACTGTCAATAGTTAAACGACCTGCAGTGTCGACAATGAGAACGTCTCGCCCGGTTAGATGTGCTTCTTCCAAGCCCTTTCGCGCCGCATCTATGGCGTTGGTCGCGGAACTGGAAACAGGAATGTCTATCTGTTGGCCCAGCGTCTCCAACTGTTCAACAGCAGCCGGACGTTGCAGGTCAGCTCCGACAAGCAGGGGGTTTCTTCCCTGGGATTTAAACCAGCGAGCCAATTTCGCCGACGATGTGGTTTTTCCAGAACCTTGCAAGCCAGCCATGAGGACAACAGTCGGGGGGTTCTGTGAATAAGAGAGCTGAAAGGATTCTCCACCCAAGATTGTCGTGAGTTCCTCGTTTACGATCTTCACAACCTGTTGTCCGGGAGTCAAGCTCTGCGTGACTTCACTATCGAGGCATCGGGTTTGGGTTCGCTCCACGAAACGTTTTACGACATTGAAGTGAACGTCGGCTTCTAATAGGGCCAGGCGAATTTCACGCATGGCTTCAGCCACATCGCTCTCATTTAGGCGGCCCTTTCCTTTTAGGCGGCCAAGAATTCCATCGAAACGATCTGTAAGTGATTCGAACATAGGCTTGGTCAGGCTATCTGCCCTAGTTTGTTGCCCTTGTTGAGGTTTCTAATCATCGCCAAATAGTGCTTCTACAAATGACTCTGGGTCGAAGTCGACTAAGTCAAGGTCACCTTCTCCTAACCCGACCAGCTTCACTGGCAAGTCCAGTTCCCTTTCAACCGCAAAGACAATTCCGCCCTTTGCAGAGCCATCAAGCTTGGTCAGGACAACTCCGGTTACACCTACGGCCTCAGTGAACTCTTTGGCTTGGCTGAGTCCGTTCTGGCCTGTTGTGGCATCTATCACCAATAGGACTTCGGAAACTTGGCCCGGCTCACGATCAGCCACTCGCCGAACTTTCGCAAGCTCCTCCATCAGATTAACTTTGTTGTGAAGACGTCCCGCCGTGTCTGCAAGGACAACGTCAACTTCGCGAGCTAGAGCAGCTTCAGCCGCGTCGTAAATCACTGAACTCGGATCAGCGCCCTCGCTTCCGCGAACGAAATCAGCTCCGCAATTGTTAGCCCATTTTTCAAGTTGTTCAGCGGCAGCGGCTCGAAATGTGTCACCTGCCGCGAGTAACACATTCAGGCCATCATCAGTCAGTCTGCGCGCGACTTTGCCAATCGACGTCGTTTTCCCTACACCGTTAACCCCAACAAACAGCCATACAGGCACTGTCCCTTTCGACGCAGTTAAAGACAATTCTCTATCTCGGGAAAGGTCGTTTTTCATCTGCGCCTTCAACGCCTCGAGTAAATCGGTTCCTTTCTCTAGCTTCTCCGCTTCAGCCCTATCTTGAAGCCTGTTGACCAAGTCCAACGTGGTGTCCACTCCAACATCAGCCAGTATCAGTACTTCTTCGAGCTCTTCCCACATCGAAGAATTAACTGGTCCTCCACGAATACCGCTTAGCCGAGCTGAAATCATTCCCCGTGCTTTAGATAATCGTTCGCGCATCGAACCGGAAGGAACCCCCTCCTCGTGGACTGAAGTCTCTCTCATTTCGTGAACGTCATCGCGGTCGTCGAAGTGTTCGAAAGCTCGATCTTCTTCTAATTCGGTTCCTATCGAAGGGGTTCGCCGGCTCCGCTGGCTATTTGTCCAAGTTCGGTGAACCCAAGGCAAAAGGGCCAGTGACAGCATCACCGCAACAAAAACAATTATGAGTAAGGACGTATTCACCGTGACTGAAAGCTACAAAACAATTCGAGACTTCGTCGGCATCGAAGTTAGGAAGCAACCTTTTCGCTTAATACTCGAGAGGAACCGCCCGGAGCCATCGATACGCCATAGAGAACATCAGCCGCCTCCATTGTTCGTTTCTGATGAGTGACGATCAATAGTTGAGCCTCCTGCCGGAATTCAGATACGAGATCAAGGAACCTGTGCAGGTTGATGTCGTCAAGGGCTGCTTCAACTTCATCCATTACATAGAACGGGGAAGGGCGACTGCGGAAGATGGCGAAAAGGAATGCCAGAGCTGTCAAAGAGCGCTCGCCCCCAGATAGCAAAGAGAGTTTTCGCACGTTCTTTCCAGATGGCTTTGCTTCCAACTCAATACCAGTTTCGAGCATCTGATCAGGGTGCGTCAGACTTAATTTCCCTTCACCACCCGGGAAAAGGGTGGAAAAGATCTGCTTAAAATTGTCTGCTACGTCTCTGAATGCAGCCTCAAAGACGTCAACTATTTCAGCGTCGACAGCGGTAATGACTTTATTTAATTCTCTTCGACCACTCCGAACGTCTTCCAATTGTTCTGCAACAAAGTCGTGCCGCTCTTTAAGCGCTTCATATTCCTGCAACGCCAGCGGGTTTATAGGACCCATTCGACGCAGATCACTCTCGAGTTCTCGAACACGCGCTGCCGGAGTGACAGATTCGCCCAGCGTCGGCTCCGGCGCATCCAAAGCCTCGTCCGCGTCAGCATTCAAATCATTGCGAAGCATTTCTCGCAAGTTGTCGACCTTAAATCTGCGCTCAGTTTCTAATATCTCATTGGACGCTGAAGTCTCTTGTATTTCGGTCAATCTTTTCTCAAGAGATGACCTCTCTCCGCGGAGCCCTTCTAAACGATCGGCGACAAGCCTCACTTCTGCTGACAATTCGGTGCGTCTATCGCGTAACGATCCGACCTCTTTTTCTAAGGCTCCAAGTCGCTGTTCAAGCAGGCCACGTAAAGCTGTGAGAGCCATCAAGGATTCTTCGACTCGTCCGAGCTGGTCCTTTTTTTCGGTCGCTTCCTGATCATTCGCTGAAAGTAAACTGCTGATCTCATTTCTACGGTCTTCAACTCGTTTGCGTTGTTGTTCGAGCGCCTTTTCGTTCGTTTCAAGCTCTGCGCGGGCTTGAGCAGCTGCTCGGATCCGGCCTTCCAAATCCCGTCTTTGCGTGTGGGCATCAGTAACTGCCGACCTCTCTAAAGTCTCGGCTGCTTCCAGTTCGAGTAGGCGCCCTTCCAGTTCAGTCACCCTGGGTTGATCTCGTTCTAATGCTTGGCTTAGCTCAGCTATCCGCGTCTCAAGGATTTTTCGCTCCGAATCCAAATCTCGGCGCTGACGTTGGACCGTGTCAATTCCATCAGCTGATCGCGTCAATAGATCATCGTTGCCTTCGAGCTGAGATAGTGCTTCAGAGAACCGAACTTGGGTATCTCGTTGTCTGGATTCCGCCACTTCCCGTTCTACCTCTGCAGCTTCTCTCCTAGCAGTGGCCAACTGAACTTCGTCTCGTGCGTCTTCTAGGGCAGCGATAGTAGAAGCGTTGTCTCCAGACCTGACACTCCATCCATTGGGTCCGCAACAATGCCCGCTTGCCGTCACAACTGTTAGTCCAGGATGCTGTTCAGCAAAGTCCATTGCTTCCGACCATCCGCCTGCAACGCATACGGCAGTGGCTAGTAGGGAATCGAGAAGCGGTTCAAGCTTGGGTGTTTTCCCAGTGACGCGTTCGCGAAGAAGGTCCCCAGATTCCGGTCTTTCCGCAACCGCATAAGGGCTTTTTATTGCCAGGACTGAGCCGCTTGCTTCAGACGCGCCCAGCCGTTCTAACGCAATTCTGGCCGTCCTTACATCTTCGACAACCACAGACGCAAGAACTGACCCGAGCGCTGCTTCGACTGCTGTTTCCCAGCCCACTTCAACATCAACTAATTCACCCAAGACACCTACAACACCCTCAATTTCTTGAAGTTGCTGGAATCCCGAACTTTCGCGGGCAGCTGCTATAGCTAATTCAAGGGCTTCAACTCTTGCAGACCAGGTCTGTTCATCTTTCGTTGCTGATTGTTGTTCATCGACTACAGCGCCCAAAATCTCTGCAGCAGAGTCCGCTTCATTTTGGGTCTGATCTACGTCTTGGACCATGGCTGCTTCGACACTCGAAGCTGAGGCCAGACTTAGCTGCAATTGATCAAGATGTTGTTCTGCCTCAGAGATTTCAGCGGTCAGTTGTTCTACCCGCTTGGTGAGGCGATCGTATTCCGCTGTGAGCCGCTCAAGCCCTCGTGTTAGCGGACCCAATTCACCTTTTACTTCGGCCGCTCTTTTGGCTGCATCGAGTCCAACAAGCGGAGCATCAATTTCCAACGAGTCTGCCTCATCGGCCAACTGTGTCTCAGTCTCGCAAAGCTCGACAAGTTGTCCCTTAATAATCTCCTCACGGGTCGTTATGTCAGCGAGCTCATCTGACAATCGCGATGATTCCGCTTCAAGCGTCAGAGCTACGTCAGCAGCAACAAGCGACCCTCGGTCTCGTTCCGTCGTTCGGGAACGTTCATCGACTAGGGCAATCAATCCCCGACATCTCTCTCTGAGAGACTCGACTCTGGGTAGCAAGTCCATACCCTGATCACCAGCTGCTGCCAGTTGTGCTTCCGAAGCTGTTATCTCGATATCGAGTCCCTCTAGTTCTCCACGCACCCTCACTTGTTCAGCCTTAGTTTCCAAGGTCTGTTCTTTTGCTGCCTCTTGGGCCGTTTCAAGAGTTCGAATTTCCTTGCCTGTCAGATAGAGCCGGATTGACCTGAGTTCCTCGGCTACCGATCCGTGGCGTTTTGCCGCGTCTGCTTGTTTTTCGAGCGGACGTAACTGGCGACGTACTTCTTTTTGGAGGTCTTGGAGGCGCGTCATGTTGGCTTCAGTCGCCGCTAACCGACGCTCTGCTCGTTCTTTTCGCCGCCGATATTTGAGAATTCCTGCTGCTTCTTCAACTATCGCGCGTCGATCTTCTGGCCTTGAATTTAGAACCTGGTCTATCTGACCCTGAGCCACAATGACGTGTTGTTGTCTACCCACTCCGGCATCGCTTAAAAGTTCTTGAATATCAAGCAGACGACAGGGAACTCCATTAAGTGAATACTCAGAATCTCCTGAGCGATACAAGGTCCTTGTAACAACCACCTCCGTGAACTCGATTGGCAAAGAGCCCGAGGAGTTATCAATCACAAGACTGACCTCAGCGCGCCCAAGCGCGGGACGATCAGGGGTGCCGGCAAAGACGACATCTTCCATTTTTCCTGATCGCACCGTGCTCGGCCCCTGAGCACCTAGAACCCACGCCACAGCGTCGACAACGTTGGATTTGCCGCTGCCGTTAGGACCAACAACGACCGTCACCCCTGGCTCGAATTCCAACACTGTTGGGTCAGCAAAGGACTTGAAGCCCTTCATGGTGAGCGACTTTAGAAACACTAGTAATGACCTACCCGGAGAACGACGCAGCGCCACTGACACCAGCGGCACTCCGACATCATGCCCTCTAGCTGACCCTCATTGGTTGACCCTTAGCCAGGTATTTGATTTACCCGAAAGTTTTGCCTTCTAAACCTGATAATCGCAGTAATAGTGGGTAGATCCACCAACCCTCGCTGTAAGGACATTCCCACGGCCATTCTTACTTCGTTCCCCACCTCGACCGTATACCTCTAGATACTCGTCATATCCTCCAGGTTGACCGAAAACATCGCAGCTTCCGTCAAGACCAACTCCACGATGTTTCACGGCATTGTGGATCGTCTCAACAATGGCTCTATATAGCCTGCGTATTTCTTGGGTAATTAGCTGATCCGCGATTCTGTCGTGGCGAAGTAACGCTGCGTGAAGAATTTCGTCGCTGTAGATCGGCCCTAACCCAACGATGAACGTTCGGTCCATCAAAAGCGGTCGTAATTTGGTGTCGTGTTTCAACAGCCGACTTCCGAAGTCAGTCCACGAAATTGGCTCATCAACCGGATCGAACCCAAGCTCTATAACTTCAGGAAAAACTTGGCTCATCACTTCATCGTCAACCAAGGTCACGGTTGCGCTTTTGTCATTATCGATGAGCCGTAGCTGACCTTTCTGGGTAAAGCCGATAATTAACTGAGTATCTGGCTCTCGAACATCTTTATTGGCGGCTCTTTGTAATGATCCTCCGCCACCAAGGTCGATAACCAACGATTGGCCATTCCCTACTCCCAAGCAAAGCAGCATGCCCCTACGTTTCACAGACGAAATCTTTCGCCCGGATAACGCTTTAGTCAGACCTGTTTTGTTGGCCTGACCCGGGATCAGCCGTTTAGGTCCGATCACGTCTATTTCTTTGATTTTCAAACCACCCACTTCCCGATCTAGGTCACGGCGAGCGGTTTCAAGTTCAGGCAGTTCCAACATGGTTAGATTTTCCTTGGTTGGTTGATTTGTTGACCTCTTTGGCTAATTGGAGTTCGATCCAAGCCTCGTCGGCAGCGGCTTGTTCAGCTTGTTTCTTTGAAGTTCCTTGACCTCTGCCATGCACTGAACCTGCGAACGAAACCTCGGCGTAGAACCGTTTATCGTGGTCAGGTCCACTCTCCTCTAGGGCATAGGACGGAGAGTCACCGTAAATACGAACCACAAACTCCTGTAATCGTGTTTTCGCGTCTCCAATACCTGGGTCGATAGATACTTGCTCTATTCGTTCACTCAACGCCTCGACGATGAATTTTTCAGTCGGATCAAGTCCTCCATCGAGATACATAGCCCCCAGGAGAGCTTCAAATGCGTCGCACAAGAGCGAAGCTTTCTCTCGACCCCCGGATCGGTCTTCACCTACCCCCAATAGCAAGGCGTTTCCTAGTTCGTAGTTCCCAGCTGCTTCGGCGAGACTTGCTGCGTTCACGACAGCAGATCTTGCCTGGGCGAGCTCACCCTCACTCCATTCTGGGTGCGCTCGATACAAGTGATTTGTTATGCAATGTCCCAGTACTGCATCACCCAAAAGTTCGAGCCGTTCATTTGACGGTGAATCATCGCGTTCGGCACACCAACTTCGATGAGACATAGCCAGCAAAAGCAAGTTGCTGTCACTGAAGGAATATCCAATTCGGTCAGCTAACGCCAGGAGTCGGTCTTGGGACCTCAAAGTGTCAACCAATTCGGGCCATGACGTAATCAATTGCGTCGCGCACAGTTTTTAGGTCCTCGAGGTCCTCATCTTCGATTCGAAAGCCCACGGTGCGTTCAGAAAGCTCTTCCTCAAGACCCTCTACGAGTTCAATGAGGGCAAGCGAGTCCGCTTCAAGGTCGTCCACGAAAGAAGATGATTCTGCGATTCGACTGGGGTCTATCTCAAGGATGTCTGATAGCTGGTCGCGAATGATGGCGAAGACACCATCTCGGTCAGGTGGGCTCTGTTCAACATGTGTTTCAGCGGGCACCGGAGACTCCTACGCGACTGGTTTACGTTGAACTCACCATAGCAGATGGCACAAATTGACCACTTTAAGTAGTTTTAATTACTTAAATAACCCTCTGTGTGGTTTTCGTTCCTCTTTAGAGGCTGATAGCCGCGGTCAATTCTCCAACTAAATCGCGCTCAACCATGTCCTGTGCGACCTTGCATGCGTTCAATATGGCAGTCGGGCCTGCTGAACCATGACTGATTATCGCTACACCGTTAACCCCAAGCAGCATGGCTCCTCCAACGGCGTCAGGATTAAGTTCCGCCGCGATTGGTGCGAGGTGACCCAACGCCTGAGCCCCTACTTCTGCAGCATCATCAGCGCTGAGGGCTGAAACGATCTGATTCACAAGGAACTGGAGCGTTCCTTCCAAGGTTTTCAGAATGACGTTTCCAGTAAAGCCATCGGCAACGAGTACATCCACGTCGCCATCTAGAACGTCACGTCCTTCAACATTTCCAATGAAATTGATGGTCGAATCATCAGCCAGCAGGTGGTGTGCTTCTTTAACCAACTGGTTACCTTTTTCAGGCTCTTCACCGATGGAAACCAAACCAATACGAGGTGAAGCGACTTCGTATCGTACCTGCGTAAATGCTGACCCCATTCGAGCAAACTGGTGCAACCAGTCGGCTTGACAGTCAGCCATGGCACCAGAATCAAGCAAAATCTTCGGTGCCCGTCCCGGAACAGGGAGCGTGGTCGCGATCGCAGGACGATTCACCCCCTTAATTCGTTTCATTCGCAATAAGGCAGCTGCTGCGACAGCGCCGGTGTTTCCTGCGCTCACCATGGCTGAAGCGTGTCCGTCTCGAACGCATTCTGCGGCGCGCACTATGGACGAATCCTTTTTCGTTCTTACTGCTCGGCCTGGTTCATCATCCATCTCGATTACTTCGAGAGCTGGATGCAGCGCAATACCGTCATAGTTCTGGATCTTTGCGGGATCTCCAACTAGTTCAACTGGAATACCACTACTAAGTGCCTCACGTACACCATCGACAATGACGGAAGGCGCGTTATCTCCGCCCATTGCGTCAACGACGATGGGCTTCACGACGATTTCGCTTTTCCGCTAGTCAACTTCGACAGCTTGGCGACCCGCATACCAGCCGCAATTACCGCAGACCCGATGCGGCAATTTTGCCTCAGAACATCGCGGACAGGAACTACGCGAGGACGGGCGAAGCTTCCATGCGGCAGCACGACGACTGCGCGTTTTTGACTTGGAGGTCTTTTTCTTCGGGACAGCCATCGTCAACCTCAGGAAATTGGCTCAGCGTGATTCACTAAGCAAGCGAATATAACTCCGATTTGGTGCCAATGACCGCGGTCAATAAGCGGCACTACGCCTCGGTGTGAAGTGCGTCAGAAGTAGCGACACAGACAAAAGAGGTTACCCGAAGAGGAATCGACCTCCTACCGCGACCTCGCCTATCACCGTTGAGCTTTATAAAGGCAATTTCTTTATTCGTCTTCGAAAGTAAGGTCGTCCAGTGCCGCCCATCGCGGATCCTTGGATTCCTTGCGGTCTTGATCTTCATCGGAGTTGTTATCTGAAGTTTGGTACGCAGGTGCCGCCGCCAAACATTCTTCAGGTGCGGCACAGCGGATCACTCCAACAGGAAGTTCAAGTAATACGGCATCTCGAATCATTGGCTCTAAATCGATGAACTCTTCGCCGAGTTTGTAGGACTCTCCCTCCCGAGGGTGTTCCTCAAATAACTCTTCGACTTCGGCTACCGCGCAACCATCAACTTGGCGCAGACAACGCGAGCACTCAGCATTCCAATTGACCGACACTTTGCCATTGACGGCAACTCCTCCTCGTATTGGATCAATGAGGAGATCGACCAGAACGACTTCATCGGGAGGAAGGGAGATGTCGCCAACCTGCAACGGGCTATCTAGGTCTTGCAACAGAGAGGCTCGAACTTCGACCTTCCATTTTCGGATGGGATCGAGACGTTGAAGCCTCTCCAGCGGGAAACGGAGCTCGGGATGTGGACTCGCGTCTCTCAACTCTCATCCTGGTCAAAAACTTCAGGGCCTGAAGTACGTTCCCGCTCTGGTTCTTCGGGTTCCGCCGCTGTGATCGTTGGCTGTAACCGTGTCCTGGCGTTCGTCACCGCTCCTTGAACCTTCTCTAGGGCATCAGCAAACTGCTCGAGACGTTGGTCGCAATAGTCGTCGACTTCATGTTGCCTTCTTCGAGCTTGAGACTCCGCTTGTTCCACCATTTGTCGGGCTTTGCGTTCAGCTGATCGAACGACTTCGGTTCTCTGCACCATCTGAGCTACCCGAGTTCGAGCCTCCTCAATAACTAACCCCGCGTCGACCCTCGCCTTCGAGAGAAGGTCCTCGCGCTCTTTCAGCAGCCACCTTGCTTCTCGGACTTCTTCGGGCAACTCTAATATTGCGGCTTCTAACAACTCGATAATCTCATCTCGACTGACCATGACAGATGTTGATAGGGGCATCGGTCTGGCGGCATTGATGACATCGATAACCCGCCGCACCAGAGCTTCGACACCCGGACCGCTTAACGGCGCGGCATCAGTCACTTGGGCATCTTCTCTCTGAGTCGCTGCGCAATGGATTCGGGTACAAGATGGGAGCAGTCGGTTCCAAAGGCAGTGATATCACGTATGTACTTCGACGCTATGAACGCGTTTTCACTTGTTGATGGCAAAAATAATGTTTCGACACCACTTACGGATTTGTTCATCTGGGCCATCTGGAGCTCGGACTCGAAGTCTGCTGATCCTCTTAGCCCTTTGATGATGAAGTCAACTTCTAAGCGACGAGCCAAATCGACTACCAACTCACCGAACTGGACAACTTCGACGTTGCCCAAATGCTCACATGCATCTGTGAGCATTTCTACCCGTTCTTGATCGGTGAAGAATGGTGAGGACTTCTGAGGATTCCTCATTGCCGCAACTATTACGTGGTCAAACAGGCGACTTGCAGTCGCACAGATCTCCATGTGGCCGTTGTGGACAGGATCAAACGAGCCTGGGTACAGAACCTTGACCACGAGTGTCTCCTCGCCTAACGCTTCGGGCTACTTGAAACGGTACCGACCCTGAAGGGAATCCTCCACTGTCAATAGTCCAAATCTGCACAAATCAGGACATTTTTGTTTCACTAGGTCTCAAAATGGTCACGACAGCCTTCCCATAGGTTTTGCTCCGCACCACTTCCCAGTCAGGGAAAATGCTAAGCGGCGTGTCGCTCTCAGCAACTATCAAAGCTTTTCCTGCCACCTCCAGCAGCTCATTCCAAGCCTCAAAGCCATAGGGCGGGTCTGCTAACACTAAATCGACCTCAAGAGATCGGAGTCGTTGAACCGAATCTCCATGGATCACCTGACCTTCCAATCCGAGACTCTCCAAGTTCTCACTGATAGTTCGACAGGCTGTCAGGTCATTGTCGACGAAGGTTGCCTCAAGCGCCCCACGCGATAAGGCTTCCAGGCCCAGCGCTCCGGAACCAGCGAACAAATCAATCACACGGGAGCCAGCAGGTAATCCCAAGCTAAACAACATGTTGAAGATTGCTTCGCGCGCTCGTTCGGACGTAGGGCGGGCTTTATCGTTTTGAGGCGCCAATATTCGTCGCCCACTCAATTCGCCTCCGACAATGCGCATGGGATGACAATAACGGCACACTGTTGGTATGCAGGTTCCCGAATCAATTATCTGCGTTGATTGTGGCGGCTTGTGTCGTCGAATTAGCTAAGAAGAACCCGACGAAGGGCTTCAACCCGGTGATGTAGTTGCTTACCGATGCCGAGACTGTCTTGACCGTTGGGACATAGTGGTCGAAGACGAGTAGAGCAGATGCCGCTTACCCTCTCAGTAGGTTCTCCGCGTCATCATCACGACGCTCCACAAACCACCGGATCTCATCTTCAAACAAGAGGTGGTGTTCAAGCGAGCCTCTCTCATCTACTAGCTCTGCTGCCAAGTCACGAGCGCGTTCGACCCACACCCGATCTCTCGCCAGTGAGGCCAGTTTAAGGTCGTTTCTACCCGATTGCCTTTGCTCGAATATGGTCCCTTCGCCTCGAAGTTCGAGATCACGCTCAGCCAGAGCGAACCCATCATTCGACTCTTCGAGGGCGGTTAGACGTTCTGTAGCGTCTTCTGAGATCTCATCGGTGGCAACCAAGAAACAGGTTGACTGATGGCTGCCTCTACCCACTCGCCCTCGAAGCTGGTGAAGCTGCGCTATCCCAAACCGGTCGGCTGACAAAATGATCATGGTCGTAGCATTTGGAATATCGACGCCGACTTCGATGACAGTTGTAGCAACCAAAACATCGAGCTGGCCTTCTCGAAACGCCGCCATCGTTTGATGTTTTTCGACAGCATCTAGACGGCCATGCAAGAGTCCGACCCTCAGATCTGAGAGCACTCCAGTGATCAATTCTTGTCGGGTGCTCTCAGCTGAACTCGCATCCAACTTGTCGCTCTCTTCGATCAACGGACATACGACGTAGGCTTGACGGCCTTGTGTAACCTCGGAATGAACGTGGTCCCATACTTGTTCAACGTCTTGAGATACCCAGGACGTCACGATTGGGGATCTGCCTGGTGGCAGTTCATTTAGGGTGGATACGTCTAGGTCTCCATAAACAGTCATCGCTGCCGTGCGAGGTATGGGGGTAGCGGTCATAACCAATAAGTGAGGCCATTTACCATCATCACGGCCCCGTTCTCTGAGAACAGCCCTCTGTTCGACACCAAACCGGTGTTGTTCATCGACGACGACAACACTCAGCGAGGAAAAGTTAATTCCCTCTTGGATTAGAGCGTGCGTACCAATGACTAAATCAACCGATCCATCTTCCATTCCTTTGACGACGCGTCGACGGTCACTCCCGGTCACTCCGTTCGTCAACAACTTTATTGACAGTGGCCTTATGCCGGTCAGAGTTGTTGGGTCCGCTACTTCTAGACCTTTAGCAAGCTCATAGAGGTTTATGTAGTGCTGTTCCGCTAGCACCTCTGTCGGGGCCATAAGAGCACCTTGGTGTCCTTCTGCAACCGCTACCAGTAAGGCGTGCATGGCTACCAAAGTCTTGCCGGCCCCAACGTCTCCTTGGAGCAGCCGGTGCATGGGCTGATCAGAATTTAAGTCCGAGCTTATTTCCGCCATCGTCCTTTGCTGTGCAGCAGTGAGGGCAAACGGCAAACCGTCGACGAATTTGGTCACCAAAGGATCATCAACTTTGTGTTTCACACCCAAAGCACGATCAAGACGTCGCATCTTGCGCATACGCAGAACTAGCTGAACTCTCAATAGTTCGTCGAGGACCAAACGGTCTCTCCCATTCAAAACATCTGACATTGAAGCTGGTTGGTGAATCGCCTCGAACGCTTGCATCCGGTCGAGTAAGCCCAATTCCTGCAAATACTTTGGGGGGAGCGGGTCCACAATGCTTCTGCTTTGGCAACGACGCAAGGCCTCGGTAGACCAACGTCCTATATCCCACGTAGTAAGACCCGCTTTACCTGATTGGGGATATATCGCCACAATTCTCCCCGTGCGGTCTCCAACCAAGTCGACCAAGGGGTTGGTCATTTGGAGATGACCGCGATACAGATCGACCTTGCCGAACAACGCAACCGTTAGCCCCTGATCAAGTTGCTTTGAGCGCCATGCCTGATTGAAGAAAACTAGTTTCAAACTCCCGGTCTCATCAGAAAGGGATGCCTCGACAATCGATTTCCTATTTCGGGTCCTCCGCGACGTGACGCTTTCAATATCTCCCACAACCATGACTTGTTGGCCGGGACACACATCAACAAGCTTGGCTTCATGACTTCGATCGATGTAGCGGCGTGGATAATGAGTCAACAAATCGAAAACCGAGTGAATCTGAACTTCTTCCAACGAGGCTCGTCGTTGCTCACCAACTCCTTGCAACTGGTCGACGCTTATAGCGTCGAGTTCACGAAGAGAGATCGGTTCCGTCATTCGACCCCGAAGAAGAACGGGTAGTGACTTTGTCCGCCATTGTGAATCTCAGTTTCAACGGTTGGCCTGTTCTCTGTCACCCACTCCGTAATTGCCCGAGTGTCAGCATCGCTTGCACCTTCACCAACAATCAGCGACAAGATTTCGCTCTCTTCACCAATGAGCTGGTTTAACAGATTCGTAGCTGCTTCCACCAGAGTGGTACCCATTGCGCACACACCATTCCGGTCGAGGCCTATCCAATCACCCTCTCCGACCTCCCCGACTGGTGTGCTACTTGATCGGACTGCTTGAGTCACCTCACCTACGTCAACTCCGGAAGCGATCTCTAACATCGTCTCGGCGTTTTCGGTCGCGGTTGTCTGGGGGTCATAACCCAAGAGTGAAGCGAAACCTTCAGGCACTGACGTGGTTGGAACTACTACAACAGTTTTCGCTGTTTCGTCGTCGACGGTTCGAGCAACAGCCACAATGTTTGAGTTATTTGGCAGGATCACTATTTGCTCTGCTGGGGCACGCTCTACCGCCTCCAAGAGTTCTGAGGTGGAAGGATTCATGCTTTGCCCACCCAACACAAGTTCTTGAACTCCCAGACTGTGAAAAATTCGTCCAATTCCAGGGGCCGGGGAAACAGCAACTACGGCACAAGGAACCTCTGGCGACACCGCTAGGTCATCTGCTTTCCCACTCGCAGCGGCTTCGCGAACCCACCGTTCTTCCATTACTTCCTCAGCTAGGTCGGTCACCCTGATGCGCTGCGGTCGACCGACTTCGATGCCGGCCTCTATGGCCGGGCCGATGGCATCCGTGTGGATATGGCAATTCCAAAGTCCGTCACCACCAACAACGACGATTGAGTCACCAAGGCCCGCCCACACGTTCTTGAATCCCTCAATGGCTTCATCTGGGGCATTCAGCAGGTACATAACTTCATACCGAAGTTCAGAGATTCCCTCCTGTTGATTCACACCAACCGTTGCATGCGCTATCTCTGTTGAGTTCTCTGCTGCTGGAAGGTCACGACCATCTAATACATGCAAAATTGCGTGCAGCAAGAGAAGAAAACCTGCTCCTCCTGCGTCTACCACCCCTGCTTCGCGCAGCACACTCAGCTGCTCCGGAGTTCGTTCTAGGGCAGCCTCACCTTCTGCTAGGGCATCTTCTACCACCTGCAAGATGGCACTAGTTTCTGCCGCATCTCGAGCTGCTCGAGCAACCTCACGCACCACAGTCAAGATGGTCCCCTCAACTGGTTTCATAACAGCACCATCAGCGGCAACACTTGCTTCGGTTAACGCACTGGCTAAAACGTCTCCGTCTATTTCGTCTGCTTGGGCAAAACAATTGCTCATCCCTCGCAACACCTGCGACAAGATCACACCCGAATTGCCGCGTGCCCCCATCAGAGAACCATGAGATAAGGCGGCGCATACGGCTTCCCGATCATCGAAATCGACTGCTTCCATCTCCTCTAGGACTGACCCCACAGTCAGGAACATATTGGTGCCTGTGTCCCCATCAGGAACTGGGTATACGTTGAGTCGATTTACGAACTCTTTATGAGCTTCTAAAGCATCGTGAAATGCTGATACGACTTCCACGATCTGTTTTGTGGCCAAGAAAGAGACTGTTTCCACAAAAGCCGATGCTACCGGTGACAGGTACTACCACTAGGTGATCAAACCTAAAGCCGATGTTCCCCCCAACCCGATCATTCACTTGCTAAGTTGTGCCCGCTTCACTAACCGACATAGGGTCGCCATAGAAGCTTGTGCCAAATAACGAACTTCGAGTTCAGGAGTAATACCGGAGGCCAGCAGTGCAAGGTGTCGTAAAGTCATATGACCCTCAGTCCAAGACGGGCGTACTCGTCGACGATGTTGACCGCACTGAGTACGACTTGGCCTTAGATGCACTCGAAGACTCAATCTTTCGAATGGTACGACAGGGGCAAAGGGTCATCTTCGACCTGAACGAACAAGGACTAGCTACTCAGCTTCGACTGGGTAGTGAAGTTGACCTTGGTACACCCGATTGGATCACTGCCGCGGGGGGCGACGCGTGACCAGGAACTGGGGATCCACCCCAGTTGACGTCTGATACCCAACGGAGGTCAGAATGCCTGGAACGACCACCAACCAAAACCTTCTCGAGTGGGTTGATGAGTGGGCCGAAGTGCTCGCTCCCGATTCGGTCTATTGGTGCGATGGCAGCCAAGAAGAATATGATCGATTTGCCGATTCGATGGTCGAACAAGGGACACTGATCCCGCTAAACGACGAAAAGCGACCGAACAGTTTCTTAGCTCGCTCCGACCCCGGTGACGTCGCTCGGGTTGAGGACAGAACATTCATCTGTACCGATGATCCGGAAGATGCCGGAGCTAACAACAATTGGCGAGAACCAGAGTTAATGCGCGGTGAGATGTTGGATTTGTTTCAAGGGTCGATGCGCGGACGAACCATGTTTGTCGTCCCGTTTTCTATGGGCCCGCTTGGTTCTCCAATCGCACACATCGGTGTTCAACTCACTGATTCGCCCTATGTCGCAGCTTCAATGCGGATTATGACGCGCATGGGACAGGGCGCATTGGACGCTTTGGGCGACGACGCTTGGGTGCCTTGCATCCACTCTCTTGGCGCTCCTTTGCTTGCAGGCGAACAGGACGTGCCATGGCCCTGCGATGCAGAAAATAAATACATCGTGCATTTCCCTTCCACGAGAGAAATTTGGTCCTACGGTTCGGGCTACGGAGGGAACGCCCTTCTAGGCAAGAAATGCTTTGCTCTTCGCATAGCGTCGACAATGGCGCGGGACGAAGGTTGGCTTGCCGAGCACATGTTGATTGTGGGAGTCACTCCACCCGGCGGCGAAACCAAATATGTCGCGGCGGCTTTTCCTTCAGCTTGTGGCAAGACCAACATGGCAATGATGATTCCGTCACTTCCAGGATGGAAAGTCGAAACAATTGGAGATGACATCGCCTGGATGAAATTTGGGTCAGATGGCCAGCTGTACGCCATCAACCCCGAAGCTGGTTTCTTCGGAGTGGCGCCAGGGACCGGTGAGGAGACCAACCCCAATGCTTTGGCGACCCTGTCCGGTAACTGTGTGTTTACCAATGTCGCGGAAACCGATGATGGTGATATCTGGTGGGAAGGCCTCAGTGACGAAGCTCCGGCCCGTTTGGTTGACTGGAAGGGTCAAACTTGGACACCAGAATCTGAACATCCCGCTGCTCACCCCAATGCCCGTTTTACAGTGCCGGCATCTCAATGCCCTTCAATCGCACCTTCCTGGGAAGACCCAGCAGGGGTACCAATTTCAGCAATACTTTTCGGCGGCAGACGAGCAACCACAGTTCCCTTAGTGTCAGAGGCACTTAGTTGGGAACACGGAGTATTTCTCGGATCAGTCATGTCTTCTGAGAAGACCGCTGCTGCTGCAGGAACCGTCGGTCAAGTTCGTCGAGACCCATTCGCGATGCTTCCATTCTGCGGCTACAACTTTGGTGATTACTTCCAACACTGGCTAGACATCGGAAATCAGCCAGGCGCCAATCTTCCAAAGCTTTTTTACGTGAACTGGTTCCGGAAAGACGAAGAAGGTCGATTCATTTGGCCTGGTTTTGGCGAGAACGCAAGGGTTCTGAAGTGGGTGTTGGAACGGATCGCAGGGTCAGCCGATGCAATTGAGACTCCAATCGGAATGGTGCCTAGAACCGAAGATCTAGATGTCTCGGGCTTAGGGCTCGGGTCCGAAGCGCTCGAAACTTTGCTGGCCGTCGACCAAGATGAGTGGCGAAACGAATTGTCACTCATCGAAGAACACTACGAAGCGATCGGTGACAGACTTCCCAGCGAGATGAGAGTTCAACTCCAACGATTAGCTGAGCGTCTGGCTAGCTGACACTGCATGGTGAGTTAACGAGAGCTTTCTTATAACAGCAGCAAGGCTCGAATACCCAGGCCCATTATGAATAGCCCTCCCCAGCCGTATAGGGCATGCAAATGTCGGCTCATCTGGCTTCTGTAGCTGTAAAGAACTGCCACGGTGACTGCAGAGAGAACTCCGTAGAACACATGGAATGACTCAGCGTTTCCTTCGCCAGCATTGAGGTAGCTAGCTGCGAGGGTTACTTGAACAAAAACCCAGATTTGGACAACGGCTGTCAGTCGCCACAGCAACTTACTTTTGAGTTTCGGAAACCGGATTGCCGCCAACGACCACGTACCAGTTGCTCCATTCCCTATCACGAGCACCCAGCATGCAAGCAGGTGAAGCTTGCCGAGCATCAACGTCTCAATTCGTTTGGTCCGCGAGTAGGTGCAGAAACATCGTCAAGTTCTGCGCGTCGCTATGGCCATCAATGAGCTTCAACTCAGCCGGATTTTTAGCCGAATCATCCGTCATGGAAACGACATCGAGAGCTCTGAGGAGCCCCACAGGCGCGCCTTGATCGACCAAAGTCGCAACGTCTCGGCCTATATGGCGACCTCGAAGTCCGCGTTCTTGGATAAGCGAACGGATGATTATGCGAAGAATTGCACACGCAGAAGCGGGTGATAGTTCAATTATCGCTTGCGCTTCGGCATAGAGAGGAACAAGGTTGCTAGGCAGACCCGATGGCGCTGCCCCAGGTTCGAGTTCACGTTCTGATGTCAGGCGACCGCTCCTACATCACGTAGTTTGACAATGTCGTCAGGATCGTAACCTGCTGATCGTAGGACTTCATCAGTGTGTTGTCCTGGATGAGCCGGTGGTCCTTGAATCGTCTCCTGTGTCCTGCTGAACCGGGGAGAGGGATTTGGCTGAGTGACGCCCGCCACCTCTGTGAATACCTCCCGGTGTCGGTTATGTGGATGGTCTGGCGCTTCAGCCAATGTCAATACGGGGGCGAAACAGACATCTGTGGCGTCCATTATTTCGCACCATTCGTCTCTCGTCTTCGTCATGAACACTGCGGTTATACGTTCCTTCAAGTCGGGCCATGAGGTTCTCACCATTTGCGAGGCAAAGTCTTCCTCCTGGTCGAGTCCTGTTAGACGTAATAGCTCAGAATAGAACTGAGGCTCAATGGAGCCAATCGATATGTATCGACCATCGGCACATTCATATACATCGTAGAAGTGGCTACCGGTATCAAGCAGATTCGTTCCGCGTTCATCGTTCCAGATACCTAGAGCTCTCATTGAATGGAACATGGCCATAAGGCTGGCTGCTCCGTCGATCATGGCAGCATCAACCACCTGGCCTTGTCCTGATCGCTGGGCCTCCACTACTGCACATACCACCCCAAATGCCAGCAGCATGCCTCCTCCTCCAAAGTCACCGACGAGGTTGAGTGGCGGCACCGGTGCTTCTCCTTGGCGACCGATCGGCTCGAGGGCCCCTGCCAGCGCTATGTAGTTGATGTCATGTCCGGCAGCCATCGCATAGGGGCCTTCTTGGCCCCACCCTGTCATGCGTCCAAAGACAAGTCTGGGATTACGGGCGAGACACTCTTCGGGGCCGAGCCCAAGACGTTCCATGACCCCTGGCCGGAAACCCTCGATAAGGGCATCGGCGGTCTCGATAAGCCGTAAAACAACCTCTACTCCCTCAGGATTCTTAAGATCAACCCCAATTGACGACCGCCCTCGTGCGAGGACGTCAATCGGCGGATTATCCGAATCGATACCTGAGACGTTCCCCGCACGGTCGATTCTGATCACCTCGGCGCCCATGTCGCTGAGCATCATCCCGCAAAACGGTCCCGGACCAATGCCTTGAAGTTCTATTACGCGGATTCCTTGAAGCGGACCCATACCAATCTCCCTACGTATTTCACAAACAACCTAGTGCTTGGCTACAGCATGTCCCAGATAACCGGCACTCTCACCACAGTTGGTCAAGGTTGCGTTGTTCGGAGGTTCTGTCATATTCCAGAGCGTCGAAATCATCGGTAGCTGTCGCCTCTAACATTTGACCTGCAGATGGCACGTCACCTTGACGTATCTGGTTATCGGCGTCCCATAGACCAGAACGGACTAAGGCTTTCGAACATTGGAAATACGCTCGATCAACTTTTACTTCAACCACCGTTTTGGGCGATTTTCCGTCAATGGTGAAAGTCTCAAGCAAGTCTGATGAAACCGAAATAGAAGCTCGACCATTGATACGCATTGTTTCCCCTATTCCGGGGACTAGAAACAAAAGAGCTATTCGGTTATCGCTAAGGATGTTCCGCAACGTGTCCAACCGGTTATTTCCTCTTCTGTCCGCGAAGTGAATGGTGTTTCCATCAACAACGCGAACGACACTGCCATTCTCACCCCGTGGCGAACAATCAAGGCCATCGGATCCAACAGTCGCCACCGCCATAAACGGTGCCGCCTCAATGAAGGCCCGATATTCCGGGTTGAGATGCGTTATTTCCTTGCTGATCGACCGCGGTGTAGCTGCACCATAGAGCGAGTCAAGCTGAGCTATGTCTGTGATTACGTTTTCTGAAGTCAATTTGCCCGTTCCACCAATCTCTGGAAGTCAGCTAGATAATGACCCCACAACGGTTCAGGAATGTCGTGGCCCATTTGATCATGAATCACTAATTCTGCGTCGGGAATTAGAGCTGCAGTTGCTTCTCCTCCGTCTAGCCGAACCAGTGGGTCAAGTCGGCCGTGGACGACCATCGATGGAGTCGTGACCATAGGAAGTTGTTCTGCTCGCGAACCAGATGCCAGGATCGCCAAAAGTTGCCACGTCTTCCCCTGAGGGTGGTAGCAGCGGTCGTAGGCGGCCTCTTCAAGGGAGCGAGCCCAACTTTCTTCATACAGTGACCCGCTATGAAGTCGCCGACCTGCAATGGCGCTATTCACGACATCTTCCCGATCATTGCCGACCGACACTAGTTGGGCAGCTGACTCAGGAGTTGATCGACCAACACCAGGTTCTCCAGTCGTCGACATGACCGTAGTCATCGAACGAAGCCGGTCAGCGTGATCAATCGCCAACGTTTGAGCGATCATCCCACCCATCGACATTCCCCACACATGTGCTCGCTCGACATCCAGTGCATCAAGAACAGTGACGCAATCCGCCGCCATATCAGACAGGTCATAGGCGGCGTTGAAGCCCTTGACTGAGCGATCTTTGGACCAGCTATCTATCAACGCTTCCATGTTGGGCGGGTCGCCTGAAGTTTTTGATGACATTCCGACGTCACGGTTGTCCATTCGAATCACATAGAAACCGGCGTCACAAAACTTCGTAACCCAGTCGGGTAAAAAATTTATTAGCTGGCTCCCCAAGCCGTTAATAAACAAGACAGCAGGATCGGTGCTGTCCCCAGAAACCACATAATGGAGTTCGTTTTGCCCATTTCGGGCCATTCCTGCTTTTTCCTGTGCCATCAGAGTCCTTTCTCTTCGAACGCTTCAAGTTGTAGGTCTAATCGTTGGACTGCGTCCACTGTTCGTGATCCCCACCAAAAAAGATCTTGACCATCAACCAGAAGAGTCGGTGCTATTGCCTCCAACATATCTAGGTGCCGTTTGCCGAATGGATATGGCTCGCTAGGCGCAAGGACGATGTCGGGTTCAGCTGTCACAAGAGCTTCGTCGTCAAGTGTTGGGTATAGATCCTCATTTTCAGAAAACACCACATCAACACCTAGGTGATTCAACAAAGAAACTCCGTAAGTACCCGCTGTCACAGTCATCCAAGGTCGCCGCCAAATGGGGACAAACGCTCTCAGACCTCGACTTTTTCGGGGAGCATCGAGGGAATAAGACCATTGAGCCCCAACTATTGATGCCAGCCGTCCGAGTTCGGTACCAACGTCGGAGACAGATGTCACGTGCAAAGACTCGACCTTGAGGTTATGACTCACTAGCTCCTGATAGTCCTCCAGTCGATTCTCTTCCCGGTCAAAGACAACCAGGTCAGGAGCCAGAGCCTCAATACCGACTAGGTCAGGATCCTTTGTCCCACCCACGTCTTCGATGCCTGGCTGTTCACAAAACCGCGTACAGGCAATGGGCTCAATCCCCCATGTAAGCAACGTTTCAGTCACACTGGGAACCAAGCTCACCACGCGGATCGACGAGATCATGATCTGAGAGTAGACCCAACGGCGCCACGGTCCTACCTAGGCAGTAGCGTCACTGAGGTGACCGAGGCGAATACTGCTGACGAATTTGGTTCTGTCTCGTTAAATTCGCGTACACCACGACCTGATCTTGAGCCATTAAACGCCGAACAGCGAGTGGCGGTGGAATCGAATGACAGCCCTCTGCGGGTTCTCGCAGGACCGGGTGCTGGCAAGACTCGCGTACTTACTAACCGAATTGCTCGCCGAGTATTCGAAGGCAGTGCCGATGCCCGTCGCGTTCTTGCTTTGACTTTCACCCGACGAGCCGCACATGAACTTCGCAGTCGTCTCATCAAGATGGGAATCCGAGATTTGGGAGCGGTGGGCACATTCCACTCCACAGCATTAGCCCAAATTCGGCAGCACCGCGCAGATCATGGAAGGCGAGCACCAACTGTGCTCGCCGGTCGTCGTCCTGTCCTCACTCAGTTAATCGGAGACTTTCCCAAACTTCATCTACAAACCGCCGCTATAGAAATTGATTGGCTGAACTCTCAAAATTTGACGCCTGATGAATACCGCAATGGTCCCGGGAGATCACGGATCGGGGAGAATCAAGCAAACGAGGTAGCTCATCTGCAGAGCGCGTTCGCCTCCTATAAAAGCAAACGAGGGTTGCTGGACTTCGACGACATTTTGGTTGAGTGCACCAATCTGTTGAAAACCGACAAAGCCTTCCGAGATGCGCAACATTGGGTGTTCCGGCATTTCTTTGTCGATGAATTTCAGGACCTCAACCGAGTCCAGTTTGATCTATTAACAAGTTGGATCGGAGATCGAACAGATCTATGCATCGTCGGCGACCCTGACCAGGCGATTTATGGCTGGAACGGAGCAGATTCATCTCTCCTTTATGACTTTTGTGACCATTTTCCATCCGCCACAACAATCTCGTTAGTTGATAACCATCGAAGTCAGCCTCAAATAATTCGCGCCGCTGACGCTGTTCTCGAACGGAGTTCACGAATTACGGACGAACAAGCGACACTCGGTGAACCTCCGACCACCAACAGCTTCCCCACAGAAGAGGAAGAGGCAGTTGGCATCGCTCGCTATCTGCGGGACATTCGATTACCCGAAACCCGCTGGTCAAGTCACGCCGTTCTCGCCCGCACAAACGAACAACTGGAACTGATAGCCGAGGTTTTTAGTCGTCTTCGGCTGCCTTACAGGTTTCGAAGTCAGGGAGGCATATTCAAGCTCCCTGAAGTCAAAGACCTGGTGGACCAACTCTGCGCCGCTGACTCCGACTTCTCAGCCTTAGCCACTGACCTACTCGACGAATTCGATCATGGCCCACAAAAGCGGATTTCCGAATTAGCACTTCAATACGCTAAAGAGAATTTCCACGCCTCAGGAACCGGATTTCGTAACTGGATTCGAACCCTCAGACCCGGAGACTTGGACTACCAGGGCGACGGAGTTGACCTAGCAACTTTTCACTCAGCTAAAGGATTGGAGTGGCCCAGCGTTGTAATTGCTGGACTTGAGCAGGGACTCGTCCCCATTCGTTCCGGCGACTTGGAAGAACGCCGATTGCTCTACGTCGCGGTATCGCGTGCACAGCACAAACTCCACTTAACCTGGGCACAAACAAGACAGAAGGGCGGAATGGCAGTAAATCGCGAGCCTTCTCCTTGGCTCGCTCTCATTAAAGCCTCCACTCGACATCCTGTTGCACCGTCTGGTGATCTCACCGCCCAATATCTTGCGGAAGCTCGGAACCATTTGGGTCCGGACATCCACGGTGATGTCGAAATTCGCGCTCAGCGACTACGAGAGTGGATAAACCAAACGGCTCGTGCTCGTCGTGTCGAACCTTCAGCCTTATTGCCCAACCATCTGATTCTCGCGGTCGCTGAAAAATCTCCAGTAAACCTGTCTGAGCTAGCTGATGTAACAGGGCTCGGGGAAACACGTCTGAGTCGCGTCGGTCCAGAAATACTGAAGATCATCGCCACCGACTGAAAAGTAAGCCATACAGCTGACGCTGATCCGTGTTTTCCAACTACGTGTCTATGTCAACGAAAACAGGGGCGTGATCTGAGGGCTTCTTGCCCTTTCTCGCTGTCCTATCCACTAGGCAAAAGGTGGCCCTGTCAACGATTGATCGACTTGCCATCAACAAATCAATTCGCAATCCCATTTTTTTGTGGAAGGCGCCGTCTCGATAATCCCACCAAGAAAATAGCCCTTCATCTTCATAAAACTCCCGAAAGACGTCAACCAGCCCCCAATCCTGCAATGCTGCGATCGCATCTCTCTCTTTGGGCGTCACATGAGTACGAGGAGCCTGATTGTCAGGGTCCCACACGTCTCGGTCGTCGGGACAAATGTTGTAATCACCGCCCACCAAGACGGGGTCACTTGGGTCACACGTCGCCTTCAGGTGATTCGTTAGACGAGACATCCACGACAACTTGTAGTGGTAATGGTCGTGGTCAACTTCTCGACCGTTTGGTACGTAGACAGAAGAAACTCTTACACCTTCACAAGTCGCCGAGATGATTCGCGCCTCAGGGTCTTCTTCACCTCCATCAGCAAAACCTACAAAGGAGTCCTCTATCCCCACTTTGGACAAAATCGCCACGCCATTCCATCTACCTTCACCCGCGTGGACGCTCTCGTATCCTCGTTGCGAATAGTGGGAATGAGGAAACTGATCTTGAGCCATTTTTGTTTCCTGCAAAAGAAGCACGTCGGGAGATGCATAGTCGAGCCACTCATCCACCCGTTCAATTCGGGCATTCAAACTATTCACATTCCATGTAGCGATGCGCACATCTCGAATCTAGCTCCAGCTAGCCTCCTCGCTCGTGAAGAAAGATTCATTAATTACTGCTGTCCTATTTGATTTCGGCGGAGTCATAACGACCAGCCCTTTCGAAGCGTTCGCCCAATATGAGATAGAACTTGGCTTACCACCCGATTCAATTCGACAAATCAACTCGACTAACCCCGATGACAACGCATGGGCCAAGATGGAGCGAAGCGAGGTGACGCTTCCCGAGTTCTGTCAACTCTTCGAAGCTGAAGCAAGGTCCATCGGCCTGGAACTATCTGGTGAGCGCGTCTTGGGGTGTCTTAGCGGCGACATAAGACCCCAGATGGTTCACGCTCTTGAAATTCTTAAGGGGCGAGTTCCTATCGGCTGTATTACGAACAACATGAAATCGGGTCATGGGTCAGGGATGTCAAGAACTCCCGATCAGGCCGCATCCATAGCAGAAATAATGAGCATGTTCGAAGTGGTAGTTGAGTCGGCAAAGGTCGGCATCAGAAAGCCTGACCCTCGAATTTACGAAATGGCCTGTAGCCAATTGAAGATCGACCCAAGAAACTGTGCCTATCTTGATGATCTTGGTATTAACTGCAAGCCTGCCGCCAACTTAGGGATGACAGCCATCAAAGTCACCGATCCTGACAAAGCGCTTGACGACCTTGAACAGGCAGTTGGCTTTTCACTGCGGTGACCCGATTTGGCTTAGATTTCAGAACGTTTATGATCCATCGTCTTATCTCACAGAAGAACAAATAAATGACATCTGAGTTCATCTTCACAATGCGAAACCTAGGGCGGTTTTATCCTCCCGATCGGGAAGTGCTTAAAGACGTAACACTCGCGTTTTATCCAGGAGCCAAAATTGGGGTGCTCGGACATAACGGCGCTGGTAAATCCTCAGTATTGAGGATCATGGCCGGCATTGACGACGGGTTTACAGGCGAAGCACGACTTTCGCCAGGTTTCTCCGTCGGTCTTCTTGACCAAGAACCACAGCTGGACGAAAGCAAGAATGTCTACGACAACGTTATGGAAGGCGTCGCCGAGACTCAATCCCTTATTGACCGTTACAACGAAGTTCTCGCAATGTGGGGAGACCCTGACGCCGACCTTGATCAAGTCGGGTCATTGCAGGCCGAACTAGAAGACCAAATTCAATCATCGAACGCATGGGACTTGGAACGTCAGGTTGAGATAGCAATGGACGCTCTGCGAGTTCCTTCGAGCGAGACGGCTGTTTCTACACTTTCCGGGGGTGAGCGGCGAAGGGTGGCTTTATGTCGACTGCTGCTCGCTCGACCCGACCTCCTGCTCTTGGATGAACCTACGAATCACCTAGATGCAGAGTCGGTCGCTTGGCTGGAGCGTTTTCTGAAGGATTACGAGGGCACCGTGGTTTCAGTAACGCACGATCGTTATTTCCTAGACAACGTTGCGGGTTGGATTCTCGAACTCGATCACGGCAATGCCTATCCTTACGAAGGCAACTACAGCGGCTGGCTGGAGCAGAAACAGGCCAGGCTCGCTTCAGAGGAGCGTCAATCCAACGCTCGACAACGAACCTTGGCGCAAGAACTTGAATGGGTGCGACTTTCCCCTCGCGCTCGGCAAGCGAAGAGCAAGGCACGACTGTCTGCCTACGACGAGCTCCTAGCTGAACATGAGGCCGGCGAGCATCGGGACGAGAAACTCGAACTGAGCATTCCAATGAATCGCAGACTCGGTGATCAAGTAATTGAACTGACGAACGTCAACAAGGGCTTCGGTGAACGACTCCTAATTGAAGATCTCTCCTTCATCTTGCCGCCAGCTGGAATCGTGGGAGTAGTCGGTGCAAACGGTGCAGGTAAAACAACTCTCTTCCGTATGATCACCGGCGAGGAACAGGCTGACACGGGTGACATCACTATCGGAACCACAGTGGATTTGGCCTATGTCGATCAATCTCGAGACGAGTTGCGATCTGAGTTAACGGTCTATGAGGAAATAACAGATGGCCTAGACATCGTCCAGGTCGGAAATCGAGAGGTTAATGGCCGAAGCTACGTTGCATCTTTCAATTTCAAAGGTCCAGATCAGCAAACGAAAGTCGGCGATTTGTCAGGAGGCGAAAGAAACAGGGTCCAGTTAGCGAAGGTGCTCAAGACGGGGGGCAACGTATTGCTTCTCGATGAACCAACCAACGATTTAGATGTGGACACGCTTCGGGCCCTTGAGGCGGGATTAGAAGCCTTCCCTGGATGTGCCGTTGTAATCAGTCACGACCGCTGGTTCCTTGACCGTGTCGCCACACACGTATTGGCGTTCGAAGGAGACAGCCAAGTTCGTTGGTTTGAGGGCAACTTCTCCGAGTATGAGGAATTTCGCGTACGTGAATTCGGTGATGAAGTAGGACCGAAGCCAATCAAGTACAAGCCTTTAGCTCGATAATCGCGCGATCCGCGCGAAATCGAACCTGTGTCGCCCTTATCTCACAACTATTTAAACGCGCGATTCGCGCGAATTTAAGCCGTATACGCGCGGTCCGCGCGAGAAATTCGCGCGATTCGCGCGAATATCCACCTCTTTCGCGCGATCAGTGACTAAGTTGCCATTCGCACTCATAGTGACCTGTCAACAGGAGATAAACCGTGGCCACCAAATCAGCGACAAAGACAAAGAAGAAGTGGCAAAGCAGAGCGGTCACAAGAACAGTCGACGCTGGAAATTCGGCCTATTGCGCCGTATGTGACGAACTAATCAAGTTTCGGGCTCGAATTCGGGCCGACCAAATTATTTGCAATGTCTACGTGGCTAACCAATGGGACCGCGTAGAGCATTTCCACCCCGAGTGCTACAAAAAAGCGAAAGCCCCATACGGGAAACCAGCTGATTGATTTCGCAAACGGTTTCAGATCACAAGATCTGACTCAAGAAGAGTTTGGTTCGGTCTTCGGTCGGATTGGTGAAGAAGTGTTCGGGAGTTCCCACTTCCACTATTTCTCCACCCTCCATGAACATGATCCGATCAGCCACCTCGCGGGCAAATCCCATTTCGTGAGTAACGACCATCATCGTGATACCCGACCGGGCGAGTTCCTTCATCACATCAAGAACTTCCTTGATCATTTCAGGATCTAGTGCAGACGTAGGTTCGTCGAACAGCATCACGCGCGGCTCCATGGCAAGAGATCTCGCTATCGCAACTCGCTGCTGCTGTCCACCTGACAGCTGACCTGGGAACTTCTCCGCTTGTTCAGGGATCCCTACCCGATCGAGGAGTGCCCGCGCCATAGCCTCAGCCTCAGCCCGCGGCTTCTTCCTCACCCAAATAGGAGCGAGAGTGATGTTGTCTAGAACTGTTAAATGCGGGAAAAGGTTGAACTGCTGAAAAACCATGCCCACTTCAGATCGAATCTTTTCGATGTTGCGAAGGTCGTTAGTGAGTTCAATCCCGTCAACAACAATATCTCCGGCTTGATGGACCTCTAGGCGATTGATACATCGGATCCAGGTGCTCTTACCTGAGCCAGAAGGTCCACAAACAACAGCCACCTCACCTTCTTTGATTGTCGCTGTCACACCTTTCAGTGCCTGAAAATCGCCGTAGAACTTGTCTACGCCTACGCAAACGATCATGTCGTCGCGGTCGGCCAATCTGTCATTAGCTGCTGTTGTTGCATCATCGATGCTCATGAATCTCTACTCCCGGTCTGAGGGGTATGGGGACATATCGTCATCGTTCTCCAAGCCCTACTCGCCGCTCTAAACGCTGACTGTATTTGGAAATGGTGAAATTGAAGAAGAAATAGATCATCGCGACAAGAAGAATGCCTTCTCGCTTTACACCCATGAACTCACTTTGAGCTGGGATCACTGAATTCGCCACCCGTAGGAAGTCGAAGAGGCCAATGATCGCCAGAAGCGATGTCTCCTTGAAGGTCGAGATAACTTGACCCACAAGTTGAGGAATTGAAACCGTTAAGGCTTGCGGCAGGACGATGAAGCCCGTCCGTTGAGCAGACGTCAGGCCAATCGCGTCTGCCGCCTCGTATTGGCCCTTGGTGATCGATTGCAGGCCACCTCTGACATTCTCCGCTAGATAAGCAGCTGAGAACAGTGTGTAGCCCGTTAAGACGGCAGCCAATTCTGCTAACTCCATCCCGTCGGGAAGAAACAGGGGAACCATCACTGAGAAGAAGATCAGGACACTAATCAGAGGGACACCTCGTATCACCTCAATGTAGCTAGTCGACAACATCCGAAAGATCGGAAATTTCGATGTGCGACCCAAAGCAAGCAGAACTCCCAACGGGAACGAGAGAAGAACAACTATTAGCGCGACGAACAGCGTCAATCCTAAGCCGCCCAGGAATTCTGTCGACTGGAGCTCGACTGTTGACGGAGTGTTAATCATGGTCGCGAGGTAATGGACTAAGGCTGTAACACCGATCCAGCCAAGAACTAGTTGGCGGCGTTTCGCTAATTCTCCTATGAAGTTCGGCGCCAACAGCGCTGCTAAGGCCAGCAGCAGGAAACTAATTCGAGCCTTTTGAAGCATCGGGTACCAGCCAAAAAATGCCGCTACCCAATTAAAGACCGCGAAACCCAAAAGCAGAGTCGCTGTGATCCGTCCTGCTTCTCCGATGCCCGTCCGAGTCAGCCCCCAAAGAAGTGCTCCGCCCAATAAGCCAAACGCTAAGCCCATGGGAAGGTCCGTTGATATGACATGACCGTAATCAAGGGCCGGGTCCCTGAGTACCACCCAGAAGAGTGTTAATGGACTTATGAGCCACAGCAAATTGCTCGAGCCCTTTATGAGTCCGAGATACCGGCTGCGTTGGAAAGATCTACCAACGAGGAAGAAACCGCACAGAAGGATCCACATGACGGTCCAAGGCAGCTTTGTCGAGAATGCAACCGTCCTACCCGATTCGGCGACGTAGGACTTTGTCGCTGAGATAAACGCGTAATGGCCATATGGGGCTATCCAAAGACTCAACACGGCCAGGCCGAGACCCACGCAAACTACTGAAGTGACTGGCACCTCAACACGCCGACGGACAGGACCGCTAAATCTGCTCCACAGCCCAGCCCCCACAGCCAACAAAAGAACTGCTGCAATCCACCAACTGGACCGATCCACCATGGCATCCATAAAGGATTCGCGTTGTGGTGAACCTTCGACCGTGCGAACGACCTTCCCGTCAGTACCGATGATCACGCTGGGTTCACGTGCAATCACGCAAACCGCTAGGAACGCTCCTGTGCCCATCAGCCATGTAGAAATTCGCTTCACTGACACGCCGCCCCAATTTGCCCATATACCGGCGCTAAGACCCGCAAGGCCGACAATAAATCCAAGCGCGACCCACACTCGTATGTACTGAGATTCAGGGTAAGACAGTGTCATTAGGGCTCGAAGGTTGGTGCGCACTGCGTCCCATTGACGGTTTTCGCTAAAGACGAAGTTCAAGACACCACGCAATGCGACCAAGGCCGCTAGCGCACCAAGCAGTGTGAGGATTCCGTTCGCCCAATTGGAAAAGAGATTTTTTCTCAGCCATTGACCCATCGGCAAGCTCGGGACTTCATGAGGGGAAGCAGTTTCCTCTTCCATTCCTTCTTGAAATTCCCGATCTGCTGATACTTGGCCCGAGTCCGACATATCAGCGCTCCACGATTCTCATGCGGACGTTAAAGAAATTGACGATCACTGATATAGACAACGAACACGAGAGGTAGAAGAACATCCAGATAGATACGACCGGAAGGGTTTTTCCGGTTTGGTTGTAGACCGTCTGTCCGACCTGAACAATGTCGCTATACCCGACTGCGATCGCGAGCGAAGTGTTCTTGGTCAAGTTCAAGTACTGATTCCCTAAAGGTGGAAGCATGATTCTCGCTGCCTGCGGAATGATTACTCGTCGCAATGCAGTTGCACGGCGAAGGCCGAGTGCACCTGCAGCTTCGGTCTGCCCCTTAGGGACTGCCAGTATTCCTCCTCGAACTATTTCTGCAATAAAGGCGGAGGTATAGAACACGACTCCGAAAAAGACCGCAGCAAATCCAATAGAAAAGTTCAGGCCCGACGGACCGTAGTTAGGGAATTTTCCGACTTGAACTATGTCCGGCAGAGCAACATCGACCGGTCGACCACTTCGACCATCCCCAAACTTATTTCCCAGGACTTCAAAGAGGTCGCTCGCAGAGTTGATCATCCAGCTAGCGAGCCCTGGCCAAAGAACTAAGAAGAAGACGGCACCCAACACCCCGCCGATCCCTGCGAAGATCATCCGGAAATAATCGTCGTCAGTGAGCTTCGCTAACCCAGCCGGAGTCCGTCGACTGTTAAGAAATCCGCGAATCCAATAGGCACTCAAGCCAATGGAGAGAACTGCTATCAGCAGCTGGAGAACCCCTTCAGGCACGGTAGAAACTGCGGAAGACAAAGCATCGAAGATGTTGCCAACGAAACCGAAGATCGGATGAATAAACCAGCCCAAAGTCCCAAAAACAACGACCAAGCCAAAGGCACTCAATATTGGGTATGTCTCTTCACCTGATAGATCCTGCTCCGCTATGCGTCGCTTTCGAAGAAAATTGGCAGCGAAGAGACCGATGATGATGACAATCATCCACTGATAGAAGCCGTCTGCAATATGGACTCTCGGCATCGAAAGTCCTTTGTTGGACAAATGGAACCATCCGTTCACCGGACCAACATCAAGAGACACTCGGTCCAAGCTGGCGAAGACTGCTCCGTAAAAGAGAATCTGCACCAACAACGGAACGTTGCGAAGGGTTTCAACGAAGACAGTTCCTAATTTTCGAAGTAGCCAGTTGTTCGACAGTCGTGAGAGACCAACCAGTACGCCGATAGCGGTTGCTACGAAGATCCCCGCAATTGCCATCCGTAACGTATTGACCATTCCAACCCATAGCGCTCTGCCACCGGTGTCAGGGTCGGTATCGATCCCTGAAGAAAGGTCAATTCCGGGATTAACGGACAAGAAGTCGTAGTCCGTCGGAACATTGGAGGCCTTGAGGTTGTCACCAGCTTGGTTGGCTAGAAACCAGAGAGCACCGAGGGTGAGTAGCAGAGCGACTATTTGCACGACCCACTTGACCACCGTGACATCTCTGTACAGCGGGGGGCGTTCGTGATGAATTGACGGCGGGGCAGTACTTGCCACTAGATGATTCCCTCCCAGATATACGCGACAGCTCTAGGTCATCAATCGTTCAGCCTAGAGGCAGTGAAAGGGCTGGAGGTCGATTTGACCTCCAGCCCTTCCAAAATTCTTTGGTGGTTTCTAAACCACCTACAGAATCAATTTGTTACATCAACGTGCTGGTGGAGCGTAAACAAGACCACCGGCGGTCCAGGCAGCGTTAGCTGACCCTTCACGGCTCAGACCCACTGGGTTGAGGCTACGGCTATAGATCTCGTCGTAGTTTCCGACCTGCTTGATGACCTGGTAGAAGGCATCGGCCGGAAGACCCATACCACTCTGCAGCTCACCCTCGCCTCCAAGAAGACGAATGGTTTCGGTGTCGCCACCGGTAAGCATCGAATCGACGTTGCTTGAGTTCACACCCTTTTCGTCGGCGATGATGGTCGCGTATACGGCCCAGTTGACTGCGTCGCTAAACGCAGAGTCATTCTGTCCGTATGTCGGGCCAAGCGGCTCTTTCGAAATCGGTGTCGCTGGGAAGATCACCCAGTTCTCACCGTCTGGTTGCTGCTTTGCCTTTCGGCCTACAAGGCCTGAACCATCAGTAGTGATGATGTCACATGCGCCTGAAATGAAGTTATTGACGACAGTATCGAAGTCTTCAAAGGTTTGAAGTTCGATGCTTACGCCTGCTTCAGATGCAGCGTCTGCGATGTTCTTTTCGGTTGTTGTACCTGCACTGGTGCAAATAACTGAACCGCCGACATCCGATACCTGTGAAGAACCGGAGAAGCCGTCGCTTTCGCGACCCATGAGCTGTTGACCGTCATAGTAAGTCGTTGGGCCGAAGTCCATGCCGACTTCAGAGTCACGACTCTGAGTCCAGGTTGTGTTTCGCATCAGAAGATCGACGTCACCGGTCTGAACTGCTGTGAAGCGCTCAGCGGCTGTCAATGAAACGAAATTCACCTTGTTTGCATCACCAAGGATGGCTGCTGCAACAACGCGGCAGTAGTCGGCATCGAAACCGGCCATGCTGCCATCAGCTTGGAGTTCTGAGAACGCCACAGCTGAACCTGAAACACCACAGTTAACGGTGCCACGGCTCTTGATCGTGTCCAGAAGGCTTTCGCCACTGGCTGCGAGCGTTACTTCAGTTTCAGTTTCTTCAGCATCCGATGACGAGCCGCTTGC
>PVBE011416422.1_pt1 | contig 34020 bp, 35 predicted proteins | sample 1631181 | NCBI WGS metagenome assembly PVBE01 (sample SAMN08397723, study PRJNA350692) | Marine metagenome, whole genome shotgun sequencing project. | isolation source: water | place: Pacific Ocean | collected 2012-04
TTATATATAAAACAATATTATATTAGTAATATATATAAGCATTCAATACACAGTTGTTATGTCTGTTGTGTTAATCACATGCATTCAATCATTCATTAGAAATGATTGAATGATATTGAATACCTACTCACTCAAGGATAGATACCTAAGTATCTATTCACTGTATCCGATTATGCAAGCTCCCTCTTCTGACACTGCTCAAAACGGTGTCATGGGGAAGCTATACCTAAAATTTGTGTTGATGTGCCTCTATCCATAAATAGGAGTATATCAATGGATAATAAACATCTTAACAAACAAAAGCGTAGTTTACCTCACCCCCTCAGCGGTTTAGCACTATTGCAAGAAGTTACGCATCAACATAAGCACGTCCATCTAGGAAATGAAATAAAGTCACAGATCGCTCAATGTTCTTTGGACAATCTTGTAGAACCAATCATTAAAAAGTCGGAATTTGTTTTACTCATCATGAATGCACCAGCTGAAATCGTGCGTCTAGTAGAACATCAGCAGACACATGGGAAAACAACTTATAGTCTGGATTTTGATCCAAGCATTCGTCTACTGGTAAAAAACTTTCAGGAATTGATTCTCGCTAAGTCTTGTGAATCTATTGAAGTAGGAATCGAATGCCAAGCATTTGATAAGGCCTTAAAGTTTTTTAGCACAGAGGGACTAAATGGATTAATTAATCGAGAAGTTGGACTATCTAGACATGATCATAAAGGCTTTATGAGAGTCGTAAAATTGTTTAATACTCTAGCGATAACTATTCGTAAATACATGAATCTACCTCGAATTAAACGGAAGATTCGAGATCGTGACGCAAACTGTAAAGCAACTAAAAAGAGATGTATTGAACTCGCCCAAGCACTGTTTCAGAACTACTCCAAAGTAATCTTTGTTCGAATGGACTTCGCACTGCAAAGAGACATTAAAACACTGACCAAGAATATGCATGACATTGATCAGTATCAATCTAAAAATGATCTTGCTTATATAAAAAAATGCCTGAGTAAATTATTGGATATGAAGCGTCATCATCCATTAATGAAAGACGTTATTGGCCACATCATACGTTTTGAATATACCGTACGTACAGGCTTCCACTTTCACGCATATTTCATGTTTGATGGAAATAAACATCGTGAGGACATTACCATCGCTCAGGTCATTGCTAAGCTTTGGAATGAGAAAATTACCAAAGGGCTTGGTGTTGCCCATATTTGCAATATGAAGAAATCATCCTACCTGTATAACGGTATTGGCATGATTCACCATTCAGATGAATTGAAGCAGCAATACCTCTTTAGAACCTTCGACTATATCTGTAAAGCAGCTCAATTCTTTATATTTTTAAACATAAAAGGTGCGCGTCGTTTTCAGTTTAGTGATCTGCCTGAACCAAAATCTAATGCAGGTCGTCCTCGCAAAGAAATCAACAAGCAACTCCCGCTGTTTAACGATAACAATAATATGGAGCAAAAGTAATGACTAAAGTTCTTGATAAATTAGAAACCCAAGGATCACTCGCTTTCCTTCAAGACATGCTCTTTGCGCACATCATCGAACGTTTCAGTAGGCAGCATATTTCTAATCATACGTGCAAACTGGCAAGTTATTATGCATTGGCCACCAAGCTTCAAACCGTAAAAAGAACGACTATTTTTACGATGAAACCGACTGATTATCAATATACCCCAAATCTTTATCTGACCACACTTGGTCATGAGTCCATGTTACTGATTCAGGATATTAATTTTAATACGTTAATTTCTCAACCTCCGTCGTTCTTATGTTTCCATCCAATGATCTCAGCAGTTGTACAAAAGATGATTGCTCACCATTTGCCATATAGACCAACCAATAACCATGTTCAATATGAATCCGTCATTGATCAGTGTATTAGCGATTTTAAAGTGAGTACCACGACTCGTGATTTTCAGTCGCAACTTCGAAATTGGAATACACGATTTAAAAGTGGTATGCGTGAATATGATTCCTTTATGCAAAAGATTCAGGAAACAACTGATCGCTTTGAAGTACATTCATTGATCGTTCAACGTCGCCTTAAGCAGAATGGTCAACCACTCGAATTTGATGATGTTGGCTTTACAGATCAATTGAATGAAGAGGTAGTGATGGAAAAGGCCAAATCAATCACTAAGGCGGTATGGCGAAATAAGAGTAAAAATAATGTCATTGGTGTTTTATCAAAACGGGAGATTGACCTAGCTGGTACTGATACAGTGAGACTCATCTTTTTTGTGAAAAAAGAGTTTTCAGATTGGGAGCACTTTCATAAGACTGCTCTCTATCGTGATCTATCCACTTTTTTTATTGATCATCATGTTGACCGAATAGCATTAGGCCGTATCAGTTCAATGAATGCAGGAATAACGTCCTTATTCCAGCAACAAGAGCTTAATTATTACGATTTGAATCAGAACTACGTAGGAGACCGATTGAAGCACCTTAAAGCTCAATTGGTAGGCTCAGACTTCTGGATTCGTGTAAGAAATAAAGAATCCACAATCAAAGTCGAACGTAGTCCAAATCTAGATTAAAACTCACCCAAAACCATAGAACAGTCCTCAATGCATGCAAAACATCATTGGGGATTTTTTATGTGTATGTACCGACTTTGAGTATCGTGATCTTAATAAAATTCAGAGTTTAAAAATAAGGCTGGAAAATCCAACTCTTAATTTAGTGGTTCCAAAGCCTTCCTTTCTTGACCAATTTAATTCGATTGAATCCAACATTTGATGTGGGGTAGGTTGAGGGGTAAAAGCACAGATAAAAAATAAGCCCTTGTAAAAACAAGGACTTATTTAGATATTTGGCGGAAGCGGTGAGATTCGAACTCACGGAGGACTCACACCCTCGTCGGTTTTCAAGACCGGTGCATTAAACCGCTCTGCCACGCTTCCATGTGCGTAAGAATACAAAGCTTGTTTCCTTTATTCAAGAAAAATTTAACTGCAATGTATTCAAATGTATATTGTTTCATCAGTCCTTAAAGTTTAGCTGCTAATTCAGCGCCATCACGAATTGCACGTTTCGCATCTAACTCAGCAGCGAGCTTTGCACCACCAATAATATGATAATTTGCAATTGTGTTTTCACCGTCTTTCGGCATTAAATCTTTAACAGATTCCTGACCAGCACAAACAACAATCGTATCAACACGCAATAATTGGTCGTGTCCATTATGCTCAATCCATAAACCTTCATCAGTCACTGCCTTATATTGCACGCCACGTAACATGCGCACTGCATGCTTTTTCAATTGTGCACGATGTACCCAACCTGATGTTTTACCGAGTCCAATACCAAGCGGTGTTGTTTTACGTTGCAATAGATAGATTTGGCGAACTGGTCTTTCCACTTCTGGTCGTTGCATACCACCTTCAGAAATATAATTTGGACTTGGGTCAACGCCCCATTCACGCTGCCACTCATTCAAAGGTTGCGGTTGAGGCTGATGTGTTGGTTTTAATAAGAACTCAGAAACATCAAATCCAATACCTCCAGCTCCAACTACAGCAACATTACGACCTACTGGCGCACCACGTAATACTTCAGCATATGACAATACTTGCGGGGCTGTACTTCCTTGAATTTTTAAAGCACGAGGAACAACACCAGTTGCTACAATAACTTCATCAAAGCCTTCTCGTTCAAGTTGCTCACGGCTTACTTTCGTATTCAACCGAACATCCACACCTGTTTGCTTAAGCTGAACTTTGAAATAACGAATCGTTTCATGGAATTCTTCTTTACCAGGAACGACTTTCGCTAAATTGAATTGTCCACCCACATCATTATTTGCTTCGAATAATGTCACTGCATGACCACGACTTGCCGCAACAGTTGCAGCGGACATCCCAGCAACACCACCACCAACAACAGCAACGCGCTTTGGTTTCTTAGTTTTGATATAAACCAATTCCGTCTCAAAACATGCCTGTGGATTGACTAAACAGCTTACACGTTGATTTTTAAATGCATGATCCAAACATGCTTGGTTACATGCGATGCAAGTATTAATTTCATCAACACGATTGGTCGCAGTTTTATTTACCCAATACGGATCAGCAAGGAATGGACGTGCCATTTGCACCATATCAGCCTGACCTGAAGCAACAATTTGCTCAGCGACATCTGGCATATTAATACGATTCGATGCAATCACTGGTACAGATACATGCTGTTTTACCACGGCGGTATAATCAACAAATGCTGCACGAGGAACAGACGTTACGATGGTTGGAACACGCGCTTCATGCCAGCCAATTCCCGTATTCAATAATGTGATTCCTGCTTTTTCTAGTGCTTTAGCAACAGCAATTACCTCTTGCATAGTATTACCATCATGCACCAGATCGAGCATCGATAAACGGAAGCAAATAATGAATTTCTCACCAACTTTGGCACGAATTGCTTTTACGATTTCAACAGGAAAACGCATACGATTTTCAATATCACCGCCCCAGCGATCAGTACGCTTATTGACATGGTTACTGAGGAATTGATTAATTAAATAACCCTCAGACCCCATAATTTCGATACCATCATAACCCGCTTTTTTCGCCAAGCTAGAACAACGTGCATAGTCCTCAATCGTTGCCAAAATCTGAGAGTCTGACATTTGTCTCGGTTTGAATGGGTTAATTGGTGCTTGAATCGGAGATGACGAAACAGAGAAAGGATGATAACCATAACGACCAGAATGCAAAATTTGCATCAAAATTTTTGCGCCATGCTTATGTACAGCATGCGTCACAAGCCGATGATGCGGAATATCCGCTAAGCTATTCATCGTTCCGCCAGCAGGTAGTAACCAACCTTGACGGTTCGGAGAAATACCACCGGTAATAATTAGACCAACACCACCCTTAGCTCGCTCACCAAAATATGCTGCAAGTTTTGGGTAATTATAAAAACGATCCTCTAAACCAGAGTGCATAGAGCCCATTACGACACGGTTTTTAATAGTAGTAAAACCCAAATGTAATGGTTTTAGGATATTTGCATAGCTAGTCATGGTATTCCTTCTATATTTTTGGCTTTGCAACTTGTTGCATAGTACTTTAATACTTTTTTGCTCATTTGGGATGACTGATAAAAAACTTTTCGGTGTTGAAAATGTCAATTTTGCATGTAAATTCGACGAATTCCAGTCTAAGTTGCAGATCAGCAACGTTATGTTTAAAAATAAAAAAAGTCAGCCATGCAAAACATGACTGACATTCTGACTTCTTTTATATGATTATTTACAATTTCTTTATCTTTTAAAGAATGCTAGTAAAAAAGTCTATAAAGTTTATAACTGATAAAATTAAATCTCTTAACTTTGTTCACCACTTGAATACGCTAAGTGACGGCGTTGTGATTTTATTTTCAAAGAACTCATCACAATTCCTGAACAGATAAATGCCGCACCAATTAAAATATTGAATGTCAAAGGCTCATGCCAAATCAAATAACCAAAAAATAGGCTCAAAATTGGAATACACATGATTGATATTGAAGCGATAAAGGTATCAACCTGACTGACGATCCAATTCCAAAGTACAAAAGCAAATCCTGTCCCAATCACCGAAATATAAAAGAGCACAGATTCATTGAGTGGATTTAACCAAACGTGTGCATCTATAGGCTCAAACATGAGTGCACCAATCAACATGATGCTCCCACCCAACAATAACTGCCAAATGGTCAATTTGATTTTGTCATAACTGGCAAAATTCTTTTTGATATAAACTGTCGACATCGCCCAGAAGAAACCAGAACCTATAAGCAGTACTTGTCCAAGTAATGAAACATTCATATGTAAATCATGTAGCTGCGGCCAAAGAATTGCGATTAATCCCAACGTACCCAAAATGAGTCCAAGTATTTTCTGTTTATTTAATCTCTCATTTAAAAAATAATGCGCTAGAACACCAATAAAAATTGGCATCGTAAATACTAAAACTGCCGACAATCCTGAATCAACAAATTGCATTGCAAAAGTCTGAGTTGCATAGAAACCAAAGCAAATTAAGCCACTTAAAATGATGAGCTGCTTCCATTCTTCTCGTTTCGGCATGATTGATTTTTTAATGACTCGCTGCACAACCATCAAGGTGATTGCAGCCAAAATCAGCCGTGTAGAAATAAATAAAAATGGTGGAAATACTTGCAGACTATGTTTTACAAGTCCCCATAAAGATCCCCAAACCAAACATAATAGCGCGATTGCACTCATCACTCGAATATTCACTTGCTGTACTCAACAGATGGGAAGTGAAATCATTGTATAAAACAAATGACATCATGAATAATGCTATGTTTTAATATATGCATCATTTTTTTTGATACCAACTAACTAGAAATACCTTAAAGGCATTCCTAGCTTAGTCATAGACATAAATATCGAGGATTGAATGTGAATATTGATATTAACGATATCAGATCATTTATCACTGTTGCTGAACTAAAAAGTATCACTGCAGCGGCAAATAAGCTCAACTATTTACAGTCAAATATGACAGCTAAAATCAAAAAAATTGAAAATCACTACAAACGTCAGCTCTTTATTCGTAAACCCAAAGGTGTAGAACTCACTGAATCAGGCATGAATTTATATGCTCAATATAAAAAAATGATGTTCACATGGGAAGAAACTGAAAATAAAATTTATCAACAAGAAAGTGTCTTACGTTTTGGTACTAATACGAGCTTGGGTGGCATGCGTTTCTATCCATCTTTTAGCCAACTTTATGAAGCCTATCCCGACCTATCCCTAACGATGAAAACAGGCTCAACAGGCTACATTGAAGAAGAGATTTTACGAGGTAATCTCGATATTGCTTATGCACTAGGGCATCCAAAACATAAAGGCTTACAGTACATTCAAAAAGCTGATGATCAATTGGTGATTATTGGTAAAAACATGATTAATCATGAAAATTTAGAAGAATGTTTAAATCATCAAAACATTTTGCTGGCTTCAGAAGAATGCTGTTATGCAACAACGCTTGATCATTTGTACACGGACTATAATTTAACAAAAGGTGAATTAACGCATATCTATGATCATGAGGCACTGATTCATTTTACCCAACTTGGTATGGGAATCTCGATGATTGCTAAATCATTGATCTCAAAATACAACATTCAATTTTATCGTGAAGTTCCTGAACAATATCGAGATATAGGTTTATATCTCATCGCACGTAATGATCATGTTTTTACTCCAATTGAAAAACAATTTATTGGCTTAAATGATTCGCTCTGAGCGAATTTTAAATGAAAGGTTTAACTTTTTTGAAGTTCAATTGGTAATTTAAAAGTTGAATCTTTTTCCCATTTAAATAAAGAGAAAAACAGCATCATTACTGCAATAACAGTTCCAATTGGAAAATTATTGAGCATAAATACAGTCATAAAGATTGATCCAAAACGGCTGCTTGTACTCCCTGTTTTCACACTTTTGGCACAGATAAAATGAGCAAAAATTAAGGCGCATACCCCCAGAAAACTCCCAACAGAATATTGAGGAATATCCACATAGAATCGATAAACAGCTTTATAGATAAAAAGCGTAATTACAACAATTGCTGCCATTTTATGCAACTTAGAAAGAATTTGATTTTGATGGTTTAACACTTTTATCTACCTTTTTATCATCTTATTCAGATAACTTCACTTATCGTAAAACTTTATATTTTTCTGATGTTAATCTATTTTTCAAATTAAAAATCAAGAATTCCACTCTGAACACAAAAAAAATCGTTTTGAAAAGTGATATAGTACTGAGCGAATAAATTCTCTTTGGTCACCGAAGTAATTAGGGTGCCTATTTCGAAATAGTTAGGACTAGCAATGACTGATAATGCAACGATCTTGCAGCATGTACCAGTAGGTAAAAAAGTTGGGATTGCCTTCTCTGGTGGTTTAGACACTTCAGCAGCTCTATTGTGGATGAAACAAAAAGGCGCAGAGCCTTATGCTTATACTGCTAACTTGGGTCAGCCTGATGAAGATGACTATGATGCGATTCCAAAGAAAGCTGAGCAATACGGTGCAGTCAAAGCTCGATTAATCGATTGTCGCTTACAGCTTGCTCTTGAAGGTATTGCTGCAATTCAATGTGGTGCATTCCATATCAGCACAGGTGGTGTTCCTTATTTCAACACAACACCTTTAGGTCGCGCAGTAACAGGTACGATGCTTGTAACAGCGATGAAAGAAGATGATGTAAACATCTGGGGTGATGGTTCAACTTATAAAGGTAACGATATTGAACGTTTCTATCGTTACGGTTTATTGACCAACCCTGCTCTTAAAATTTATAAGCCATGGTTAGACCAACAGTTTATTGATGAGCTAGGCGGTCGTGCGGAAATGTCTCAATTCCTAATCGACAACGGTTTTGACTATAAAATGTCAAAAGAAAAAGCTTACTCAACTGACTCAAACATGTTGGGCGCTACACATGAAGCTAAAGATTTAGAATACCTAAATGCAGGTATCAAAATCGTTGATCCAATCATGGGCGTTGCGTTCTGGAAAGATGATGTACAAATTGCTGCTGAAGAAGTATCAATTACTTTTGAAGAAGGCTTCCCTGTTGCATTAAACGGTCAACGTATTGAAGACCCAGTTGAGCTTATCTTAGAAGCTAACCGTATCGGTGGTCGTCATGGTCTTGGTATGTCTGACCAAATCGAAAACCGTATCATTGAAGCTAAGTCTCGCGGTATCTATGAAGCTCCTGGTATGGCTTTATTGCACATTGCATATGAGCGTTTAGTCACAGGGATTCATAACGAAGATACGATTGAGCAATATCGTATCAACGGTTTACGTTTAGGTCGCCTACTCTATCAAGGTCGCTGGTTCGATTCACAAGCACTGATGCTGCGTGAAACATCACAGCGTTGGGTTGCTAAAGCAATCACTGGTACTGTGACTCTAGAATTACGCCGTGGTAATGACTACACCATCATGAATACTGAATCTCCTAACCTCACCTATGAAGCTGAGCGTTTAACAATGGAGAAAGGTGACTCAATGTTTACACCGATGGATCGTATTGGTCAGTTAACTATGCGTAACCTTGATATTACGGATACGCGTGCAAAACTCGGTATTTATACCGAAACTGGTTTGCTCGCAGTTGGTCAAGGTTCTGCAATTCCTCAATTGGAAAATAAAACAAAATAAGTGATTGATAATTAAATTTATCTCACTAAAAAGGGCTGAATATTTTATTCAGCCCTTTTTATTTCATTCAAAAAACACAAAACATTTAATCATTTCATTTATAGAACAATATGTCGCAATCAAAGACTATTTATCATCATTATGAATCGATAATATAACGATCAAGCAAAACAAAATAATTGGGAGATGAAAGATGAATGCTTATCTACATCGTAGTGAAAATCGTGGGCATGTCAAAGCAGGTTGGTTAGACACCTATCATAGCTTTTCATTTGGTAGCTGGTACAACCCCAAATATATGGGTGTAAGTGCACTCCGCGTGATCAATGACGATACAGTTGCTGCTCACAATGGTTTCGGTACTCATCCCCATGACAACATGGAAATTTTAACCTGTGTACTCGATGGCACAATTTCTCATAAAGATAGTATGGGAAATGAAGGGCAAATTAATGCAGGTGAATGGCAGTTGATGAGTGCTGGTACAGGGGTAACTCATAGTGAAATGAACAAGCATGATAAAGCGGTGCATCTATTACAGATTTGGATTCAACCTAATGTACAAGATGCTGAACCAACTTATCAGCAAATTCAGCTCAACCCGAAAGATCACCCTAATCAATGGCACCTGATTGCTGGCGATGAATCTGCACCAATGTCGATTCGTCAAAATGCCGAAGTGAAAACAGCAGTGATTGAGAAAGATCAACATTTAGAGATTACAGCGCAGAAAAAAGTAAACTATGTGCATGTGATTTCAGGTGAAGTGATGATTGCGGAACATTTAGTAAAAGCAGGAGATGCTTTACTGTTTGATGAGACTGCAACAATTACTGCATTACAAGACAGCCAAATGATCTGGTTTGACTTACCTTAACTCAAACAAAATGCTTCGTCGTCATCATGGCGGCGAAGCATTTTTGATTAATCCCCTCCACCACTATCGCATCCGCTAGAATCAGATCCACTATCACGACTTGAGCAACCATGTGATGAATGATGGTCATAACTTGAAAATGAGTCATAAGAACCCGAATCTGAACTTTTCCCCATCTTCTTGATCATATAAATTGTAAATCCAAAGATTAAAGCAAAAACAATAAAAGTCCCCATAATCACCCCGCATCATCTTTTCTTAATTTCTCTAAGCATTTAATTTATATTGAAAATTTAAAATAAAATCTATAAACATTAAAAAAGCCCGATTAACGGGCTTTTCTACAACCTTGAACATTTTTAAAAACGATTTAAACCGTTTCGTTCGTTGTTAGCTGTGTATTCAGGTTGTCATATCTTTGTTCATTTGGACAAGACATCTCTTAAATTCCAAATAGTATATGACTTCCTTATAAATTAAATTATCACCAAATATAATTTTGGTCAATTACTATAATTTAAGTGAATCAAACAAATCATCATTACTCAATTAAAAACCTTATAGTTTAGACCTTTAAGAATTAGATAAAATTATGAAATATATAATATTATAGCCAATAAAAAATTATAATTTTCAAAATATCAATAGTCTGCAAGATAATTTTTCTATTATAGCTATGTAAAAATGCTTACAAAACGATTGTTCTGCAAGCATTCTTTATTCTTGAAAATGGTTGTTCAGGCCTATGATAAAAATATTAACAATAACAGTTTATATCTTTCGCCAAAACAAAACATGTAAATTAAATTCAGCTTTAATTAAAGCTGCACATACGATGAACAGTGAGCCTGTAGCAAGTAAAAGCACATCATCCAACACAGTTCCAATCACAATAAATATCAGCGAGACTAAACATGCGATGTAGAAAACCAGCACCCCTAAATTTTGTTTCATTTTATTCCCCATGACGCAAATTAATTACAATAACTATACTAAAACAAAAAATATTTAACATTAACAAGTAAATCAATTCAAGTTTATTCTTGACTATTGAATTTATTTTAAAAAAAGTATAATAATTAGCAAAGATTTACCAAAATTGACACATCATAAGCGCCACTCATCAAACATTTGAATTGAAATAATCGTTTTTCAGTCAATTATTTTTTATATAAAAAATTAAGAAGTACTTATGAGTTAATATGTTAATTGGATAAATATATAATAGGTATTGAGAATACTAGCAGTAAAAAAACTATAAAAAAGACCTATAAGCTGCTGATTCGCTTATAAGTCCTTGATAAATCTTGGTAGGTATATCCAGACTCGAACTGGAGACCTCTACGATGTCAACGTAATATTTTCATATTAAAATCAACAACTAAAGAATAATTGGTGCTAAATTGGTGCCAATTTTTTATGTAACAATATATTATCATTAATACTTATCGATAATAAAACCAATAAAAACTTTCCTTTATTTTTTAATTGTTATCGGCTTTGTTGCACAAACCTATCTGTAAAGGGTTTTTCAGCGATATAATTTTCAAATGAAGAAGCCTACACACAAAATCTACCGCACAACCAATTGGCCCGCATATAACCGAGCACTTATGAGTCGCGGAAATATTGCCATTTGGTTTGATCCTGCTACGCAATGGTATGCGCCATCAAAAGGCAAACAAGGGCGAAATCAAACCTACTCCGACGCAGCCATCCAATGCTGCTTAATGATTAAATCCTTATTCCGTCTGTCTTTACGTATGGTCACTGGCTTTGTGCAAAGTCTGATTAAACTTTGCGGATTAAATTGGATAGCTCCAGATTACACCACGCTTTGTAGAAGACAAAAGCATATTAATATTGCAATCAATTACCAAAAAAGTAGCGATGGGCTGCATCTACTCATAGACTCTACAGGCATGAAGTTTCTAGGTGAGGGCGAATGGAAACGCAAGAAATATGGACCTGAATATCGTCGCCAATGGCGTAAACTTCATATTGGCATAGATGCTAAAACTCTACAAATACGCGCTATTCAGCTTACAACCAATAATGTCAGTGATTCACAGGTGCTTGGTGATTTACTTAATCAGATTCCACAAGATGAGCAGATTGACTCTGTTTATACCGATGGAGCTTATGACACCAAGCAATGCCGTGAGGTCATTGCAGATCGGCAAGCGCATGCGGTGTTTCCACCTAGAAAAAATGCGAAACCTTGGAAAGATACAAAGAGCAGCTCGCTAGATCGAAATGAATTACTTCGAACAGTTAATCTTGGAAGCAGTGCTTCTCAGGCAGGACACTATGGAAAAAATCAGGCTATCATCGGTGAAGTTTGGTTGAAACTAAGATGCACTGCATTAAATTATTAGGAGATAAACTCAGAGCAAGGCGTTTTGATAGCCAAGTCAATGAGATTCATGCACGTGTAGCAGTCCTCAACAGATTTACGGAATTAGGTCGACCACTTACCCAAATTACGCCTTAAATTTAGCTCAATTAGGGGCGCTTTGCATTTCAAATCTTTGTGCAACAAAGCTGTTTGAATAAAAACTTATCTATGTACCTTCAATTTTAAGCATGGTTTGATCCTATCTTTTCAAATAAATGGCCATGCAATACTCAGTAAAAATAATAGCCCTAATACGGCGCAACTCATTTGCCAAAAACGTAAAGGATCTCGTTCAATGATTGCTGGTGGTTTAGAGTTTAATAATTCTTTGGAAGGATGCATTAGATTATGAATGAGTTCAGACAAGGCCTCAAAACGATGTGTCGGTTCAATACTCAGCGCTTGGCCTAAAATTTTATCTAACCATATAGGTAAATCAGGCCGATATTTCCTGATGGAATGATATTGAACTTTTTTAAGCTGCTTTAAACTGTTACAGCGAGCTAAATCTGTGCCATAAGGTAATTGTTTGGTGAGTAAATAATAGGCCATGACCGCCAAAGAAAATTGGTCTGAATGTACAGATGGCGAATGATCAATAAAATACTCCGGTGCCATAAATGCTAAGGTTCCGAGTGGTCGATTCGCATTTTTAGGATTAATTTCGACCAGGCCTCTTACTGCTGTTGAACCATAATCAATCAGTTTAATTTTCATGGCATTTTCTGCATTTAAAACCATGATATTCTTTGGCCGTATATCCTGATGCAGCATCTCCAGCCGGTGCATTGCATTTAAAGCCAAGGCCGTTTGTTGCAAAATTGGTAAAATATCATCGAGCTTTAAAGGCTTTTCCTGGCGATGCAGCCATTGAGCCAAGGTTTCACCCTGCAAATATTCATAACATTGGAATAAATATTTTTTCTCAGTGTTATGTGGATAACAGTGCATCAGGTTGTCATGTTTCAGACGTTTCGATACCCAATCTTCGAGTTGAAACTGCTCTACGGCATTTTTATCTTGCTGTAAATCTACCCCCAAAGTTTTTATGACCAAAGGCTGCTGCTGAGTATCGTGTGCCAAATACAGGCAACTGCGATGATTTTGGTGCAAAATCTTATCAATCACATAACCTTCAAAAACTTCACCTTTACTGAGCTGTTGTGGAAATACATAATCCTGCTGAATATGAAACTGATTCAGTTCAGGCAACTGTTCTACACGGATCACCTGGAAACTTAAGTTATCATCACTGCCCTGTTCTAAAGCTTTTTCAACTAATCCTTTGGCAAGTTGATTTAAATCTGCATCTATTAAAGTTAAATCTAATAATTGTTGATCTGTGACAAATTCATAGACCCCATCGGTCATTAGTAAAAAAATATCTTTTTCTTTGAGTTCAATATTTCGATAATCAATTTCAATACGATAATCCGCACCTAAGGCTCGACTAAGATAATGCTCTTTGGAAGACAACCAGACACGATGATCATGGGTTAGTAATTCAATTTCATGATCGCGAATGCGGTAAATACGACTATCACCAACATGAAAAACATGGGCTTGTTGCTGTTTTAAAATCAGTGCAGATAAGGTACAGACATACCCTCGGTCTTTATCAAAACGTCCTTGACTTTGTTGAGTCTGTGCATAAAGCCATGAATTGGTCGCGCGGATCACTCGTTCTGCTGAAGTCTGTGTACTCCAGGCATCTGAAGTAGAATAATAGTCAGATAAAAAACTACCAACGGCTGTTTCTGCTGCAAGATGACTGACATTACTGCTACCGATTCCATCCGCTATAACACATGCAATACCTTTCTGTTTCAGCACATGTCCTTCGGGCAGATATACTCCATGGAAATCCTGGTTCTGTTGTTTAACTCCGGCAGTAGAATATTGCCCAATAGTGACTTTTAATGTTTTTTTCATGCTGAAAGCTCAAAAAGGGATCTATATGATCCCTTTATAAAATGATGAATGTTAAAATTCTTTTTTAACACCAGTACGGACATGGGTGGTATAAAGTGCCAGACCTGTTAATGCCAAACCGCCCACCAGATTACCTAAAGCAACCGGCAGTTCATTCCATAGGAAGTAGTCAGCAATCGAGAAGTCACCGCCCATCATCATGGCAAATGGGAACAGGAACATGTTCACGACAGAGTGCTCAAAGCCCATGGCAAAGAACAGCATAATTGGCATCCACATGGCAATAAATTTGCCACTCACCGTAGTAGACATCATCGCGCCAATGACACCTAATGACACCATCCAGTTACACAGCATGCCACGGATAAAAATAGTCATCCAGCCGGCGAATCCGTATTCGGCATAACCTAATGTCCGCTCCTCGCCAATATGCGCAATTTTTACGCCGACAGGGTTTGGATCCGCTGCAAAACCCATGGTATAAACCGCTGCCATGAGCACCGCAACGACTAAACAGCCTGTAAAGTTCCCTACAAACACCAAGCCCCAGTTTTTTAGAATACGTCCCCATGTCACCCCTGGGCGTTTATCTAGCCATGCCAGCGGCGTAAGTACAAACACCCCAGTTAATAGGTCATAGCCCAATAAATACAACATACAAAAACCAACTGGAAACAGGAGCGCACCAATCAATGGTGATCCTGTTTGCACGGCTATGGTAATGGCAAATACCGCTGCCAAGGCCAGAATGGCCCCTGCCATAAAGGCACGAATCAATACATCACGGGTTGCCATATGCAATTTGGATTCACCCGCATCTACTACTTTTTTTGCAAACTCCGCAGGAGCAAGATATGCCATGTTGTCGTCCTCTTTTTCAATATACGGACCTGTTTTTCGAAAAAAAGACGCCTAAGATCATTGAAGACCTTAGGCGCCGTTGCCTTGAATATTAGAACAGGTAATGGTGAATGGCGTCGTTGCCATGTATATCGAAATATAAGCAAAAGCTATGCCACAAATAATTAACAATCACTTAAATATTCATTTTCTATTTAGCATGAACTCTAGAATGCTGTTGGCATGATATCTGCATTATGCGTTCTGCATACATTCATTTGATAATAATTTGGAGAGGATTATGATTACCCATCGTCAACAAGTAACTGACATGATCATTTCAGCGAAAGTTTTAAAGTCAATTAAGTGGTCAGATGTTGCCAAAGAGATTGGTCTTTCTAAAGAATGGGTAACGGCTGCCTGCCTGGGACAAATGGCATTTAATAAACAGCAGGCAGATAAAATTGGTCAGATTTTTGACCTTAGTGATGAGGCAGTAGCATGGCTGCAAATTGTACCTTACAAAGGCTCTTTACCGACCAGTGTGCCTACGGACCCTTTAATTTACCGCTGGTATGAAGTTGTAAATGTATATGGTTCGACTATTAAAGAGCTGATCCATGAAGAATTCGGTGATGGCATTATGAGCGCAATCGACTTCAGCATGAATATTCAGCGTGAGGAAAACCCGAACGGTGACCGGGTAAATGTCGTATTGTCTGGCAAGTTTTTACCTTATAAAACCTATTAATTAATCGTTTGATAAAGCCATCATATTGATGGCTTTTCATTTCTTCGTAAGGAGATCTTTTATATCACCGTCTTTATCCTTATTTAATTTTGACTATACACAGCTTCTGGGTATAAGAGGAACCGACATCAATATAGTGACAGTTATCAATCTGGGTATGTTTTTTCACAATGGTATGCCCTAAATAGGTTTTGAACTGAACCGTACCGGGTTTGTCGGAGACTTTTTTATTTAAGTTAGGCCACCTGACCTAATGGGTTAATTTTATGATAGTACATTGCTTCAAAATCAAAAGGTGACACATAACCTAGTGCACTATGTACACGCTTTTTATTGAACCAATCTACCCAGCTTAGTGTCGCAAGTTGTACATCCGCTAAACCTTGCCAATCCGCTTTTAAATATTCAATCACCTCTGTTTTGTATAAGCCATTCACCGTTTCAGCCAAAGCATTATCGTATGAATCACCGGTCGTACCGACTGATGCTCGTAAATTTGCTGCTTCTAAACGATTGGTATAACGAATGGAAAGATATTGCACACCTCTGTCACTATGATGAATCACGTTCTTTGGCATGCCTCGATCATGCAATGCTTGCTCCAGTGCATCGAGCACCATATCTGTATTCATCCGTGTCGATACTTTCCATCCAACAATTGCTCGTGAGAAGACATCAATAATAAATGCAGTATAAACCCAGCCTGAATTTGTTTGAATATACGTGAAGTCACCCACCTGAGAAGCATTGCTTCGCAAGGGTTTGGATGATCAGCATTAAAATTACGTTTCACTAAATCATCTGCCCGTTTTTGGTCATCTCGGTTACGGGTGGTTTGTTTATTCTTACCACGCCAAACACCTTGTATACCTAGCTTTTGCATCAATCGAGCAATTGTACAACGTGCAATAACAGAGCCTTCACGTTTCAGTTGTTGCCAGACTTTACGTGCGCCATATCGACCTAAACTTTCCTTCCAAATTCGTTTAATTTGTTCAGCATGATGCTCATCATGTAGATCTCGTTTCGCTCGATGTTCTGGATTTACTGTGAGATCTAGAGTCCGGTAATAGGTTGAAGGTGCGATTGGTAAAATCCTACAAATCGCTTCAACACCATATTGATCTTTATTGTTATGGATAAAATCCACCATTACTTGTGTGGGCGGTCGAGCTCCGCCTGGGCGAAAAAAGCGGCTGCTTTACGTAGAATTTCATTGGCACGCTTTAATTCTTTAATTTCACGTTCCATTTGCTTCATTTTTTCTTGATCAGATATCTGTTGTACTTTAATAGGATTTTGCTGATCTAAATGCTTTTGATGCCAGGCACGAAGTGTTTCAGGAGTACAACCGATCTTAGGCGCAATTGCTGTGATTGCAGCCCAAGTAGAAGGATAATCTTTTTCAGATTCAATCAATAATTGAACCGCTCTTTCTCTGATTTCAGGGGTATATTTTAATTTTGTCATCGGGATAGTCTCTCAGAATATTGACTCTCCGACAAACCCGGTACGGTTCAGCCATATTTAGCACGCCACTTGTAGAAAGTCGCATTACTCATGCCATGTTCACGGCACAGGGTAGTAACAGGCGTGCCAGACTCCGCCTGTTTCAAAATAGACATGATCTGACTGTCAGTAAATTTAGATGTTTTCATGCAGAATCTCCTGCTCTAATCTTAAGAGAAAATTCTACTTTTACTTCCTTTTATTTTTAGGGGGGATTACCTATACCAGTCAACCCATTTTTCAACTGTTTGAGTACAAACTTTCTGAATTAACTGAAGATGTATTTTGCGATTGGCTTGATCACAATGACTTCCGTCCAACAACATCAGCTAAAGCATACAGACTTACACGAGCTTTCCTGAATTGGTGCGAGGAACACGAGGATTATGAAAACTTAGTGCCTCCAAAATCATACAACTCAAAAAAAGTTAAAGATAAGGTCCCTTCCCCAAAAGCCAAGAATGATTGTTTGATGAAACAGCATCTAAAACCATGGTTTGAAGAGGTAAATAAGTTAACTAGTAGAAAAATAGCGATTTTTTGATATGTAGTTTAATCACTGGTTGCAGAAAGAATGAGCTGCTTTCATTAAAATGGACAGATGTCGATTTTCGTTGGAAAACAGCAAAAGTTAGAGATAAAATTGAAGATGAAGGTCGCCTAATTCCTCTGACGGCATATGTTGAAAGCCTATTTTTAGAACTAAGGAAAAATTCTGATTCTAAATTCATATTTAGCAGTAAGGGTGCTAAATGCGGTCATATTGTCAATCCTTACGATAGCTTAGAGAAAATATGTAAAAAACTAAATATTGAACTTACTCCCCATGGATTGAGGAGATCATATAAAACGTTAGCTATTTGGGCAAAAATCAATGAAGGATCTTTAGCACAGATATCAGGTCATAAACCAAGTGCATTAGTTGTAAGGCACTACATCGTACGACCTATGGATATGCTACAAGAAACACTACAAGAATATGAGGATTGGATTTTGCAACAAGTGCGAAATGGCATTAATTGAAATGCCTCGACACGGAATTAGGTCGACCACTTACCTAAGTTACGCCTTAAATTTAGCTCAATTAGGGCGCTTTGCATTTCAAATCTTTGTGCAACAAAGCCGTTTCCAAATCATCATTCCTGTATCAGGACATGCTAAGCAGGTTTTAACGGGAAGTTCACTATTTAAAAATGGAACAGGAAGAAATTCCCATGGTTCAGTATTAGTATTAATTACAAAAGGTTGTTGATTCATTATGGCTATCCTATGTTTTTTAACAATATTGGAGATTTGATGCAGCCGAAAGTTGAGACTATTCAGCTACCTGATAATTAGGCCAATGATGATAATGTTGAGGATATATGCTGTGGTGTAACATTTAATTGTTGAATGAGATGATCAGCAATAAACTCAGCATCTTTAGCAACATCCATAAAACGTCCTGAACCCCATGTGTTTAACCAAGGTAAACCAATAAAGCTTACTTCAGGGTCAACGGTAATACCGCGATCATGTTTTGGATATCCATTTGTCTGGAATATATCTAAATCAATCCAAGAATAGTCTGGTCTAAATCCGATACACCAAATGATCGAAGTGATGTTCTCTTCAACTAAATCAATATGGGTAATTTCCTGTTCTGGCTGCCAAAGTGGCTGATATACAGATGCTGGCTCTTCAGTCACAATATTATTTTTCTCTAGATAGTCATCAATAGAGGCATTAATACGATTGTAAGTTGCATCTGCCATGTCTAGGTTCTGGATTAAATCTGGACGGAAGACAAACTGTCCTTCCTTATAGTCCTCAAATCGTCCAAACAATCGCATACCTTCTAATGCAAATTTACGTAGATCAATATCACGACCACCATCTCGCCCAGTCACATAATGATTAGTGCTGTTACGAACCTCTTCACTATATCGGTGATCTTTGACGGTTGTTTCGTAATAACCCATTTCATAAAGCCACTTCACTACGTCTTTACCACGATAAAAACGCGCACAGCGTGGTGCATCTCCCGTAGAAAGATAAACCTTTTTACCTGCCAAATGTAAATCTTCTGCAATTTGGGCACCTGATTGTCCTGAACCGACAACCAAGACATTACCTTCAGGTAACTGTTCCACATTAAAATATTGTTCTGAATGCATTACCAACACTTGTTCAGGGACTTGATCACTTAGTTTTGGATAAATTGGGGTGTGATAACCACCAGCCGCTACAACTAATTGTTTCGCAGTCGTTGTGCCTAAACTGGTTTCAATTTCAAAGTGTTGAGGTGCAATTTTTGCAACATGCTTAACCTGAACATTCAATAAAACTGGTGGATTCAGTTTTTCAATGAAGTCGTCGAGATATTCAACAATTTCATTTTTTTTCATAAATCCATCAGGGTCATTGCCGTTATATGGATGCTCTGGAAGCAAACATTGCCAATTGGGGGTAACCAAAGTGAAATTATCCCACCGTTTACTGCGCCAGCTATGGGTCAACTCTGATTCTTTTTCTAGAATCACATGATCAATTCCTGCTTTTTGTAAATAATGACTGATACATAACCCTGCCTGGCCACCACCAACAATCACGACATCATAATTTGGTTGTAAATCTTGAATTTGCATATTAAGCATCTTGTTCCCCTTATTCATTGTGCATTTCAGTAATTTCAATTTGGTCTTCGTCTTTTAAGGCGAATAAGTTAGCTTGGCGTTTAATCGTGGATAGGCTGTCCATGGCTGAACTACATGCAAAGCCATAACGTACTCGTACTCGTTCTGATGCAGCAGATAACCCATCTTCAGCCAACTTTAAAAACTGTATTGCTGGATATGAATGTCCTTTAGCTAGATATTCATAAATCACCGTGGATGGAGAGTAATATTGAATCAGCTCGCCATTCGGCCATTTCACGGTAAAATTCACGCTAGGCATATGCTGCCTCCTTCTCTATCGGCTCAATCGGATCCGACTGAGCCTTTAACTTTTTTAAAATTTCAGCATAGTTAAAACCAGTAAATGTTTGCTGATGAAAATCCCAAAATTGAGCATTTTGCTTCTGATCATGCACATAAACTTTTCCACTGGCATTACTTTCACCAATCACTGCACAGCAGATACCCTGACTGTCAAATAATTCAATGATTTCTTCGCATTCGCCTTCATCAGCTGTCAGCAAAAAACCATAACTAGGAAAGATTTGCAGCCACGTCTGCCAGTCCACATTTTGTGGTTTTGGAATTTTTTGAAGGTCTATGTCTGCGCCACTTTGCGTTGCCTCAAGTAGCATGAGCAGGCTGCCTAAAATGCCTGCATTACTAATGTCGCGTGCGGCATATACGATTCCTTGTTGTGCAAGTTGCGGCATTACTGAGAGCTGTGCTTGCAAAATACGTCCCGATACACGTTCAAAGCATTTCCAATAGACAGTGTTAGGATGAAATTGACCTTGTAGATTTAAAGCAATCAAAATCTTTTGCTGTGGTTTAACATGCAAAACCGACAATAATTTCTGTGCTGTTCCTTGAATGGCAACGGATAAAGCAGGCTGATAACTTTCAGCGATATTGCTATGCCCACCAATCAATGCAACATCATAAGCAGTACAAGCATCTTGCATGCCTTGCATTAATAATTGAGCATGCCCAACATTTGTATGCCAAAAGCTATTTACAACAGATAATGCACGACCACCCATTGCTGCAATGTCACTGATATTGGCCATGACTGCAGACCAACCCGCAAAATAAGGATGATTAGCAACAAAACCAGGCAACATCCCTTCACACGCATGTAAAATATATTGTCCTTGGACAGCAACAGCGGCAGTATCATCTCCAGGATAAGCGTATAAAGCTTGCAGAGAATTCACTTTATCCAGATTTGGGATCATTACACTTTTAGCAATCACCTGTTTTGATTGCATAGCTGGAGTTTGTCTCAAATATTCAAGAAGTTGATTGAGTGACATCATCATTCCACCTCTTTTTGCATATAAGCCTGCATGACCACATGCTGTAGCGGATAATGTTCAATTTGAGCTTGCATCATCATATGTGGAATTTCAGCAACCATTAATTCACAGACACTGTTCCAACATAATTTCTGAAAATAACGCTCATTTTGTTGCTGTACAGTCGCTAAGAATGTTTGACATCCTAGATTTTTTGCCGTCGACACTGCTGCATTAATCAGCGCTTTACCAATAGCATGATGATGGCGGTATAATGGCTCTACACATAAACGCCCACCCCACCATGTATTTGCTCCATCCGGGAAGATCCGCACTGCACCTATGACATGATCATGCTCACCAAACATTTGCCCAATCGCAACAATACCTAGAGCTTTAAAGTCATATTCATCACGGTCTTCTTTTAGAATCTTTTGTTCATCGCGAAAAGTTGCCTCTCGCAGGCGATAATATTGACGACGTTCCCAGTCTTCAGTGACCACCTTGATAACAATGTCATCTGTGACAAACTGTTTAAGGTCTTCATTTAATTCTATTAACCATGGATAACCAGAAAGTTGCATACTGTTTCTCCTACTCATAAGCTTTCAGTGAAGAACATGCTCCACATTTGGCACAACCCGCTTGAGTGTCTTCCGAGTTAAGCCCATGTAGACGGAGTTGCTCACCAATTTTTGGATAGAGTGCCTGCATAAAGGCTTGCTCAGGTTTTGAATGATGTTCAAGTGCTGTTCCCTGAATTGGTACAAATGGCACTACAAACGGATAAACGCCCATCTCGGTCAAGTTGGCAGTCATTTCAATGATTTCTTTTTCTGTATCGCCTAGCCCAGCTAAGATATAGGTACTTACTTGCCCCCGACCAAATACCTCAACTGCCGCCTTAAATGCTGCAAAATATGTATTAATTGAAACTTCTGCTTTACCCGGCATAATTTTATGACGTACCCGATCACTCACCGCTTCAAGATGCATACCAATTGACACCGCACCTGCATCTTTTAACTTTTGAAACCATGCAAAATCATCGGGTGGCTCACATTGCACCTGTATAGGTAACTTCACTTCAGCACATATTGCTTTTACACTGTCATATAAAATCTCTGCTCCACGGTCTGGAGTATTAGGTGTGCCAGTGGTAATGACCATTTGCTGTACACCATCGAGTTCCACAGCTGCTTTTGCAACTTCTGCGAGCTGTTCAGGACGTTTCCGAATTAAAGTACGACCACTTTTTAAAGATTGGTCAATCGAACAAAATTGACAAGCCGTAGCTTTATCATTCATACGAATGCAATGTTGTAATACTGTTGTTGCCAAGACATCGTGGCTATGCAAAGTTGCAATTTGCTCATATGGAATACCTTCGTCTGTAGTTAAGTCATAAAACTTTGGACGAGATGGGGCTGTTAATGTTGCTACAGGAATCCGGTTTTTAAATACGATCACTTGGTCAGAATCTGGATCAGCTTTGGCACTGTATGGAGACTCTTGTGCAGCTAGATTCAACACTGGAATCATCATCGTCTGCCCATCTAGGCTGAGTGCCTTATGATCACTTGGCCCTGCACCGCCTTTACGAGATAGACCAAATTCACCATCCCATTTCAGACCGTTACATTGCAAATCAGTCAAAAGTTGTATTGCAGACATACTCACCCCTCTCTATAGAATTGGTTTAATAAGGCTTAAACCTGCTCTTCCGTAAATCTGGAAATCTTTTCAAGATTTGTTAAATCCAAGGATTCGACTTTAAGTTCATGTAGTACCTGTGTCGGACGACGATCAATCAATAAACTTAATAATTCTGGACGGCTATAATGACCAACCGAATCCATCATGCGTTTACGTTTATCAATTAATGAAAAGTCTAAGTCAGCGATACAATAACCTTCACCCTGAGTAACAGGTTCGGCTAGAAATTTCCCTTCAGGCGATACAATAGCAGTGAAGCATCCACCTGAAATTGGACCAATTTCACAACCAGTGTCTTTCATAATTTGTTGTTGTTGCTCAGGATGTAGCCATGCCGTCGCATTAACTACGAAACAACCTGACTCCAAAGCATGGTGCTGAATAGTGGCACTGATCTGATCAGCGAACACCTGTCCGACTAATGAACCAGGGAACATGGCAGCATGAATCTGTTCTCCATCTGCCATTAAGGCAAAACGTGCCAAAGGGTTATAATGCTCCCAGCATGCCAGTGACCCAATACGCCCGACAGCAGAATCAATCGCACGCAACCCACTGCCATCGCCTTGTCCCCACACCATACGTTCATGATAAGTTGGGGTAATTTTTCGACGATGCTGAATAATCGAGCCATCAGCATCAAATAACAGCTGTGCGTTGTAGATTGTTCCACCCGCGCGCTCATTAATCCCAATAGAAACCACCATTTTTGCTTCAGCACAGGCTTGACCAATCGCAAAGGTTGCTTCAGAAGGGACAACCACAGATTCATTGAGAAGCTTTAAATGTTCCTTACCCATTGCAAACGGTGGTTGTACAAAAGAAAAGTAAGGGTAATAAGGCACTACCGTTTCAGGAAAAACAGCAAACTGTACGCCTTGTTTACCTAGCTCTAAAATCGTATTACAGATTTTTTGTACGGTTTCCTTTTGGCTATAAAGCACTGGACTACACTGTACTGCTGCTGCTTTTACAATCTGATTCATGTCTTATTCCCCTTTCTTAAATCTTTAAACAGTCCAAGTATCAATGATCAGTGCATTGTCACGACGCATCAGTAATTTCAAGTCCATTACATCTAAAGGATTGATTGGACGAATCCCTGGCATTAATGCTTTTTCGGTTTGACCATATAGCGCTTGTAATGCGAATCGGCAGGCATAAACTTCACCACCTTCTTCCATAAAGGCTTTAAGCTGATTATTGACCGCCAAATGTCCAGGAAAAGCTTCAGCACCTAAAGTTGGGAAACCACGTTGTACCCCCAACTGAACACCTGGACCGTAGAGCAAAATTTTGGTTTCAAAACCTTTGCGTAATAATCGTTTTGCTTGTAAGACATTAACCAAGCCAATAGAACCTTCAAAGGCAACGGTGTGGAAAGTCACCAATGCTTTTTCACCCGGCTGAGCTTTTACATCCTCAAATACTTTTTCTTCATAATCGACAAGAAAATCACCATCTTTGTATTGTTCAATATCTACTTTAGGCATAGCCGTTCCTCATATCTACGGTTTCGATTCAACCAACTGTTTTGGTCTATCCGTGTTATTGCGAGAGCTGTGCCAAGATCTATTTTCTGGTAGGAATTAATTTTTATGTCATTGAAATATAATAATTAATATTTTCAAAACTGCTCTTTTAGATGATAAATATAGTGCTGGAAGGTTATGATTTTTCGTAGTATTATGAAATTTCATAACCTATTCTATGAAATTTCGTAGCATGAATAATACCGACTTCATTTCCGATTGGGTTACTACTGAGAATTCAATTCGTCCACTTGCATTTGAACACACCTCTCAAGCCTTACTCGTTTTAGACCCACATCAAAATCAGTTTATTGATGTAAATATTAGTGCTACGAAATTACTCCGCTATGAACGCCATGAGCTGATTCAAAAAACTATCACCTCTATTTTTGGTCATTTTAGTCAACTCCCAGACTTAGTGGCATTTACAGAAGAAACACTAGCTAAAGGCTATGCATGGAATAATGAGCTATATGCTTTTGATAAAAATGGAGAAAAAATTCAATTCGATGTCAGCTCTGTTTCAATCCCATATAAGAATAAGACTCTGCTCATTTGGTCCTTAGTCGATGTCAAAGACTTAGAGCTACGTCAACTGAATAAAAATGCAGATAAAGTCATTCGTGCAGGGCTTAAAGAATGGCAAGCTCTACAAGAACTTTTTATTGATTCTGACACTGGCAAGCATTTGCTGCTAAGCTCAGTAGGTGATGGAATTTATAGTATCGATAAACAAGGATTATGTACCTTTATAAATCCCGTTGGCGCGAGAATGCTAGGATTAAAACCAGAAGATGTGCTTAGTAAAAATATCCATAAAATACACCACCATACTCATGAGAATGGTACGCACTATCCTGTCGAGGAATGCCCAATCTACGCAGCTGTACACGATGGTGTAGTACATGAAGGAATACAAGAGATTTTCTGGCGACGTGATGGCAGTTTTTTTCCTGTGGAATTTACAAGTACACCAATCATCCGTGAAAGCGAGATCATTGGTGCAGTTGTAGTCTTTAGAGATATCAGCGAACGCTTAAATACAGAAAAACAACTCACCCATGCTCTTAACGAACTACAAGACTTAAAAAGTCGACTAGAACAACAAAATGAATATTTACAGGAAGAGATACTACAAGAGAATCAATATCATGAAATTGTGGGAAATAGTGCCTCAATTTTACAAATCATTGAAAAAATTAAAGTAGTTGCTTCTACTGATGCCAATGTCATGATTTATGGCGAATCTGGTACAGGAAAGGAACTGATTGCACGTGCAATCCATCAATCTAGTCATCGTAAACAACAACCTCTTATACGTGTTAACTGTGCAGCCATCCCCTCAGAACTATTTGAAAGTGAATTTTTCGGGCATGTTAAAGGCGCATTTACGGGAGCAGTGCGTGATCGAGCGGGGCGATTTGAACTTGCAGATCAAGGAACATTGTTTCTAGATGAAATTGGTGAAATCCCACTAGAATTACAAAGTAAATTATTAAGAGTATTACAAGAAGGAACATTTGAACGAATTGGTGAAGAAAAAACTCGCCACGTTGATGTCAGGATTATTGCAGCGACTAATCGTAATCTCAGAGAAGAAGTTAAGCTCAAAAATTTCCGTGAAGACTTATACTTCCGCTTGAATGTATTCCCGATTCACTCACCCGCCTTACGAGATAGAAAAGAAGATATTCCTCTATTAGTTTCACACTTTACCAAGCTGATCAGTGAAAATCGTAAAGTGCCTTATTTACCTTTTTCACAAAAACACATCCTCGAACTGCAACACTATGACTGGCCGGGTAATATTCGAGAATTACAAAATGTGTTGGAGCGAGCATTGATTACTGCCAAACATGGCGCTGTTTCATTTAAATATTTACTGGAACAAGAATCCTCTCAGACTATGCAGCACAATCACGCTACAGCAATTGAGCAAGTCCTATCGATACAACAGCTTAAACAGTTAGAAACTGAAAATCTTCAACTGGCAATCAAACAATGTGAAGGTAAAATTTTTGGTGATGAGGGTGCAGCTAAGCTTTTAGGGATTAATCCAACGACACTGATTTCAAAATTAAAAAAATTAGGTATTAAATATTAATGGATATTCAATACCTTACCAACAAATGAATAATCACATTGGGATAAAGCAATGGAAATCAATAGAATTGGTGATATTTCTGCTTTTGTAGCTTCAGTCAGATATGGCAGTTATACTCTTGCAGCGAAACATTTAGGTTTATCACGATCTGCTATTGGTAAAAGTATTGTTCGTTTAGAAGAACAAATGAAAGTGCGACTATTAAATCGAACGACACGAAGCTTAAGCTTGACTGATGAGGGGCAAATTCTCTTTGATTATTGCCAGCAGATTTTAGAAGGTTTAGAAGGTTTAGAAGAAGTTGATCATGTAATGGCTTCACGTCGCCTTGAACCGATTGGTACTTTAAAAATTACAGCTCCTCACTCACTTGGAAATCGATATATTTTACCCATTTTAGACACCTTTCTAAAAAAATGGCCTGGATTAAAAGCAGACATTTCTTTTACAGATCGCTTTGTTGACATCATTGAAGAAGGCTTTGACATAGGTATTCGTGTTGGTGAACCCAAGGATGATTCTCGACTTTTAACACGGACCATCGCATGGCAAAAAATGCAGACATGTGCATCACCACAATATATTAAATTACATGGTTCCCCCCAAACTCCAGAAGATTTAGCAAAATTTGATACAATTTTTCTAAATGGTAGCAACAATCGTAGAAGCTGGAAATTCAAGACAGACTCGGGGATCTATGTTTTTGAAGGTCCTGAGAAGATGAAAATCGATAGTTCAGATGCTATCTTGGCATCTGCAGTTTCAGGGTTTGGTATCATACAACTACCCACCTATATCACACAAGAAAGTATTGATCAGCTCCAACTTATTCCTCTTCTTGAAAAATATACAGTTGAACCCGAGCCTATTCGCATTATTTATCCAAGCAAAAAACATTTGTCTCCAAGAATCAGAATGTTTATCGATTACCTCGTTGAACAATGGACTGTATTGCCTCCTTGGGAAAGAATAGACTCAGGCACTAAAACTTGAGTCTACAAAAAAATTTTGATTAATTAGGGCTTTGTTGCACAAAGATTTCATAACTATATGATTTTAAAAGTTTTGATTATTTCTTGATCCAAAATTAAATTTATTTAAATCAGATGCTTACATATTTATGCAACAAAGCCAGTCAGGAATATTCCTTTCCGTATAATAAACATTCCACATCTCTCTCTCCTTTAATATGCTTACGCACTCAGAATTTTTTATTTTGTCGAAAGCATAACTACTATCATGCACTCCCAACGAAGACAAATATTGAATTAACTTACCTCTTGTCATTACGAATTTCCTTTAAATATGGATTATTAGGATCTAAAAGTTCCTGAACAGATTTTGGCAACTTATACTGAGTTCCTTGGCCAGGTTGTCCAAACCATGGTAAGATTTTTGATTCAGCTGTAGGAGTAATAGGCTTTATAACTTCATATTGCCTATAAGGTTTATTTAATGAGCTAAAAGGTAATGCACGTTTTTCAATTCACATGGATTTATTCATTTTTCTTGCTTCATCAGCTACCCTATAAAAAATTTCTGAAGCTATATCATCTAAAGGTTCAATTTCCCTTACTGTCTGTACCCCAATAATAATTTCAGATATTCGACTTTTATCAATATCCATATTTTTTTCAAAACTTATTAAATATTCAATTTGGTTATAAATAGATTTCAACACAATTAAATCTGGATATAAACCTATTAGATTCTCGCATTTTTCTAGTGCAATATAAAATAGTTCTAGCCGTTTATTCATTAATCACTTCACCTGTTTTAAATTTTCTTTGTTTGGAACAAAATACTGTGTACCACCACCTTTTGCTGGATAAGGTTTATTCGGATCAGTCCATGTATCAACAATTTCTTTAGCTTTTGATTTAAGCACCTCTGTTTCCTTTACTGGAGCAAAAGTAATTGGCACTCTTCCTGCTGGGTTAATTCCTAAATGGTTTGCTGGAGTACCAACTGGTGCAAAATAATTGCCAATTCTACCATCTTTAATATGTTGCACATATTTTTCATCTATTTTCAATATCGAATAAAAGCGTTAGTAAGTTCAACATCATTTTTAATTGGTTTAATATTCACTGATATTTCCTCATTCTTATAGTGTCCTCCAATTCCCAATACCTAGAAACAGGAGGATAGACATCAATATAGCTATTCTAATTTACGAGTATTATTTCAGCTTTGAATAAAACTTATTCTTACTATCATACTGATAAGGTACAATTTTATTTACTTTAACCATCTGACTATTGTCGTTCAAATCCGTTCCCTGATATTGAATCTGGAATGGATAAAATGGTTGTCCATTTTTGTTAACTTTGATTGCTGAAGAATAGCCGTACTCTGGTTGTTCTGAAACTTTTCCTTCTTCGAACATTTGTTCAACAATATAGTCGTCTTCATTTAACAGAAGAAGTGACCACACGCTTTCCCCATAACCATTGCCGTAATAACCATCAATGGTATAGCTTCCTAGTGTATTGTTTCCAAAAGCTTGTAAGTTCTTTTTAAATTCTTGAGCATTCCATGAGGTTCGACCATATCCCTCTATACTTTCAATTCCCCCTTGGGCTGTTTTTGAAATCATTTGGAATTGTCCATTGTCCAATTTTTTAAAGAGATATAATTCCAAAGTGCCTCGTGTAGCATGTGAAGTTTCTATCCTCCCTTCGATTGCTAAAGTCACTTCCACAGGGACTAAATAACGGGCTTCCCCCTGCATATTCTGGTAAGTAATAATAGGCGCGATACTGATTACAGCATCAGTGAGATCATCCAAGTCGCTAGGCTTATTAACATAGTAGTATTTGCCACTTCCCCAGTAATCATCTTTTCCTCTTTCTCTGGATGATGTCACTTTATAAAAACTTCGAGCAACGGTATCTGTACTTAGGTTAGGGAGTACAACTTGCTTAAAGTTCTTAGGTTCAAGCTTGGATGTATCATAGTATTTAATGGCTGTTGTAGCTGTTTGTACTGATGTCGTTTGAACAGCATTGAGCTGCTGTGCTTTATTAGCCTGCAATACATTGTATAACTTGACCGCTTCAGGTTGTCCCTGCCGTGCAGCACTTTGCAACAAGGTAACGCCCTTTTTTGCATCCTGTGGTACACCATCCCCATTAAGATACATGACTGCTAATGCGTACTGTGAAGGAGCAAAACCATTCACTGCTGCCTTGGAAAACCATTCAGCCGCTTTTTTATGATCTACAGGTACACCTTTCTTTCCTAAGTAGTAAAGCATTCCCATATTATGGTGACTTTGATTATTATCTCCTTTGGTCACGACTTGTGACAGTACATAGTTCAGTCCTGCCGACAGGTTCACTTTCTTGGTTTCAGCAGATACTGTTGAACTGGTCATTACCATACTGTTAGCGACAGCAAGATGGAGTATTAATTTTTTCATCTGATTCTTATCCTTATTAATCATTCACATTAAACCAGTAGGAATATTCTTTAGGCTGACCATTCACCAAGACATTGCTGAGTTTGACGTCGTAGATCACATTCAGTTTCAAATCGTCGAAGTTAAATTGGATATGGTTAGGAACTCCGATATTTTCATAGCGTATATTGCTGATCTTCTGTTTAGCTCCACTACTTCGTTCAGTGACAACAACAGTGGCTTTGGCGTAATCCACATTTCGATTGGCAAAGAAATTCTTTTGATCGGTTAAAACTGAAATCGAGAGAATTGAACCCGCCATATAATATTTGGCTGGATAGTTGTGGTAGGGATAGGCAATCACACCGAGTGGTGCAGTGGTTGGATTGTCGAAGGGATAAACCACTTTGTAGGACGTACCGACCACATAAGGGAATCGGGTATCTTTAAATGATGGCGCATTAACTGAACCATACGCCGATTTTTGTAAGAAAGGATTAAGCATCCAGAGGCGATGCCCCACATCTCCTGCAAACAGATTTAATTTGTCATGCACCATATTTGTAATGCTTTCGGCAGGTGAATAGTCATATTTATTCTGTCTTACCCCCATTTCCAAACTACTGGTTTTTGCACCCACTGCACCAATATCTGAATAGCAGTTTGTGGTCGCTTCAGGGTAATGAGTCAAGATGTTGTTTGCCGCAAGAATCAGGGCAGTCTGCATCATCTCATCTTCATGGGCATAATCGTATGTAATACTTGGCAACCCATGCAAGGCACGAACCGTATTGAGCTCATGTAAAAACTCATTTCTAAACTTTGCTCTGAGCTTACCTGCATAACAGTTATTGATATCGGGTGCATCACCCATAGATGAAGCTTTAAACACATCAAAGCTGATGGTTTTACTCTCTGCTGCCAGTGTTTTAGCATCCCCCTCTTGAGTAAGTTTAAGGGTACATAACCCTGCACCAATCCCTTTGAGTTCCCCCTGACTATAGGTACAGGTTGATGAAGAAAGGCTGCTAATCGTGACAGGTAGTTTGGCACTGGATTCCGTATCCAGTGAATACACACTCTCCGTCAGGATATATTTGATTTTTAGTGGGGTAATGGTTTGCTTGAGCTTATTCACGCACACATTATTTTCTAGATATTGCTCAGCCGCACAACTCACATTGACGGTCATGCTGCTATTCAGTGCTAGAACTTTTGCCGTCCCTGCCTGTGTCAATACCAGATTACACTGACCGACTTTATGCGCTTTAAGTTCACCGCCACTTACACTACAGATGTTGGGTGTGTTACTGCTAAACGTTACTACTAGACCTTGATCTGTTTGCAGCGATAATGGATAGCGTTGACCTTGAATCAGCGTACTGAATGGTAGTGACTGAATATTCTGCACTACCTTGTTTTTACATACACCCTCTTCCAGATATTGGCTTTCAACACAGGTCACGGGCTTAGGGATTGGATTGCCATTATCTGGATTATCCGTTCCACCGCCATTGGATGAACTTGAATCTCCACCCGAACCACTACCACACCCGACCATTGCTGTACTGATTGCCATCATTAGAACTGATGGCATGAACGATTTTGAAATCATCATGATTGACTGCCTTAAATTTTTATATTGTTGTTATTGATAATGATCAGCCGATAATAATTGACGGATTTCACTGGCCATTTGTGGACTACGCCAAGGAAATAGGACTTTTAGGCTGTAATTCGGTTTGAATGGATCTCGTGTACCAATATTGACTTGAAACTCTCGTTTCATCGGTGTGCGATGGACCTGTTGATTGACATGTGTTCCCATCATTGGATTGCTGATCACAGTGGTCGTGGTTCTAAAGTTATCTTCGACTAAGTTGTAGTGTCCAACGGAAGTGATGTAATCAAAGGGATATTTGACGAGGCGTTGATCAGACTGATCAAACAGAATAATGGTTTTATCTTGGCTGTTGATCCAAACACCACGGTTTTGGTAGTTAAAGCTTTCTCCTTGACGTTTCAGTTGTTCAGTCATCCCGTCAAAGTAGGTATTTCCATATTCATAAAGGTAGTAAAGGATCACAAACCAGAACAGGTCAAAGCCAAAGAAGATGTAACCGAAAGCACCAAAGGAGAAGATTTTGGCAACGATGAGAAAGATCACGATGGGTAAGACCACACATTTTATAAAGAGCTTAGATTTTTGTGGACGGTGTTCAATGGGTATGATTTTGGGTTTGCTTAATTCAGTCATGGTTGTTTCCCGCATGTTCAATGCAATGCACAATCACCAGCAGATATAAAAAGGTTTATTTTTTATAGGCGTGATTTAGCCGTCCACCGTTGGATTGTTCTTGTAAAAATGTTGTTTGAATAACAGACGAATAATAAAAAATTAGCCGTATCGCCCCCGTTGCAAAGCACAACAAGGTTGAACATGGGGTGAAACACAAATTAGAAAAGATTGGTACAGCATGAGAAGCTCCTTGTGTTAAGAAGTTCTACCAATTACTGCTAAATAATGGTGGCAGAACGAGAGCGGGTTAGCAGACTGGAACACAAGAATCCAGCACGTCCGAAGACGTCCCCCTCCCGTTCCACCGCAGAGGGGCACGAGGGGATAAACACTAAAAGACAAGTCCTTTAATGCTCTTGTGTTGGACGGTCTGCTAAAACCGACTGGCAATGTAGGCCAGCGAGCTCATATTAATTTTATCCAGCGCTTTAGTCAATTTTACAAAGCACTAAAATCTAGACAATTAGATTCGCCAAATGTAATCGCATTAAATCTTTGATTTTTCCCATAAGGTCAAATTCGTCCAATCGATAGGCTCATTTTGCTTTGATGGATGAGGCTAAAATGGACTGTTGTTCTCTATTAAAATAAAACAATAAAATAAAGAATTAAATCAGGCTCAGTTCAGCTTTTACATTCAACGCATTGAGATGAATCAATGCCTAATGAGCTGTTAATAAGAAGAATGTATTGGCTCAGGCTGATTTAAAGCGATCAAACTGAAGCTCACGCACCTTCAGAAATAGCCTATTAAATGGGATAGAATAAATAATCAGCAAAGCTCAGCGGGTCGATTAAATGAACTCAGCCAGTACAACAATGGTTTTAGCAGAAGCCATATTGAAAACTGCGGATTTACTCGGTCTTAGTAATACTCAACTGGCTGCTGTGATAGGTCGCGATCTCGCTTCGATGAAGCAAATCGAATTCTCAGCTGTATTAGAACCCGCATCTGCACAAGGTGAAACTGGATTATTACTGATTCGCCTTTATCAAAGCTTATCAGCACTCACGGGCGATGATTCTGAATGGATTGATTATTTTATGAATGCATTCAATACCGCAACCGATGGTGTCCCGATTCAGCAAATTCAAACTAGAAAAGGCTTAGAGAAAGTCTTAACAGTTGTTGAAGCCCTAAACAATCGATGATTTATTTAAATCATTCTTTTAGCGAATCAGCTTCAATTTGCTTGATTAGAAATTCTGATCATCATTAGCATCACTTCCGTTAAAAACACAGCAAAGATTAAAATTTGTGCTCAACAAACCACCACAAACATGATTCACAATCAAATTCCTAGCCGTCATAAATTTAAAATATCTTCAGGTTAATCAATACATTAGATCTCTTGCGAAAGTAAAAACCACCTCAATCTAAGTTTCATGAGATATCAGAACTTAAATCGTTTTTCAGATTCTGAATTTAAACGCTTGGTTGGCGTACCTCGACCAGTTTTTACCGAAATGGTAGATGTTTTAGAA
>PVBE010534183.1_pt1 | contig 33990 bp, 25 predicted proteins | sample 1631181 | NCBI WGS metagenome assembly PVBE01 (sample SAMN08397723, study PRJNA350692) | Marine metagenome, whole genome shotgun sequencing project. | isolation source: water | place: Pacific Ocean | collected 2012-04
CACCCCTGCTCCGACCAGCAGCGAGACCAAGGGTGTACGCACCCGATGCACTGAGGTCGCGGGTCGCCTTGCGGGGGGGCCTGCCTTGGAAACCGGCGGTCCCCGCCATCTCCACCTCCAAGTGGGCGGTGCTGCCCAACGGCTCCAAGTGCGCCGCTGACGCCTACGCCTGCACCAGCGACGTGTGCCAGGGCGGCTCCTGCACGCACCCGCTCAAGTCGGGCTACTGCCGCATCGGCGGCACCTGCTACAAGGCCAGCGCCAAGAACCCGGCCCAGAGCTGCCTGCAGTGCGACCCGAAGAGCGCCGTCACCAGCTGGTCGGGGGTGCCGAACGGACAGCCCTGCAGCTCCGACGGTCTCTCCTGCACCAGCGACACCTGCAAGTCGGGGTATTGCTCGCACCAGCTGAGCAGCGGCGTCTGCCTCATCGGCAACAAGTGCTACAGCGCCGGGCAGACCGCCCCGGGCAACGCCTGCATGCAGTGCCTGCCCGCGGTCGCGACCACCACCTGGAACCCCCGGCCCAGTGGCACGCCATGCTCGGGCGGCGCCTGCGCCGGCGGCAGCTGCTGCACCGGCTGCATCAGCGGCGGCATGTGCCAGCCGGGCTTCGCGCCCAGCGCCTGCGGCAAGGGCGGCGGCCCCTGCACCCAGTGCCCCACGGGCTGGACCTGCAGCAACGGCACCTGCAACCAGCAGTCCACCGTGCACGAGCTCAACGTCGGGCCCCACGTCACCACCTACTCCGGCTCCACCCGGGGCTACTGGTTCCAGGCGCCCACTCACTTCACCATCGTCGGGCTGCGGGTGCCGACCAACGCCGGCTCCGCCACACAGCACGTGCAGCTCATGCGGTTCTACGCTCCACCACCGAGCTACTCTGCCAGCACCACCAGCTACACGACCCTCGGCTACTGGCACGTTGGCGGCACCGGCTGGATCAACACCAACATCTCGGTCAGCTCCGGCCAGTACATCGGCGTCCTCGGCGTTCGGGGGACCTCCTCGATCACCAACTCCTACGGCAACAACAGTTACAAGACCTCCATCAAGGGGTCGCCGGTGACCCTGACCCGCCTGCTGTATCAGGGCAGCATCCTCTCCAGCCCCGCCGGACCGGTGTCCACCGAGGCCTCGGGCTCCATCGGTCGCGTCGAGATGCGCTACAAGTAGCCCCCTGTCCACGCCGTGGTATCGTTCCTCCTGACCACCACCAGCGGAGGCGACCATGAGCCCAAAGACCACCGAGGAGGGACAGCTGCTGTGGGAGCCGCGGGAGGGTTACCGCTCTCGGATCCACGCCTACATGGAGTGGCTGGCCGAGACCGAGGGGCTCTCCTTCGCCGACTACCACTCCCTGTGGCAGTGGTCCGTGGACAACGTGGGCTGGTTCTGGCAGACGATCTGGGACCACTTCGAGGTCCGCAGCCACGACGCGCCTGCCGAGAGCCTGGCCAGCGCCGAGATGCCCGGGGCGCGCTGGTTCCCGGGGGCCACGCTCAACCACGCCGAGCACCTGCTGCGCCGCCGTGACGCCCACACCGCGGTGATTTACCGCCGCGAGGATGGCAAGCACACCGAGCTGACCTACGCCGGCCTCTACCGCCTGACGGCGCGGGTGGCGGCGGGGCTGCGCGAGCTGGGCGTGGGGCGCGGCGACCGGGTAGCGGCCTACGCCTGCAACACCCCCGAGACCCTGGCGGCGTTTCTGGCCACGGCCAGCCTCGGCGCGATCTGGTCCAGCTGCTCGCCCGAGTTCGGCGTCAGCAGCGTGCTGGACCGCTTCCGCCAGATCGAACCGAAGGTGCTGCTGGCAGAGCGCGGGTACTTTTACAACGGCAAGCACTTCGACCGCTGCGCCGAGGTGGAGCAGATCCGCCAGGGGCTGCCGGGCCTGGCCGCCACCATAGCCTTTCCGGTGGACTACGACGAGCCGGGCGTGGAGCAGGACGGCTGCCTGACCTGGGACCTGATGCTCGGCGAGTCCGGCGAGCTGACCTTCGAGCCGGTGCCCTTCGACCACCCCCTCTGGGTGCTCTACTCCTCTGGCACCACCGGCCTGCCCAAGCCCATCGTTCAGGGGCACGGCGGGATCTTGCTCGAGCACCTCAAGGCCGCGGGCCTGCACTGCGACCTGGGGCCGGACGACCGCTTTTTCTGGTTCACCACCACCGGCTGGATGATGTGGAACTTCGTCACCGCCGGGCTGCTCCACGGCAGCACCGTCGTGCTCTACGACGGCAGCCCCGCTTACCCCGACCTGTCAGCGCTGTGGCGCATGGCCGCCGACTGCCGCGTGACCTACTTCGGCGCCAGCGCGCCGTTTATCATGAGCTGCCGCAAGGAGGGCCTGCGGCCGGGCCTCGACCTGGACCTCGGCGCCCTGCGCGCGGTGGGCTCCACCGGCGCGCCCCTGCCGGCCGAGGGGTTCGCCTGGGTCTATCAGGAGGTCAAGCCGGACCTGCTGCTAGGCTCGGTGAGCGGCGGCACCGACGTCTGCACCGCCTTCGTGCTCTCCTGCCCCACGCTGCCGGTGCACGCCGGCGAGATCCAGTGCCGCGGCCTCGGCTGCAAGGTGGAGGCCTACGACCCCGACGGCGAGCCCCTGGTGGACGAGGTGGGCGAGCTGGTGATCACGGCGCCCATGCCGTCGATGCCCATCGGCTTTTGGAACGACGAAGGAGACCGCCGCTACCGCGCCAGCTACTTCGAGGACTACGACGGCGTCTGGGCCCACGGCGACTGGATCAAGATCACTGAGCGCGGGTCCTGCCTGATCTACGGGCGCTCGGACTCCACCCTCAACCGCGGCGGCGTGCGCATGGGGACCAGCGAGTTCTACAGCGTGGTGGAGGGGCTCGACGGCGTGGCCGACAGCCTGGTGGTGGACACCGGCGGCCTCGGCAAGGACGGCCAACTCTGGCTCTTCGTGGTGCTGCAGCCGGGCGCCGAGCTGGACGACGAGCTGCTCGGGTGCATCCGCGGCGCCCTGCGCACCTCGCTGTCGCCGCGCCACGTGCCTGACGAGATCCGCGCCGTGGCGGCGGTGCCCCGCACGCTCAACGGCAAAAAGCTGGAGGTGCCGATCAAGCGGATCTTCGCCGGGGTGCCGGCCAGCGAGGCGGCCAACCCCGACACCCTGGCCGACGCGGACGCCATGGCGCCGTTTCTGAAGCTGGCGAAGGAGCTGGGAGGTTCGACCGAACCGGCGAAATGAAATACCATGGAGGTCGCAACGCTTTCCGGGAGACAGGTAGATGAGACGACCTCGCTATATTTCATCACTCGCCATGGCCGCCCTGATCCTCGTCGTCTTCGGCTGCGATGAGGACCAGCCGCCCGCATACCTGGACGGCAGGCAGGTCCGCTTCGACACCGGCCCGGACGGCACCGGTGGCCCCGAGGCGTCGATCCCCGACGCGTCGGTGGACGGCCCCAGCGCCAAGGCCGACGGCGCCAAGGCCGACGGCACCAAGGCCGACGGCGCCAAGGCCGACGGCACCAAGGTGGACGGCCCCAAGGCCGACGGTCCCAAGGCCGACGGCCCCAAGGCAGATGGGCCCAAGGTCGATGGCCCCAAGCTCGATGGCCCCAAGACCGACAAGGGGACGTGCAAGAAAGACTCGGACTGCGGCAGCACCACGTGCAAACAGAGCGGCCTGGACTGTATCCAGACTGTGCCGTCCTGCGTCGGCGGGAGCTGCACGAGCAAGATCAAGAAGAGCTCCGGTTCGGTCTGCAACCCGATCACCGGCGCGTGCCTGGGGAGCAGTTGCACCAAGGACGCAGACTGCGGCAAACCGACATGCAAGCAGACGATCACGCTCTGCACCCAGTACAACCCGTGGTGCCTGATCAACAAGTGCATGACGGCCAAGCAGAGCTACACGCCGGGTGGTACGTGCGACGCAGCGACAGGAACCTGCAAGACCAAGTCGGGCTGTAAAAAGGACGCAGACTGCGGCAAGCCGACCTGCACCCAGTTCGGCCCTGTCTGTACCCAGGAGACGCCAACCTGCGTGCTCGGCAAGTGCTCGAAGAAGGTCTCGGGTGGCACCGGCACGTGCGACAGCAAGAAGGGTAAATGCTCGGGCAGCGCCGGCTGTAAAAAGGACGCCGACTGCGGCAAGTCCAAGTGCTCGAGCCTGTCCGGGAGCGTGTGTCAGCAGCTCGATCCTTTCTGCCAGTTCGGCAAGTGCACGACCAAGTCCAAGTTCGTGCCCAACGGCAAGTGCGACAGCTCAACGGGCAAGTGCGCTGCCACCTCCAAGTGCACCAAGGACTCCGACTGCGGCAAACCGAGCTGCAGCTCATTCGGTGGGGTGTGCACCGAGACGACCTATACCTGCACCAGCGGCAAGTGCACGACGAAGTTCAACCCAGGCACCGGCACCTGCAGCTCGGCGACGGGAAAGTGCTCGGGCAGCAAGACCTGTAAAAAAGACTCCGACTGCGGGACCCCCAAGTGCACGCAGACGTCGCCGACCCTCTGCCAACAAACACCCTGGTGCCTGAGCGGCAAATGCTCATCCATGGCGAAGATGGTGCCCAACACCAAGTGCGACGCAACCACGGGCACGTGCAAGACGACCTCGGGGTGCACCAAAAACTCGGACTGCGGCAAGCCCAAGTGCAGCCAGCCGTCGTCCCTGCTGTGCCAGCAGCAGGATCCATGGTGCAGCGGTGGAGTGTGCAGCACGATGTCGAAGTTGGTGCCGAACAGCAAATGTGATCTCACCACCGGCAAGTGCACGACCGGGTCCGGGTGCACCAAGGACACGGACTGCGCCAAGCCGATATGCGCACAGTGGGGCGTAATCTGTTCGCAGACCACGGAGTACTGCCTGAACAAGCAGTGCGTCTCCACCACACACACCCAGCCGAGCAGCAAATGCGACTCTGCCCTTGGTAAGTGCGTGGGCTCCAAGGCGTGCAAGAAACACACTGACTGCGGCCAGCCCTCCTGCTATCAGATCAACAAGGACTGCGCCCAGGTCAGCCCGACCTGCGCCGGCAAAAAATGCACGATCAACGCATCGTACCTGGTAAACAAGAAGTGCAACGTCTTCACCGGAAAGTGCGCTTGAGCCGCCGGGGCCAGATCGTGAACGCGACGAGGAGCCTGGCGCTGCTGCTGGCCGCGGCGCTGTGCGCCTGCTCCGGCGACGTCTTCCAGGGCGGCGGGGACGCGGGCGACGGGGCGGCGGCGGGCGACGGCGGCAACAACCCTCACACCCTGGCGGCCATCTACATCTCGCCGCTGAACAAGATCCTCGAGGTGGACCTCAACAAGCCGGCCACCCTCAAGTACGCGGCCAAGGGCGCCTACCAGGACAACACCGAGGAGGACCTGTCCCAGAAGGTCACCTGGAAGAGCTCCAACCTGAAGGTGGGCACCTTCAAGGGGGCGGTGCTGCAGATCCCGGCCATGCCGAAGACCGGCGCCGCGGTGACCCAGATCACGGCCAGCCACAAAGGGATCACGGCCCGGGCCCAGCTGACGGTGGTCTCCTACCGCAAGAGCGGGCCGAAGACCGATTTCTTCTTCATCCTGCCCTACAAGGACAAGAGCGGGAAGAAGCAACGGCCGCTGGACTTCTCCACCGACGTGCAGAACCTGGACGTCTTCTTCGCCATGGACGTCACCGGCTCCATGACCCAGGAGATCATCAACCTGCAAAACGGCCTCAAGACGGTGGTGGTGCCCGGCGTGCAGGCCCAGGTCAAGGGCACGCAGTTCGGCGCCGGCGCCTTCGGCGACTTCCCGATCAAGCCCTACGGCTCGCCCGGCAAGGACCAGCCGTTCATGCTCTTCCAGACCGTCACCGGCAACACCGGCGCGGTGCAGGCCGCGGTGAACAAGTACTCCCAAAACGGCAAGCCCATCGGCAGCGGCGGCGACCTGCCGGAGTCGACCACAGAGGCGCTGTACCAGATCGCCACCGGCCAGGGGCTGAGCAGCCCGCCCCCCACCATGGTGCCGCCGAATCACACCGGCGTGGGCGGCGTGGGGTTCCGCAAGGGGAGCCTGCCGGTCGTGGTGACGGTCACCGACGCCATGTTCCACGCACCCGGCGAAAAGGGCGTCTGCTCGTCGGCCAACGCCAACTACTCCGGCGCGGTGCTGGCGGTGGCCCACAACCGCAAGCAGACCAAGGACGCGCTGAAGAAGATCTGCGCCCGGGTGGTGGGCATCGCCCCGCAGATGATCAGCAAACCCCAGTGCTCGGGGCTCTACGACCTGGAAGACTTCGCCAAGGCCACCGGCGCCATGGTGCCGCCCAACACCTGGGACGTGCCCGCGCGCCCGCCGGCATGCGCCAAGGGGTGGTGCTGCACCGGCATCAACGGGGCCGGGCGGCCGCCCGCGCCGGGAGGCCTCTGCCCGCTGGTCTTCGAGACCACCTCGGCCGGCGCCGGGCTGAGCAGCTCGGTGGTCAGCGGCATCAAGATGTTGGCGCGCTTCGCGCCGTTCGATGTCACGACCCAGGTGGTGGGCCAGAAGGCGGACATCAACGGCAAGCCGTTGCCCGCGGGCAAGACCACCGCGGACTTCATCACGCTGGTCAAGCCCAAGTCGTTCAAGAAGCCGCCGCCGCCGCCTAACCTGCCGGACCCCACCATGGACGCCAAGGGCTTCAAGAACGTCTCGCCGGGCACCAAGGTGACCTTCGCCGTGGAGGCCTTCAACGGCTTCCTCAAGACCGCCGCCGAGGTGCGCATCTTCCGCGCGGTGATCAAGGTGCTGGCCGGCGAGTGCACCGACCTGGATCAGCGCGAGGTGTTTATCCTCGTGCCGCCGGCTCCAATTATTAAATAGCTCAGTTGAGGGTCGACTTGTCCGGGGCCTTTTTTTTGCCCCGCTTGCGCCGCTTCTTGCCGAAGATGGAGTCCCAGTTGGCGCGGTAGCGATCGCTGCTGACCTTGGGCGGGCCCACGGTGGAGGACTGCTCGCCCGTGCTGTACTGCACGTCCACGTCCCACAAAAGCGGGCTCTCCTCCCGGGACTTGAGCGACACCACGTCGCCGCCGTGGATCGGCTTGCCCTTCTCCACCTGGCGGATCTCGGCGGACTCCAGCTTGCCCGGCCGCGAGCGCAGGGCGCGCAGGCCGAGGCCGTCCTCGGTGCGGCCGTGCACCAGCACCACGTCGTGGTCGTCGCCGGCCTTGTCCTTTTTCTTTTTGTCGTCGGCCATGGGTCTTGTTCCCATTTTACCTCAGCGCCGGGAATATTCCACAGCCAGCACGCGCCGTGTTCCGCGGTAAGATGTGGACATGGCACAACCAGCGCTGGATCACACCTATCGCTACCCCTACGCGTCGCGGCTGGACGACCGCGGGCGCCACCTCAGCCTGGCCACCAGCGGCGGCGCGGAGGAGCACCCGGACTTTTTTGTCGGGCTGCTGCGCCAGCCGCGCCAGGCGGCGGAGATGATGCTCACCCTGGGCCTGGTGGCCCGCTCGCGCTTCGCCCTGCCGCCGGCCATGTTGCAGCGGATCCTCGCCGCCGCCGATCCGGTGGTGACCAGCGACGGGCAGCGCCTGCGCATGGAGTCGTTTTCGGCCTGCTGCGGCGTCTACGCCCGGGCCGACCTGCTGCCCGGCGCGGTGGACGGACAGTGGCAGGGGCGGGGCACCACCAACGTGGACTTCAACCAGCCCCTGCGCACCGCGCTGACCCGCCTGGGCCAGGCCGACGAGCTGAAGCTCAGCGTGGGACAGCAGCAGCTGGAGGTGGAGACCCCCGCCGGCACGGTGGTGGAGCGCAAGGTGCCGCTGCCCGTGCGCTGGCTCAAGGGGTTCGTGGCTGTGCAGGCCTTCTCCGCAGAGATGGTCCTGCGTCACGAGGTGGGCGCCTCCGAGGCCCGGCGTTTTTTGCGCTCGCTGCCGCGCCAGCGCAGCCGCGGCGACTTCTGGGTGGTGTCGGCGGGCCGGGGGCTGCGGCTGAGCCAGCGCCAGGGCCGCGACGGCGTCAGGGTGGGCGGGCTGGAGCGGCTGACGGTGCTCGACGCCGCGGCGCGCCACGCCAGGAGCCTGCGGATCTATGCCCGGGGCGATGGCCAGGCCAGCGCCTGGGAGCTGTCCCTCGGCACGGCCGCGCAGGAGTCGGCGCGCTTTTCGGTGGTGCTCTCCGCCGACGTCTGGCGGGGGCTGTCGGGTGAGGGTGTGGCCCTGTCCGCCCTGGCCGCGGCCGAAGAAAGGCACGTGCCCGCCGTGCGGGCTGCGCTGAGGTGGCAGGCCACCCTGGACGCCGGCGAGCTCGGCCAGCGGCTCGACCTGGAGGCGGCGTCGGTGGAGGCGGCGCTGGCGACCCTGGGCGCCCGGGGCCTGGTGGGCTACGACCTGACCGAGCGGCGCTACTTTCACCGCGAGCTGCCCTTCGAGCTGGACCTGGTAGAGGCCGTGCAGCCCAGGCTCCAGGGGGCGCGCAAGCTGGTGGACGCCGGCGGCGTGACCCTGGTCTCGCAGGACGGCGAGCGGGCCGAGGGCGAGGTGGCGGGCAGCGGCGTGAGCCACCGCGTGCGCCTGGGGCCCGACGGCGCCCGCTGCACCTGCCCCTGGTTCGCCAGGCACCAGGGCCAGCGGGGCCCGTGCAAGCACGTGCTCGCGGTGCAGCTGGTGATGGAGGCGCAAGCATGACCGCCCCCGACCTCGCCACCGGGGCCCTGCGCGGCCTGGACGCCGCCGACGCCGACGCGGTGGCCCACCTCTTCGCAGACGCCACCGAAAAGCAGCGCCGCGCCGCGGCCAGGGACGTGCTGTCCTGGACCGTCCCATGGGAGGGCAGCGATCGCCAGTGGTACAGCGACGAGCGCGAGCCGTATATCGACGCCTTCAACGCGGCCCGGCTGGCCGTCAGCTCCCTTACCGAGCTGAAGAAGCGCTGGCGCTGGTCCACGCCCCCGCCGGAGCTGGCGGCGCGGGTGCTGGCGGACCGCCGCCCGAAGTGGCTGGAGAGCTACGCCGGCTGGCTGCTGGAGCGGCCCGGCGGCTGGGCCACACACTTTTGGCCCATGGTGCGCGTGCTGGTGCGGCGGGGGCTCATCCCCCGGCCCGAGGGCACGCCCTACATCCTCGCCATGATCAACGGCGTGTTCGTGCGCCAGGCGCGGTCGGCCTGGTACAACGAGCGGGACCCTGGCGTGTTGGTCGGCTGCCTGCTGGACGACGCCGAGCTGTTGGAGCACGAGCTGTGGCGGCTGTTCGAGGTTGAGGGCACCCGCGACCTCCAGCTCGGGGTCCTCTGGGAGCAGGCCCTGCCGCTTCTGGCAGAGCAGGGGCACGTGTCGCGGCGCCGCCTGCTGCAGGCCAGCCTCGACGCCCTGGCCCGGGACTTCGCCCAGCACAAGGCCGGCTGGTACACCGGCTTCCACGAGAAGATGGCCCCCACCCTGGAGGAGCGCGACGCGCTGCAGGGGCGCTACCTGGCGCTGCTCGGCAGCCGCATCCCGCCCACCGTGTCCTTCGCGCTCAAGGCGCTCAGAGCGCTGGAAAAAGCCGGCACCCTGGACCACGCGGCGCTGGTGGAGCGTCTGCCCCCCGCCCTGGACACGCGGCACAAGAACACGGCCAAAGCGGCGCTGTGGCTGCTGCGGCGGATCATGGAGCGCAGCCCCGCGCTGCGGGTGGAGGCCTGCCGCGCGGCCACGGTTGGGCTAGCCCACGCCGCGGCGGACGTCCAGGGGCAGACCCTGGACCTGCTGGAGGCCCATGGCGAGCCCGGCGATCCACAGCTCACGGCGCTGGTGGCGGACCGCGCCGAGGACGTGGCTCCTTCGGTGCGGCCGCGGCTGGAGCCGTGGCTCGGGCAGGACGAGGCGGCGGCCGGCGAGGTCGACGCCGCGGAGGTGGAGGCGCTGATGACCCGGGCGCGGGCGGTGGACCCGGAGCTGGCCCGGCAGCACGGCGTGGACCTGGCCCTGTCAGCGCTGGCGGGCGGCGGCGAGGTCGCGGCGCCCTGGATCCCGCGCCACGAGCGGCCCTGTCTGGAGGTGCCCGTGGTCCCGGTGGCCGACCTGGACGAGCTGCTCGATGTGTTGGCCCACATGCTGGAGGACCCTGGCGACGCCGAGGAGCTGGAGCGCCTGCTGGACGGGCTCTCGCGCCTCTGCCACCGGCGGCCCGACGACCTGGGCCGGCGCGCGGCGCCGCTGCTCAAGCGGGCCCGCACCCTGCGCAAACGCCACCGCTGGCAGGAGCCCTTCGACGTGCACCACGATCTGCAGCTGTGTCTGTGCGGCGCGGCCGAGGCCTGGCTCACCGGTGAGCTGGAGCTGCCGCAGAAGGGGCCGTGCATTCACGGCGTGCAGGGCATGGTGGTCCAGCGCCTGCTGGAGCTGGCTCGCCGGGCCGCCGCGGGCGAGGCGCGGTCGCTGCTGGCGGCGCCGACGCACGCCGGGGGCTGGATCGACGCGCGCGCCCTGGTGCGACGGCACCTGGAGGCCAGGGGCAAGCTGGAGATCCACGACGCCGTACAGGCCCTGCTGCGCCTGGCCCCCGAGGGGCGCGCCGCCGCCCGCCGCAGCCTGGGCAAGCCGAAGAACGAGTACGGCCGGGCCCTGGCCCACGCCCTCGGGGCCCGCACGCGGTCGCCGGGGCGCACCGCCGCGCTCTGGTTCGCGGCGGCCCGGGCGCGGTGTCCGCTGCGCGACGACCCGCTGGTGATCGAGGCCTTCAAGGACCGGGGCCCGGACGCCGGCCGCGCCGCCGTCCACGACCCCGAGGTGCGCCTCCGCACCTGGACCACCGAGCACAGCGACAAGATCTACAAACACCACGACCTCTGGATCCGCGTCTCGCCCCGGCCTCCGGGCAAGATCCCGGCGCGCCTGCCCACGGTGGCGCTGCACGAGGGGGCGCCCGCGCCCGGGGACAAGTACCCCGGCAGCGCCAGCTTCGCCGGCGACGGCATGGTGCGCTCCGCCGCCGGGGTCTGGCCCCTGGCGCGGGAGTCGTTCTACGCCGAGGGCGCGAGGCGCCTGGCCGAGAACCTGCACTACAGCGAGGCCCGGTGGGACAACCGCCTGTTTTTGGAGCCGCTGCTGCAGCCCCACGAGCCGCTGGGCCCCATGGCCACGCTGATTTTGGCCATCGGCCTCAGCTGCAAGGACCCCGGCGAGCACGCCCTGGCCGCCGACGCGCTCATCGCGGCGGTGGAGGAGGGGCGGCTGGACGGAGCCCGCCTGGGCGCCTCCCTGGCCCCCGTGCTGGTGGACAACCTGCTCGTGCCCACCCGCCTGGCCCGCGCCCTCGGCGAGTGCGCCCGGGTCTCCACGCTGCTGCAGGTCCAGGTGCGCCAGGCCCTGGAGCGCTGCCTGCAGGGCGACGCGCCCGGGCCGCGGGGGCTCCACGCGGTGCTCGAGCTGTTGCACGAGCTGTCCCTGGAGAGCGGCGCCGCCGTGGCCGCTCCCGAGGCCCGCGCCTTCCTCGAGGGCTTCACCGGCGGCTCCAAGGCGGCCCGCCTGGCTCGCTCGCTGCTGGCCCTGGAGCCCACGCCGCGTGCCGCCGATCAGCTGCGCGCCGCGGCGGCCGAGGCCCTGGAGCTGCGCCTGGCGCGGGCCACCGAATGAGCGGCGGGGCGCGGTGCGCCGCCATGAGGGTGTGCTATGCTCACGACACCTCCACTGCGCAAGAAGTTTCCATGAAAAAGCCGTCCCTGTTCCTCTGCTCCGTCGTCTCAACGTCGTTGCTCTTCGCCGCCCTCGGCTGCTCGCCCGAGGAGGCGGACTCGAACGCATCGGACGCCGGGGTGAGCAACGTCAACGCGCTGATCTACGCCTGCGTCAAGAGCGCGGCCTGCGACGTGCGGGCCTACCCGCGCATCTCGGACTGCGTCAGCGACTACTCGACGCGCGTGCTGAAGAAGGGGCTGGGCCAGGTCTACGACAGAATCTACCGCTGCACCCGGGACGCCACCTCGTGCGACAAGGTCAAGGCCTGCTTCGGCCACGTGGGCAACTGCTCCGCCTCGGACAAGGCCATGTGCTACAAGGGCAAGGCCATGTACTGCGACCTCATCGACAACTCCACCTACACCTACGACTGCCAGGGCGCGGGGATGAAGTGCAAGGTGGACCCCTCCGACCCGTTCACCGCCACCTGCGTGGGCGGCGGCACCCACTCCCCCCTGTCGTCAACGGTCTCCTGCGACGACGGCAGCTGCACCAACACCGGCCAGGCGTGCAGCAGCTCGCCGCTCAACCGCTGCTCGGGCAACAAGCTGCAGGCCTGCATCGGCGGCAAGTGGGTGCTGTTTCACTGCGAGAAGATGGGCATGCAGCCCTGCGGGCTCAAGACCGTGGGCACCAGCACCTGGGGACGGTGCCTGCCGTTCACCTACTAGAGCGTTCTCTTTTTAGGTTGCTCAACCTCTACACATGTAGCGCGGGGGCTCGTCCCCCGCGTCCGGTCCAGGCGAGGGACAAGCCCCCGCCCTACGTTTCCCGAAATGATCAAGGCAATGGAGCAGCGCGATAGTCAGCTAGCGCTAGCGCGCTCCTACTTTAGGATGATCTGAACGAAGCCGTCGCCCATGACCACCAGCTTGCCGTTCTTGGCTGCCGGCTCGGCGGACCAGGCGGCGCTGACCACGATGTCGAGGATGCTGGCGTAGGGGATCAGCTTGCCCGGGATGATGGTGCCGCCCACGTCGGGCCTGACCCAGTCGATGTACACCGTGCCCTTGGAGTCCTTGAGCAGCGGCTTGGCCTGGGTCGAGTTGGTGGAGGTCCAGGCCAGCGGCAGGTTCTTCCCCTTGGTGTGGCTGCTGCCCGAGGTCGGCTTGGTGATCACGCAGGTGGGCAGCTTGAACAGCGTGGCGCTCATGGTGCCGTTGGTCGTGCCGACGACCTTGAAGTTGTAGGTGCCTGTGGTGAAGGTGCTGTTGATCGTGCCGGAGTAGATGCCGGCGGTGGAGGTGGCGTTGAGGCCGCCGGTGAGCGCGCCGGTGGCCGTGATCTTCAACCCGCCGATGCCGGTGCCGGCCGGCTTTTTGTTCGGGTCGCTGGTGAAGACCAGCACCTGCACCACGCCGGTGCTGCCGTAGGTGTTCTCCAAAATCACGCCGCCCCAGGCCCCGCCCGAGAGGGTGGAGATGAACGTGCCGTTGACCTTGCCCTTGGGCGTGGCGCTGGCCTTGTTGGAGTCGGCCGAGGTGCCCGCCGAGTTTTTGGCCACCACCACGTAGTGGTAGGTGGTGCCGTTGGTCAGCGGCGTGTGCGCGTAAGGGCTGGTGACGTTGGCCACGGCGGTGCCGCTCTTGCTGGAGACCGCCGCGCTGAAGGCCCAGTAGAGGGTGTAGCTCGTGGCCCCGGCCGACGCGTTCCAGGAGAGGGTGATCTTCTTGTCGCCGGCCACGGCCTTGAGCCCGGTGGGCGCCGCGGGCTTGGTGGCCGAGGCCTGGGGCTTGGCGCTGGCCTCCAGCGACTCGGCCGACTCGCCGTAGCTGTTTTTTGCCGTGACCACGTAGTAGTAGGTGGCGCCGTTGGTCAGGCCGCCGTGGGCCTGGGGGCTGGTGGCGCCGGTGATGGCCGTGCCGCTCTTTTTGGTCACGCCGGTGGACGTGCCCCAGTAGACGACGTGGCCGGTGGCCCCGGCCGAGGCGGTCCAGCTGAGGGTGACCTTCTTGTCGCCGGAGACGGCCACCAGGCCTGCGGGCGCCTTGGGCGGCGTGCCCGTGGCCTTGGGCGTGGCGCTGGCCTCGGACGACGCGGTGGACTCGGCGCTCCCCTTGGAGGCGGTGACCACGTAATAGTAGGTGGTGCCATTGGTCAGGCCGCTGTGGGCGTGAGGGCTGGTGGCGCCGGCGATCTTGGTGCCCGTGGTGGTGGTCACCCCCTTGGTGGTGGACCAGTAGAGGGTGTAGCCGGTGGCGCCGCTTACGGCAGCCCAGGTGAGGGTGACCTTCTTGTCGCCAGCCACCGCGGCGAGGTAGACCGGCGGCGAGACGGTGCCGCCGTCATGGGGCGTGGCGCTGGCCTCGGTGGACTCGGCAGACTCCTCGCTGCCCTTGGAGGCGGTGACCACGTAATGGTAGGTGGTGCCGTTGGTCAGGCCGCTGTGCTTGAACGGGCTGGTGGCGCCGGTGATCTTGCTGCCGCCGGTCTTGGTCACCCCCTTGGTCGTGGACCAGTAGAGGGTGTAGGCGGTGGCGTCGGCCACGGTGGGCCAGGTGAGGGTCACCTGCTTGTCGCCTGGCGTGGCGGCCAGGCTCGACGGCGGCGAGATGGAGGAGCCCCCGGACTTGGCCGTGGCGTAGACCTCGGCCGAGGGCAGGCTCTCGGTGCCCTGCACCGTGGCGGTGACCACGTAGTAGTAGGTGTTGCCGTTGGTCAGGCCGGTGTCAGCCCGGGGCGAGGTGACGTTGTCCAGCACCGTGCCGGTGCCGGGCATGACGCCGGTGTTGGTGTCGCGGTAGATGGTGTACTTGGAGGCGCCGGAGACCGCGCCCCAGGTGAGGGTCACCTTGCGGTCGCCGGGGGTGGCCGTCACCGAGGCCGGCGCGCCGGGGGCGGTGGCCGACAGGGCGGGCGACGCCGACACCTCCTGGGACAGCGGGGAGTTGCCGTCGACGTTGGTGGCCCGCAGCCGGTAGTGGAGGGTCTTGCCGTTGATCAGCGGCGTGTGGCGGTAGGGGGTGGTGACCTTCTTCACCTTGTTGGACGACTCGCCCACGCCGGCCTTCTCGGCGTAAAACAGCGTGTAGTACTCCACGTCCTGTTGCAGGTCCCAGGTCAAGATCACCGAGCGGTTGCCGGCCACCGCCTTGAGGCCCACGGGGGCGTCGGGCGGGTACTCACCGGAGGCGCACCCCACGGCCAGGGTCAGCAGCGCCGCGGCCGCCCCCACAAGGATGTATCTGCTCATGGTCATGACGCCTCTGTGGTTGGGATCAGTCGCCGGTGCTGTCCGGCTTGATGCCCATGTCGGGGTAGTACTGGGGCACGTCCACCGGCACGCCGGCGTCGGGGTAGGATAGGGGCACGTCGACGGGCTTGGTGTCGGGGAGGATGCCCATGTCCGGGTGGTACTGGGGCACGTCCAGCGGCAGCTGGTCGCGCACGCCGGCGTCGGCCGTGGGGCCCTTGGTGTCCACGGGCAGGCCGTCCCGCACGCCGGCGTCCACATTGGGTCCCGGCCCGTCGTCGCTGCAGCCGGCGGCCACCAGGGCCGCGCCCGCGGCCACCGCCCCCATGAAGGCGCGGCGCTCGACGTTGGCCGGCGACACGTCCAAGGAGTCGACGAAGGCCTCGAGCTGTGTGGCCGGCACCGCCCGCAGCAGGGCGGCCTCCGAATCGCGCAGGGGCAGGCCCCGGGCGCGCACGGCGGCGTCGCGGTCCGCCAGGAGCTCGGCACGGAAGGCGGGGTCGCCGGCGGCGAGGAACAGCGCGCGCTCGATGCCCACCGGCACGTTGACCGTCACGTGCTTGCGCTTGGGCGGCTGGCCGCCGACGATGGTCGTGCTGGTGGCGTGTTGCTGGTCAGCGCTGAACTGGCCCATGGCCCGCCGCGTGCGCGTCTTGTCTTTCGTGCTCATGGTCGTCCCTTTGCGGTTTGCGCAGTATACACCGTTCAGTTCTTCTGGATCTTGCACGGCACCGAGGTGAAGCCGATGCCCACCGAGATGGCGTCCTTTTTGCCGTCGCCGTTGGTGTCCACGTCGGGTTGGTCCAGCAGCAGCCCCTTGATCAACACGTCCGTGGCCAGCTCCTTGACCGTGATGGTGCCGTCCTTGTCCTTGTCGAAGTACTTGAGCACCTTCAACCCGTTGGGCGAGGTCTTCGGGTCGTTGAGCCCGAGGGTCATCTGGGTCGACAGGCCCGGCAGCATGCGCCCGGTGACGTCGGTCAGCGGGATGGCGCCGGCGATGAGGCCGTCCTTGATGCCGGTGGAGCTGATGGTGCCCTTGATCACGGCCATGCGCAGCGTGATGACGACGTAGAACGAGCCGATGGCGATGGGGGCCACCAGGGAGCCCGGGCCGAAGGTGGCCTTGCCGTCGACGATCTTGCCGGCGAGCTTGATGTCGCCCGGCGTCACCGGGGCGATGCCGAAGGTCTCCGAGCCGCCGAAGTTGTCGGCGGCGTTGTTGTCCAGGTCCTTGCCGAAGTGGGTCACCAGCGCGGCCTCGGTGGAGTTCTTCAGGGACTTGGCCTTGACGTCGTAGAGCACCAGCAGGTCGCCGGCCTTCATCTGCTTGTCCAGGTCCTTCTGCAAGTCCAGGGTGCCGTAGATGGCCACCAGCCCGGCGACGATGGAGCCCAGCTTGTTGTCGATCTTGCCGTCCTTGTTGAGGTCGAGGCCGCGGTCGCCGGAAGTCTGGGGCAGCACCATGCGGTTGATCACCGACTGCAGCGCCGAGGGCAGGGGCTGCTTGGCGTCGGGGGTTGTCGACTGATCGGCCGCGCCCAGGTCGGACAGCGCGGCGTCGGCCTTGCAGCTCTGCAGGCGCTCATAGCACTGGGGGTCCTTGCAGTCGGCGAGGCCGTTGCCGTTGTCGTCCACGCCGTTGTCACAGATCTCGATGGGATCGTAGGGTTTTTCGTTGTCGCTGCAGCCGAGGGCGCACAACGCCGCCACCAGGCTCAGCGTGATCACAGCTCGGGACCAGACCATGCCGTCACCTCCTCCACTAGATAAGACCAGGTAATTATTGTTACTCCTCAAGAGTAACTCAGGGCAATGGCGATGTGAAGTAAACGCGGGAGATCAGAACCTGCTGCAAGTGCAGTTGGAGTCGGTGTTCTTGCTGGCGCAGGTGGTCGTGTCGACCTTGCACTTGTGCTTGGAGTCGGCGTGGTTGGCGTTGAGGCACTGGTGCTTGCCGCAGACCTCGTTGCAGGACTTTTTCTTCTTCTCCTCGCGGAAGAACTTGCAGCGGTTCCACTGCTGCGCGCAGAGGTGGTATCCCTTGACCTTGCTGAACAGGATCTTGCAGGTGGGGGGCGGCTTGTCCGGGGGGGCCATCTTGGCGTCGGACGGCGCGGCGTCGGAGGTTGCGGAGTCGGCGAGGGGACCGCTGTCCGCGGCGCCGTCCGTGGCAGGCTGGCTGTCCGGACCGGGGATGATGTCCAGGTCCAGGTCCAGGTCCAGATCATGACCGGGGTTGATCTCGGAGCCGGGGGACAGGTCCGCGACGAGGTCCGGCGCGCCCCTGTCGGTCGCGCGATCCGCGGCCCAGGCGTCCACCTTGTAGGCCGGCAGCCCGTAGGAGTCGAACTCGCAAGCCGGGAGTACGAGCAGGGCCAGCATCAACCAGCCTCTGTGGCGCCACAGGTCCATGGGCCATTGTACTGCAATCTGTGCGGATTGGGGGCCATGGACCATAACCGATGGCCCAACCGGCGAGGTCTGTTGCCACCCCGGTTGATTCGGCGCCTTCGCGGTTTGATCGCGATGCGCCGCCGCCGGTCGAAATCTCTTGCATTTCCGGTTATTGGCGAATAAAGCGAGCACGCTCGCAGCCCGAGCATGCCTGGCCTCACACTTGCACAGTAGGTCGATAGGTCGGCAAAGGGAGCAACACCATGCATAGCACCAGGACCCTGGGAGCCATCGCGATCGTGACCATCGCCCTGCTGATGGGGGCGTGCGACGTGGACGAGCAGCCCGGCATCACCGACGAGCCGCGGCCGTGGTTCGGCGGCAAGGCCGACGGGACCATCACGGGGACCTCGGCGTGCAAGGGCGCCAACCCGGCCATGGAGTACGTCAAGATCTGCGGCCCGACCAAGGGCGGCAAGGTCTGCCGCTGTATTTCCCGCCTGGTCATGGGCACGGACCACCTGGGCAATTTCTGGGAGCAGTGGGGCTTCCCCGAGAGCAACAACAAGACCCCCCACTGGCAGCTCAAGGACAACGCGCGCAAGATGCTGGACCTCGCGGTCTCCAAGGGGATCAACCTCTTCGACACGGCGCCGATCTACGTCGGCGGCATTGAAAACACCCTGGGCGCGTGGGTCCGTGACCGGCAGCAGAAGGACCACAAGCTGAAGCTGTACACCCTGACCAAGGGGGGATTCCCCTTCGACAAGGGGCCGGGCACCTACAGCAGCAGGCTCCACGGCAACAAGAAACAGATCATCAAGAACGTGGCCGAGGAGCTGCGCTACAGCTACCCCAACCTGCACGCCAAGATCGACTTCTATCTGATGCACCGCGACGACATCGAGTTCGTCAACTTCGCCGATCGCACCTACGGCAACGGCCACGGTCAGACACGGGTGCAGACGCCGGTGAAGACCATCCTCGAGGCGCTGTCGGATGACGCCAAGCACGCCGACGTGGGCCACCTCAACGGGCGGACCATGCGCGACCACTACTCCTGGATCGGCGTGTCCAACTGGAAGACCCAGCGGGTGAACCAGGCGGTGCAGACGGCCAAGGCCGACGCGTCGTTGCTGCCGCCGATGATCAACAGCCCGTACTTTTCGCTGTTCGAGATGTCGCCCACGGTGACGATCCACTCCGGCGGCGTGCAGGTGAAGCACAAGGAGATGATGGACCCGTACTTCCAGAAGGGGATCTTCATCATGCCCTACTCCGCCCTGGGCGGCTTCCCGATCATCGACAAGGGGACGGCGGCCCAGGGCGGCAAGGACGCCTGGGAGAACGCGAGGAAGGTGGCCAAGTCTCTGGACAACAACAACGACCGCTACTGGGGCAACGTCTACGAGGCGGTGTTCACCAAAGCCAACGAGGGGCGGTTCTACCGGGTGCACAAGATCAGCCAGCAGTATCGGCTGGACAACAAGCAGTACACCATCGACCAGTGGCTCAACGCCTACGTGCTGGCCCACCCGCGCACCGACCTGCTGGCGGTGGGGCCGATCAAAAAGGAGCACATCGACCGCACGGCCGACGCCATGGTGTTGGCCCGGGCGCTGCGCAAGCGGCCCGACATCCTCGACTGGCTCCACAGCGGCAAGATCGACCAGCTGCACAAGATCCCGCCGCTGAGCAACCCGAAGATGACCCGCACCGTGATCATGCTCTACGGCCTGACCAAGCCGGGCCAGGACATGTACCTGCGCGGCGGCATCGACCACGCCTACGCCCAGAAGCACCTCGGCAGGACCTGCACCGCCCAGAACAAGCTCTGCGCCATGCCGATCCGCCACCTGAACATCGTCAAGAGCGACGCGCGGACCAGGGACTACTTCCTCGACTGGTACGGCGCCGAGTCGGGGCAGGGCGGCGCCCAGGGCAGCCCGGCGGCGTGGACCACCAACAAGTGGCCCTCGAGCTGGGGACCCAGGCGCACCGTGGCCAAGGACGGCTACGGCGAGTCACCGCTGAACACCTACGGCCACCACTACTGGATGCTGGACGTGATGATGGACTGCTCCAAGGGGGTCAGCGGGTGGTTCGAGTTCAAGTCCTACATCTCCAACGGACCTGGCTGGGAGGGGAGCATGAGCCAGCCCAACGCGCCGTACAAGTCGTGGAACCACTTCGCCCGCTGCGGCAAGATCAACGTCTTCCGCCGCGATCAGAGCCACCCGGTGGAGATCAAGTCCTTCCCCACCCCCTGACCATCCCCCTCCCGGGGGAGCTTCAGCTCCTGGCGTAGAGCCTGCGCAGGTACCTCAGCACGAAGCCGGGGTTGCGGCGAAAGACCTCCCAGCCCTGGGCGAGGAAGGTGGCTGGCCGGCGCCGCGCCAGGTGCCGCAGGTAGCGCCGGTGCTCGAGGTCGATCTTGCGTTCGAGCCAGGCGGCGGTGAACTCCTCGGTGTCGATGTTGCCCCGGCGGGCGTACAGGTCCCTGGTGCGGTGGGGGCGCAGGTGGCCGCCCTCCAGGGCCTGCTCGCGGAGCCTTGTGCCCCAGTGGGGGGTGGCGATGGAGTACTCGACCCAGTCCATCTCCACCTCGTGGGGCAGGTCGAAGGAGCGCTGGAGCTCGGCGCGGGTCTCGCCCGGGGTGCCGACCACAAAGAACCCGCAGACCTTCATGCCGAGCGCGCGCGCGTGGGGGATCAGCGGCAGGGCTTGCTGCAACACCATCGGTTTGCGCATCAGCTCGGTGAGCACGCGCTGGCTGCCGGACTCGATGCCGAAGCGGACGTAGTAGCAGCCGGCGGCTCGCATGAGCTCCAGGCACTGGCGGTCCATGCGCCAGAGGGACACGCCGTTGGGTGTGTTCCAGCGCAGGCCGAGGGGGGCCATCAGGCGGAACAGCTCCTTGGCGCGGTCCAGATCGAAGGTGAGGTTGTCGTCCTCGAACTGGATGTGGTCGGCGCCGTGGGCGTCCTTGAGGTGCTGTAGCTCGGCGACCACGTCCTGCGGGCTGCGGGCGCGGAAGCGCTTGCCCCACAGGGGGCGGATGTTGCAATAGGTGCAGCTCGCGGGGCAGCCGCGGCTGGTGACGACGTTGAAGTTGCGCCGGCCCCGCAGGTTGAAGCCGTGCACCAGGCCCGCGCGCCAGTAGCGCTCCAGGGGCAGCAGGTCACGGGCGGGGAACGGCAGGCTGTCCAGATCGTCGATGAAGGTGGTCTTTTCGTTTACGCGGACTGCGCCGTCTGCGTCGCGGTAGCCCAGGCCGTCGATCGCGGAAAAGTCGCTGTCACGATCCAGGGCGTCCAGCAGGTGGGGGAAGCTGTGGTCCGCCTCACCTCGTAGGACAAAATCGATCCATCGGGAGGCCAGGGCTGCCTCGGGCCTGATGGTCGGGTGGGTGCCGCCGAGCACGGTGATGATCTCGGCATCGCACTCCTTGGCCAGACGGCAGATCAGCTCGGCGTTTTGGAACTGCATGGTGAAGAGGTTGGACACGCCCACCACCCGGGGGCGGGCGGCGCGGATCCTGCGCTTGATCTCGGCGGGGGCCAGGCCGTGGCTGGTCCAGCCGCCGAGCCTTTGGGGGTGATCGTAGCCCTCGGCCAGGCAGTCGAGGAGCTGCACCTGGTGGCCGCGCTCCCTGGCCACCGCGGCGATGCTGCACAGGCCCAGGGGCATCTGCACGACCAGAGGGATGTCCTCCTTGAAGGTGTATGGCGGCTGAATCAGCAGGGCTCGCATGGGTGTCACACCGGTCGCGGGGTGGTGTACTCTGTACCGAGCGTACATGAATCCCTTGGAAAAATCCCACAACCCGGGCGGCGCGGCTGCATGACGGCGGTGCTGTGGTCTCCGCTGTTGCTGGTGCTGGTGGCGCTGGGTTTGCGGCTGGTGCCGCTAAGACGATCCCGCGAGACCTGGAGCACGCTGCTGGACATCGGGTTGGCGCTGGGGGTGGGGGCGGCCACGGCCGCGGCCAAGGCCTGGTACCTGGCGGTCTTCGCCATGACCGACGGCACCGACACGTTCGACCTGCCCGACATGTGCCTCACCGTGCAGGCGCTGCGCGGCTGGGATCTGCAGGCCGTGGTGCGCCAGCCCGTGGCGGCGCTGTTGCCCACGGCGCTGTCCTACCCTCTGGGGTTGTTCGACGGGGTGGCCGCCGGAGCGCTGGTCAGCGCGGCCGCCCTGGGAGCGGCGATCTACCTCTGGGGCATGGCGCTTCGCGGCCGCGCAGCCGGGGTGGCGGCGGCGGTGTTGTCCTGCGCGTTGAACCCACTGGTCGTGATGCCACGGCAGATGACCTTCTACCCCGAGGCGGTGGCGGCGTTTGCGCTGTGCGCCGCCGGGGCTGCGGCCGCGGTGCGATGGCGCGGGCTGCCCGCCCTCGGTTTGGCCGGGGCTGGAATCGGGCTGGCCCTGGCCGCGGAGCACACCGGGTTGATCTTCGCGGCCACTCCGGCGGCCATCTGCCTGGCCGTGGCGCTGCGGGCGCCGCGGCGCCGCTGGCCGCTGCGGCTGGCCGTCCTCCTGGCGCCGATTCTGCTCAGCTGGACCCTCTCGCGGGTCGTCACGCCGCCGGGCATGCGCACCTTCGAGGACAAGGCCGCGACCTTCACCGCGGACAACGTCGGACACCCGCTGACCAACCCTTTTTTGGTGGCCAACCAGCAGGAGACTGGCCTGCTGATGACCCTGCGCAGATGGGCCTACCCGCGAGATCTCTTTCGCTATAACAGCTTCGAGGAGCGACAGGGATACCACTGGGGCCGCTCGGGTCCCGTGGGCATGGTTTTGGCGTTGGCCACCGTGGCCCTGCTATCCATGGAGCAGCCCAGCGAGGAGGTGCGCTCCATCGCAGACGCGCGGTGGGACACCCAAAAGAACCGCAGGCGCCACGTCATCCCATGGGTCTCGGCGGCGCTGGTGGCCATGGGACTGTGCGTCGTTGCGTTGTGGCGCCGGCGCTGGGAGCTGTTGGGCCTGCTGGCCACTCTGGCTCCATTCGCGGTCCTGCTGGCTCACACCGCCTCGAGCCAGGTACACGCCAAGACCCTCATGGCGCCCATGCTGCCGATCCCGCTGCTGCTGGGGGTAGCCTGGGTCGCGCTGGCACAGCGCGGCGACGACGGTCACCTGATCCCCGCCCCCCTGCGTCGGCTGCTTCGAAGAGACGGGGCGGCGGCCTCACTGGCGCCTGCCACGACCGCTCACCGCGCAGGGGCCGTGGCCCTGCCCGGGCTGGTGTTGGTCCTGCTGGTCATGGGAGCTGTGCCCACCTGGCTCTCACCCGCGGCGCCCTGGCGTCTGCGATCGTCTTCTGACCCGGACTTTTACAACGTCCAGGCCCTGGCCGCAGCCAGCGCGGCGGGCAAGCCAGCCCGGGGCGGGAAACCACGGCGGGAGGCTTGCCACGCCCTGCTCACGGAAGATCTTCAACGCGGCGTTCCACCCACCAGCCGCCTCTTCCCACGCCAGCGCTTCGAGCAACGCTGGTTGCAGCTTCGAACACAACCCGGGGGCGCCAGGGGAGCTGGCCGGCTGCCCCCGGCACCGCCGCCCCCACCGCCGCCGACACAAGGAGTTCCAGGTCGCCGCTAGCTGCGCCAGGCCTCAAGTATTCTGAAGCAATGAGTCAAGTTTTGCGGTCAAGGGCGTAATGGATGAGTTTAGAGTTTAGAGTTTAGAGTTCAGAGTTTCTGAAACCGGCGTCCTCTGTTCCTTCCAGGCCGGGACACAAACCGTGTCGCTGCCATCGCGGCTCAGCTCGTTCGTAACCAACCGAGCAGTCGCTCTCTCAACTCTCAACTCTCAACTCTCAACCCGCGGCCTGACTCGGTGGTTGCTAAACATCACTGGTCGGTCCGAGGCAGGCAGCCTCGCTGGCGCTAACTCTACCGCAGCGTCAGCCGCAGGAGCATCATGTGCAGCAGGTTCTCGGTGCCCACGCGCAGGGGGCTCAGCTTGCTCTGGCCGGCGCGGGGGGCGTAGGGGATCCACGCCTCACCGAAGCGGTCGCCCAGGCGCAGGGCGGCCTTGAGCTTGACCTCCTGGCAGATGTTCCAGGTCGGGCTCTGCGGATCCAGGGTCCGCCACACCTCGCGCCGAAAGACCCACATCCCCGACAGCAGGTCGCTCAGATCGAGCGAAAACATCGCGTTGGCCGCGGCGGTCAGCGCGCGGTTTCCCAGCAGGTTTGTGCGATCCATCGCCCGCCGATCGGAAAGCGGCAGCCTGGCGCAGTTGATGAAGTCCAGGTCGCCATCCAGCAACGAATCCACCAACCGGGGCACGCGCTCCACGGGGTAGGTCCCGTCCGCGTCCAGGGTGACGATCACCTCACCCACGGCGGCGGGGACGCCGGTGAGGTAGGCCCGCCCGTATCCACGCCGCGCCTCGCGCAGCACCCGCGCCCCGCGCTCCGCCGCCACCTCGGGCGTGCCGTCGTCGCTGTCCCAGTCCACCACCAGCACCTCGTCCACAGCTCGCGGCACGGCGTCCAGCACCTCCGCGATGGACGCCGCCTCGTTGTGCGTTGGGATCACCACGGACAGCTGCTTGCCGCGGTACATGGACACCTCACCGGCAGTGAACTCGCCAACGTATCGCCATTCCAACGGCAAGACAACCGCCGGCCGCTCATTGGAAGTTGACACCGGCGGCCCCGAGGCCAGACTCTTAGAGCGATTTGCGCCTCCAAAGGAGACCACCTGTGCGCGTGACGCTGGTCAACCCCCCGCCGACGCGGCGCGGGCCGTTCATCCGTGAGGGGCGGTGCATGCAGAGCGCCGACTCCTGGGCCGCGGTGTGGCCGCCGCTCTCCCTGGCGGTGCTGGCCGCCATGGCCCGGCAGCGCGGCTGGCAGGTGGACCTGGTGGACGGCAACGTGGAGCCGGGGCTCAACACGGCCCGCCTGGTGGACCGGCTTGAGGCCTTCGACCCGCAGCTCGTCCTGCTCAACGCGGCCCTCCCCGCCATCACCGCCGACGCCGCCTGCGCGGCCGCCATCAAGCGCCGCTGCCCGCGCGCGCTCATCGTCGGCTTCGGCGGCGTCTTCACCCTCCTGGGTCAGGACGCCATGGACGCCATGCCCGCGGTGGACGTGGCCCTGCTCGGCGAGCCCGAGCAGACCTTCGCCGAGCTGCTCGACGGCGCCGCCGCCGGCCGCCCGCCCCGGGACCTGGCGGGCCTCGGCTGGCGCCGCGCCGGACGCGTCGTCGTGGGCCCGCCGCGCCCCCTGCTGCAGGACCTCGACTCGCTGCCTTTGGCCGCCCGCGACCTGCTGGACAACCAGCGCTACCGCCTGCCCCACAACGGCCGCCCCTTCACCCTGATCAACGTGGCCCGCGGCTGCCCCTACCCCTGCGTCTTTTGCATCGGCACCGTCTACTACGGCAAGAAGCTCCGCCGCCACTCCACCGCCTACGTGCTGGACGAGCTCGAGCAGTGCCAGCAGCAACACGGCCTGCGCGACTTCCTTTTCTGGGAGGAGATCTTCACCCTGGACCGCGACTTCGGCGCCCGCCTCTGCCAGGGGATCCTCGACCGCGGCTGGCGCATCAGCTGGGCCACCACCACGCGCGCCGACCTGGTGGAGCGTGAGCTGCTGACCCTGATGAAGCGCGCCGGCTGCACCCTGCTCGGCCTCGGCATCGAGACCGCCCACCAGCACATCCTCGACGCCGCCGGCAAGCGCTGCACCGTGGAGCAGATCCAGCGCGGCGTGGCCCTCTGCCGCGAGGTGGGGCTGCCCACCATGGGCCACTTCGTCATGGGCCTGCCGGGCGAGACGCCGCAGACCGCCCGCGAGACCATCCGCTACGCCCTCGGGCTCGGGCTGGACTACATCCAGTGCTACCCGGCGGTGCCGGCCCCCGGCACCCACCTGGGGCGCATGGCGGCCGAGGCCGGCTGGGACCGCGCCAGCCGCTGGGAGGACTACGACTTCGGCGGCCCATCGGTGATGGACATCGGCACCATCAGCCCCGCGCAGGTCGACGAGGCCCGCCGCCAGCTCTACCGCAGCTTCTATCTCCGGCCGGCCTACGTCGCGCGCCAGCTATCGCGCCTGCTGCGCAGCCCCCGCCAGCTGTTGCAGGCCAGCCGCTTCTTCAACTGGGTCCGGCAGTAGAGCGCTCTCCATTGAGGTTGATGCGGCGCCTCACCGGCCCCCGCCGCCGCTGGCTTTGTCGCGCCTCCTTGACGTACCTCTGGTACGCCTGCGTCGCCGCTCCGCGCCAGGCGACGCCGGATGGCTCGCCGAGCCTTGATCAACCTCTTCGGAGATCGCTCCAGTCACGGCAGCGTCGGCGGCTCCAGGTCCTCGGCCGTCTCTCGCGGGTCCACGTCCGGCGCCGCCACGCGCACCGTGCGCACGATCTGGTCCTGGCGCACCATCCTCACCCGCGGGCCGGGCTGGAAAGCGTGCGTCCCCTCGGGGAAGCGCCGCGCCAGCACCCGCGAGACCAGGATCTCCCCGGGCCGCGCCGCCTTCTGCAGCGCCCGCGCCACCAGGATCGGATCCCCCAGCACCGTGTGCACCATGCGCCGCCGTCCGCCGATGTTGAGCACCAGCACCTCGCCCACGTGGACCCCGATGCCGATCTCCAGGTTCGCCTCGCCGCGACCGAATCGCATGACGTTGAGCCGGTTGATTCTCTGGCGCAGCTCAACGGCCGCCCGCACCGCCGCGTCCCGGTCTCGCTCGCTCCAGGGGAAGTAGACCGTCACGCGGTCCCCGACCATGGAGTCGATGACGCCGCCGAGGTGGAACACCGCGTTGCCCACGGTGCGGATGTAGCGGTCCAGCAGCTGCACCACCTCGCCGGCCGACAGCTGGTCCAGCAGGTCCTGAAAGCCGCGGATGCCGGCCATCAGCAGCACCGCCTCCCGCGGCTCGCCGCCCGTCTCCACCGGCTTGCCGCTGCGCAAGATCTTCTGGGCCACCTCGCGCGAGACGTACCGCGAGAAGCTCTCGATGATCGCCTCCCGCTCGGTGACGTCCTCCACCACGAAGAGCGTGGCCGTCTGCTCGCCGTCCAGGTCGCAAAACGGTCGCCGCGCAAAAAGATGGTGCGCTCGTTTCCCGTGGGGAAGCGCACCCGCAGCTTGCGCAGCCCCACGCGGCCTTCGCGCCGGATCTGCTCCACCAGCTCTTCCCAGGGCATGCCCTCCAGCAGGTGGATCACGTCGGTGATGGGGCGCCCCAGCACCTCGCGCGCCGGCAGCCCGCTGAGCCGCTGCACTGCCTGGTTGAACAGCAGCACCTGGCGGTCGCCCCGCCGCACCAGCACCAGCCCGCTGGCGATGGAGTCGGCCACCCGCGCCTTGACCTGCTCGGCACGCGCCAGCTCGCCGTAGGTCTTGCGCAGGCGCGCGTCCAGCCGATTGCGCAGCTCCAGCAGCTCCTCGTTCTGGGTGGCCAACAGATCGCTGCGCTGCTTGAGCGACTGGTTGGCCTGGGCGACGAAGTCCTCGGAGAAGCGCAAAAAGAACTGCAGCATGCGGCGGTCGAACTGGTCCTCCAGCGCCGCGTAGCGCTCGAAGGAGCCCTCGGTCACTGGCCCGAGCAGCGGCCGGCAGGCGAGGATGCTCAGCCAGAACGCTCCAAACAGCTCGGTGGCCGAGAAGCTCTGTTCGTTGCGCGCGGCGATGACCTCGCGCACCGACTCGGGCAATCCCTCTGGCTGCACCTGGTCCAGTTGGTCCATCAGCGCGCCGAACCAGGTGTCCACCGCGATCTTGAGCTGGTCCGGCTCGAAGGTGCGGTAGTGCGGGATATGCTCGAACAGGCTCTGCACCAGGTAGTCCACCACCACCGGGCGCTGCTGCAGCGCCAGGGCCCGCATCCCGGTCAGGTCGCTGGAGCCGTCCGCGGGCGGCAGCCGCACCTCGAGCTTGCGCGTGGGCTCGGCGGCCGGGGGCTCGCCGGCGGCCATGGGGCCCAGCTCGACCTCCTCGAGGTCCAGGTCCATGCCCTCGGTGGCCACCTCCAGCGTCTCGGCCACCTCGGCCACCGACTTCGGTCGCCCCCGGGGCTCCTTGGCCAGCATGCGCAGCAGCAACACCTCGATGGTGTTCGGTAGCACCACCGTGCGGTCCGGCCGCGCCGGCATCGGCACCGGCGAGTTGCAGTGGGCGTCGAGGATTTCGTGGCAGGTCTGCCCGTCGAAGGGCGGCCGCCCGACCAACATCTCGTAGAGCACCACGCCCAGGCTGTACAGGTCGCTGCGCAGGTCCACGTCCTCCAGCCGCGCCTGCTCCGGGCTCATGTAGTGCGGCGTGCCGAAGGTGACGAAGTCGGTGGTGATCTTGGCGAAGTCGCTGGCCATCTCGGGCGTGCCGGGCTTGACCAGGCCGAAGTCGAGCACCTTGACCCGGCCGTTGGGCAGCAGGTGGATGTTGCGCGGCTTGAGGTCGCAGTGCACCAGGCCCTGGCTGTGGATCGCCGACAGCGCCGCGCAGAGCTGCTGCGCCAGCTCGAGGCAGAACGGCAGCGCCAGCGAACCGTACTGCGCCATGACGTGGTCCAGGCTGCGCCCGGCCAGCAGCTCCATGACCAGAAACGCGCCGGCCCGCTGGTCCTCGCCGTAGTCGTAGATCTCCACCACGTTGGGGTGACGGATCTGGCTCGTCCCCTGTATCTCGCGGAAGAGGCGGCGGCGCATCTTGGAGTCGGCGCTCAGCTCGGGCCGCAGCACCTTCACCGCGCACTGCTTTCCGGTGCGCAGGTTGCGCGCCTCATAGACCGAGCCCATGCCGCCCGTGCCGAGCACGCCGCCGAGCTGGTAGCGATTCTCCAGCAGGTGCCCGGAGAGCTCGCCCGAGATGCGGCCGTCCATGGACGGGCCGTCCTGCAGCGGCATGGCGTGCTCGGGGCAGAACCGGTGGTCCTCGGTGAAGCCGAGTCCGCACAGCGGGCAACGCTTGAGTCGCGGCAGCCGCATGGTGTCGCCGGAGCGATAGACACGCTCCACCGCGGCGAGGATGTCGCTGCGCCGGGCGAGCCGGCTATGGATCCGCTGGGCGCCGCTCTGGTCTCGCAGCCGGGCCAGGGCCACGCCGTCGGTGGGATCGGACATGGCCACGGTGAGCAGGCCCGCCTCGCTCTCCAGCGAAAGCGGCAGCAGGACCAGCGCCCGGGCCAGCTCCCGCGGCACCCGCCGCCGAAGCTCCTCGGACAGCTCCACCTCCGCGAGCTGCTTGGCGGTGACCACCACCAGGCGCAGGCGCTCGGCCATGAGCGAGAAGACCTCGTCCTGCGACATCAGCCCCTCGGCGCGCAGCACCTCCGCCAGGGGGACCCTCCGCTCACGGCGCAGCCGTACCAGGCGCTCCAGCATGGACGCCGAGACGCACTCGTGGTCCGAGATGATGTCCAGTAGGTTGGCCACCGGCCCTGACTCCTTGGACCCGCCCTTCCCGCTAAGTCTCTATTTGCTGGACTTGACGATGGTGCGCACGAACTCCGCCTCGCTGATGAGCTGCGTATCCGCGCCCTCCTCGACGTTGCTCTTGACCATCTTGATCACCACCGCGTGATCGCCGTCTTCCCAGGAGCCCTTGCCCAGGTTGCCCACCACCAGGTAGTCCAGGGCCTTGTCCGGCGTGGAGGCCAGCCGCCCCCTCAGACGCTTGACGTCCTCGGCCGCGCGCTCCGGCTTCACGAGCTCCAGGTCGCCACAAAAAAGGAAGCTGTGATCGGGGAAGACGACGCTCGGCGCCTTGGTCAGGATCGACTCCTCCGCGGCAAAGGACGAGATTCCGCTGAGGAACATCAACAGCTGAAGCCGCTCTTCGGAGTCCACCTTGCCGTCCTCGAGTACCTGCTCCAGCAGGCGGAACAGCTTGGTGAACGGCCACTTCTTGGCGTACTCGGTGTGGCGCCCGAGCCAGTCCTTGAGGAACGTCACCTCGTCATCGTCCACGGCCCCGTCGTACACCACCTGACCGGCGATTTCGTTCAGCTCCTGGATGATCTTCTTCTCCAGCAGCGGCAGGTTGTACAGGCGCTGCAGGTCACTGTCGCTCATCTTCTCCACATCTCCTCAGAAAATAACCTACGCATTCTGGCACAGGAGCACACGGGAAAATAGTCTGAAAAGGCGTCGGCCGCCTCGAAGCAAGTGCTCCGGGCGGCCGACCGGGGAAAGGGAAAGGGCTCTTCAGGAGGATTCAGGACTTCGGTTAGGCTAGGTTAAGGCGGGAACTGTGTGTCTCCTTTTCTCGTTGCTCTTGGGAGGTACTCATTACAAGGGCCGTGCCAGCTTTGCCACGTCTTGTAACTATGCGAGATCTCGATGGTGGAGCCCGGCCGCGCTCCATGGGCCCTGAAACAGGGGTTGACGGGTCGAGGGCCGAACGCTGGCGGAGCTGACGTCCAACCCTCCGGGATCTCGGAGACTTTCGCCGAGGCAACGCCGGTTGCCCGTGAGGCCGGCGCGTCAACGTCGGTTGCGGCGCGCTTGACCGCCCGGGCCGGGGCCATCTAACGTGGATCGCCATGGAGCCGCATTCCACTTCCCTGCGCGTGCGCTACGCCGAGACCGACGCCTCGGGCATCGTCTACTACAACAACTACTTCATCTACTTCGAGGTCGGGCGGGTGGAGATGTTCCGCGAGCTCGGGCTGCCCTACGACCGGCACCTGCCCATCGTGGAGGCCCACTGCCGCTTCCACGCCTCGGCGCGTTTCGAGGATCAGTTGCAGGTGCAGACGCGGGTGGAGGAGGTGCGCACCCGGGCGTTCCGCATCGGTTCACGGGTCCTGCGCGTCCCCCCGGGGAGCGGCGACCTCGAGCTCCTCGTGGAGGGCTACGTGGCCATGGCCACGGTGGACGACGAGGGCCAGCTCGTGGAGCTTCCGCCCGCGTTCCGCGAGGCCTTCGCCGAGGCTCAATCAAGCTGAGGGGTGTGAAATGCCGAGATCGTTTAGCTTTCTCGCGTAGCCTGCGGGTGTGTTGAGGGTGTGGAGGTAGGTGCCGTCGGGGCGCAGGTAGGAGATGAGGCCGCCGTCTTTCAGGGGCGCCGTGAGCACGAGATCGGGGGCCCTGGTGGCGTGGCCCTTCAGGGACGTGGCGGCGCCCACCAGGTGCGCAGGTGGCAGGCCGGCCGGCGCACCCCGCAGCACGAACCTGCCGGGGCAACCGGACAGCTCCTCGTGGGGCCAGCGTCGGAGCAGCCCGGCGAGGGTGACGGGGCGGGACGCCTCACGCGCCACCCGCTCCACCTCCTCTCGCAGGGTCTGCCGGTCACGGGTGTAGTGGTAGCGGATCTGGGCCTCGCGATACCGCGACTCGAGCCCCACCGGGCAGGCGTCGCGAAAGGCCACCCAGCGCCGGTAGACCTCGCTTTGGGGTTGCTCCACGGTGTCGTGGTAGCGGGAGGTCGAGCGCAGCGCTTCCACGGCCGCCTCGAAGGGGGCGACGCACGGTGCGGGACACGCCCCGCAGGGGCCAGGCTCCGGGGGGCGCCGCTGGGGTCCGCGCAAAGGGAGCACCACGGCGGCGCGCAGCCCGAGCCAGGTGCCGTGTACAGGGTGGGCGCACAGCTGCACCGGCGCCCGGGCCACCATTCCCGCCACGTGGGCCAGCCGCTGTACCGAAAAGACCGGCGGCCGGTGGGCGTATCGCGCTGCGGCGACCAGTCCCGGGGCCTCGAGCGCCTCGTTTACCACCATCTCCACGTAATCATTGAGGGGGTGCGCCGACTCCATCAACCTCGGATGGACCCGGACAGCGGCGAGGAAGGGGTCCCAGAGGGCCCTGGTGTTGCCGATGACCAGCGCCAGGTGGCCGGGTCGCCCCAGGTCGTCCAGGGCGTGCTCCGCGGCGACTCCCTCGTTGTACCACCCCACCCGGGCCGGGGCCATCAGGTCCAGCCCCGCGGCGGCGAGGCGCGCGCCCACGGCGCGGGTAGCCTCTCGCCAGGTCATCATGCTACTCGGGCTCGATCCACAGCTCGGGCTCGCTGAGGCGCTCGCACCTGCAGGCGGGGCAGCGCGAGGGAGCCGTGAAGCGGGCGCTGCGATTCACCTCTCGCCCGCACCGCTCACACACCGCCAGGCTCACCTGCAGGCGCCGGCCCACGGTGCGCCGGATGTGGGCCATGTCGTCCGCCACGTCGCGAAGGCGCATGTTGAGGGAGCCGGCCAGGTCTCGCACGGTGCAGGGGTACTCCAACAGCTGGTCCATCATCTGCTGGCGCCGGGTGCGGCTCATAGGTCGTTTGGGCCCACGCTGATGAAGTGACGGTGCGGCAGCACCACCGCCGACAGCAGGCCCCCCTCCCGCGTGCCGGCGCCCGTGTCGAGGCCGAGGACGTGGCCCCGATCCAGCGGCCGCTCCAGGGCCATGTGCCCCATGATCACGGTCTGGTTCAGCCGCGCCATGGCGTGGGGGTGCGTGCCGCCCCAGAGCAGGGAGTGAGGATCGCTTTGCACCAGGTAGCCGATGATCTCCCCGTCGGAGAAGGACTCCATGTTGGACAGCGGCGGCACGCCGGCGTGGATCATCCAGTAGCGCTGGCCCATGACCTCGAGGTCCAGCACCAGCGGCAGGTCCGCCAGCCACGCACGATGCTCCGGCGGCACCATGTGCCACTGCACCTCGATCTGCTGCGGCGTGTCACCCACGACGCCGTAGGAGGCCAGGGTCGCCTCACCCCCCATGACCGGGTGCAGGGCGAAGGATTCGAAGCCCTTGCGGTGGACCCACGCCGTGAGCCACTCCTCGTGGTTGCCCCGCACGCCGCGGGCGCCGCGCTCGACGAGCAGGTCGATGACCCGCCGCGTGTCCGGCCCGCGGTCGCACACGTCGCCGGTGACCAGCACCGGCAGATCTTCCAGCCGGCGCAGCAGCTCCTCGAGCAGGTCGGCGCAGCCGTGGATGTCGCCGATGACCGCTACCGGGCGCGAGTAATTCATGTTCAGGATCAGAGGTGAGGATTCCATCTGCCTGTTGCCAACACCACGAAAGGGAGTAAAAGACAAGCCTAGCATGCGTACTTTCTCATGTCAGAGCGGCAGCAACGGAAACTGCATCTTCGTGCAGGCGGGGGACACACGGCTGCTGATCGACGCCGGCATCAGCGGCAAACAGGCCCAGCAGCGCATGGCGCAACACCAGCAACCGGCCCGCGTGGTGGACGCCCTGGTGGTGAGCCACGACCACGGCGATCACTCCCGCTGCGCCGGCATCTACCAGCGCAAGTTCGGCATGCCGATCTACGCCACCCGCGGCACCGCCCGGGCCTGCCGCCGGCGCTGGGAGCGGGTCCACGACGTGCGCGAGTTCACCGCCGGCGACAGCTTCGAGGTGGGCCGGGTCACCGTCCACACCCTGGCCACACCCCACGACGGCGTGGACGGCGCCTGCTTCGTGGTGGAGCACGGCGGCCTGCGGCTCGGCGTCCTCACCGACCTGGGCCATCCCTTCGCCGACCTGCGCCGCCTGCTGTCCACCCTCGACGGCGTCTACCTCGAGAGCAACTACGACCCGGAGATGCTGGAACGCGGCCCGTACCCCTACTACCTCAAGCGGCGCATCAGCGGCCGCCGCGGCCACCTGTCCAACAACGAGGCCGCCGCCCTGCTGCGCGACGCGGCCCGCGAGGGGCGCCTGCGCTGGGCGGTGCTCAGCCACCTCAGCGAGGAGAACAACACGCCCGAGCTGGCCCTGCGCACGGCGCGGCAGATCGTCGGCCCCGAGCTGAAGCTGTACGTGGCCAGCCGCCACGTGGTCTCCGACGCCTGGGAGCTGTAAACCGCCACGGCCGGGCCGTGATATACTGGATCCCTGATCAGCAAAAGGAGCGAGACGATGTCCATGGCGAGGAGCGTGCTACTGGTCCTGGCGGCGGCCTGCCTCTGGGGGGCCTGTGACGACGAGAAGGTGGGCGTGATCCACGACGCGAGCAGCGTGCCGGACGCGCCGGTGGTGTTCAAGGACGGCCCGCTGCCCGACAAGGGGATCTGCGGACCGCCCAACACCCAGTGCGGGACCAGCTGCTTCAACCTGCAAAACGACGCCAAGAACTGCGGGGCCTGCGCCAACGCCTGCAACGCCGGCGAGGTCTGCGCCAACGGCAAGTGCGCGCTGTCGTGCCCCACGGGCCAGGACAAGTGCGGCGGCGGCGACGCCGGGGCGCCCTACTGCGCCAACCTCAAGACGGACAACACCAACTGTGGCGCCTGCGGCACGGCCTGCAAGGCCGGCGAGGTCTGCTCGGCAGGCGCCTGCGCGCTGTCGTGTCCCACCGGCCAGACCAAGTGCGGCGGCGGCGACTGGGGCGCGCCGTTTTGCGCCGACTTGCAGACCAGCAGCAAAAACTGTGGGGCCTGCGGCAACGCCTGCAAGGCCGGCGAGATCTGCTCGGCGGGCGCCTGCGCGCTGTCGTGCCCCACGGGCCAGACCAAGTGCGGCGGCGGCGACGCCGGGGCGCCGTTTTGCGCCAACCTCCAGAGCAACAGCAAAAACTGCGGGGCCTGCGGTTCGGCCTGCAAGGCGGGCGAGGTCTGCTCGGCGGGCAAGTGCGCGCTCTCCTGCCAGCAGGGCCTGCAGAACTGCAGCGGCCAGTGCGTCAACACCCAGACCGACAACAGCAACTGCGGCAGCTGCGCCAAGACGTGCCCGTCGGGCCAGGTCTGCGCCACCGGAAAGTGCGCGCTCTCCTGCCAGAAGGGCCTGAGCAACTGCTCGGGCACCTGCGTCAACAC
>PVBE010121351.1_pt1 | contig 33985 bp, 38 predicted proteins | sample 1631181 | NCBI WGS metagenome assembly PVBE01 (sample SAMN08397723, study PRJNA350692) | Marine metagenome, whole genome shotgun sequencing project. | isolation source: water | place: Pacific Ocean | collected 2012-04
GCAGGCCCTCGGAAAAGCGCCTTCCTTCCATCATCCGGCCGGTGAACTCGTCGATAATGATGACCTTGTCGTCCTTGACGATGTAATCGGTATCGCGGGCATAAAGCATATGGGCGCGCAATGCCTGATTGGCGTGATGGACCAGCGAAATATTGTTCAGGTCATAGAGGTTGCCGCTGCTCAGCAATCCGCTTTCCTTAAGCAGGATCTCCAGCCTGTCGGTGCCGGGCTCGGTGAAGGTGGCGGCGCGAACCTTTTCGTCTTTTTCAAAATCCTCGGGCATCAATTTGGGGATGACCTTGTCGATGGCGTTGTAAAGCTCGGACGAATCCTCGGCCTGGCCGGAGATGATCAGCGGGGTACGAGCTTCGTCGATGAGAATGGAGTCCACTTCGTCGACGATGGCGTATGAGAAACGCCGCTGGACCATCTCCTCGATACTGAACTTCATGTTGTCGCGCAGGTAATCGAAGCCCAGTTCATTATTGGTCCCGTAAGTCACATCGGCGGCATAAGCCTCTTTGCGTTCGGCGTCATCGAGTCCGTGGATGATGAAGCCGACGCTAATCCCGAGAAACTTGTAGACTTGGCCCATCCAACCGGCATCGCGCTGGGCCAGGTAGTCGTTGACCGTGACTACATGCACGCCCTCGCCTTGCAACGCGTTGAGGTAAACAGGCAAGGTCGCCGCCAGGGTCTTTCCCTCGCCGGTTTTCATCTCGGAGATCATGCCCCTGTGGAGCACGATTCCGCCCATGATCTGAACGTCGAAGGGGCGTTGTCCGAGGGTCCGTTTGGCGGCTTCGCGAACGGTGGCGAAGGCGTCGACCAAAAGATCGTCCAAGTCCTCGTCCGCTTGCAGCCGTTCCTTCAGCCAGGGCGTACGCGCCGCCAGCTCTTCGTCGGTCAGCCCTTCAAGTTCCGCTTCCAAGGCGTTGATGGCGGCAACGTCCTTGTGCAGACTCTTCAGGTAGCGCTCATTGGCGGAGCCGAACACTCGTCGGGCGATGGCGCCGAACATAAAATTTCCTCGCCAAAAACTGAAAGGATGCGGAGGGTCAACCGGTTGTTTCCCGGCCGGGGCAAGAAATAGTAGCCCACAAAGGCGCTGTCAACGACCAGACCGACTTTCAAGCCAGACTCTTGGAAAATTTCCCCTTTGCGTAAAATAAGGTTGCTTTTCCCCCACCAGTTGGAAAATCCCCTGATATCGGGATGATGGGCGGGCAATTCCCAGGATTATCGGCCGACGGCGATATCCTGCTTTATTGCTTTCATCACGATGTCGGCTGAATTCTTGATTGTTTCCATCTCGTCTTCGGTTTTAGCGTTCATCGAGCGAAAATCCTTGGCAATTTTTTTTCAGGTGTTTGTCAACAAAACCGGCGTCGTTAAGGACTGCTTTTGCCTTCTCGCCGAAAACCTCGCGGAAGGCTTCCAGCAACGGCTCCAGCACCGTCTCCGAGATATCCTCGAGAGCGTGGAAGGATTCGACGCCAAGGTCGGCGACACTCGGCCCCAAGGCCTTGAGGACATGGCGTTCGCAGCCAAGGATTTCAACCAAGAGTTCCGGATCTCCGGCAAAAACATCCCAAGCGCGGCGGCCGACGAACTTGGTGATCAAAGTCACCTTATCTTCATCGCAGCGCGCCAAGCCCAGAACGACGGCGGCAACTGCCAGTCAAAGGCAAGGATGGCCTTGATATCCTCGGGCAATTCGGAGGCTGCTTTCTTGGCGGCCTGAATCTGCTGGGCGGCCTGCTTGGCGGCCCGTTTGCCTCCCGGCAGCCAACTTTTTTCGACTTCCTTGGATTTTGCGGGTTTCGGGCTATCTTCTTTTGCTTCCTTCTTGCGGTAGATTCTCTTGGCGCAGGTATAAACCAGCAGACTCTCGATCTGGGCCAGCGACATGCCGCAGACCAGTTGTTCGGAAAAATCCTTGACCGGTTGGCCTTGCTGGTTCAAGGCAAGATCGCGGCCGACCGCCTGATTTTTTTTGAAACAAGTGATGAATTCGCACATCCGATTGGGTTCGTTGAGCAGGTCCCCGTATTCGGTCTCGGCGGCAATCAACTCTTTGTCCTTGAGCCTTTTGAGCACAAGCTTCAAGGAGCCGAGGACGGCGTCCTTGGTGGCGTCGTCGAGCTCGATTAATTTGGGGAGATCGCTTATTGGGTTGGTTGTTATCGAGGCTCTAGCAACCGATCTTCAGGCACTTATCCGTTCGAATAGCAAATGATTTCCCTTAAAACGCCGCCGCACGGAAATCAGGCCGTCCCGACCGCCATGTTCTTCCCTCCGAGCATCGCGCTTGAAGGCTAAGGCCATGTTCGCGGGCCGTTGAATGTTTTGAAAGCCGGCGGCGGACGGTTATGTTGCATTTTGCCCGCCCCGGAGATCAATGACCAGCTCTGTTTGCCCAAGCCGACACAGCGGCCACCCAGCGAGTGACGGCCAACGGCTTATATTCGCTCAACCACCTCGATCTTGTGCCGACGACGGCGATATGCTTTATCCCTGCGAGCTCTTACCGGTCATTTTACCAGTTGACGCCATGAACAAGATCTCCCCATTAGCGCCCAAAAGCTTCCCGGAGATGCCGGCCCTGCCCGGTCTGCGACTGGCCACCGCCGCCTGCGGTGTAAGATACCATGGACGCCAAGACCTGTTGCTGGTGGAACTAGCTCATGGGACTGCGGTGGCCGGCCTTTTCACCCATTCGCAAATGCCTTCGGCGCCGGTCGACTGGTGCAAAAAGGCGCTTCTCGGCGGCGCCGCCGCCAGCGCCCTCATTGTCAATTCTGGCAACGCCAACGCCTTTGTCGGCAAGGCCGGCATTGATGCCGTCGAACGCATCGTCGAAACCGCCGCCGACCTGTTTCCCTGCCGGCCAAGCACGGTTTTCGTCGCCTCCACCGGGGTCATCGGCGAACCCCTTGAAGATGCCAAAATTACCGCCGCCTTGCCGGCCCTGAAGAAAGCCTTGCGGGACGATATCTGGAAGGACGCCGCGCAAGCAATCACCACCACCGACACTTTCCCCAAAGGCGCCAGCCGCGCCGCAGTCATTGGCGACACCCAGGTTGTCATCAACGGCATCGCCAAAGGCTCGGGCATGATCGCGCCCGACATGGCGACGATGCTTGCCTTCGTGTTCACCGACGCGTCTATTCCCGCCTGGGTCTTGCAGGACCTGCTGACGGCCGCCACCGCCAAGTCGTTCAATTGCATAACCGTCGACAGCGACACCTCGACCAGCGACACAGTCTTGCTCTTCGCCACCGGCCGGGGCGCCCGGCACGAGGCGGTGAACAGCGCCGATGACCGCCTCCTCGACGATTTTCGCGACAAACTGGACCATGTGATGCTCGATCTCGCCCACCAAGTGGTCCGTGACGGCGAAGGGGCGTCCAAATTCGTCACCATCAGGGTCGAAGGCGCCGCGGATGACGGCGCGGCGCGGCGCATCGGCCTGGCCATCGCCAATTCGCCACTGGTCAAAACGGCCATCGCCGGCGAAGACGCCAACTGGGGGCGCATCGTCATGGCCGTCGGCAAGTCCGGCGAGAAAGCCGACCGGGACCGGCTCGCCATTACCATCGGCGGCGTGCCGGTGGCCGCCGGCGGCGCCGCCGTTGCCGGCTACGACGAGGCGCCGGTGGCCCGCCACATGCAAGGCGCCGAGGTTTGCATCGCCGTCGGCGTCGGCGTCGGCGAAGGCTGTGCCAGCGTCTGGACTTGCGATCTCAGCCACGGATATATCGATATCAATGCCGATTACCGGACCTGATCAAGGCTGCCTGAAAGCGTCTATCCGCCGCCCCGCCGGGCCGCTGCCTTTGCTGTTAGTGGCGGCGGTGGCATTGATCGACGCCGACGGCCGGGTGCTTCTGGCGCGGCGCCCCGAGAGCAAGCCAATGGCCGGCCTGTGGGAGTTTCCCGGCGGCAAGGTAGGCGCCGGCGAAACACCCGAAGGAGCCCTGGTCCGCGAGCTCGGGGAGGAACTCGCCATCGACGTCACCGAGAGCTGCCTGGCGCCCTTTACCTTCGCGTCCCATTCCTACGACGACTTTCACCTGCTGATGGCGCTCTATGTCTGCCGGGTGTGGAAGGGCATGGTCACCGCCGCCGAGGGGCAGGAGATGAAATGGTTACGTCCCACCGGCATGACGGATCTGCCGATGCCGGCGGCGGATCGGCCCTTGGTCGCCATGCTCAGGGATCTGCTATAAGGGCCGCCACCCATGTCCAGCAAAACCGCCATCACCGCTTGTCTCGTCATCATCGGCAACGAAATACTGTCGGGACGCACCGAGGACGCCAATCTGTCTTTTCTCGGCCACCATTTGAACGAACTCGGCATTCGCCTTGCCGAGGCCAGGGTCATCGCCGACGACGAGGCGGTAATCATCGAGACAGTGAACAAATGCCGCCGCCGGTTCGATTACGTCTTCACCACCGGCGGCATCGGCCCGACCCACGACGACATCACATCTGCCGCCATCGCCAAGGCTTTCGGGGTGAAGTTGGAGCGCAACGCCGAGGCACGGGCCTTGCTGGACCAGCAATACCGCCACAAAGACATCAATGATGCGCGCCTGAAAATGGCCGACATTCCCACCGGCGCGACACTGATCGAAAATCCGGTCAGCAAGGCGCCCGGCTACCAGATCGAGAACGTCTTCGTCATGGCCGGCGTGCCGAGGATCATGCAAGCCATGTTCGATGGCTCCAAACATCGCCTCAAAGGCGGCGAGGCGGTGCTCTCCGAGGCCGTCACGGCCTCTATCACCGAAGGCGTCATGGCCGAGAAACTGGCCGCCGTCCAGGCCCGGCACCAGCAAGTGGAAATCGGCAGCTACCCTTTTTTCCGCGACGGCAAGATGGGGGTGAGCCTGGTGATGCGTCATACCGACGCCGAGCGCGTCGAAAAGGCGGCAGCCGACATCAAGGCGATGCTCCGCGATCTCGGCGCCCTACCGCCGAAAGACCTGGATGACTAGAGCGGATCGCGATAGGGTTGAGCCAACGCGGGCGTGGTGAAATTGGTAAACACAAGGGACTTAATCCGAATTTGAGTGCCCCTTCGGAAACGTTGGGAGTAGAACTCGTCAAACTCGGGGAAACCTTTCAAATGGCAATCCCGAGCCAAGCCCTTAAAACGGGAAGGTGTAGAGACTTGACGGCGAGCACCTAAAGCAAAAGCCATGGTGAAGAGAAAGTCCAGACCACAAAAGCGCGGCCTTGCTAAGGTGGCGCCCCAGCGAAAGCTGGAGTGGTACGAAAATCCCTCGGCTTAACAGCCTTGCCGGTTCAAGTCCGGCCGCCCGCACCATTCTTCTTGCAAGCCGGTCACTATGTTGTGGAGTGACCCGGACAGCCATGCTGAAAACCTCAAAAGACTCCGTTCCGCCTTATAACACGGCGAGGGATAGCCACGCTTGCCCGCTCAAGCCCGCTCCTCGATACGCCGCATGTCGCCATCGCTAAGGCCCAAATGATGGCCGATTTCGTGCATCAGCACATGGCGCACGATATGGGCAAGGTCCTCGCCGCTTTCACACCAATAATCGAGGATCGGGCGGCGATAAAGAAAGATCATGTCGATGTCGTAGGGCGTATCGGCGACGCTCTTTTGATCCAGCGAGACCCCGCGATAGAGACCGAGAAGATCGAAAGGGCTGTCTAGCTTCATTTCTCTTTCCGTTTCGGCGTCGGCAAATTCCTCGACCTTGACCACGACCTGGGCGGCATGGCGGTTCAGCTCTTTGGGAAGAGTTTTCAAAGCGGCCCGGGCGATGGCCTCGATTTCGGCAACTTCGGGAGGCGCGGAATGATCACCCGTCATGACCGGTAGATTACCGCGCCTTGACCACAACGCCAAGTGCTCCCACTTTGAAGACAGCAGTGGAGAGGAGATCATGAATGGCCGAACCGCTTTGGCAGCCAAGCCGTGAACGCACCCGGCGGACCAATATGGCCGGGTTCATGGCGGCGCTGCGGAAGGATTGGAAGGTTTCCATCGGCCAGGACTGGGGGGAGGGCGACGTTCGCATCATCCTGTTCGTGGTTCTCGGTAACGGGATCAGCCTCGACGAAGATCTGGCGACAAGGATCAAATCGCAAATCCGCCGCCAATGCACGCCGCACCATGTGCCGGCCAAGGTGGTGCAAGTGGCCGATATCCCACGCACCAAATCGGGCAAGATCACCGAGCTGGCTGTTTGCGACAGGGTGCATGGGCGCAAAGTGAAAAACACCGAGGCGCTGGCCAACCCGGAAGCCTTGGAGTTTTTCAAAAATCTCGCGGAACTTCGGGATTAACGCCGGAATTCCGCCTATACAGTGAACCTTCCGTTGGCAACAGAACCTTAATTCCATGCGCCGAAACATCACCTTCGTCATTCTCGCGGCCGGATTGATCTCCGCCCTGAACATGGGCATCCGTTCCAGCTTCGGTCTTTTCCTGCCGCCGATGACCGATGACCTGGGCATCGGCTACGAGGCATTCGCCTTTTCCATCGCCCTCCAGCAAATTTTTTGGGGGCTGTCTCAACCTTTGGCCGGGATGATCGCCGACAAGCTCGGCGCTGCCCGCGTATTGGTGGCCGGGGCGGCGGCCTATACTTCTGGCCTGATCGTCATGTCGGGGGCAACGACAGCCTTGGACCTTGATCTAGGAGCCGGGCTATTGATCGGCTTCGGCATAGCGGCGACCGGCTTTCCCATCGTCCTTGGCGCCGTCAGCCGCCTGGTCAGCGCCGAAAGGCGCAGCCTCGCTTTCGGCATCGCCACCGTCGGCGGCTCGTTCGGCCAATTCGTCATGGCGCCCATAAGCCAGGGCTTGATCGACACACACGGATGGGCGGGAGCCCTGATCGGCTTGGCCCTGCTGTCCGTCCTCATGGCGCCGCTGGCAATGGCATTGGCGGGCCGAGCCGGCGCCGCCGGACACGCCCTTCGGCAGAGCCTAGGCGAGGCGCTCAGCGAGGCGTCGCGGCATGGTGGCTACTGGTATCTCAACGCCGGCTTTTTTGTTTGCGGATTCCAGATTTTGTTCATCACCGTCCACTTTCCGGCCTACATAATAGACTCTGGACTGACGGCGGCAACGGGAGCGGCGGCGCTGGCCCTGATCGGTTTTTTCAACATCTTCGGCACTTATATGTGCGGTTTTCTCGGCACCCGCTGGCCGAAGAAATACCTGCTCAGCAGCCTTTATTTCTTGAGATCCCTGGTGATCATCGCCTTCCTGCTTCTCCCCAAGAGCGAAGTCTCGGTGCTCGTCTTCGCCTCGGCCATTGGCCTGCTCTGGCTCGGCACCATCCCTTTGACCAGCGCGCTGGTGGCGCATATTTTCGGCGTCCGTTACCTGTCGACATTATTCGGAATCGTCTTTTTCAGCCATCAGATGGGAAGCTTCCTGGGCGTCTGGATGGGCGGTTATCTCTATGATCTCACCGGTTCCTATGACGGGATATGGATCACTTCGATCCTGCTTGGGCTGATCGCGGCGGCGCTGCACCTGCCGATCACCGAAAAGCCGCTGCGCCCGCAGGAAGCATAAGGCAACATTGAAAGACGGCGATCACAACCCGATACAGACAAAATTTTCATAGACAACGGAAGGACGGGCGCCGCTGGCGTAGCCCGCGCCTTGCAAGTTTGGCCGATTTCAACGAGGCTAGCGGTTACAGAGAGGCGGTTGGCAGAGGGGAACGCCATGCGCGGCTACTTCGGCATCGGCGTCGAAGGTATCAGCAAGGCCATGAACGTAGGCAGCCTGTTTAGAACGGCGCATGCCTTCGGCGCCAGTTTCATATTTACCGTCGCGGCCTCATATTCGCGGGCCGAGGGCGGCAGGTCCGACACTTCCGACGCGCCGGGACATGTGCCCTTTTACAGTTTCCCCGATGTCGACTCGCTGATCCTGCCCGACGGCTGCCGCCTGGTCGGGGTCGAGCTCTTGGACGAAGCCATCGAACTGCCAAGCTTCCACCATCCGTCACAAGCCGTCTACGTGATGGGGCCGGAACGGCAATCCTTGTCAGCGGAGTTGACCGAGCGTTGCCAGTTCGTGGTCAAAATCCCCACCCGTTTTTGCGTCAACGTCGGCATCGCCGGAGCCATCATCATGTACGACCGGCTGATCAGCCTCGACCGTTTCCGGCGCCGTCCCGAAAGCTCGCGAGGCCGCGCCGAGCCCTTGCCCAAACACGTCTTCGGTGATCCAATCATTCGCGGTGGAATGGAAAAATTCCGCCAGCCCCCGCCGACCGCCGAGCCGGCGGACAGGAAATGATCTAAGCCGGCCGGCCTTTGGCCGGGCGTACGCAGCCGACACTGGTTCCGACGATACTTTTGACGGGCCTCGCGAGGACCGGCACCAGTGCCGCCCTGGCCACATCGTCAACGGCGCCGAGATGAACGAACAGCACCGCCATCGCCGTTTCCGTCGCCCGCTTGGCGCCGTCGTCGATCTTCAGGGCAACGCCCAGGCCAAGCCCCGGCAAGGCGGCGGCATGGACGCCCTCGGCGCCGGTCTTGACCACCACGGCGCCGGCCCCGGCCTCGATGGCTAAAGTGTCGAAGCCGCCCCGGCCACGCACCAAATAGGGATGCGCCGTCATGGCGGCCAAAACACGCTGCGCCGCCCGTATCCTCGAGAACGCCGCGCCAGCGCTTGTGCACGGGATGGCCGGGTTGAATGTAACCCATCGGCGCCGACGACAACGGCGGCGCCCCGGTGGAGGCTTTCCACCGTTTCAGCTCGGCTGACCTCGACGAGTATGGGGTTAACGGGCGTGGTCATGACAGATGTTTTACCGTCCCAGCTTTAGGCCAGCGGGACTGGACGCTTGGCAATGCCGGCGGAGGCGATTATGAATGGCAACATGTTAACGCAACGGTCCTTATGGCCTTGCCTGGTCATCCTTGTCTTGCTTTTTTCCGCCGCCGCCTCTCCCTCGCGGGCGCAGCTGATCGAAAATTTCTCGGAGTGGAGTGCTTTTGCGGCCACCAAGAACGGCAAAAAATACTGTTATATGGGAAGCAAGCCGACGGGGGAAAAAGGCGATTACCGCAAACGCGGCAAGACCTATATTCTGGTCACCCATCGGCCAGCCGAGAAAACGCGGGACGTGGTCAGCATCAGCGCCGGTTATAGTTATAAATCCGAGAGCGAGGTCGAGGTGGCCATTGGCGGACAGCGTTTCCGCATGTTTACCGACGGCGACAATGCCTGGGCTTACGATAAGGAGAAGGAGAACGACCGGGCGCTGACGCGGGCCATGCGCGACGGCATCACCATGATCGTCACCGGCATGTCGAGCCGCGGCACCCTGACCACGGACACCTATTCGCTGCGCGGCTTCACCGCCGCCTACCGGGCCATCGGCAAAGCCTGCGGCGTCAAATAAACCGGCGCCGGCTTTTGCCCTTGGCTTGAAAGCGCCTATAAACAAAACCATGAGCCCGGACCAACGCCAAAACCTGATCGGCCTTTCGCGGGATGAGCTGGCTGGCCTTCTTGCCGGCATCGGTGAAAAGCCGTTCCGCGCCAAACAGCTTTGGCACTGGCTCTACCATCGCGGCGAGACTAATTTTGCCGCCATGACCACCCTTTCCAAGGGCTTTTGCCAAACGCTGGCGGAACATTTCACCACTGCCCGGCCCGAAATCAGTGACCAGCGGAAGTCAAAAGACGGATCGTGCAAGTGGCTCTTGCGCTTCACTGACGGCAACGAGGCCGAGACCGTCTTTCTCCCCGAGAACGACCGGGGCGCCTTGTGCATTTCCTCGCAGATCGGCTGCACCCTGACCTGCGGCTTCTGCCATACCGGTACCCAGTTGCTGGTCCGCGACCTGACGGCGGGCGAGATCGCCGGCCAAGTCATGATCGCCCGCGACGCCTATGGGGAATGGCCCAGCCCAAGGGACGAGCGGATGCTCTCCAACATCGTCCTGATGGGTATGGGCGAGCCCCTGTTCAACTATGACAATGTCGCCAAGGCGGTAAAAATCATCATGGACTGTGAAGGCATCGCCATTTCCAAACGGCGCATCACTTTGTCCACCTCGGGCGTGGTGCCAAGGATTCGCCAATGCGGCCGGGAACTGGGGGTCAACCTGGCGGTCAGCCTGCACGCCGTCAACGACGACCTGCGTAATGAGTTGATGCCGATCAACCGCAAATATCCCCTTGCCGAACTTCTCCGCGCCTGCCGCGAATATCCCGGTTCGAACAATGCCCGGCGCATCACTTTCGAGTACCTCATGCTCAAGGGCATCAACGATTCCGAAGCCGAAGCGCGTCAACTGGCGCGCCTGATCAAGGGGGTTCCGGCGAAATTCAACCTCATTCAGTTCAACCCCTGGCCGGGCGCCCCCTACAAGGCTTCGAGCATGGCCGTCATCAAGCGCTTTGCCGCCATCCTCAACGATTGCGGCTATTCGGCGCCAATCCGGGCGCCGCGCGGCCGCGACATCATGGCCGCCTGCGGCCAGCTTCGCTCGCAAAGCCAACGCCAACGCCAGAGCCTCCACAAAAAACGGGTTGAGGCCGGCATCGAGGATGATTTTCATCATCCCATCGCTTGAAGCATCTGCCTCTGTTTACCGATTTTTACCGAACCGTACGGTCCTAAATAAATAAGCTGGCCACAAGATAGCAATATGAAAGAGCGCCGGTCATGGCCAGGCAGCGGGAATTCAATACAGGGAACGCCCTGCAAAAGGCGATGCAGGTCCTCTGGGCCAAGGGCTACAAAGCGACTTCCCTGCAAGACCTGACGGCAGCCATGGGAATCAGCAAAAGCAGCTTCTACGAAACCTTCGGCGGCAAGCACGAGTTGTTTCTCTCCGCCCTCAAGCACTACGATGAGAGAACGGTTGAATGGCCAGAAGGCGTTTTCGAGGGAGAGGCTTCGGCGCGCTTGGGCATCACCAACATTTTCAATGCCGCCATCGGCAAGTTGACGGCCGCAAACAGCCGCCGAGGCTGCCTCCTGGGCAGCTCGGCAATCGAAGTTTCGCCCCATGACCCAGACGTAGAAGCAGCTGTCAACAAAGGCTTGGCACGGATCTCCCGGGCCTTCCACCGGGCCGTTAAACGCGGCCAGAAGGAGGATGAAATTTCATCCCGGCACGACCCCCGATCCCTGGCCAGATTTCTGCTCGGCTCCATCAACGGCCTGCAGGTCATCGGCAAGGCAAATCCTGACAGGGCGGTCCTCGAAGACATCGCGCGGGTGACGATGGCGGCCTTGGATTAATCTCTTTAAGCCTTTCTGGACCGATTAGTATAAAATAGCTTTGGTGGCAAAAGAGGCCGTCCATTCACGCCCGCCCATTGCCGCATTCTTGCCCCTTGCCGGCATTCGCCTATACTGCGGCCGGCAAATCTTTAAAGGTAGGGCGCCAACCCCATGAGCAAAGACGTCAACAAGGTCGTGCTGGCCTATTCCGGCGGTCTCGACACCTCGGTGATCCTGACATGGCTCGAGGACACTTACGGCTGCGAGGTAATCGCCTTTATCGCCGACATCGGCCAGGGCGAGGAAGTGGAGCCGGCGAGGGCCAAGGCTGAACGGCTGGGCATCAAGCAAATCTTCGTCGAGGATCTCAGGGAGGAATTTGTCCGCGACTATGTCTGGCCGATGTTCCGTGCCAACGCCCTTTACGAAGGCACCTACCTGCTCGGCACGTCGATCGCCAGACCACTGATCGCCAAGCGCCAGATCGAGATCGCCGCCCAGGTCGGCGCCGACGCCGTTTCCCACGGCGCCACCGGCAAGGGCAACGACCAGGTGCGTTTCGAGCTCAGCTATTACGCGCTCAACCCTGACATCCGGATCATCGCGCCCTGGCGGGAATGGGACCTGAACTCGCGCTCGAAGCTGATCGCCTACGCCGAGGACCAGGGCATCCCCACGCCTAAGGACAAGCTGGGCGAGGCGCCCTATTCCATGGATGCCAATCTCCTTCATATTTCCTATGAGGGCAAGGCCCTGGAAGACCCCTGGCGGGAGCCCGACGAATCCCTGTTCCGGCTCACCGTCTCGCCCGAGGCGGCGCCGGACGAAGCGATCTACGTGAAAATCGATTTCGAGGCCGGCGATCCGGTCGCCGTCGACGGCGACAAGCTGACGCCAGCGCTTTTATTGGCAAGACTCAACGCCCTTGCCGGCGCCCACGGCGTGGGGCGCGCCGACATCGTCGAAAACCGTTTCGTCGGGATGAAATCGAGGGGCGTCTACGAGACCCCAGGCGGCACCCTTTTGCTGGCGGCTCGGCGCGCCGTCGAAAGCCTGACCCTGGACAAAGGCGCCCAGCACCAGAAAGACGAACTGATGCCCCGTTACGCCGAACTGGTCTACAACGGTTTTTGGTTCTCTCCCGAGCGCCAGATGCTGCAAGCCTTGATCGACAAGGCGGCCGCCAATGTCACCGGCACGGCGCGGCTCAAACTCTACAAGGGCAGCGCCATGGTCGTCGGACGCAAGTCGCCGCTGAGCCTTTATTGCGAAGAGACCGCCACCTTCGAGGAAGACCAGGTCTACGACCAGCGCGACGCCGGGGGATTCATCAAGCTCAACGCCCTCCGCCTCAAGCTGGCCGGGAAAAAACGCGGCTAACTAATCGCCGCCCAAGACCAGGATCGCCACTGGCATGGCGGCCATGGCGGCCAGCGTCGTCGCAGTGATGATGCCGGCCATCAGCTTCGCGTCGCCGCCCATTTGCCGCGCCATCACGTAAGCCGAGGCCGAACCCGGCAGCGACGCGTACATGACGCAGATGGTGGCGGTCAGCCCGCCGACCGCGAAAACCTTGCAGGCGAGAAAGGTAACGGCGGGCAGGGCAATCAGCTTGATGGCGGTGATTACCGCGACCAGCCGCCCGGCCTGGCGGGCGGCAGCGAGGTCGAGTCCCGCCCCCACCGCCAACAGACCGACGGGCAAGGCGGCGCGACCGAGGATATCCAAAAGCGGCGCCGCCAACGAGGGTGTACCGATGCCGCTGAAATTAAGCAGCGCCCCCAAGAGGCAAGCCAAGATCAGCGGATTCGTCGCCACCCTGAACAAAGCTTTTTGCCAACCGCTAGAAAGCTTTTCCGCCGAGGCTCCGCAAACAACGCCGTGACGGACCAGGACAACGACGCTGAGCAGATTGACGATGGGCACGGTGACGACGATGCAAACGGCGAGCAGAGTCAACCCGGCGTCGCCAAAAAGGGCGAAGGCGGCGGCGATGCCGACGTAGGTATTGGGACGGATGGCGCCCTGTAACAGCGAAGTGAAAGCCGGACCATCGGCGGCAAAACGGCGCCCGAACAAGATCACCATGCCGGCGATCAACAGAAGGCCGGAAAACATCGCCGCCGTCATCGGCAGAACCTGGATCTCGGTCAGTTCGGCGGTTGCCGTGTTGCCGACAAGAAGCGCCGGGAAGAACAGATAGAAGGTCAACTTCTCGGCCGGCGCCCAAAAGACATCGGCGACGAGTTGCCTTGTTTTTAGCAGGTAGCCGAGAAAGATCAGCAGGAACACCGGCGCCAGGGCGAAGAGGATCGGGGTCATGAATTATCCCATCGCATCCAGGGCGCCTTGCAGGATGTAGGCGGCGGCGGCCTTGTCGATGACCTGGGCGCGCCGCTTGCGGGTCATGTCTGCCTCTTTGATCAGCATCCGCTCGACAGCCGCCGTCGACAGCCGTTCGTCCCAAAAGGCGATGGCGATGTCGATACGTTCGAGCAGGTTAGCGGCGAACTGGCGTGTCGATTGGCAACGCCGCCCCTCGCCGCCGTCCATTTCCACCGGCAGGCCGATGACCAGGCCGCCGACGCCCTCGCCGGCAACGATGCGGCAAAGCTCATCGGCGTCCTTTTCGAACTTGTTCCGGCTGAGCGTCCGATAAGGGGTGGCGACAGACAAGCCGATATCGGAAAGGGCGAGGCCAATGGTTTTTGAGCCCACATCGAGGCCGAGGAGAGGCCGCCCCGGCCCGATCGCCGCTTTCATTCCCCGCAAGTCCTCAACCGCCATGATTCCGTCCGTTGCCGCCGCCACGCTGGTTTTCCGCTCCCACCTAAGACCGGGTGGGACAACAGTAGCGCCGCCGTCTGGCCTGGCAAACAAAAAGACGGTGGCGGGAAAAGCAAAGGTTAACTATCACGCGCCGTAATCCATTATAATTTCTTATTCCTGGCTTTGGCGGGGGCGCGCAATGGCGATGACCGTTGGTAACGGCAATATGCGGGGCAGGCACAAATGCCTTTTCGCCATCGTTGTGAGCCGCTTCGGTCTCTTTTGTTGGGCCTTGGCGGTGGAACTGGCGACGGGCGCCGTTCGCCCCGCCCTGGCCGCAGAAACCTACCTCGGCATCGAGGTCGATAAGCTGCGCGGAGATTACCTTGTGCTCAAGGACGCCAACGTCCGCACCAAGCCCGACACCAAGGGCAAAAGGCTTGGCAGCGTGAGGAAAGGAAGCCGTGTGAAAGTGGTGGGCAAGGCCAAGGGCGGCGGCGGTTGGCTGGCTGGCGATGCGAAAGAACGGCAAGGAATTCGGCTTCGTCTATGCGCCGGTGATGATCGCCCTGATCGACGGAGCCTTGAAGAAAACCATCAAAGGCAAGGTATCGCTCAAAAACGGCCCCGCTTGCGACTACACCGTCCACTTCAAGGGCAAGACCTCCGTCGAGGACGAACTGTTCGAGGTTTCCGATTACGACGTCATCTGCTGTTGCCGCCTCAAGGGCAAGGAGTTCAACTTTCTGGCACCGACATTCATCGCCGAGGCACCTTGCGATTTTTCCCAGAAGCAGGCTTATCAGATCAGCGTCGATGTGCTCGGCATCGGTAACGGCTATGATGAGATCTTCTCGACCACCTCCACCTTCCACCGCGACAAAAAGGTCGTCGTCTTCAAAAATATCTCACTTTCAAGATACGGCAAAACCCCGGCGAAAAAGAGACTTGCCGCCAAAACCGTTCCCCAGGCTCTTATCGCCGCCATCCGCATTGCTTTCGGGGCGTGGAACGACAAGGTCTGGAAAATTCTCGCCGCCGCCGGGGTCAGGGAAGTCCGCTGACCGCCACCGCTTGCACCTCTTCGGCTCGGGTGATACTTTCCGCGCCGCTTGCCCCTTATTTCTGGCCGGGATTCCTCCCATGCCGTTAGATGAAGCCACCGTCAAGAAAATCGCCTTCCTCGCCCGCATCAAGGTGCCGGAGGACGAACTGGATCACTTGGCGGCGGAACTTTCCCAGATTATCGGCTGGGTCGAACAACTGGCCGAGGTCGACACCGGCGCCATCACACCGATGACCGTCGTCGCCGACATGACATGGCCCAAGCGGGACGATACCGTCACCGACGGCGGATACGCCGGCAAGGTGCTGGCCAACGCGCCGGAAGTGAAGGGGAGCTTTTATACGGTTCCGAAAGTGGTCGAATAATGGATAAGCTCATCGATCTCGACATCGCCCGCGCCCGTGACGGGCTGGCCGCCGGCGAGTATTCCTCCGAGACGCTGACCCGGGCGCATATCGAGGCCGTCGAGGCAGCCCGGAATCTCAACGCCTATATCACCGAGACCCCGGAAATCGCCCTCGCCGGGGCGAGAGAGTCGGATGTCCGCCGGGCCAAGGGCGAAGCCTTGGGCGCCATGGACGGCATTCCCATCGCGGTCAAGGACCTGTTCTGTACCGAAGGCGTGCCGACCACCGCCGGCTCGCATATCCTCGATGGCTTCGTCCCCGGTTATGAATCGACGGTGACGAAGAATCTCAAGGCCGCCGGCGCGGTGATGCTGGGCAAGACCAACATGGACGAGTTCGCCATGGGCTCGGCCTGTGTCACCGGCCACTTCGGGGCAGCCAAGAACCCATACCAGGGACCGGACGGAAAAGACCTGGTACCGGGCGGCTCGTCGGGCGGCTCGGCTTCGGCCGTGGCGGCGCGCACCTGCCTGGGCGCCATCGGCACCGACACCGGCGGCTCCATCCGTCAGCCGGCATCGTTCTGCGGCATCGTCGGGCTGAAACCGACTTACGGGCGTTGCTCGCGTTGGGGCATCGTCGCCTTTGCCTCCAGCCTCGACCAAGCCGGCCCCATGACTCGCACGGTGCGCGATGCCGCCATCATGCTAACGGCCATGGCCGGATTTGATCCCAAGGACTCCACCTCCGCCCCCGTCAAGGCCGTCGATTTCGAGGCGGCGCTTAACCGCGACATCAAGGGCTTGCGAATAGGCATCCCCAAGGAATACCGGATCAAGGGCATGCCCGAAGAGATCGATAAGCTGTGGAAGAAAGGCGCAAGCCTGCTCCGCGACGCCGGCGCCGAGACGGTCGAGGTATCTCTGGCCCATACCAAATACGCGCTGCCGGCTTATTACATTGTCGCCCCGGCCGAGGCCTCTTCCAACCTGGCCCGCTACGACGGGGTGCGATACGGGCTGCGCGTACCGGGCCAGTCCCTGGACGAAATGTACGAGAACACCCGTGGGCGGGGTTTTGGCAAGGAAGTGCGCCGGCGCGTCCTCATCGGCACTTATGTTTTGAGCGCCGGCTACTACGATGCCTATTATCTGAAAGCGCAGAAAGTGCGAGCGTTGATCGCCGAGGACTTCCGCGAAGTTTTCGAGACCGTTGACCTGCTGCTAACACCGACGGCGCCGTCGGCGGCCTTTCCCATCGGTGAAAAAATGGACGACCCCCTCGCCATGTATTTGAACGACGTTTTTACCGTACCCGCCAGCCTCGCCGGCCTTCCCGCCGTCTCGGTGCCGGCGGGAGAGGACAATTTCGGTCTGCCCCTGGGACTCCAGTTCATCGGCAAGCCTTTCGACGAAAAGACTGTATTACGCGCGGCGGATGTCTTCCAGGCGGCAAGCGGTTTCGGGAGTTCCTAGGCGCCATGGGATACCTGATAGAGGGTGAAAGCGGCGATTGGGAGGTGGTCGTCGGACTCGAGGTACACGCCCAGATCATCTCCGAGGCTAAGCTCTTTTCCGGCGCCGCCACCGGCTTCGGGGCCGAGCCCAACAGCCAGGTGTCGTTTGTTGACGCCGCCATGCCGGGCATGCTGCCGGTGATCAACGAGCACTGCGTCGCCCAGGCGGTGCGCACCGGCCTCGGGCTGCAAGCGAAAATCAACCTCCTCAGCGTCTTCGAGCGTAAGAACTACTTCTATGCCGACCTGCCACAGGGCTATCAGATATCCCAGTTCAAACATCCCCTTGTCGGCGAGGGCACGATCACTCTCGATCTTCCCGACGACGCCACCCGCAAGGTCGGCATCGAACGTCTGCACATGGAGCAGGACGCCGGCAAGTCCTTGCACGACCAGGACGCCGTCCGTTCGTTCATCGACCTCAACCGCTCCGGCGTGCCGCTCATGGAAATCGTCTCCAAGCCCGACCTGCGCGGCCCCGAGGATGCCGGCGCCTATCTGCGGAAACTGCGCTCCATCCTCAGGTGTCTGGGCACCTGCGACGGCAATATGGAGGAAGGCAGCTTACGCTGCGACTGTAACGTCAGTGTGCGCAAGGTGGGGGAAGCGGATTACCGCACCCGCGCCGAGATCAAGAACCTCAACTCCGTACGCTTCGTCATGCAGGCCATCGAGTTCGAAGCCGTGCGCCAGGTCGAGGTCTATGAAAATGGCGGCAAGGTGAACCAGGAAACCCGCCTTTTCGATTCCGCCAAGGGCATGACACGGGCCATGCGGAGCAAGGAATTCGCCCACGACTATCGCTACTTTCCCGACCCGGACCTGCTGCCGTTGGAAATCTCCCAGGAATTTGTCGATGGGATCAAGGCCTCCTTGCCAGAATTGCCGGAGCAGAAAAAAGAGCGGTTCCTGGCCGATCACAGCCTTTCGGCCTATGACGCGGGCGTGCTGGTGGCCGAGCGCGAGACGGCGGACTTCTTCGAAGCCGTGGCCGAGGGCCGCGACGCCAAGACCGCCGCCAACTGGGTCATCAATCAGTTGTCCCGCGAGCTCAACAGGTCAGGTGAATCGATAGAAAACAGTCCCGTAAGCTCACAAGATCTTGGCAAGCTGATTGATCTTGTTTCCAATAAAACCATTTCCACTGCCGCGGCCAAAACGGTTTTCGCGATCATGTACGCGGATGGAGGAGACCCCGCCGCCATCGTTGCAGCAAAAGGGCTCACGCAGATTACCGATACGGGAGAGGTCGAGACCGCCGTCGATAACGTCATCGCCGAGAATCCGGATCAGGCGCGGGATGTCCGTGACGGCAAGGACAAAACCATCGGCTGGTTCGTCGGCCAGGTGATGAAGGCGACGGGCGGTAAAGCCAACCCGAAGGCGGTGAACGAGTTGTTGCGAAAGAAACTCCTGGGCTGACGGTGGGATGGCGGAAGAAAATCGAAAGGGATCGCCGGGCATGACGAACGGTGGCGCGGCCGATTACGGCTCTCGCCATAACCAGAAGTTATCCCCATTTTCCACAAGGCTGTGGATCGATTCCGGCTTTTCAGGATAATTTTTTTTCATTAACCTCACTTAACAGTTCGGAAGTTTTATTTATTCGCAAGAATTGATTGAGGTTTCGGACTTAAATTCAGGATTTCCCAGGGATCCGAAAGGGTTTTCATGAGATTTTGAATTGGAGGCGGCCCGGACGAGCAATCGGACGGGCCGCTTTTCTTTGCGGTCTCTGGCGGGAAGGACCAAAAAAACCACTCAACGGCCGGCGGCGGCTTCGGTAGAACCGGTGGGAATTCGGTTCCACATCCGGCTATCAAGCAAGACGCCTTCCGACAACAGCATGCTTCGTGGATTCACTCCAGGCGAGATAAGTTCGGCGTGCCTGGGAAGCCCCGGTAAATTTTTTACGCTTTCCACGGTCCATACGTTTAACGGTGCTTCCGGGCGAACGAAAATGTCGCCGCATCTGATCGGGTTCGGATTTGCCATTTCAAAGGTCCTTCCATTCAATTTTGGAGATCAATGCCGGTTAAAAATATCCTGGCAATGGTTTCGCGTCTGTTAACGCTGGCCCTTTGAAAAATGGCCACCCCATTGGCGACCGTGAATTTCCCGCCACGTTGCGGGCATGAGAAAATAGCCGGTTTCAAGGAGAGATGGCAGGTTTGCAATTCGCCGATTATGAATCAACGGTTAACGGGTGATTCAGCCTCCGTTAACGGCTAGCGGGTAAACTTTATCATCATAAGACTTTCAAACAACAAACAACCAGGAAAGCATCGATGACATTCTTGCACCCAGGAAGATCGACCGGCGCCGTCATTGAGCAATTATGCCGCCCCATTAGCGTCGGTGAATATCCATCGGATTACCTTTCAGGCTCCACCAACATGCAACGCGAAAGATTTCTTGATGAACTAACCCTAGAGTGGGTCCGCCGGACGATCGAGGGTGGCCGTTTTCGCTCCCGGTTGCCCTCCCAAAGCTGTTAATAGCGGTTTTTCAACGGTTTAGTTTTGCCGTTGCCGCTTTTCGGTTTTCTTCTCCAGCTATTCTTAAACCCGGTATAATGCCCCTAGGAATTCTTGGGGAGATACGGCATGCGCGGTGCGGTAATCGGCATCGTCATTGGTCTGGTGGTTGGCGTCGTCATCGGCGCCACGGTGATCGCTCCCCGATCGACATCGCCGCACCAGCAGACGGGGTTGGGGACCGCCGAACACGGCAACCCCCCGGCGCCGTTGTTGCCAGCCAAATCCAAGCCGTCGGTGCACTGGAAAATGGCCAGCGCCTTTCCGGCTTCCTTGCCCCTGCTGGGGACCTTAGCCAAGCGCCTGGAGAAGAAAATTTGGCGGATTTCCGGCGGCGAAATCAAGATTAAGTTCTTCGCGCCCGAGGCCTTGGTTCCATCCCGGGAAATTTTCGATGCCGTCGCCTCGGGGGCCATCGACGCGGCCTTTTCGTCACCGGGCTTGTGGAGTGGCAAGATCCCCGCCCTGCAATTGTTCGCCGCCGTCCCCTTCGGTCCCGGCCCAGTGGAGTATATGGCCTGGATTTATTTTGGCGGTGGCCGGGAGTTGTTCGAGGAGATCTATCGCAAAAACGGTCTACATGGTGTCTTTTGCGGCCTCTCCGCGCCCGAGGCCGGCGGCTGGTTCCGCAAGCCCATCCATGTCTTGGAGGACTTCAAGGGCCTCAATATGCGGATCCTGGGATTAGGCGCCAAGGTCATGGAAAAACTGGGAGTAGTGACAAACGGGTTTTCCGAAGGCAACCTCTTCATGGCCTTGGAATCGGGGACCATCGACGCCACCGAGTTTTCCATGCCCGTCATTGATCTTAAGATGGGTTTCCACGAGATGAGCAAGCACTACTACTTTCCCGGCTGGCATCAGCCATCGACTTTTTTCGACCTGATGATCAACTTGCAAAAATGGGACGCCCTTTCGTCCATCGCCAAATCCCGAATCGAGGCCGTCTGCGGCGACAACGTCCGCCACGGCTTGGCCGAGAGCGAGGCGAAGCAGTTCCCGGCCTTAAAGAAATTCACCGCCAAGGGAATCGCCATTCACCGCTGGCCGGCGGAGATCATGGAGGCCCTCGATGGAGCCTGGCAGAAGGTGGCCGCCGAGGAGGCGGCCGCCGACGACGACTTCCGGCGCGTCTGGAACTCGTTGACCTCGTTCCGCAAGAACTACGCCATCTGGAGGGAACTGAGCGAGCCGTAAGGTGCTATTCGAAAACGGGGTCCGGTTTGCGTTCGCTTGTCTCCGCCGTTTCGCCACCGGATACGACGGGCGCCGTCTCAGGGCTGTCCGGCTTGGCCGGCGGCGGCGGTTCACCGGCCTTCTCTTTCGTTTTAGCGGCATGCACGGTACCGGCGCGGGCACGGGCGATGGCGATTGCCTTTTCCAGATCGGCTCCAGAACAGAGTTCCAGGCCAACCGGATTCTGCGGTTTGATGTTGGGAGTGTTCCAGTGGCTCTTGTCGCGAATGGCATTGATGGTCGGCTTGGTGGTGCCGATAAGCTTAGAAATCTGCCCGTCACTGAGTTCCACATAGTTTTTCAGCAACCAGGCGATAGCGTCCGGCCGGTCGCGGCGTTTGGAGAGCGGCGTATAACGCGCCCCTTTCGATTTCAACTTCGACAAGAGGATGCTGGGAGCCGCGGGTTTCAAACTGGCGCTGGGATCTGTGGCGCAACGGTTGATCTCGTCCAGGGTCAACTGCCCACTAGCGATAGGGTCCATACCCTGCATGCCGGTCGCCACTTCCTCATCGGCGATAGCCTGCACTTCCAGTGGATGTAATAAGCAAAAGTCGGCGATTTGCTCAAACGTAAGGGCGGTGTTTTCGACAAGCCACACCGCCGTCGCCTTCGGCATAAGAGGCCGCGCCATTGGTTGCTCCTAAATCAAAATTAATAGAAGGGCCTGATGTTTGGGCAGGCCATGACCGAGTTCCTGATTTTTTTCACTATACCGCCGGATAAACTTCCGGGTCAAACCACCAGCACGATCTTGCCGAAATGGTTGCCGCTTTCCATGAGGCGATGGGCATCGGCGGCTTCGGCGAGCGGGAAAGTGGCATTGATCACGGGCTTGATGCCGCCGGCGGCGATCAAAGGCCAAATTCGCTCTTGCAAGGCGCCGGCGATGGCTCCCTTGCGCTCCACGGTTTGCGGGCGCGGGGTCGAGCCGGTGATGGTCAGCCGTTTGAGCATAACCGGCAAAAAGTTAATCTCCGCCTTTGATCCTTGCAAATAAGCGATGTTTACCAGGCGGCCGTCGGCGGCGAGCGCCTTGATGTTGCGCTCGATATAACCGCCACCGACCATATCGAGAATGACATCAACCCCTTTGCCGTTTCCAAACTCCTTGGCGACATCCACGAAGTCCTCTTGCCGGTAATTGATGGCGCGTTCCGCGCCCAGTTCCATGCACAACGCGCATTTCTCGGCCGTTCCGGCGGTAGCGATAATGCGAGCGCCTAGGCGGTTAGCCATCTGGATGGCGGCGGTGCCGATGCCGCCAGCGCCGCCATGGACAAGAAATGTCTCGCCGGGTTTGAGGGCGGCCCGTTCAAAAATGTTGGTCCAGACGGTGAAAAAGGTCTCTGGAACCGCCGCCGCCTCAATCATGTTCAGTCCATCTGGTATGGGCAGGCATTGAGGCGCGGGGACGGCGCAGTATTCCGCGTATCCGCCACCGCTGGTAAGAGCACAGAGGCTGTCACCTGCTTTCCAGCCGGCAATGTCGTCGGCGACGGCGGCGACGACGCCGGCGACTTCCAGGCCGAGGATATGGGTAACGCCCCGTGGCGGTGGATAATTCCCCTGACGCTGAAAGATGTCGGGACGATTGACTCCCGCCGCCGCCACCCGCACCAGTATCTCGCCGGCCGCCACCTCTGGCGTTGGCCGGGTCGCTGGTTTAAGAACCTCGGGGCCGCCGAATTCGGCAATCTCGACGCAGGTCATGGAGATTGGCGGTTTGCCGCTCATGATGTTCTCGCTTGGTCGTATCAGCGCCGGTCTAGTATGTTCGCACCTTTCTGGCAAGGAGAATGAGCCATGGATGTGGATGATCTTGAGCCGCGAAAAGAGCAGCCCAAACCGAAAAATCTGGAGGTCATGTCCATTGAGGCGTTGAGAGAGTACATCACCGAACTGGAGACGGAAATAACCCGTGTCGAACAGGCAATTACCAGCAAGGATAAAGCGCGAGATGGGGCCGAAACTTTTTTCAAAAAATAGAACAATGCCGCCGGGCCGGCATTGGCGGCATCCCGCAAACACAACCCGTGTTTTAATTCCTGGGGATTAAGGGTTTTTTAAATTGTCTCGACTAGATTCAAAAATGAACGGGGCGGGGTCTATCAACGGCCCTTCGAACGTTTCGTTCATTTCGACGCCTCCCTGTAAAACTCGACCGCCCCTTTTGGGGCGGTCCTTTTCCTGGCCTTTACAGCCGCGTCTCTTGGCCCTTGACCGAACCCTATCGCAATAGGTATATTTATTTAACAAATAAAAGAAATGTGGCGAGTTTAACAGGCTTGAAGCACTTAAGATTAAGGGGATTTCACGCTTGAGCGAAGAGGCAAAAGCTTCTTCGTCAAAGCGGGGGACTTATTCAACACCAGGTTTCTTAAACGTAAAAACGGCTCTGAGTGTGACCTAGGATTCCGTGGGGCGCGACCAAATATCAATTGGGCCGCGGAAACTGTTTGAATAGATCCAGACAATTTACCCCCTTAAAGGGTGGTGGCGGATGAACGGACGATCAGGTAGTTGGGATCGTCCGCCTGGGTGTTTCAACAGCCTCAATCAACAGCCGAATCCTCTTCCGGGGTCAAGGTCCTCAGGGCCAGAGCGTGGAGCCCGGCTTTCAGTATGTCGGCCAATGCGGCGTAAACCATCCGCTGACGGTCGATTTGGGACTTCCCCGCGAAAGCGGCGGCGACGATTTCCACCCGGAAATGGCTTTCCCCACTCGGCCGGGCGCCGGCATGGCCGGCATGATGGTGGGATTCATCAATCACTTTCAGTTGCCGCGGCGACAATGCCTCGGTCAACTTCCGCTTTATGGATTCGGCAACCCGCAACCGCTTAGCCACTAGCCAAGCTCTTGCACAAGAAAGTTTAGACAGGTGTCCATGGCATCTTCATCTCCAATTGACCCGCCTTTGGTCACCAGGCGCAAGCCTTCCAGAAAGCCGCCGCTGAACTCGACATGGGCGGTCAGAGGAATTACATTCCCCAAAATCTTGATTGCTTTCGTTTCCGCGACTTTAAACAGCGAGGCCGTCACGTCACCCCCGCTCGGGAAACAGCCGCCGATCATTCCATTGCTACTCTTAATAACCTCACAGGTGGCTTCGGCCAATCCGTCACTGATCCGCTTCGACAACATATGTGGTGAAATACCCTTTGTTTTTGCGAGTGATTCCAGATCAAGGGGGGTATCTCCTGGATAAAAGGTGGTGAGCGCAATTACCGAAGACGTCTCTAACCGCCGCAAACCTTCCCTTATCGCCCGTTTTATTTCCCCGTCCCTTTTCCGGCGCCGGCCGATCAAACAGCTAGGATCGAGCCGTACCGCTTTAATTCCCCATTTCGAGATCAAATAGTCAAACTGCCGCAGGGAGAGCGAGGTGACGCTACCAAGCGAGATGATTACTTTTTTACCCCGCCCAGCAGGTTTTATTTTCTCACGGTACGTTTTCAGATAAGCCGCCGACAGAACCCCGGGATCGACCGCGACCAGCACCCTATCCAGCTTTGCCATTGCTTGGGCGACGGTACGCAGATGTTCATCCCTGCTTGAATCCACGACAACGATGCGCGTCCCCGCCCCGGCGTCGGCTTCCAGCCGTGCCGCAAGGCGTTCCGCCCCCGCCGCCACATTATCCAGGCCAACAAGAGAGACCGGAGCGTCCAGTTGTTCGGCGATGATATCTGGAATAAATGATTGCTTAACCGGTGAAATTGGGTCGTTGGATGCAACCGGGTGTTCGTGCACCGGCGATCCATCGACAAGCAAATAGCCGTCAACCACGCAACGTTTCAAGGCGGGAAACGCCGGCACCACAACCGCCATTGCCCGCCGGCCCAAATAGCTCAATATCCCGTCAATCTCGGCGCCAATATTCCCTCGCAGCAGATTATCAACTCGGTTACATAAAATTTCTGCCCCATGTTCGCAAGCCCATCTTGCCGCTGCGTTGACGCGGCGTTTTGCCTCTTCTTGAGGTAGATAACGGCTGTCCGTGTCAATGCAGATGGCATCGCATGTTTCCGGAAAAGATGGGTTTTCGTAGGTAACGGTTATTGTCGCCAAATCCTGCTTTAACAGCAGTACGCCAGCATTATTTGCGCCAGTCAGGTCATCGGCGATCAAGGCTGCTTTCATCGCATCAACTTGCAAAGCTGGCACAGACAGCCTGGCAGTCGGCCAGGCGGATGGCAATGGCGTCGCCATCGCCGAGTTCAGGGACGACCAGCTCAGCATCGGTAAAGTCCTCCTCGCCGGTATAGGACGATATGGTGATGATGCAGTGCATGCCCGCGCCGATAGCGGCGCGGAGGCCATTGTTGCTGTCCTCGATAACCACGCAGCGGGCCGGATCAAGGCCGAGCCGTTCCTTCGCCAGCTTATAGATTGCCGGGTCGGGCTTCTTGGCCGGCACCATATCGCCGGCGAAGACCGGCAGGTACGGGGCGCGTTCGGGACCAAGCATGGTTTCAATCGTGGCCTGTACGGCACGCTCGTTAGAGGTCGAGCAGACAGCCAACTTGAGCCCAGCGGCAATGGCTTCGTCGATGAGGCGGGCGACTCCCGGCCGTAGCGGCAACTGTCCCGACTCGATCAACTCCATGAACAGATCGGTCTTGAGCTTGTGCAAGCCCCTAATGAAGACATCGCTCTCGGCCTCCGGCACCGGCCACCTGGTCTCATTGAAGTGCCGGCGCATGCGCTCCTTGCCGCCGGCGGTTTTCAGCAATTTGCCGTAACGTTCCACCGACCATTCGAAGCCGAGTCCCTTGGCGGTGAAAGCTTTGTTGAAGGCTACCCGGTGGCCATCGCGCTCGGTATCAACGAGCACCCCGTCACAATCGAAGATCAGTGCTTGCATAAAGAAAGCTCCTAACCAGGGATATCAGGGGTAAACCGCGGCGGCGGCAGCCGCCTTGCCGGACGAGCCGAATTTCCGGATCATCTGTTTGACGTCCGCCTTCAGGGCTTCGTACTGCTCGGCGATAAAGGGGATAGGCTCACCCTGCCCGGGCTCCTTGGCACGCAGACCGATAAAGGCCTCGATGAACTGGAGCTTGTGCATGGACGAGATGTTGACCTTCGAGCAGCCGGAGCTGATACAGCGGTGGAATTGTTCGTCGGACAGGCCGGTGCCGCCGTGCAAGGCAATGGGGATGTCGACTTCCTTGGTGATCTTCCCGAGATTGTCGTAGGCGATCTTCGGGGTGCCCTTGTAGAAGCCATGCGCGGTACCGATGGCGGGAGCGAAAACGGCCAGTTCGGGCAATTCGCGGCAAAGAGCAATGCATTCATCAACGTCGGCCAGGACAGCTTCGTCCTCGGCCACGAACTTATCGTCCTCGACGCCGCCGATAGCGCCGATCTCGGCTTCCATGCCGATGCCAGCGGCGATAGCGAGGTCATAGGCCAGGCGGGTTTGAGCCAGGTTCTCATCGAACGGCAACGCCGAGCCATCAAACATCACCGAGGTCCAGCCGGCGTCGATGCAGCCCTTGATGATCTCGATATCCTTGCAGTGGTCCAGGTGCAGGGCGACCGGGATGCCGGCGTTCTTGGCCAGGCCGCGCACCCAGTCGGCGATTGGTTGATACCCCCACAGCTTGATGGTCTTCACCGACAGTTGGATGATGACCGGCGCCCCGAGCTCCAACGCCCCGTCAACGATGGCTCGGGCGCTGTTATAGTCGATCATGTTGAAGGCGGCGATGCCATACTTGGCGGCCTGCGCATGCTTCAACATTGGTTTCATGGTCACCAGCGGCATGGGACGTTCCTCAGAAGTCCAGAACTCTGATTTTGTGCATAGAACGTGACCGGGGAACCGCGTCCTCTTCTGACCGGACCGGCCCTCAAACGGTGGCGATCGACATGAAGTCCCGGGTGATCAGGGTCGCCAGACGGCGCATGACGAGATAACCAGAGGACGTGTCATTATTGAAAAGCGCCAACAACTGGTTGCCGGGAAAGACGAACAAGCTCGATGCTTCTAGACAGGTGGCAGTGGCTACCCGGCGCGGCTGTTCCTCTAACAACGCGGCCCAACCAAAAAGCATGCCTTTGCTCATGATCGATCCACTGCTCTCGGGACGGTTACCGACCCCGAGTGAGAAGCGAACGCGCCCTGATTCCACTAAAAATGCATCCAAGGCGTCATCGCCGAATTCATAAATCTTATCGCCTTCCTCAAAGGAGACGAAGTGCCCAAGTTCGGCGATGGCCTGAAGGGTTTGCTGGGAAAGTCCGGCAAAAAATTTTGTTTTCTGAATGGTGCTGATGATGGCCATCATGGGCTCCTTAATCTTGTGACGCATGTTACCGCGGCTGGCGAAACCATATAACCGGGCAATGTTTACCCGAATTTATCGTATCGAATGTCGCCGCCAGACAACCTCGCCTCAAGAATGAGCATGCGAAGAGCGCCATCCACCATTGGCGGCGGTCCACCCACAAAGGCGACCAGGTTGTCATATTTGCCGGTCATTTGTTGCGAGGCAACGGAATGAACGAAGCCGGTATCGTAATCGATCCCTGGATATTTGTTTTTGAGCGCCGGCGGCACTTCCTCGTCGGACAAAGCCACCGTCACCCGCAGGTTATCGGGAAAGGTGGATACATGGTCCGAAAACCTATCCAGGAAAAACGTATCCATGGCCGTTCGAACACCGAAAAACAGATAACCTTTGTGATCCTTGAAATAACTTTCCTGGCAGGCTCTGGAAACGATCGACATCATCGCGGCGATGCCCGAGCCGCCGCCGATACATAGGATGTTTTTGTTTTCCTCCGGACGGAAGACTGCCTGGCCCAGGGGACCGAAGAGTTTAAGAGTCCGGCCGACGATGTCATTATCAAACAGCCAATCCGAAAATTTTCCGCCGGGTTTTCTTTTGACAACGAAATGCAGGGTCTCGGCTTGGCAGGTGTAGTTGACCATCGAGTATGCACGTCCGCCCACCACCTCGTCAGCAACAAGAACGACAAACTGGCCGGGCTCAAAATCCAAGGGCTGGTCCATTGCCAGCTGGAAAAAAATTACGTCATGGGTCAGGGATTCGGTTTTGATGATTTCCCCGCTCCGGTAGCCAGGAAGAAAAGCCGGCTCGCGGTCCGGGATCAATTTGGCCGGCACATAAAGTGAGCATCCAGTAGCCGTGGTCGCCTGGCAGAGAAGCAATTCATTCTCCCCGGCTTTCAGGTAGGACCGTCCAGGAGCCTCCGGCCAGCCTGGGTCAACCTCGCCCACGCTCACCCGTGCCTTGCAGGTGCCGCAAGTGCCGGTGGCGCATTCGTAAGGCAGCCCCACGGCATTGCGCAAGCCAGCGAATAGCAGGTTTTCCCCGCTTTCGACCTCGAATCCATGGTTCCCGTCTTTGCCTTTTACATCGACTTTCATGTTCATCCGTCTATCAGTTTGTAGCCGTGCGCCCTAGGCATCTTTGGGTCCGTATGGCGATGGCAAATAGTCAATTCCGCCTCTTCAGACTTGAGCAAAAACGCAACGGTTTTTCCGATGATTTCCGGCCGCTATTTCATGGCCGACATCAGGAAAGTCATGATGCCCATAACCACCAGGCCAATGCTGCATAAGGAGAGGAGGAAACATACCATCTGCTTGGTGAAACTCGGCGGCTACTTTTTCACAACTTCCGGCTTGATGACGACTTTCTTTTTTTCTTTATTTACCACCCCAGGCGCCGCGAAAGGATACTAAAGAAACCTTCCGGTCCTAAAAGTTTTTTTCCAGTTCCACGCCGACCGATAAAACATTATCAAACGCCGCGAGCTTACAGACCTTGACCTTGATTTTGGTTATCGCCGGCACCTCAGAACAGATACCGTCGGAGATGCGTTCGGCCAGGGTCTCCACCAGATTGACATGGCCCGATAAGGCAATCGCCTTGATGCGTTCGATCAGTGCCTCGTAACAGATCACATTGGCGAAGTCGTCGTTGATCGGTTGCAACGGTTCCGGCCGGGTCAGTTGTATATCGATGCGAACGGGCTGAGGTGAGAGGCGTTCATGCGGATGAACCCCGATGCTGCAGTCAAGTTCAAGCCCGTTAATGAACAGGTGCTGCAAACCGACGCCGTATTTTGTTTCCAAAACAGGAGCCAGTAAACCTTGCTTATTCATATGGACACAACTCCGTTTATTTAATTAACGGATGTTATATTTCGCAATATCTGTCTCTTATTCACCAGAATCTTCATCTTCCTCGTAATCATAGGTTATTTCTTTCTCAAAGAAGATAAATATTTCATCCCCCTCCTGTTTTGTTTCGTAGGTCCTAAGGGGGACTTCGGCCATTCCCATCTTCTCGCCGCTCCGGATGTTCCATTGCCACAGATGCTTCGTACAAGTGAGAACATCTTCATGGTAAACCCCGGAATCTTCCAGCGGTTCCTCCATATGCGGGCACATGGTGGGGAAAGCGATATAACCGTCGCCCAGGTTGGCAACCATAACCGCGACGCCATCGACTTCAAATTTCTTCATGGCGTTACCGTTGATCTCGCTGGTCGCGCAAACCCGTTTCCAACTCATGATCAGCTCTCCATTGTCCGTTCAGTTTGATATCAACGTTCGGGCCCGGATGGTGTTAGCTCAACCCGGCACTTAATGTTCAGATCGGCCGCCTAGGATGAAAGCAAGGAAAAATGAGCCGCCGGCACTCCGCCGAAAGTGCTCTCACCGCACGCCTGGCGCTAGCCCCGGACGGCTCCCCAACAAAGATTGGGGTAACGCCAATAGCCCGCGATGACCAAAACTGTCAACGCACCGCAATTGGCGTATCCCCAGGGGCCGAAAAGCCGCTTAGAAAACCCAATGCGACCCTCTGTCCAACCGGCGGGTATTGATTCTCGCCTCGCGCTCGGTAAACACCGCCTTGCCGTTTTCGATGTTAAATTTGTCCAAATACTTACCAACCACGAACAAGTGGTTTTCGCCCGTGTCCAAAGGCGCGTTGATGCCATCAAACATCTCCTGGGTGATGAGGAAGGAAGTGACGGCCGATGCCGTCTTTCCACCTTCGTCCACATCCACGGAATAGACACTGGCGTGGCGTCGCAATGGGGAATGATCAGAGTTGTGCTTGGGCAGCAAATTAAAGTACTCCTTCAACTCATCACGGTTCAAGAACAGGTAAGTCATCTCCTTGCTGATTTCCGGACTGTAGGCTCTGCAGGAATATTCGAAATCCTTGTCACATTGGCCCAGCCAGTCGTTCCATTGCTGTTCGTCCAAATTCAAACAAGCCTGATAAATGGCGTCTTTGACCATTTCTTTTCCATTAGCACTCATCGTGCATCTCCTTCCTAGTTCTTCACTCCGCCGGCCCCTTGGCCAAGGGCATATGGGATGACTCGTTTCCCATCAAGAGACCGGCATAAAAACTTACGTTTGCCGTTCCGGCGCCACGCTTAGGACGGTCGGAAAACCCTTTACCTCGGGTCCCGGCCGGCCCATTCAGCCAAATGAAGTGGCAAACCGGCCGATAATGGGCTTATTCAGCCGCCTTGGCAGCGCCACGTTCGCCGGCCACCATGGGCACCGACAAGCCTTTTGCCGGTGGCATCTCGGGTCCAACGACGACACCTTGCTGGTACGGTTGTGTCGGATCGCTAGGCAGGCGGTCCATCCACTTACCCCAAGTCTCGTAATAGTGACGCATGCCGACTTCGTCGTGGACGTAAAGCCCTTCGTGACGACCGTGCAGAATCCGCCGCGGCTCCGAGTTGGGCATCATGGTCACGCCCTGGCCAGCAATGCCGACTAGGTCTTCGTGCTTGTTGCGCCCGAACGGGCCCCAAATAGTGTTGTGATGGTGGATCCGCCGCTTGCGCACCTCGGGGGTATCGCTCTTCAGGCCAAGTCCGCGGAACTCGATCATCACCTGGTTCGGCCCCAGCGGCGTCATCAGATCCATACGCAGGGCTGAGCCGCGAAGGTTGACGTTGACGCCCGGGAACATATCGACCATGAACCAGCCGTTACGCGGCAGGTGCGGGAAAGTGAGTTCACCACGGTCATCGGCAACATCGTAATCGCCGTAATGCACCTCAAAGGTGCCGACATTGACATGACCATTGTTAAAAGCCGAGCACTCGCGGGCGAAATAGGCATCATCAAAGCCGGTGATCCGGTTATGATAATGCATATAGTCGTGGTAGAACTCGCTGTTGGTGTCATGCCACAGCTTGTAGTTACAGTGGATGATCGCCTTGTGATAGTGGAAGATCTCAATCGGCTCTTCATCCAGGCAGTCCTTGATGCAGTCAAGCGCACCGCCAGTCCATTCCTCGACATCGCAAGGGTTGTTGTCGTCCAGGCAGACCCAGATGATTCCGCCATATTTAACTTCGCACCTCAACTCGCGCAATCCTTGGCCCTCTTTGGTGATCCGGCCCTGGTAGCCTTCGTTTTCGCGCGGTATGTCGGAGCAGTTACCTTTCATGTCGAACTGCCAGCCATGGAACATACAAACCATATGTTTGGGGTTGCCCGACGCTTGCGCCGGCTTGAAGCTGCCGGCCGGCCGACGGTCGACGGCCATGCCCCGGTGCGGGCAGACGTTCAGAAACGCCCGGACCTTGTTATCGGGTCCGCGGACGACAATGACCGGCTCGCGGGCGATGATAGCGGTGCGGAAGTCATAAGGCTCCGGTAATTCGGATTCATGGAGAATTGGTATCCAAGCTTTTTTCCAGATCCTACTCAGTTCTTCCTCGAAAATTTCCTGTTCTGAGTAAATCCGACTATCGACCCACTCGCCAAGTTTTAAATCGGGTTTCGCAACCCATTCAGCGGCATTTCTCGATGGCATTTTCACTCTCCTTCAATATTGATCCTGTACCTAAAAATATCCAGGAAAACACATGTCTCTCCAAGCCCAATTTTACTTTTCCGTACGTGCACCGGGCAAAGCGAACCGTACGTGTCTAAAGAGTTCAAAATAGTCCGGCGACCTGGCCTTCCTCATCAAATTTAATAGCGTTAGCGGCCGGTATCCGGGGCAATCCCGGCATGGCCATGATGTCTCCGCAAACTAAGACGACAAACTCCGCCCCGCCCGATAGACGCACCTCGCGAATGGGCATTGTGAAGCCCTTCGGTGCGTTCTTGAGATTGGGATCGGAAGAGAAACTATATTGGGTCTTGGCCATGCAAATGGGGAAATGGCCGAAGCCCGTGTTCTGAAGTTCATCAATACGATTGCGTACCGTTTGATCGCCGGTGATGTCATCGGCGCCATAAATGGAAGTGGCGATGGTACGGGCCTTGTCCCAAAGGGGCATGTCGTCCGGGTAAAGCGGTTTGAAGTTTGCATTTCCGGAGTCCAGCGTCTTGACCACGACTTCCGCCAATTCCGTGGTGCCGTTGCCGCCGTCGGCCCAATGGTTGGCCATGACCGCCTCAATCCCCATTTCGGTGCAAGCCTCCTTAACGGCCGCTACCTCCGCGTCCGTGTCGGCGGAAAACCTGTTGATGGCGACGACCAACGGAAGGCCGAAACGGCGGATGTTCTCCGCATGCCTCTGCAAGTTGGCGATCCCCGTCACCACGGCTTTCACGCTCTCCTCGCCAAGGGTTTCCTTAGCGACCCCGCCGTGCATTTTCAGCGCCCGCACTGTTGCAACGAGAACCACTAATTCCGGGTTCAAGCCCGCCTTGCGGCATTTGATGTTCAAAAATTTCTCAGCCCCGAGATCAGCGCCGAAACCGGCCTCGGTAATGACGTAATCCGCCAGTTTCAGCGCCGTCTTTGTGGCCATCACCGTGTTGCAGCCATGGGCAATGTTGGCGAACGGCCCGCCATGAACAAAGGCCGGATTGTTTTCCAAGGTCTGAACCAAGTTCGGCATCAGGGCGTCCTTGAGCAACACCGACATCGCTCCATGAGCATCGATTTCAGACGCCCTGACAGGTTTGCGGTCGCGGGTGAGACCGATAATGATATTGCCTAAGCGCCTTTGAAGATCCTCTGCCGAGTCAGCCAAACAAAGGATAGCCATCACTTCCGAAGCGACGGTAATGTCAAAGCCGGCCTCGCGGGGAAAGCCATTGCCGGCTCCGCCTATGGACGACACGATGGAGCGCAATGAACGATCATTCATGTCGACCGCTCGCCGCCATGTAATGCGGCGGACATCGATGTCCAGTTTATTGCCCCAATAGATATGGTTGTCGATCATGGCTGCCAAAAGGTTGTTGGCGGCGCCGATCGCATGCATGTCTCCGGTGAAATGGAGATTGATGTCTTCCATCGGCACAACTTGGGCATAACCGCCGCCGGCGGCGCCCCCTTTCATACCGAAACAAGGACCGAGACTGGGTTCGCGCAGGCACATCATGGTTTTTTTGCCAAGTTTGCAAAGCCCATCGCCGAGACCCACCGTCGTGGTGGTCTTTCCCTCGCCGGCCGGCGTCGGCGTTATAGCCGTAACCAGGATCAGCCTACCGTCTTTACGGCTATCCAACGAGCGAACGTAATCAAGCGAAATTTTCGCCTTGTGGCGGCCATAAAGCTCAATGGAATCGGCGCCGATCCCAAGATCATCCGAGGCAATGGTGGCGATGGGTTTTAGACGCGCGACCCGAGCGATTTCAATATCGCTTTTCACGGACCTGGAGGGCGCGTTTTCTTTTCCATGCTCTACATGCTCTAAGGGTTTTGACAGTGCGTCCAAAATCCCTCCCTGCGAAAATTTATTGTTCAAGTTCTAAAATCGTTCAATCCGCGGGCGCCGGTTTGCTGTCGCCCGCCCCGCAACACCGTTATTCTCATGAGCAACGGCGTCGGATGTGTTTTTAATATAGAGACTATTGCTCTTTACATATCATTTGTAAAATCTATTAAATTTATTAAATGATAGAGAAATACTGTTATTGGTGATTCCGCTTTTGATTCCCCGGTTTACTCAAAGCCTTATGACTGCTTCGGGGTGCGTTCACCGGCTGGCGGCCTCAGCGCACTTCCACTTCCTGGCAGATGGGTTCACGGCCAAGGATGGCACCGTCCTCAGGCAAAAACAATCAAACATATCAAACACCGCACCCGGATAATTGCGTCATGAGCAAATATTTTTGTTTTTTTGGTAGGGATTATTGAGGTGGTCCCAGAAAATCGGACAGTTGTTTAAGGTGTATTCCACCATTTGATGGAGGAATACGAGATGACGACACGACGACGGTTTACAGGGGACTTCAAGGCCAAGGTCGCGCTTGAGGCGCTTCGAGGCGACAGGA
>PVBE011442264.1_pt1 | contig 33984 bp, 31 predicted proteins | sample 1631181 | NCBI WGS metagenome assembly PVBE01 (sample SAMN08397723, study PRJNA350692) | Marine metagenome, whole genome shotgun sequencing project. | isolation source: water | place: Pacific Ocean | collected 2012-04
AAGCCGTTTCCGCCGGTAATAATCGCCAGGTCGTCTTCGGTGTTGTTGGCCTGCGGATATTCGCCTTTACTCCACTGGACCAGTTCCTCGTAGTAGCCGACCCCCATTATCGGCGCCCATCCGGTGGCCCCGCTTCCGTGACCGGCGTAGTACTCCTCCGGATTCGGCGCAACGTTCCCGTCGTGCTCCAAATCCAACGTATGGCCTGCTTCGTGCGTGGTCGCCTCGGCAATATACTTCTCGGCGTTGGAGAGATTCTCGGGGAACACAAACGCCGGCGTGTCGCTGTTCCAATCGAACGACCCCACGTACGCCACACCGCCGGCGCCGGGACTGTACCAGTCGGCCGAATCGCCGCCGATCACCACCCGCACGCCCCACTCGGTATCGCCCGCACCCGACTTCATCAACGCCACGGCGCCTGGGTCTTCGGTGGTCACATCCACATCGAACGGAACGTAGTCTTCAACAACCCGTTCCCAAATAGCCTGTATGCGTTCTTTTTCGGCGTCGGTAAAGCTCGAGTCGCCCTGGTAGCTGTAAGCCGGCGTTGTGAAATCGGCGCCGCCGTTGAACGAAGTGTTCCACTGGGTGCCCGAGGTGGTGTGCCCGTCAAAGTCGAGATAAATGACCTTCGACGCCCCCGAAACACTGTGCAGAAGGAACGTCTGATCCAGAGGAAACGGAGCCGCAGCGGGATTCAACGGCGCCTCCAGGATACCTTCAGACTGTAAAACCAATTGATCCGGCGCCGGATCAAAAAAAATGAGATCCGCGTAGTTTTCGATAATCTCGTCTACGTCCGCCGCAACTGCGTCAACAGCACTCAGCAAAAGGCGCGGTTCGAGGACCTCGAAAACCGACCCCCTCTCGAAATAGCCTCCAACGGGGCTCATACGCATTAATCGCCTCACAAACACAGGCGCCTGTGTGGCGCACCGATAACGTCCTCTCCTCAACTCAGTATATCACAGAATCGGAAATCTTGCCCGGAAAAGATGGAGTCCATCCGGTGATTTCTAGCGATTTGACAGGTAAGTTTCGCGAATATCGCGAAGAGTTAAGCCCGACTTGTTCATTTCGCGGATCAGGCGAATTCGCGTGATGAGTTCCTGGTCGAAGAATCGACCCTTACGCCCTTCCACGCGTACCGGTTCCAGCAGGCCGAGCATGATGTAATACTCTACAGTCTGCTTGCTTACCTCAGCGGCTTCCGCCGCCGCCGATATACGAACCAGAGATTGGGGGGATTGTTCTTCGGAGTCCATAATCATCTTCCGCAAGGATTATCGCCCGTTAAGGCGAAAAACTTTAGCTTCCCGGGCATAACACCCGTTAGAATCTATACTCATGGAAACTCTGCAAACTGCACTTTTCGAGAATCCGTTGGGGATTTACGTAGGTCTGGCTTTCATCGCAGTTATGGGATTGGTCAACTACGGGTTCCAGGGAACGTTCAGATCCGCGTCGGCGGTATATTTCGCCATAATCGTCGGCGCTGCGGTCTGGGGCGTTTCGACATGGGTGGTGACCGACCGCGAGCAGATCAGCGCCGCCTGCGACCAGATCGCCGGAGCCGCAAACACCGGCGGCGACATGGACGTAATGGAGCGACTGCTCGACGAGGAGTTCACCGCTCCTGCACAAAGCCGAACCCGCAACCGCAAGGATATCGTCAAATGGCTGAAAAAACAGATCCATGAGTACGACGTCAAGAAGGTAAACTACAAGATACTCGAACTGAACCTGCTGCGCGATCATGCCGACATGCTGATCCAAACCGACATCACCTGCATAATCACTCCCCTGGTGCGAATGCACTGGGAAGTGGAATGGATCAAACAGCCGGACGGATGGAAGGTGCTAAAGATCGCAGACGGATCAGCCAGGAAGGACACCGCACAAACCCGGTGAAACCCTCGTTGCACAAAACAAGAGGCCGCACCATGAATTCCACAACAGAGGCCCGACCGACCGGGCAGCGTTTCAACTCGATGTCGCGAGCTTTCCTGACCGGAGTGAGAATTCTGATCGGGTGGCATTTCCTGTACGAAGGCGTGGCGAAACTTTTCGCTGACAAATGGAGCTCAGCCGGTTTCCTGAACCAGTCCGACTGGCTGCTTTCCGACACGTTTCACTGGATAGCATCTAATCCGACCGCCCTGCAGGTGGTCAATCTCCTGAACGTATGGGGTCTGATCCTGATCGGGCTGGCCCTGTTCATGGGCCTGTTCACGCGTCTCGCCGGCGCCGCGGGGGTTCTGCTGCTGGGGCTGTACTACATCGCCAGTCCGGCTTTCATCGGCTCGCCCGGCGAGAACATCGGCGGCGGTCATTTCCTGATCGTCAACATGAACCTGATCGAAGCGGCAGCCCTGGGGCTCCTGATCTTCGCGCCCAGGCAAATGCTCCACAGCATCGACGGACTTCTGGCGTGCCTGAAGGAGCGAAGGAACTCCGACCCGCAGACTCGCGACGAAATGCGACGATCGTTCCTCAAGGACCTGGCCGCCCTGCCGATCCTCGGCGGATTCGGATACGCACTGCTGAAGAAGAAACCGTGGCAAAGCTTCGAGGAGAAGACGCTGGCCGACAAGATCGCCTCAACCGCCAAGCCTGACACCGTATCGTCGGCCAGCCCCGCCGCCGCCAGCTTCCCGACACTCAAGGACCTCAAGGCAAAATCGCCCGCGGGCAAAATCGGAAACCTGAGTATCTCCCGCCTGATATGCGGCGGAAATCTCATCAGCAGCTTCGCACACTCGCGCGACCTGATCTACGTGTCATCGCTTCTGAAGACGTACTTCACCGACGAGAAAGTGCTCGAAACGCTCTACATGTGCGAAAGCTGCGGGGTCAACACCGCGATACTAAGAGTGGACAAACACACGCTGAGGATCATCAACAAGTACCGCAAACTCGGCGGCAAGATCCAATGGATCGCCCAGTGCAAGATTCACGGGAAAGACGGCAATGGCGATTTCAATCTCGCGATAGACAACGGCGCGGTGGGAGCATTCGTTCACGGCGGCGTGGCCGACAGTTTCGTCGCCCGAGGGCGGGTCGACGAACTCGGCGAAGCGGTGGCGTACATGAAGAAGAACAATCTTGTCGCGGGCATAGGCGGACACATGCTGCAAGTGCCCATCGCGTGTGAAAAAGCGGGACTCGACAATGATTTCTACATGAAGACGCTTAACAGCGGAAACTACTGGACCGCCGGGCCCAAGCTGATAGAAGACTCCGACTGGAAGCCCGACCCGACAAAGGTGGTCGAACCGGAACTCGCCCGGGCGGTGAAGGACAACATCTGGTCGACAACGCCGCGCCAGACGGTGGAGTTCATGAAGACCGTGACAAAACCGTGGATCGCGCACAAGGTGCTCGGCGCCGGAGCCATACGCCCCAAAGACGGGTTCAAATACGCCTTCGAAAGCGGAGCCGATTTCGCCTGCGTGGGGATGTTCGACTTCCAGGTAGTCGAAGACTGCAACGTCCTGAACGAAGTGCTGGCGGGAAAACTCAAACGAACCAGAGTCTGGGCCTAGAGCCCCAGTATCTTCGCCGCGTTGGCGCCGAGGATCATTTCGAGTTCCTCCGGCGTCAGATCAAGTTGTTCGAGCTTGCGTCGCTCTTCTACGGGATTCGACCAGGGCCAATCCGTGCCGAACAGGATCTTGTCGACCCCGTGTTTGCGGAAGAGTTCGACCTCGCGTTGCGGATCCAGATCGTGCAGCGTGAACGACATCTCCATCGGGATGTCCTTCTTGCCGATCAGATGCTCGGCGGATTCATCCCACATACGCCATCCGCCAAGGTGCGTGCAGATGAACTTCATGTCGGGGAATTTGTCGATCACGCGTGCGATCCGCTCCGGCGAGGCGCGATGAACGTCATCGGGCGCGGCGGTGTCCCGCCCGCAGTGAGGACTCACGATAAGCCCGGTCTCCGAAGCGGCCTGGTATATCCCATCTAGAATCGGATCATCGATGCAGTAGTCCTGGTAGACCGAGTGCATCTTGATGCCAAGAATACCGGCGTCAACGATGCGCCTGACCCAGTCGGCGGCGTCGGGACTGCCCGGGTGAATCGACGCAAACGGAACGATCCGCTCGCTGCGTATGCTGCAGCACCAGCGAAGGATCCCTTCGGTAAGTTCCGGGCGGGTCGCTATCGTGCAGATAACCGCAACGTCTATACCGGCGTCGTCCATCGATTCGAGCCTGGCGTCAATCGTGCCGGTTCCGAACGCTTTCCAGTCGGCCTTGGCTTCCAGGGCCTCTATCGCCTTGGGCGCCAGCTCGTCGGGAAACGCGTGTGAATGCATGTCTACTACTATCATGGCAGGAGAGTATAGCGACGGGCGAGGTTGTTTTCCTTATAAAACAGCGTCTGCCGTCCGATCTCGCAGTAAATCAGCTTGTAAGTCTCAGGATTTCCACTTGTTGCAGTAGAAACGGGGCTCTATAAAGGACATGATGGGTTGTCGAGAAAACACGCCGGCGGGATTCGCCGGGGAACAGCCCCCCGAACAGCGGATCGGCGGTTGACCACTGAGTTTAACCCCCAGCGTTCGCGGAGAAACATCATGAATGTATCCATTGGAACGGTACGACAGATAACATCTCCTCTTCGCTTGATCTTCTGGGGTGGGATAATTTGCGTCTTTGATTTCAAGATCAGTCAGACAGTGAACGGCGAAGGGTGGACGTTTGATATCGTCAATGATCTTGTCGGCATGCTCATGATCACACGAGGGGTTTTTCAACTTACGGAGATAGACCTGCTGGCTTGCACCCCGGAATTTGATCCACGCGTTATGAGAGTTTCGAGTAGACTTTTAATCGAAAGGAATTTTCATGAAACGCAAGCGTCACACACCACAACAAGTGGTTCGCAAATTACAGGAAGCCCAGGCCGCTCTCGCGGCCGGTCGGGATCTGGCGGCTGTCTGCCAGATGCTCGGTGTCAGCGAGCAGACATTCTATCGCTGGAAGAAGAAGTACGGCGGCATGAAGGCCGAAGAGGCCAAGCGGCTGGCGTCGCTGGAAGAAGAGAACTCGCGGCTTAAAAAGTTGGTGGCCGACCTGTCGCTGGACAAGCAGATTCTGGTCGAAGCGTTGGACGTTGCAAAAAACCTCTGAGCCCGACGCGGCGGCGGGAGATTGTCCCGCAGGTCCGGCAGCGTCTGGGCTGTTCGCAACGTCGGGCGTGCAAGGCCACCGGCACGGTTCGCTCCTCGCAGCGGTATCGGCCGGTGCGGGCCGATCGCGATCGGGCTTTGGTTGCTGCGATATATCAGCAGACGGCCCGGCATCCGCGTTACGGTTATCGAATGATTACTGACGCATTGCGTCGCGACGGGTGGACGGTCAACGCCAAACGAGTGTACCGGCTGTGGCGTCGCGAAGGGCTGAAGGTGGCCCGCAAGGCCCGCAAACAAAGGGCTGGCGGCGGTTCGGCCAACAGCGTCAAGAACCGTCCGTCCGACCATATTGACGACGTGTGGGCGATGGATTTTATCCACGACTCGACGGCGTCTGGCGGTTCGTTGAAGATGCTGGTGGTCGAAGACGAGTACACCCGCGAGTGCCTGGCGTTGGACGTCGGCGCTTCGCGGTTCAACGGTCAGCGGGTCGCCGAAGCGTTGGTTGATCTGTTTGCGATCCGCGGTGTACCGGCCGGGATTCGCAGCGACAACGGCGGCGAATTCACCGGCGCGGAAGTCCGCGGCGTGTTGAAGGCCGCCGGTGTCGAGCAGTTGTGCGTAGAGGCCGGCTGCCCCTGGGAGAACGGCATGGTTGAATCGTTGAACTCGATTTTGAGAGATGAGCTGTTGAATACGGAACTGTTCTCGACAGCCGCGTCGGCGAGAAACATGGCCACGGCCTGGCGACTGGAGTACAATCACAGACGCGGCCACGGAGCACTGGGCTACGAAACCCCCGCGGAATTCGCCGCCCGCTGCCGGCCCGCTCCGGACTCCGCTGCGCTCCGCCCTACGCGGGCCGGCAGCGGAAAGAATGACAAGACAATGGTTCTCTCATAACAACTGGACTGAAGGACCGGGGCAAGCCACTGCACGATCGCTACAGGAAGGCTATGTCATTCGTAAGAGTAGTGGCGGTCCTTTCATGCTTTGAGGCGATCCACGACCATTTCATTTACGACACCCCTACGCCGATCGTCCTGTTCTTCACAGTGCTTGGCGTTGCGGCCATGATCGCCACAGTGGTCTTCTGCGTATCAATGCGTTGGCTAAGCCAGGGGGCCGACCTCGTAAGATCCGCGATAAGTTGGAAGACGACAACTCTCCTTTTCGTTGTCATTTACTTAATACCGCTAGGCCTGTTCTACTGTGCTGCAACTATCGCCATTATCACCGAATCATCCTTCAATATCGACTTGGGCCCCGCCGGCCTGTTTCTCATCCCCGTTTTCTTCATTCCATTGATACATCTTTTTGTTTCGACGTCGAGAATGAAATCTGAAGCCGCAACTGTTCGCCCCCCTGAGCAAACTCTGGAGTACGACTGGAACCAAGAGAAGTAGCCGAGAGCTTTTGACCTGCCTGTCGCATGCGGGTACACTCTGGCGACTATGCCAGAGCCTTTAGTATCGATAATAATCCCGCACTACCAGACCGAATCGCTGGCGCGACTTTGCTTGCGGTCCATTCGGCGATACACTACGAAAACGCCTTACGAAGTTATCGTTGTCGACAACGGTTCTTCTGACGGCGGATCACTGGAATATCTGCACAGCGTTAAGTGGATAAAGTTGATCGAGCGGACTGAAGGGATCTCGGACATCCCCGGCGACGCCCACAAGGAGGCGCTCGACGCGGGAATAGATGCAGCCAGCGGTCAGTTCCTGCTCAGCTTCCATACCGATACGATCCCGATCACCGACGGCTGGCTGGCGTGGTTGGTCGACAAGATGGAAGCCGACAAACGCATCGGGGCGGCGGGAACCTACAAACTCGAATATAAAAAACTCCTCAAACGCATCGAGCACTGGTTTAAGGACCTGATGCGGCGTGGGGAGCCCCCCCGCCTGGAAAGACCCTGCATTCGCAGCCATTGCGCGATCTACCGCCGCAGCGTGATGGAAGAGCTGGATCTGAAGTTCATCAACGAAACGACAGTAACCGGACAGGGCGTACACTGGGCGATCGAAGACGGCGGGTACAAATCGCAGATGCTCAGCGTCAACGAAATGTTGCGCTACGTTGTCCATCTGAACCACGGAACAATGGTGCTCCTGCCCGAACTCGGAGCCCGCAAGAGCACAATCCGCAAAGGACACGGGCGGATAGACAAGTTCCTGAACCGCAAGGAAGTCCGCGAGATACTGCTGGATGAGTCTCTGGATATCTAACCGCTTGCGGTTTAGCGCGTCGTTGCCGTTAGGTTTTGGCGTTCCCAATTGCCAGTTGCCAATTGCCACGCCGTTAGATATCATATCGCAATTCAATAACCTAGCTGAAAGCTTACAAACCAATGAGTGATAAGAAGAACGACAGCGGCGACCTGATGGAAAAACTCGTAGCTCTCTGCAAACGCAGGGGCTTTATCTTTCAATCGTCGGAAATCTACGGCGGGATCGGCGGTTTCTGGGACTACGGCCCGCTGGGCGTGGAACTCAAACGCAACATAAAGGCCGCCTGGTGGGAAGATGTCGTCCGCGCAAACGACAACATCGTCGGGCTGGACTGCTCGATCATCATGAACCCGAAAGTATGGGAAGCCTCCGGACACGTCGGCGGATTCTCCGACCCGATGGTCGACTGCAAAGAGTGTAAGTCACGCTTCCGCACCGACAAGATCGCATACGTCACGCTGACCAAGGGCGAGAACGTCCTTCTGGCGGCCGCGGTCGAAGCAGACGACGATAACGAAGCAGTCGCCGCCGCAATGGCGACCGCAAACTCGAAAACGCGACGACGCCTCGAAAACGCGGGCGAAGAACTGACCTCAAGCGTCAAGTTCCTCAGCAGCATGGCCGACAACGAGACCGGATTATGCCCCAAGTGCGACGGCGAACTGACCGAACCACGCGAGTTCAACCTGATGTTCCAGACGTACGTCGGAGCCCTGCAGGACTCCACGTCAATTGCGTACCTCCGCCCGGAAACCGCGCAGGGCATCTTCGCCAACTACAAGAATGTGCTGGACACGTCGCGTATGAAGCTGCCCTTCGGCATCGCTCAGATCGGGAAAAGCTTCCGCAACGAGATCAACCCGCGCAACTACACCTTCCGCAGCCGCGAGTTCGAGCAGATGGAGATCGAATTCTTCTGCCACCCCGACGAGGCCGAGAAGTGGTACGTCCACTGGCGTGACACGCGATATCAGTGGTATATCGACCACGGGCTGCTGTCGGACAAGCTGCACCTGCGCGACCACGATCCGGACGAACTGGCCCACTATGCACGCGGTTGTGCTGATGTGGAATACGACTTCCCATTCGGCCAGGCCGAGCTGGAAGGCATCGCCAACCGGACCGACTTCGACCTGAAGGCCCACCAGGAGCACTCCGGCAGAGACATGACGTATTTCGAAGACGAACTCTGGAAGGACCAGGCCCCGAAATACACCGCCGACAAGTTTGACGGCGACAAAAAGGCGGCCAAGAAGGCGGCGGAGGAAGCTAAATCCGTGATGCCCTACCGCTTCACGCCTTACGTTATCGAACCGTCCGGCGGTGTTGACCGTGCGACCCTGGCGTTCCTGTGCGAAGCGTACACCGAAGACGAAGCCCCCGACGACAAGGGCCAAATGCAGACCCGCGTCGTGCTGAAACTGCACCCACGATTCGCACCGATCAAGGTCGCGGTCTTCCCGTTGGTGAAGAAAGACGGGCTGCCCGAGGTCGCCCACAAGATACATTCCGAGGCCCAGGCCGCCGGTCTGGCCAGCTTCTACGACGAAAAAGGCGCCGTCGGAAGGCGATATCGCAGACAGGACGAAGTCGGAACCCCGTTCTGCGTGACAGTTGACGGACAGACGCTCGAAGACCAGACCGTAACGGTGCGTCACCGCGACACCCTGGAACAACAGCGCGTGGCGATCGACCAGATCGTAAATTACGTCCGCCAGGGAATAATGAAATAGCAACCCGCTGACCGAAATAATATCAAGACGACACTAGAGTATTGACACAAACGCGCTGGGAAGTATTATCAGGGGAGAAATCTTCTGAAGAAAGGAATCCGCCATGAAGAACGTCAAGTACGCCGCACTAGTCGCCCTGCTGCTGTCGTCGATGACCGCCGGTTGCAAGAACAACAGCTGGAACCCGTTCCGAAGTAAAACTCCTCCCCCGGAACCCGTTGATGTAGCCACAATGGACAACACCGCCCTGGGTTCAGACGCGGTCCGTCCGAGCACGATAGACACCAGCGGCGTTGGCGTGCAGCCGACCCCCATCGCAATTTCAAGCGGCGGCGGAGCTGTTACCCCTGCCCCGGATACGATCACGCCCCCGGTCTCGGCCGCAGGCACAGGCACGTACACCATCCAGAAGAAAGACACGCTCTGGTCGATCGCCACAAGGCTCCTGGGCAACGGACAGCGGTATCGCGACATTATTGCGGCCAATCCGGGCCTGGACCCCAAGAAGCTGGCGGTCGGACAGGTCATAAAAATCCCGCCCAAATAGCACTAATCCCGTAACGCTGGAACATCGAGCTGACATTGGTCCTACTTGAACTGACTACGGACGTTAGTTCCATAAAGGGCGTAGGGCCCGCCTGGGCCCGTAAGCTCACGGAACTCGGAATCAAAACGGTAGAGGATCTGCTCCTGCACTTCCCCTTCCGTTTTGATTTGCGCAAACAGGCCCAACCGATCGCGTCGCTGAAATTCGACGGGACGCCGGCAACCGTAGCCGGCGAAGTAATCTCCGCCAAAGAAAACAGCTATTCTCGCAGACTTTTTTTCCAGGCCGCGATCCGGGACGACACCGGAACGGTGCACATCAAGTGGTTCGGCGGCGGGTATCTGCGCGACAAGATCAAGATCGGCGCACAACTGGCGATTAGCGGAAAACCAAGCGTCTACCGCGAGCAGGTGCAGTTCGTAAACCCGCAGTTCCAGATTATCTACGATCCGGAAGGCACGAACCTCGACAAAGACGAACTCCTGCCGGTCTACCCCGCGGGCAAGCAACTGACAAGCCGTATGATCGGCTCGGTGGTCAAGCGCGTGCTCGACCAGGCCGAAAAGCTCATCCCCCGCTGGTTTGACGCCGAGTACCTCGAAAAACGCGGAATGCTGTCGCGACCGGCCGCGGTGGCGGCGATGCACAAGCCCGAAGAGAAATCCCACTGGTCACAGGCCCGCCGCCGAATCGCATACGACGAATGCCTGGTGATGCAGCTCGGAATCGCACTGATGCGAATGCGACAGGTAAGCCGCCCGGCTCACCCGCTGGCAAACTCCGAACTGATCGACCAGCGAATACGCGCCCGATTCCCTTTCCCGATGACCGAAGCGCAGGACCGGACGGTGGCCGAGATCGCCGCCGACATCGCACGCGACAGGCCTATGAACCGCCTGCTGCAGGGCGACGTGGGATCCGGAAAAACCGTCGTGGCGCTCTACGCGGCGCTGCTTGCAATCGCAAGGGGCAAGCAGGCGGCGATCATGGCGCCGACCGAGATCCTGGCCACCCAGCATTACAACAAGGTCCGCGACTATCTCGCCGGCTCGCGAGTTCGCATCGCCCTTCTGGTCGGCAAGCAGAAACCGGCTGAGCGACGCGAGATACTCGACGGACTGGCAGCCGGAGAGATAGACATTGTCGTAGGAACACACGCCCTGATTTCCGAAGGCGTGAAGTTCTCGGATCTGGCGCTGGTGGTTGTCGACGAGCAGCACCGATTCGGAGTAACACAGCGAACCAGCATTCGAGGCAAAGGTTTCGCCCCGCACTATCTGGTTATGACAGCCACACCGATCCCGCGAACGCTGGGGCTCACGGTGTTCGGCGATCTGGACGTTTCGGTTATAGACGCCCTGCCGCCCGGACGCGGCAAGATCGAAACGATCTGCGTATCCCACGAGCAGATGCCCAAGGTGCTCCAGACCGTCAAAAAAGAACTCGACGCCGGGCGACAGGCGTATTTTATCTACCCGTTGGTGAACCCCTCGCCCGAACTGGAACTCACTGCGGCTGAGGACGCATACCGCGATCTGGCCGAGGGTGAACTAAAGAATTACAACATAGCCCTGATCCACGGACAGATGAAACCGACGGACAAAAACGCAGCAATGGACGCCTTCCGAGGCGGCGAGGTTCAGGCGCTGGTGGCGTCGGTGGTAGTCGAAGTCGGTCTGGACGTACCGTCGGCAAGCGTGATGGTGATTACCCACGCCGAGAGATTCGGCCTGGCCCAACTGCACCAACTCCGCGGCCGGGTCGGACGCGGCGCCGACGACGCGGTCTGCATACTGATCGCCTCGCCGACAACCGAAGACGCAAAGAAACGCCTGAAAGTGCTCGTAGACACCAACGACGGCTTCCAGGTCGCCGAAGAGGACCTGAGGATCCGCGGACCGGGCGAGATATTCGGCACGCGTCAGCACGGAATGCCCGAGCTTAAGGTCGCCGACCTTATCAAAGACTTCGAACTCCTGAGACTTGCCAGACGAGACGCATTCGCAATAGTCGCCGAAGACCCGGGCCTCAACGCACCCCACAACCAGCAACTCCGCAAAGAAGTGATAAGAGCCTACGCAGGCAAGCTCAACCTCCTGGCGGGGGCGTAAACTGCATTTTGGGGGTGCTGATCTGTTAAGCGATGGACTTGAACCAATGACCTTCTCGCGTGTGAGTCGAACGTTTTTGGCGACGATGGGGATTTGACCCCGGCGGCTTGTGCCGATAGGATGCGGACATTAGCATCTAAATACCGATAAACTCAACATCCGCAAGGAGCCGAATCGTGGAAATAACGCAAGAAACACTCGAAAGTTTGAAATACGACGGAAACGGGCTGATACCGGCTGTAGTTGTAGACGCCGAGACCAACGAAGTGCTTATGGTCGCCTACATGAACAAGGACTCGCTGGCCGACACCGTGAAAACCGGCAAGACGCACTTCTGGTCCCGCAGCCGTCAGCAGTACTGGATGAAAGGCGAAAGCTCAGGCAACACCCAGGAAGTCCAGAGCATCCACATCGACTGCGACGTCGATACGCTCGTGGTGAAGGTCACCCCCGCCGGCGCGGCCTGTCACAATGGGTATCGCTCCTGCTTCTATCGCAAGCTCAACGATGCGGGCGAGTTCGAAGTCGTAGACGAACGAATGTTCGATCCCGACGACGTATACGGCAAGAAGTAAATGGACGATCTGTTTGATCCATCTTCTCGAAGTGATCGCGCGCAGACCTGGCCGCCGGTGATGAACATCATCCTGGCTGCGGCCGGAGTCGTTGCTATCGCGGCGCTGGTGCTGGAATACGGTTTCGGCAAGAATCCGCCGATCCCAGAGTTCTGGCTGCACATAATCCAGAGCACAGTTGTAGTGGTGTTCATAGCCGATCGGGTGGGCAGAGTTCTTCTGGCCCGCCAGCGTCTGGACTACCTCCGCGAAAACTGGACTGACTTCGCGTTGATGGGCGTGGCGTTGATCGTACTGGCGGGCTTCGCGCGGTTTGGGGAGGTTCTGTCGGCCGGGGCGATGTACGTTATCGTCACCCAGGTCTACATCCTGGCGGCGCTTATTATCCGCGGGGTAAATGTAAATCTGCGGTTCGCCGACAGCGGAATCCACCCGGCCAGGCTGCTCGTGGGCAGCTTCCTTCTCATGTGCCTGGTGGGTTCGGGCCTGCTCATGCTCCCGGCGGCGATCACCGACGGCGAGTGGGCCAGGTGGCACTACCTGGACTCCCTGTTCACCGCGACCAGCGCCACGTGCGTTACCGGGCTGGTGGTCAAGGGCACCGGAAGCACGTTCACCCCGTTCGGGCAGGCGGTGATTCTGGGCCTGATCCAGTTGGGCGGACTGGGGATCATGATGTTCGGCACGTTCATGGCGATGATGGTGGGCAAGATGCTGTCGCTGAAGGGCACCGACACGCTGGGCCAGATGCTCAACACCAACCAGATCGGACAGATCGCACGCGTCGCCCGTTTTGTGGTTATCGCGACCTTCAGTATGGAACTAATCGGCGCGGTGGGCCTGTTCCCGATGTTCATGGGCGCAAGCGGCAATAACGGAGTTCCGCTGACGGCTCCCCAGGCGGCGTGGTACAGTATTTTCCACAGCGTATCGGCTTTCTGCAACGCAGGCTTCTCGCTGTACGACAAGAACCTGATGGCCGGCGTGGGCGACGGCTGGCATGCACTGCGTTACAGGTGGCAGCTGATGGGCGTGATCTCGCCGCTGATCATCCTGGGCGGCCTGGGCTTCCCGGTTCTGCAGGATATCGGAAAATGGTTAGGCGATCATATCGCACTCATTCGCAGAAAGATGCGAGGCAAGTGGTCGATGGACTTCTCGCCTCTGCCCCGCAGCCGACTTACGCTGCATTCAAAGATCGTGCTGTCGACCACGCTGGTGCTGCTGGTATGGGGCGCGGCGATACTCTGGGCGGTCGAGACCGTGGATGTCTCCGGGCAGTTCACGCCCGGACGCGACCCCAACGAACCTGTAGCGACCATGCGCGACCAGGACAACGCATCGGCCAACTGGTCGAACATGTCGGGCTTTGAAAGAGCCAAGGAATCTATATTCGCGTCGATCACCGCCAGGACCGCGGGTTTCAACACGATCGACATGAGGCGGCTGTCCGACGGGGGCAAACTCTGGATGTGCGGGCTGATGACGGTCGGAGGCAGCCCGGCGAGCACCGCAGGCGGTATGAAGACCGTGACGCTGGCGATACTTGTTCTGGTGGCCTGCAGCGTGCTGCGAAATCGAAACGAACTGGAAGTGTACCACCGCAGCATCGCCGTCGACATAATCCGCAAGGTGATCGCCCTGGCGATTCTATACGTGGGCCTGCTGCTTACGATCACGCTGCTGCTCACGATAACCATGGGGCGAACGTACAACTTCATCGACCTGTTGTTTGAAGCGTGCAGCGCGTGCGGCACGGTCGGCCTGTCGACCGGAGTTACCGAAAAACTTAGCGACCCGGCCAGATACGTTGTAATGGCGGGCATGTTCATCGGGCGACTCGGCCCGCTTACTCTGCTGCTGGCGATGGCTGGCCGGACCAGGCGAAAGAAGTACTCCTATCCCTCTGAGAGCATAATCATCGGGTGACACTATGGAACGTTTTGCTGTAATAGGATTGGGACGGTTCGGAATGACGCTGGCCAAACTGCTGAGCCAGGACGGAGCCGACGTGATCGCCGTGGATTCCGACAAGAAATGCGTCGATGCAATTCGCGATCATGTCTCGCTGGCGGTCTGCCTGGACGCCACCGACGCCGAAGCCCTGAAAAGTCAGGGAATCGACAAGGTCGACGTAGCCGTAGTCGGCGTGGGCGAATCGTTTGAAGACAGCGTACTGGTGACTGTCACCCTGAAGGAACTCGAGGTCCCGACCGTGATCAGCCGCGCCACCAGCCGCGTGCGCGCCGAGATCCTGGCTCGCGTTGGGGCCGACGACGTCGTAAATCCAGAAAAGGAATCGGCGCAGAGATGGAAGAACCGCCTGCTGGCCCCGAGCATCATGGAGCGGATCGAACTGGCCGAGGGCGCCTCACTGGTGCAGCTCCAAACGCCCGAAAGCTTCCACGACAAGACACTGTCGCAACTGGATCTTCGCAAGACATTCCGCGTAAACGTGGTGGCGATCAGACGCACGGTGGAGGAGATCGAAAACGACGAGACTGTAACCAGGCAGTTCCTGATATCTGTGCCCGCCGGAGATACCGCCATAAAGAAAGGCGACATTCTCATCCTGATAGGCACCGACGAAGCGATCGAGAACCTGCCGGCGAACTAGCCCGGATAATGACTACAAAAAAAAGCCCGCAGATAGCTATCTGCGGGCTGTCGTTTTGGATTAATTACTTACGATCTACGCTTCGGCAAGACCGTTGCCTTCAGACACGTAGCAACTGGGGTCTTCCTGCTCTTCGATGCAGTTGATCTTGCGTACGCGGCGTTCGTGGCGTCCCCCACCGTCGAATTCCGTGTCGATCCAGCTGCACACAATCCGGCGGATAAGTTCATCGCCGAGAACGTCGCTTGCCAGGCACAGAATGTTGGCGTTATTGTGCCTGCGCGACATCTGGGCGGTAAGTTCGTCGTGACACAGTGCGGCGCGAACGCCGGCGACTTTATTCGCGCAGATACTCATGCCAATCCCGCTTCCGCAGATCAGGACTGCAAAGTCGACTTTACCCTCGGCCACCGCGCGTGCGGCGGGGAAAGCTACGTCCGGATAGTCGCAACTCTTGGAGCTATTTGTGCCCATATCGATAACTTCATGGTTCCGCTCGTTGAGCAGCACCACGATTTTCTCTTTAACTGCATGGCCACGATGATCAGCACCCACTGCGATCTTCATTGTTATTCCTTTTCAGAGCCCTGTTCGTCTTCGAGATACTTTCTGAACACACTGTCGATGCGTTCGGCGATTTCCAGATAGACACCCACATCGGCCCCAATCGGATCTGGTATGTCGCCGTCCGGATCCAACAACCGCATCTTAGCGGCCGCCGACGGGGCCAGGCAACGTGCCTCGGACAAGTGCTGTCTGGTACAACAGAATATCAGATCTGAAGAATTAATCAACTCAGAAGTCAATTTTTGGCTGGCGTGTTGACTGATATCGGCTCCGAATTTTCTGGCGGCTTCTACCGATTGCGGTGACGCCGCACCACCCGGAAAAGCGAACAGCCCGGCCGATTCCACACAGAAGCCGTTGTCTTCAAGAGAGTTAGGTTCGCAACCCAGTTTTTCAGACAGGGCTTTGATCGCCAGTCCCTCAGCCATTGGAGAGCGGCATGTGTTGCCTGTGCATACGAACACGTAAGTTTTGGCCATTATCCGTTGAATATCGGATTCCTGACATACCCCGGCCCTGAGGACATCCCAACGCTCGTCGCTGCAGGCCAGGATCGTAGAGTCGCCCCCGCAGTCGGTCGGTCCGCTGTCTATCAGCAGATCGATCCGCCCATCGAGATCCGCCAGGACATCGGCGCCCGTTCTGGGCGACGGATGCCCCGCCAGATTCGCACTCGGGGCCACAACGATCTGGCCTACGCCGTCGAGCATCATCCGGGCGATCGGGGCATCGGGGCATCGCAGACCTATCCGCCCTTCGCTGGTAAGCTCGTCGTGCAGTCCGGCGGCCTGGAGTTGCGGGTCGGGAAACCGACCGCCGGTTTCCAGAACCAGCGTGATCGGACCGGGCCAGGCCTTGTGGATCACCTTGGCCGCGGCGGAGCCGACATCGGCGACATATCGCCCAACATCTTCCGGCCAGGGAATATGCACGCTGAAGGGCCTTTCGGGACGGTCCTTCATATCTCGAAGCCGCTCCATGGCCTCGGGGTTTGAAGCCACGGCGGCGACGCCGTAAACCGTTTCCGTAGCGAAACCGACTAGTTGCCCGGCGATGAGAGCTTCGGAACCCTGGACAGCCGCCGCGATCGACGCCTGAGTGTCGAGGGGATCAACTTTTATTACTCGTGTGGACATACTGTTTCTTTCAAGTGCTTCCAATCGTTATCCCGGACGGGACCGGAACGGTGCGAGCTGACTCTATTTTTTCTTGAGCATATCGGCCGCCCTTGCCGCCAGCGGAGATTCCGGAAAGTTCTTCACAATGCGTTTGAGAATCTCGGTGGCCTGTGACGGCTTGTCCATCTTTCGGCAGGCCTCAACGGCCAGCATCAACAGTTGAGCTCCGTAGTTGCCCGTAGGGTTGACCCTGGCGACAACATCGGCCTCGTTTACGATCCGGCGATAACGACCCTGGACCATCCATAGCCTTGCTGTCAGGAGTGAAAGGTATCCTTCGAGCTTGTCGGCGGGGAATGTTTGGGCCCACCTGTCGATATACTGCTGGGCCCATTCGTAGTCCATTACATTCTGCGAGTACGACTCGATATGTCGCGAGAAATCGCCCCGCAGGATCGGGTGCTTCTTGCCTTTAGCTTCGGGGCCGTAGCCGGCTTTCTTGTACGCCGAGACGGCCTGGTCGTAATCGCCTCGAGCCCGCCAGACGTCAGCAATTCCGATCTGCACGTCGCGGGCGGTCGCTGCGGTGAGCTTCTTACCGTATCCCGCAGCGCGAGTGTAGAGTTTCATCGCCTCCTTGTCGTCACGCATGATGTCCAGCACAATCCGACCGGCCAATATCGTCATCCGGGCCGACGTCTCAGGCGTATCGCATTTGCCAGCGGCCGCCAGGAGCACTTTCACCGCATTTTCCGGCTGGGCGTTTTCCACCATGAGTTCAGAAACGGTCGGTGCGATGGCTCTGACACCGGCGGCCGGCAGTTTCGGGCGTTTCAGAAACGCCCCGCACGCCAGGATCATGTCCCTGGAGCGTTTGTTGCGTTTGAGCAGTTCAAACGCTGGCGCCACCGCGTCGGCCTGAAGCGTTTGAAAATCGTAGCCGGCTATGATCTCGGCGTAATCGGCTTCTTTGTCAATCTTCCGGTGAGTTACGCGATCCCAGGGGCGAGACACGTATATTCGATTTGTCCGGACAAGCTCGCCCCGCCGAGTCTTGGCCTTCAGCGTTACGGTGTACATTCCGTCGGTAATGTAAACGTGATCGCCGGAAGCCGCAGTCGATTTCTGCCCGTCGCCGAAGTCCCAGGACCATTGGAGACCCGACCCGCCCTTACCGACAGACTGCGCTGAAAACGTGTAACGCTGATAATACCTGTCGCCTGCGAACGCCTCGCCTGCATACGCGGGCGAGAAGTCTATGTCCAGCAATTTGGTCCTGTTCTGCATAACCCCGGGCCGGCCCTGATGCACCAGCGAGAACGCAGCGGGCGGAATCACTCGCACACGCTTGTCGCCAGGCTTCTTCCACGCAAGGACAAGCACGGGACTGTGTCTCCTGTTGACGTGGTAAAACGTCAACTTGTGCAGACCGGCCCGCAGGGTCACGTCGGCCCGCTTGCGAATATCCCGCTGGGCTCGATGCCTGCCTCCGTTGCTGATCAGCAATTCATTGTCCAGCAGCAGGAACGAAGCGTCGTTGCTGGAGCAGCTGAAGGTGTACTTCCCGGTCTTGGGCGCCACGACGTATCCGGTCATGAGATTGGCGACCGATTCCTGCGGGCCGAACGGATTATATCCCAGGAACATACGGTCGAGAAAACGCTTGCCCAGGACCCCCGATGACTTTTCGAATATCTTCCTGGCGTCGCTGAGCTTGCGGGGCGGTTCGGCCCGGCACAGGCGGGTCTCAAGCAGGACCCCGCGTTGAATCGGCAGGACCGCACGCCTGGCTGGCGCGTCGGGATTGCCCAGATAAGCGTAGTATTTTTTCAGAACACCCTGCTTGGCGAAAGCCAGCCGCGCCTTATCGCCGGGTCCGACCATCATCACCATCGACATGATCTCTTTGCACCGCGGCGTAGTTACGCGAATATCGCTTCCGTCGAGCTTATTTACGCCTCCGGTGGCTATTTCAACGGTTATGATGTCGGTTCCGCCAAGACCGGTCGGCTTGGTCTCTTCGATTGTAATCTCGCGCCTATAGGGCCATTTCGGGCTCCACCACGGGTCCGCGGCGCGGGCTGCCGAGGCGCACAACAGAACCAGCAGTGGAATCTTAACGCAAAATGCAGTATATCGGTGCTTCATTAGATGCCCTATTGTACGCGATGATTGAACGTTTTGCGAAACTACAGTCGCTTGCCGAGCCGGTGAATTTTGCACCTGTTGGGCATAACGCAGACTCGCCAGCGACGATTGCTCAGGTAATGTAATGGCCTGGTTGCCCCTTGCAAACATAATGCACCATAAGCTAGCCAGCACGCTCAACGCGCTGGGCATAGGTATTGGTGTATGCATGCTGCTGACGCTAAGCGGACTGGCCCGCGGTACGCTTTTTGAAGTATCCGATCGGGCCCAGGCCGCCGACGCGGACCTGATAGTCTGCCCAAACGGCTGGGGAGACGGCGTGGTCACCCGCAGCGGGGTGGGACTCTGGGAGAACTACGCAAAACTCATCCGCAAGGAGAACTCGGACATTGTCGAGCGAATTGTGCCCGTGTTCGTCTGGCCGATCAAGCTGGCCGGACAGGACCATCGCGCAACCGGGGTCGATCCGGACATGTGGCATACACTTACCGGGGGGCGAGGGTTGTCCAAAGGCAGGCTGTTCGACCCGAAAAACGAATTCGCCCGGTGGCTTGAGAAAGAACTGCTCACCGAGGCTCCCCAGGACGGACCCGTCGAAGAGCTGGATCTTACCAAAGCCCCGCATAACGGGCTGGAACTGGTGATAGATGAGCGCCTGGCCGAGGCCGGCGGCTTCAAGGTCGGCCAGAAGGTCGTCAGCGCAAACCACACATGGACGATAGTCGGAACAGTCCCCGCCGGCGTGATCACGCGAGTGTTCATGCCTCGCAGAACCGCCCAGTACCTGTTCGGCGACAGCATCCAGCGATGTACGCTTATGTTCGTCAAGCTCAAGGAAGGCTGCGACGTAGGACCGGCGGCCGCTGCAATAAAGAAGTCCACAGGCCAGGACGTGACGCCCCTTACCGCATATCGGGGAATGCTCCAGAGCAAATTCGATCTCATGTTCGGATACGTCGACACGGTAAACGGCGTGGCGCTGTCGATAGCGTTTTTGTTCATAATGGTCACGCTGTACACGATGGTCCTCCAGCGTAACCGCGACATTGCGATCCTCAAGTCGTCCGGGGCTTCGTGGTGGTGCATCACGCGTCAGATAATGAGCGAATCGGCCTTATTGACTATGGGAGGCGCCGTGCTGGGCGTGGGGCTGACGTTTGGCGCCGGGGCGCTGATACAACACATCAAACCGCTCTACACCGTAGAGATAACGCCCAAATGGGTGCTGATCGCATTCGGTGCAGCCGCAATCGGAGCAACGCTCAGTTCGATCTACCCCGCGTGGCGAGCCGCCCGCGTTGACATGGCCGAGGTGCTGGCGCAAGACTGATCCTATGGCAATCGATAAGCAATATATTCTGACGGCCAAAGGCGTATACAAGTCATACGGACGCGAACCGGCGAAGGTCGAAGTGCTGCACGGGCTTGACCTTGCGGTCAGGCCGGGGGAATTTCTGGCGATTATGGGACCCAGCGGATGCGGCAAGAGCACGCTGATGCACATTTTGGGACTCATTTCATCGCCGGATTCCGGTATAGTAACAATCGACTCAAAGCCTGTAACCAACAGCAACCGGAGACGCACACAGTTACGGAGGACGATGATCGGGCTGGTGTTCCAGCGATTCAACCTGATCTCCGTTCTCAACGCCGAGGACAACGTTAAGATGTCGCTGAAAGTGCGAGGGATCCGCCCTGACGGACGGACCGGCGACCTGCTGGAGTCGCTGGGCGTATCGCATGTAGCGAAACGAAAGCCCAGCGAAATGTCGATCGGAGAGCAGCAAAGAGTCGCGGTCGCACGGGCTCTGGCCCATCGGCCCAAGGTGCTGCTGGCCGACGAACCGACAGGAAGCCTCGACTCGGTCAGCGGACACGCGTTGATGGATATCCTGAAGAAGACCAATCGTGACGACGGACAGACGATTGTAATGATAACTCATTCAGCAGAATTGGCCCAATACGCCGATCGTACGGTATATATGCAAGATGGCCTCCTCATTGAACACAACTAGTAAAGTCGCCGTCCTGAGCGAGCCCGACGGAATATCCGTCGTGCCGTGGTTCGTGCTGTACGCAACGGTTCTCGCCGCGTCGGGAATATGGGTGTGGATGCTCCAGACCGAACAGGCCGCGGTGTCGTTCGATTCGTGGGCGGGGTTCCAAAGCTCGTTGCGACAGATGCCCCAGGCGGTCAAGCTCCTGATGTTCGGCATGTATATCTCGCTTTGCTGCACTTTCCTGCCCCTTCCGGCCAACTGGATCGTCGCGGCGGTCGCCACTCGAGAGATGGCGGTGGGAACAGGACTCTGGGACACTGTGCTGCTGGTCGGCCTGGTCGGAGCCGCAGCATCGACAGTGGCGAACCTGAACGATTACCACCTGTTCACATGGATGCTGAGAAGCCGCCATGTCGCGAAGATACGCCATACGCGACTCTACCGAATCGCCGCTCGATGGTTCGACAAGGCCCCGTTCTTCCTGGTGACTGTATTTAACATACTGCCCATACCCGTTGACGTGGTGCGAATACTGGCGACCACGCACAGATATCCCCGTGTTCCGTTCGCCGCGGCGAATTTCGTCGGGCGGTTCATCCGCTATGGCCTTATCGCATACCTGATATATTACTTTGAGCTATCGATGACCACCGCGATTGGGGTAATGCTCGCATTGGCCGTTGCAATGCTGTTGGCAAAGCTCGCGCCAGGATTGCTGGCGCCGAAAAAGACCCAAGAGGCAAGCTGATCGCGCTGATTGCGTTTATTCTTACGAGGAGTTGTTCGCCATGAAACTGTATGTACAATTTGCAACACTGAGCCTGCTGGCGACAGTATGTGCGGCCCAGACGACCCGCCCGGCGCCCACCACGGCGCCGTCAGTCGATCCGGCGACCAGAAAGATACTCGACGCTATGGAAGCCGCCGGCAAGAAGACCAAGACCATCCAGGCCGACCTGACCTACAAGCTGCTGAACACGAGCCTTGGCGACAGCGAACTGAGGACCGGATGGGTCGCCTACCAGGCCGAGAAGATCGTCAAGTCAGGAACCAAGACCACTACCATTCCATCCATATTCCGTGTGCATTTTGAAACGATCCAGATGGGCCGGGGCAAGACCGCAAAGAGTCCCGTTGACTACGCCTACGACGGCAAGAATCTCTCCGTCGCCAGGGCCAGGAACAAAACCGTGACGCGATTCCAACTGCCCCCGGGCGCAAAGGGCTCCAACATGCTGCAGCTCGGCAAGGGGCCAATGCCCCTTCCCTTTGGGCAGAAAACCGCAGACATGATCAAGTTCTTCGTGTGCACTAACCGCCCATCACGAAAAACCGATCCGAAAGACACAGTGTACCTGAGCCTGGTCCCGCGCAAAGAGCACGCCAAAGATCTCAGCACCATGTACATACACATGTGGGTCGACACGAAAACCTATCTGCCGGTGAAGATCGTAACCAGAGACAAGTCAAAGAACATCATCACCAGCACGTTCAGCAAAACAGTAATCAACAAACCCGTCAAGATGAGCATGTTCACCATACCCAAACCGATGGGATGGAAACTCATTATCCAACCGCTCAGGCAGGGTCAGGACATCAAGCCGTAACCAACGCCCATACAAGCCGCATCAAGGAGCCAGACAAGATGATATCGAGACGCAGATTCCTTCGCGCCGTCGGAGCAGGAGCGGCCGCACTGGCGATAGCTGACCCCAGCCGCGCCGCTGAGGCGGATTCCGACCGCCCGAACATCGTATTCATACTCGTTGACGACCAGCGTAACGACACCCTCGGTTGCGCCGGACACAAGATCCTCAAAACACCCGTGGTCGACTCGCTGGCCGCAAAGGGCGTGCGGTTCAGCAACATGTTCGTAACCACGTCGATCTGCGCCGCATCGCGAGCGTCGATCTTCACCGGACTGCACGAACGAACGCACGGGTATACGTTCGGAAAACCCGCGGTAAGCAAGGCCCACACCGAGGCCAGCTATCCTGTTCTGCTGCGGAAGGCCGGCTACCGCACCGGGTTCATCGGTAAGTACGGCGTCAACATGGCCGGCGGCCGAGCGCAGATGTTCGACTCCTTCGAGTCGTTTTACGGCCCGCGATTCATCAAGCAGCCCGACGGATCGAAACGCCACACCGCCGAAATCTGCGGGGACAAGGCGATCAAATTCATACAGGCCGGCAAGACCGACTCCGGGGCGCAGAAAAAACCGTTCTGCCTGTCGATCAGTTTCCCGTCGGTCCACGCCGTCGACGGCAACAAGAAGCCCGGCGACGGCCACTACCCCTGGCCTAAGGCGGTCGACGGCATGTACGACGATGTGAAGATCCCCCCGCCCCGCCTGTCGGAATCGGAAATATTCAACAACCATCCGGAGTTCCTCAAGAAGTCGATGAATCGCCATCGATGGTTCTGGCGTTGGGACACGCCGGAGAAATACCAGACCAACATCCGGGCCTACTACCGCATGATCAGCGGCGTGGACCGCGTTATCGGCCGGGTCGTCGAAGAACTGAAGACCCAGGGACTCGACAAGAACACCGTGATCATCTACACCGGCGACAACGGTTACTACATGGGCCAGCGCGGATTCGCCGGCAAATGGTCCCACTACGAAGAATCGCTGCGCGTACCGCTGGTGATCTACGATCCCCGCCCCGAAGCGTCCAAACGCGGTAAGGTCGATGATGCCGTCGCACTGAACATCGACCTGACGGCGACGATGCTGGACCTTGCCGGGATAACCCCGCCGAAGCATTACGGCGGAAGGCCCCTGACGGCGATGCTCAAGGGCGCCGCGCCCGCCGACTGGCGAACCGACTTCTTCTGCGAGCACCTGATGGAGCGTCACGACATCCCCAAATGGGAAGGCGTCCGCGGGCCGCGGTACGTCTACGCACGCTACTTCGGACAGAAACCGCAGTACGAATTCCTCCACGACCTGAAAACCGACCCGGACCAACTGAAAAACTTCGCATCCGACCCAAAATACGCCGACACCCTGAAAAAAATGCAAACCCGCTGCGACGAACTGCGGGAGACCCACGGCGGACCATACAAACGCCCCGCGGCCAAACGCAAGAAGAAGAAAGCCAGAGGCTAGAATAACGCCATGAATCACAACATCGCTCCGACGCGCCGCATGCTTGTTCGATGCATCACAGTTCTTTTGGTGCTGATCGCGGCCGGCGGGGTCATTGCCGCCAAGAAGAACAAGCCCAAGAGCAAATGGAGCGAGTTCTGCGGCAAAGTCGGGCCGACTGGCTGGCGATGCAACGTTGTCCAGCCGGACCCCAAAGACGCAGGTCCCGACGGGATCAACCTGCACGACTGGGACTCCGACGGTGACCTCGATCTCTTCGTCAACTACGAGGAAGGCGCCTACTCGCGGTTGTACTTCAATCCCGGCAAGGACAAGATCCGCGATCTGTGGACCGATTACATCCAGTTCAAGCACGGCAAGTGCGAGGATTCGGGGATCGGCGATCTGGACAACGACGGCGACATGGACTACATCGCCAACGGCGGCTGGGTCTACTTCAATCCCGGAAAGAAAGATCTTTGCGATCCGACCAAATGGACGAAGATGACGCTGTTCAACAAGGAAGCCCGCGTACCGACGGTTTCGGATGTCGACGGCGACGGGCTGAACGATCTGATCGTCGGGTGCAGATCGTGGTACAAGCAGCCGAGCGAGGGGAAACACGATGCGAAGAACTGGAAGAGTTTCTCTCTGGGCCAGGCGGCCTGGCCGATGAACTGCTTCGTTTACGACATGGACAAAGACGGCGACAGCGACATTGTCGTCCAGGACCGTAGAAGAGAGACGTTCTGGTTCGTTAACGCCGGCAAGGGCAAGCTCGCCGACCAGTGGGCCCGCAAGACATTGTATGCGAAGAAGGACGGAATGTTCATGGCGATCGGCGACGTCAACGGCGACAAGATCGACGATTTCGTAATGGCCAATCAACGCGGCCGGGATATCCACATACTACTGCGAACGAACAAGACCGGCGAGCCGGAATTGAAGACAATCGTCCTGCCCCAGCCGAAGAAGAACACCGGCGCGGCCGGTGACTTCTTCCCCAAAGGCGTCGCGATAACCGACATCGACGGCGATCCGAGCAGGAATGAAATCCTCATCGTTCCCAAGAGCGGCAACATCTGGACAGCGACATATTCCGGCGACCCGACGGATGCGTCCAACTGGAAGACAACACCAATCGAGATCCCCGGTCCCGGAACACGCAAGAAGATGGACAACGCATTCTTAGGCGACATAGACGGCGACGGCGATATCGATATTGTCACAACCGAAGAGAACGGAGGTTGGGGAGTACTCTGGTTTGAAAATCCGGGGAAGAAATAGTAGCACGGAATACCCTTTTGCCCGCAAACAGACGTATATGCTCAATGGAAGCAAACTTAAACCATATTAACGCCAAACTGATATATGGAAACACGACTTGATTATATTAAAGGCTGCCTTTAATATGCCCGCACAGGCATAATCTTGTTAAGGGCAGAAACGCGTATGGCGGAATCAAACGACCCAAGGACCAGGGCGGGGCAGTACGTAGGACAGGTAAACGGATACCGCGCATTCATACCCAACCCCTGCCGCCAGACCCGCCGATAAAGCTGGATGGCGAATTACAATCGCTGTTATCACAGGCAGATCGCACATTAGGCCGTCTTGACGGATCGATACAAACTCTGCCACATCCCGATCTTTTCGTCGCCATGTACGTGCGTCAAGAAGCCGTACTCTCAAGCCAGATAGAAGGCACCCAAAGCTCTTTGCAGGATGTGCTCGCGGCCGAAGCCAAAGTCTTGTCCCCGGATCGGCCGAAAGATGTCAACGAGGTGTTCAACTACGTACGAGCCATGAACTACGGTCTCGATCGCCTGAAAGACCTGCGCGACTTACCGGTCCAGCACGAACCGCAGCTTTATCCTTACGGGAACGGCGTAAAATCTCTGTAGGTCAACTGCGAGGCTCGCGCCGGGCTCATTCGACCGCTTATCGGCACTAACCGCGGTCCGGTCAGTTGGCCCGGGGACCCCCAGGCGCCGGTGTTCGATTTTTCGGAGAACTTCCGCCAGTTCGGCATCGACTCCATTCGCTCACACGACTTCTACGGACCCACCGACTGGTGGGTGATCTTCCCGAACTTCACTGCCGACGCCAATGCGCCCGGCAGCTACGATTTCGCCTCGTCAGACCAGCGGATCGGCGCAATTCATGACGGCGGGTTTGAGTGCTTCTACCGTCTCGGGACAAGTTGGAAAGGCGACAATCCCCTTCCGATAAATGATCCTCCGGGAACCATACGCGACCAGGGCGGCCAGGTCGTCCATCAGGCCGACAGCGACGACTTCAAGAAGTTCGCCAACATTTGCACGAACATAGTACGCCACTACAACCAGAACTGGGCCGGCGGGCACAGCTACGGGATCAACTACTGGGAGGTATGGAACGAACCGGACATGGCCGAGCAGTTCTGGGCCGGCACGCCAGGTCAGTATTACATGCTCTACGAAGAGACCGCCAAGGCAATCAAGACCCTCGATCCATCGCTGAAAGTCGGCGGGCCGGGACTCAGCGGCGCGTTCACGGACATTTACTTAGGCGGTCTAGCTCGCTGGTGCCGCAAGACCAGCACGCCGCTGGACTTCTACTCGTGGCACACTTACGGCGGACGGGACGACTACAACCCCTACTGCTACTACAAGTACGCCCGGATAGTGCGAAACGCGCTGGATCGATACGGTTTCCATAACACCGAAAGCATCGTAACCGAATGGAATGCAGGCATACGGGACGAAGTCTTCAGCGACACCCCCGCCGGGGTGGCGTACTACGCATCAAGCCTGATGAACATGCTCGACGGAGGCGTGACCCGGGCGTATCCGTACGTAGGCGACAACGCTCCGATGCTCGGACTTCACGACCACGAAACCGGCCAGCCCGTCCGCGCCACACAGTCCTTGATCGCCTGGAAACGGATGCAGGAGACGCCGCTTCGTCTTGCGGCTATAGGCAGCGACAAGAAAGGGTACAACATCCTGGCCGGTACGAACGAACCGGCGCGTAAGGTGCAGATACTGATCAGCGATTATCAATCGAACTACAGCGGATGGGCCCTGCGCGTGACGAATCTGCCCTGGAGCGATCAGACCCCATACCAAGCCACACGCTGGGTGCTGGACCCGTCGCGCACTGAGTTGGAAGCGGTCGAGACTATCAACAGAACCGGGCGGACGTTCGTACTCAAACGCAACATGTCCAGACGGACGATCTGCCTGATCGAGATCCGGAAAACCTGGCCGAATCGCCAGACCGAACTGGCGCCCGGAAAGCTGCCTCCCAGACGCGTCCTGCTGCGCCCCGGGCGCCGGCTATCGCGGCGCCGCCCACCGGCTCCGAAACGTCCGCCGATCAGACGCCCGGCGCCAAGGAGATAAGCGACTTACTCTTTGAGCATCTCAGCTTTCTTTTCATTGAGGAACTCTGTAAAAAGCTGCGAGAGACTCTTCTTGGCTTTGGCGGCGATTGCGTTCAGCTTTTCAGCTTCAGCCATAGACATGCCCAGCTGGAGCCTTATTCTGCTGGTGTTGGGAATATTCTTCCACTCTTTTTCCGCGGCGATCAACTGCGATTCGCTCAGGCCGAAGGCCTTTAGCAGGCCCTTGGCCATCATCATATTGCCCAGACCGTTCATATGTACGCCATCGCCAGTGAGCTTGTTTCCCTTGACGTCTTTGGGAAATTTCTTCAGAGCTTCCTGCATATCGGTGTTCAGGTCGGCCAGCAGGCAGTTCTTTTCCTTGGCCAGTTTGCGCAGGAACGCATTGTAGGGCAGGAGCTTCTGGTTGCGGGAGTTGGGCTGGTCCTCGCCAATCATGGTCGACGTCAGCAGCATCACCTTGACCCCTGCCGCCTGGGCGCGGGTTACGATCTCGGTGATGTTCTTCTTGTAAGGCTCCAGGGCCACGCCCCTGGCTCCGTGCCAGACGTCATTAACGCCGCAGCTCAGGGTCATCCAGTCGGGCTTATGTTTGAGAACGTCTTTTTCCAGCCGGGCCAGCATCTGGTTAGATTTGTGCCCGCTAATACCGGCGAAAACAGGAGTCGCCTCGATGCCCTGACGCTTGAGCCCGTCGATCACGAGTCTGCAGTAACCGCCGGGTCTGGCTCCGGCGGCGGTTATCGAATCGCCCAGGAAGGCGATCTTCTGGCCTTTGGTGACGGCGATCTTACCTTTTTCCGCCAGTGCGGACATCGGACACAGAGCAGCAAAAACGGCTCCGATCAGCAGGCAACCTGTCAAGATAGATGTTTTCGAGCGATAGTGGCGAACTTTCGTGCTTACGTTATCATTTGTATTATTCATATAAAACAGGCTATCTAAACCCCAATGGCGTGTCAAGAATTGAAACGGCGGACAGCCATGCATACAATATACATACTCGGATTCTAACTGGAGTCCACCCGGTCGGTAAAGGTCAACAGTGACGCATTTCAACTGCCCACAATGCGATAAGCCGCTCAAGCTTCCGGACGATCAGGAGGTGGTGCGTATTCGCTGCCCGGTCTGCAAACACGAGTTCGACGCCCCCGAGTCGGAACTGGAGCATAAACCTGCCGGGCAGTACACCCCCCAGGCCTACTGCAACATGGGCGACGCCTACACTCACCTCGGCCGGCACGAGGACGCAATCGCCGCGTACAAGCAAGCGATTTCAATCGATCCGAATTTCACCGACGCACACCGCAGGATAGGCAACGCCTACGGACACCTCGGCAAATACGTAAAGGCCATCGCCTCCCACAAGAAAGCCATTACAATCAAGTCCGACGACGCCGAAACCTACTACAAGATGGGCGGCGCCTACAGTGATCTCGAGCGGTACGACGAGGCGGTCGAGGCGTACAAAATGGCGATCTCGCTCGACCCCGATTACGCCAAGGCGCACTATAACATGGGCGCGGCGTACAGCAGCATGAAACGGTACACTCACGCGGTGACCGCATACAAAGAAGCCATTGCGATCGATCCGGACTTCGCCGACGCATACGCCAACCTCGGGGCGGCGTACACGGGCCTGAAGAATTACTCCCACGCCATAGAAGCCCTGGACAAAGCGGTAGCCCTGAAACCGGACAGCAAGATGGCCGAGCGAGCCCAGCACCTCCTGATGAGACTCCTGGAGCAGTAACTCGCCGCAGTTATCGCGATCGAGCGATTTTGATCATGGTCTCGATGTTCTCGCTGGGCGTTTCGGGCGGTAGTGCGCATCCGGCGTTGAGGATGAATCGCGGGTTGTCGGCGAATACGTCCAGCAGCTTTACCGTCTCGCGCTCTACGTCCTGGACCGAGCCCAAGCCCAGCACTCCGCTGGGATCGATATTGCCCACAAAACACATCTTGCCGGCCATCTTTTCACAGGCGGCGGTTACGTCCGTCTTGTAGTCCAACTCCATCGCATCGGCGCCGGTTTCGAGGATATCGTCAAGTATCAGCGACGTGTCGCCGCAGATGTGCAATATATAGGGAAGGCCCGCGGCGTGAGAGACCGCAGCTATCCGCTGTTCGTAAGGCAGACCGAACTGGCGGTACATAGCAGGGGAGATCATCGACGGACCGGCCGGGCTGTCGCCGTTGGATATCACATGGGCGCCGGTCTTTGACATGAGGTTGACGAACTGCGAGGTCGCCTCGGTGCAGTATTCCAGCAACGCCAGAACATTGTCCTCGGCGCCCGGGTCCATAAGATCCATCATCCAGTTCTGCATTCCACGCATCATGCACGCCAGCGCAAACGGTCCCTGATCGCAGTTGCCTCGCACGCATATCTCGTCGCCGAAGTGATCGGCCAGCAGCCGCACCGCTTCGAGCCATATCTGAATGTGCTCATCGGCGCCAACATCGGGATCCGGCAGCGAGGCCACAGCCGACAGGTCGTCAATGCATCCGACATGGCACACCGCCGGGTCGTCGTCAAGATACTCGACCGGGACCCCCACCGCCCCAGCCAGCGTAGCGGTGTCGATGTCAACCAGGATTCCGTCGTACTTGTACCGCTCGACGGACTCTATGAACGCCCGTGCGATACTCTGAGGATCGCTGCGATATTGCGTCTGTGTGAGCCCGGCTTGGCGGGCGGCCATCATGAAGTTGTGCAGCATGATCGGCACGGTGTCGGCTTGCTCGCCTTTCAGGGCGGCGGTGATTCTTTCGAGACCAGTCATCGTCATTGTTCTCCGTTGACGGCGGCTATCCACCGAGCGAAATCTTCGTTCCTGTGCGCGCCGCTTCCAGCCCGGCTTCGAGTATTTCCATACCCTTGAGTCCGTCGAGGAAACTCGGCGTAACGCTTGTTCCCTTGTCGATAGCGTCGAGGAAATCGACCACTCCGTGATGGAATTCGTGTTCGAATCCGATGCTGTGTCCCGGCGGCCACCAGTTGGCCATGTATTTGTGACACGCCTCAGTAGCCAATATCGTCCTGAACCCCTGTGCGTGCTCGGGATCGTCGACGGAGAAGAACTGCAGCTCGTTCATCCGCTCCAGGTCGAATATCAGCGAGCCCTTGTCGCCGTAGATCTCGAAGTAGTTGTAGTTCTTCCTCCCAGTGGCGAAGCTGGTGGCCTCGAACGAACCCAAGGCGCCATTCTCAAACTCGACTATCATGGAAATGGCGTCCTCCACGGTGACCTTTCCCATCGGGGCGTCTTCGACGGCGGCCGAAGCATTGAACGTACCGGCGTCCTGGCCTGCCAGCGGGCGCTCGTTAACGAATGTGGTCTGCATGGCGACTACGCTCTTTATTTCGCCAACAAGGTATCTCGCAAGGTCCACGCTGTGGGAGTTAATGCCGTTTTGTGGGCCCGATCCTGCGGTTTCTTTCTGCAAGTGCCAGGTCAGCGGGAAATCCGGATCCGCTAACCACGATTGCAGATAGGCTCCCCGCCAGTGGAATATCCGCCCTACGCGGCCCTCGTCGATCAGCTGCTTTGCCAGCGCTATCGCCGGACATCTGCGGTATTCGTGGTTCAGATAGTGGACAATACCCGCCTTCTCCGCCGCCTCGTTCATCCGGGCCGCTTCTTCGGAGTTCCGAGCGATGGGTTTCTCGCAGAACACGTGCTTGCCCGCCTCAGCCGCGGCCACCGCAATATCGCAATGGATATCAGGCGGAGTGGCGATGTCGATCACGTCGATGTCATCTCGGGCGATAAGCTTACGCCAGTCGGTCTCGGTTTCCTCCCAGCCCCATTTCCGGGCAAAGTCGCCGAGCACCTGCTCGTTCGTGTCGCAGACGACTTTGAGCACGGGCTTGAGGTTCATGTCGAAGAAGTGCGGCGCGTTTTTCCACGCGTTGCTGTGGGCCTTGCCCATGAACTTGCAGCCGATCAGTGCAACATTGATTTCTTTCATGCTTCACTGCTCCTTGCGATTAGAGGGCCTGAAGGTATTCGAAGCTCTGGGCCAGCGCGGCCTGCTCGTGGCCAAATCTCGGGTCGAGATAGTCAAACTCGATCGCCCATATTCCGTCGTAGCCGGCGTCGTCGAGCGTCTTGACCAGAGCCGGAACATCGATCACGCCGCTGCCTACGGGAACGCATGCGTTGTAGAACCAGTCTTCAGGATTCCCGCCGTCCAGTGGGGCTACGTCCTTGAAGTGTATCGCGTAGATGTACTTGGCCAGCTTGCTCGCCGCTTCGACCGGATCGTCGCCGTATCGAAACGCGTTGCCGGTGTCGAACGTCATGCCGAAGTTCGGCGAGTCGATCGTCTCGAACATCTCGAGCATCTCATCGCACGTAAAGTCGTAGTGATTCTCCATCGCCAGCTTTATCCCGCGATCCTCGGCCCGCTTGACCGGGTCTTTCAGGATCGTCATCAACCGCTCCATCTGGGGCCGGTGCGGCGTGTTCCGCAAACCGTAGTGTGAACCGACCATCCGCAGAACGTTCGTACCCATGATATCGCACGTCTTGTAGTGGGCCTCCATGTCGGCGATGGCGGCGATATTCTCCCCGCCTTCCAACCCGGCAGGATGACCCCAGGCCACGATGCATTCGAGGCGCCCTAAGTCCATGATCTCCCGCAGCCCTTTGAGATAATCTTCGTCTTCGGACTCAAAGAAGCAGGTCTCCCACGAAACGCCGGCGGCGCCGAGCTTGATCGCCCGGTCCAGAAACTCGGCGCAGGTGATGCGCTGTCCAGGATCTTCCTGATTGTCGTAGACCTCTCCGAAGTACCGATGGAAGCAATAACTGTCGATCCCTATCTTCATGTCATGTCCTTTCTGTGGCGAATCGCAAGGTCCCTTGGACGATCAGGAACAATATAGCGTCATGAACACCAGCGCACCAGCCCGAAAGGTGCGGCCTACTTGACGTTAGTGAATCCCAGCTTCGCCAGGCCGTTTTGAACGTGCTTGTTTCTGTGGAACAGTTTCCACATCAGTTGTGTTGAGTAGTTCTCCAGCATCATCGCGACTATGCCCTTGTCGATATCGAGATACGTCTTGGCTATCCATGGTTTGTCGCCGTTGGCCTTGGTGTGAAAACTGTACGCGTCGTACAGGCCGTATTTCCCGACGAGGCCCGGAATCGTATACATGTGCTTCAGGGCTGCGATCGACTCTTTCGGCGTGAACACGATGAAACCCGATGAACCGTATGGCGCGACGGTTCCGTCCATGAGGAAACCGCTTGTATCCGCCCCACCGCCAGCCGGCAGTGAACCGTATTTGCCGCTGTAAGACGTGGTAGGACTCAAACACGCCGACATCCCCCACGAATTGGGGCCGAGCCCCTTGATCTTGCAGGACATGTCGATTGCGAATTGCCTGGCGGCGATCGCGGCGTGCCGGGAGTTGTCAAACCAGTTGCGTCCCTTGCGATCGACCCGCTTGCGGTAATCGACAAAACAGTGGGTCCATTGATAAGTGAACGCCGCGCCCGTGGTGCAGTAGATGAACTTCTCGCCCTTGTAGGCGCCCTTGTACGTGATCATTTTGTAGTAGGGCTCGGCGGTGACGGCCAATTTCCGATTCGGCGCCCCGGCGCCCAGAACGTACATTATCATGTGCTCGGAATACGCGGCCCAGTGCCCGAAGAATCCCTCATCGTTCAGCAGCTTCGTGCCCTTGGGCACATCCTCGGGATAGCACGCCAGATAGAAGTGTTTGGCCTTGGGATCCGAGAACCATTTCCAGTCAATGCGCCGGTAAAGTTCGTCGGCCAGCGTCTTAACTTCCCCGCCAAAATACTTCCCCGCAGCAAGCGCCCCGGCGATCATCGTAGCCGTGCCGGCGTTGGTCACTTCGACGCCCTTTGCGTCATTCCATCCTCGCAGGCCGGTCTTGCGGTCGATGAAATGGTAGTAGTATCCGCGGAAGTGCTTCAGGCCCTTGATCGATTTCAGCGCCGCGACGGTTCTCTTGTATCCCTGGTCAAACGTGATCCAGCCGCGATCGACGCCGATAACAATCGTCGCGAAATAGAAGCCCTGGCCTTCTATCGACAGCGGATGCAGAGCTTTCGTGCCGACACCGTTGCCGTTGACCATCCCGTAAGTCGGCAGCGAACGGTCCATAACCGCCTCGTTCCAGAAGAACTGAAAACATCCCTTAAGCTCGCGCTGCAGAATCGGGCCAAGCTTGTGAGGATCATCGGCCACAGGATAAGCCAACCCCCTGCCGGCGCCTTTTTTCCACGCATCAGCCGGCCTGGTGACCTCGCCGGAGCAGAAAGCCGGCGCCAGGCTGCAGATGACTATAAACGGCATCGCATATTTCATATAACTTCACTCAATCCAATGTTCTCTCTGAACGTTCCGCCGGTGATTCTATCCGATACGGTGCGTCAGGCAAATCGAATCCGGATTCAAAGCCTGAACGAGATCAGTCAAACTCGCCGGCTTCCTGCTTGTTATGGGAGAGAATCGATTCTATATTCAATAGCCCAACAGCAAGTAACAGAGCCATGACGGGGCCTGGCCGAAGACGGCGCCGGGCAACGAGGATAACATCATCAAGAACTACACCAATGTCGCTGCAACAATGGCAACTGCTTGTCTGATCTGCTGGTTCCCGCCGTCGTCCTGCGGTGCGCTGCAGGTGCGAGAACTGAAGTCGATCTTGAAGAAGGACTGAACT
>PVBE011366055.1_pt1 | contig 33982 bp, 32 predicted proteins | sample 1631181 | NCBI WGS metagenome assembly PVBE01 (sample SAMN08397723, study PRJNA350692) | Marine metagenome, whole genome shotgun sequencing project. | isolation source: water | place: Pacific Ocean | collected 2012-04
GCAGGGTGGCGGAGTTGCTGCCGGCGAAGAACGAGCGGATCGCGTCCTTCAATGGGGAGCCGCTCACCATGGACGAGGTGCTGCAGCATGTCGCGCCGGTCGCAGAACGCCTGGCTCCGCATGTGCGGGATGTGGTGGAACTCGTACACCAGGCTCTGGAGCGTGGGCAGAGCGTGCTCTTCGAAGGAGCCCAGGGGACCTTCCTGGACATCGACCACGGCACCTACCCCTTCGTGACCAGCTCGAACACGGTGGCGGGGGCGGTCTGTGCGGGGGCGGGCGTGGGCCCCACCGCGGTGTCCGAGGTCATCGGCGTGCTCAAGGCCTACGCCACCCGCGTAGGAGCAGGTCCCTTCGCTACCGAGCTTCAGGATCACATCGGCGAGCGCATGCGCCGGGTGGGCGCCGAGTTCGGCAGCACCACGGGCCGACCCCGTCGCTGTGGGTGGTTCGATGCGGTGCTGGCACGGAAGGCAGCCCGGTTGAACGGGCTCACCCAGCTGGCGATCACGAAGCTGGACGTGCTCTCCGGTCTGGAGACGCTGCGCGTGTGCGTCGCCTACCAGGACGGTGCTCCGGTCTACGAGGATCTGCCCGGCTGGGTCGAGGACATCACAGGGGCCCGTCACGGTGCGGATCTGCCTGCAGCGTGCAGGGTCTATGTCGAGCGGATCGAGGAGCTTGTAGGCGTTCGCGCAACCATGTTGAGCGTTGGCCCGGGCCGGGAGCAGACGCTGAGCCGTTGACCGCTTCGCCGGGCGTGGTTAGCGAAGGGTCGGCCACAGGGGCCGCTAGCTCAGTTGGTAGAGCACCGGCCTTTTAAGCCGAGGGTCACAGGTTCGAGTCCTGTGCGGCCCACATCTTGTTTTTCACCCCATCGTCTAGTCAGGTCCAGGACACCGGGTTTTCATCCCGGCAACACGGGTTCGAATCCCGTTGGGGTGACTCTCCTCCCCGAAGCCCTAAGAACAGCGGCTTCGGGGAGGCCTTTTGTCCGGCCCGTCCTCAGAAGAGGAGCGGAACCAGAAGGCCCAGGGCAAGCGCGGTGAAGAGGAGAAGGGAGCAACCGGATTTCATGGCGTCCACGGTACCCGAGCTCGGGCCTGGGCTCGGGTGATAGCCTCGCCCGGTGAGCCCCCCCGAGAGCATCGGCGCCTACCGCATCATCGAGGTTCTGGGCGAGGGCGGTATGGGCGTGGTCTACCGCGGTGAGCACCGCACCCAGGGGCTCGCGTCCCGTCAGGGTCAGGTGGTGCTCAAGACCATGCACCCGCACCTGGCGACGGACCCCGAGCTTCGTTCGCGCTTCGAGCGCGAGGCGGAGGTGCTCTCGCGCATCGACCACCCGGGGGTGGTCAAGCTCATCGACCTCATCTCCGACGCCGATACGGTCGCCTTGGTCATGGCGCACGTGCCGGGCTCGGACCTGTCGGAGGTGGCCGACCGCTGGCGGGAACCCACCCGGCTGGTTGCCCTGCTGGAAGCGCTCGCAGCCACCCTGGACCACATCCACGGGCTGTCGATCGTTCATCGCGACCTCAAGCCCTCGAACATTCGGGTGACCCCCGAAGGCAAACCCGTGCTGATCGACTTCGGGATCGCACGGACTGAGGCCTCCGGGCGAACGAAGACGGGCACCGGCATGGGGACGATCTTCTACATGGCCCCGGAGCAGTACGTCGATGCCAAGCGTGTGGACGGGCGCGCGGACGTCTACGCCCTGGGACTGGTCGCTTTTCGTCTGCTGACCGGGGGCCTGCCCTGGAGCGAGGAACTCTCCGAGTTCAAGGTGCAGTTGGTGAAGTTCGAGGCGGAGCTGGACCTGAGCGCAGCGGGCAGGGCGGAGCAGGCCTTCGAGCACGCGCTGGCGATCGCGCCCGAGGACCGCTTCGGAAAGGCTGGCGCTTTCGCAGTCGCGCTCCGCTCCGCTCTGCTGGACGAGCCGACGGCCGCCCAGGCACCTGCGCGGGAAACCTCGGTCCCTGCTCCTCCCCGCGTGGTCGCTCCGCCCGTCTCCTCGTCCCAGGCCTCCCCCTCGAGCAAGGCCCCACTGCTCGCCGTCGGAGGCGTCGGGCTGGGCCTGGTGGCGGCGGGAGGGGCGCTGATGGTCCTGGTGGTGATGCTCGCCTTCTTCTCCCGCTCCTCCGGTGAAGCACCTCTGCGCACACAGCCTCGGCCTCCCGAGATCTCGAAGAGTCCTTCCACGCCAGCCGCCACGCCCCAGGTGGCGCGCGCGGACACCGGGGGTGGCGCCGTTCCGATGGCGGCCAAGGGTGAGGCTGCTGCTCCAGCGCCTCCGAAGCCCGCGTCTCCTGGCGACAGCGGCATGGGCGAGGCCGTGCAGTTCGACGTGGCCCTGGACGTCGCCTTTGCCGGGGCCTCCCTGGAGCGGGAGCAGCTCGAGGATCTGGGCTGCACCGAGCTCGTCTACGTGCGGAACGCGGCGGTCGCTCGGCATGGCATGGACTTCCAGACCGACTGGATCCAGTCCTTCTACGACAGCTACGCGAGCTACCAGCTGGATCCTGACGTGCACTCCGGCACCATCGCCTACTACACCTCGTCTGTGGACGGCGCCAACATGCAGCTGGTGCTCTCCGTAGAGGCGAGCCAGGGCTGCCGCTGAGGCTCGCCGGACGATGAAGTGCCGCGTGATACGGTTCGCGCCTTCGCACACGCCTCACGGATAGGAGTTGACGCATGCGCTCACCCCTCTTCCTTTCGCTGGTCTTCATCGCGGCCTGTGGCTCCAGGTCCAAGCCGCTGGAGCCCGCTCCCCTCGACGAGGATCTGGGTCTCCAGGGACTCGGAGAGACGGAAGGAGTCGTCACCGCAGACCCGGAGGCCATCATTCTCGGCGCCCTGGACAAGTCGCTCATCGACGAGGTCGTGCAGAGCAACGACAGCAAGGTGCGCTTCTGCTACCAGAGCGAACTGCAGAAGGATCCCTCTCTCGGCGGCGCCATCAAGGTGAAGTTCGTGATTGCGCCCGATGGCACGGTGAACTCGGCGACGACGGAGTCCAGCACCATGGGCAGTCCCTCGGTGGAAGACTGCATCAACGAGCAGTTCATGGACTTTCAGTTCCCGGAGCCCAAGGGGGGCGGGATCGTCATCGTGAACTACCCCTTCGTCTTCCAGTCGACCGAATAGGGCTCCCTCAGAAGCCCGTGCCGCCGCAGTCGCGGTACTTCTGCAGCGTTTCCGGGTCGCGGCGATTCGTGTAGAGCGTCTCCAACAGGGCTAGGGCGCGCTCGCAGTCCTGCACCTCGAGGAGCAACTCGACCTGGTAGTGCACCGGCGTCAGGTCCTGTGGCGTGAGCTTCGCCTGTTCAGCGAAGGCGCTGAGGGCAGGCTCTACCTGGCCCAGCGCCCGGTAGGCGAGCCCTTCGTACAGGTGGGTCTGCTGGGCGGGGCAGTCCGCTGCACGCACCCGCTCCAGGTGCTCCAGTGCGGCGGTGGGGTCGCTCTGCACCAGCTTCACCCCCATGGTGTGGTTGAGGTAGCAGTCCTGGGCGTCGATCTCCAGACCGGCCCGTGCGGTGGAGGTGGGGTCACGCTCCAGGGCCAGCAGGGTGGCCACCACCTCGCGGTGAGCCTGCAGCTCGAGGGGGGTGAGGGAGAGCAGCAGTTCGGTCACGGCCAGGGCTTCCTCGTGGCGCTCGAGGGCGCGCAGCAGAGCGAGCTTCAGGCGCAGGGCGTGCAGGTGGGTGGGCGCGCTCTCGAGCAGGCGGTCCAGGGCCTCCAGGGCGCCCTCTCGGTCCAGGCGGTTCACGCGCAGGCTGGCCACGGAGTACCAGGCGTCGACGAGTCCCTCGTCGTGCGCCAGGGCGGCCAGGAGCTCCTCCTCCGCCTGCGCCGGGTCGCTGGCCATCTTGCCCTGGGCCACGAAGACCCGATGGAGCAAGGTCATGCGGTCTGCTGCGTCCGGGAGCTGCTCCCAGTCTTCCGCGCTCCGCACGCGCAGGGTCGAGTAGCCCAGAGCGGCCAGGCGCTGGATCTCCTCCTCGTCGGGGCTCTCCCCGGGCATGTCATCCAGCACCCCGTGTTGGTCGATGAGCGCTGCCAGCAGTGGGGCCTCCTCGCCGGTCGCCGCCTGCCACCAGGGATCCCCGGTGGGCTGGATGCTTCGGAGGGAGGGAGTGCGCAGCAGAACCCGCTCCTCGCTGCAGGCGAAGAAGCCCGGGGCCCAGCCGTAGTGGAGATAGGGGTACAGGGTCTCGGCGTAGACGGCGAGCGGCTCCAGAGGCCGACCCTCCACGAGGGCGCGCAGGCTGCGGCCGGCAGGAGCGCCCCCTGCGTAGTCCAGCATCGTGGCCGCCAGGTCCACCAGGCTCACGGGGGTGTCGATGACCCGCGCCGCGCGAGGGGCATCGGGCACCGGCTCCAGGTCGAAGGCCGACGCGTCGATCTCCGGTACCGGTCGCCAGTGTTCTGGACGCGGCGGGGGCCGCTCTGCTGAGGGTGCCTCGCTGCCTTCGAGTCCCCCCGGGGGGCGCAGGATCAGTGGCACGCGCAACACCGAACGGGTCAGCACGAGGCCGTGCTCCAGCTCCTGGCCGTCCCACAGGTTCTCCCCGTGGTCTCCGGCGACGACCACCAGGCTCTGTTCTCCCACGGCGTCCAGCAGTCGCCCGACGGCCACGTCCATAGCCGCGATCTCGCCCCGATAGGGGTCTCCGTCCCAGCCCTTCGGCGCGTAGGGTCGGTGGGCGTCGAAGAGGTGCACCCACATCATTCGCGGCCCCTCACCGGGCTCTCCCCACCACGCCAGAGCCGCGTCCACCGTGGCCGCTGCCGGGCGTTCTCCCTCACCGACCGCGTCGTCGTAGACCGCGAAGCCCCGCTCCAGCCCGAAGCGATGGTCCAGGACGAAGGCGCTGACGAAGGCGGCGCTCCGGTAACCCTCGGCCTGGAGCTGTTCAGCCAGCACCGGATGCTCCGGACCGAGCCGGTAACCGGCGTTGTCCCGCAGCCCGTGCTCATTCGGGTAGAGCCCCGTCATCAGCGAAGCGTGGGCTGGGAGCGTGATCGGAACTGGGGTGATGGCCTCCCTAAAGAGCGCTCCGTTGGCGGCCAGCGCATCGAGGTGGGGTGTCTGCGCGCGCTCGTCCCCGTAGGCCCCGATGCGATCGGCGCGGGTCGTGTCCAGCGTCACCAGAAGGATGTCGGGCTGTCCAGACAGCGCGGGCTCGGGGTCCAGCGCGGTGCCGGTGCAGGCCAGGAAGATGGAAAACACCGCGAGCATGGTGCCATGGAGCCCCGACGACGGTATGTTGTTGAGCGCACCGACCCGGGTTTCCATGCTTCTCTTTGCGTGGGCTTGCACGATGCCAGCCCCCAATGAGGCCAAGACGGCGCACAACGATTCTTGCAGTCCGAGCATTGAGCTCGGGGTGGATCGTTCATTCGGTGTCGTACCCATGTCCGTGGAACTTTCAGCGACCACGGAGTGCCTGAAGAGCGATGCTCTCCCGCAGTGGGATCTCGGTGACGGCTCCGTCGCCGAGGGCTGGGTCCTGGAACACACCTACCTGGGCAGCGGGGACTTCACGGTCCGGGTGGCTCACGAAGGCCTCGTGCGCGAGCTCGAGGTGTCGGTGGAGCCCTCGGCCTGCCCGGGGCTGCTCGACACCAGCCAGGTCGGCAGCCTGGCCAGCGATGAGCTGGACGAGGCCTCCGGTCTCTCCCACAGCCCGAGCGGAGTCCTGTGGACGCACAACGACTCGGGTGACGGGCCACGGCTCTTCGCGATGTCGGGAACGGGCGAGCACCTGGGCACCGTGGAGCTGGCGGGGGCTCCCTCGGGAGACTGGGAGGACTCCACACGCCTGGTGGATCCCGAGACGGGCCACGTGACCCTCTTCGTCGGGGACATCGGCGACAACGCGGGCAACCGGGAAGCCGTGATCGTCTACGTGGTCCCGGAGCCCCATCTCGATGGCTCCGACCTGGTCGTGGACACCTGGTTCAGCCTGGAGCTGCAGTACCCGGATGGGCCGCAGAACGCCGACACCCTCATGGTGGACCCGGCTACCGGGGACCTCTACATCGTCGCCGCGGGTGGGCGGCTCTATCGCAAGATGGCGCCGCACATCTCCGAGACCCGCACCACCCTGGAGTGGGTCACCGACCTTCCGATCGATGACCCGACAGGGGGGGACATCAGCCCCCTGGGCGACCACATCGCGGTGCGCTCCCGGGACGAGGCCCTGCTCTGGCTTCGGGATCGTTCCCTGCCCTTCGAGGCCGCCTTCGACGCGGAACCCTGCGCCCTCGCGTTGGCGGACGAGGTCCGTGGCGAGGCCATCGCCATCGCCGCGGATGGTGCTGGCTACTTCACGGTGAGCGAGGAGGTCCACGAGCCCATCTGGTACACCGGTTTCGACCAACCCTGTTCGGACTTCGAGGTCCGGATCGAGCGCTCCCCGGACGGTGAGTTGCCGCTGAGCCTCAGCCTTGGCGTCGATGGATCCTGCGTCCCAGCAGGGATCGCCCGTGTCACCTGGCAGCTTGGTGACGAGCTGCTCGAGGGGGAGGAGGTGGAGATCACCCTCCTGGCCAGCGGTGAGGTCCCCGTCCTGGCCACCGTCGAGGATCAGACCGGCCAGATCGCCACCGCCGAGACCCTGGTGCGGGTCTTCCCGCAGAGCTGCCCTGACGTGGACCCGAACCTGGTGTTGGGGACGGTCGGCACGGGAGCCATCGTCGAGGCCTCTGGACTGGCTCACAGCGTGGGACGGCCAGGGGTGTTGTGGACCCACAACGACTCCGGCGCTGTCGGCGATCTCTTTGCTCTCGACGAGCAGGGCGTCCTGCTCGAGACGGTGGAGCTGGACATCCATTCCGGAGATTGGGAGGACCTGGCCTACGGCTGGACCGCGGCGGGGGATTGGACCCTCTTCGTGGGGGACGTTGGTGACAACGCCGAGGCTCGGGAGCACATCCGTGTCTACCTGGTGCCGGAAGAGGACCCCCAGAGCTACGGGGAGATGGAGCTGCGCTACCCGGGTGGGCTGTCGCACAACTGCGAGTCCATCACCCTCGATCCGGTGAGTGGGGACCTGCTGGTCATCACGAAGGACTACGCGGGTGACACCCAGGTCTTCGTCAAGCCGTCGCCACACTTGAACGGCGACAAGGCCGAGCTGGTGTGGCTGGCCGACCTGGACACCGGTGCAGCGCCCTATTCCGGCAGCGCAGCGACCACCGCAGCGGACTTCAGCCCCCTCGGAAACCTCCTGGCTGTGCGCACCTACACCGACGTGTGGCTCTTCCGGCGCGACCAATCGGAGAGCCTGGAGGCGATCTTCGAGCGCGAGCCCTGTGACGGCCTGGCGCCGGGAGAACAGCAAGGGGAGTCCATCGCCTTCGCCACGGACGGGAGTGGGTACTTCCTGCTCTCGGAGGGGCAGAACCAGCCGCTGAACTTCGTCCCCTTGGACTGATCTCGTACGGGGAGGACATCGAGCGGCTCGATCGCCTGGCTTGAGCGAGCACCGGGTCGGTCGGTCGGGCGCTTGGCCCTGACCGGTCGACGACTCACCGGGCAAGGGCCAGGGCCCATCCGGTACCATGCACGTCATGTTCATCCTGCTCCTGGCATGCAATGGGGACAGTCCGGGTCCCATCGGCAACATTCGCAACCAGGACGAGTGCACGGACGACGACCTGCAGCTCTTCTACGAGGATCTGGACGGCGATGGCTTCGGGGGCGCGGAGCTCTGGGCGTGTGAGAAACCTGCCGATGCGGTGCAGAACCCCGACGACTGCAACGATCTGAACGGTGGCGTGCATCCCGACGCCGAGGAGTTGTGCAGCACGGCTCGCGACGACAACTGTGATGGCGAGACCAACGATGGCCTCGACGGGGAGACCTTCTTCCTGGACCAGGACCAGGACGGCTTTGGCGACGAGCCAACCGTCTCGTGTCGCTGGCCCGACGGCTACGCCACCCTGGAGGGGGACTGCGACGACCAGGACCCGGAGATCAACCCACGAGCCGACGAGGTCTGCAACGACCTCGACGATGACTGTGACGAGGAGGTCGATGAGTTCGTCGGGGGCTTCTACTACACGGACGAGGACGGCGACGGTTGGGGCACCGGTCAGGGGGAGAGCATGTGTGATCCGCCGGACGAGGTGGCGGAGAAAGGCGGCGACTGCGATGACTCGGACACGGGCCTGACCGAGAGCGGCTTCTACTACGAGGGGACGCTCCAGGAGATCGAGAACGGAGCCACGTGGACCTTTCCCGACGATGGCACCCTGCAGATCTGTGGGGGTACCTGGAACGTGCGCATTGCGGCCACCGATGTCAGCGCTTCCATCGTGGGGGTGGATGCGGGGGAGGAGGTCATGTTGAGCGGTGGCAAGACCAGTGTCCCGATCAGTGTCAGCGGAGGCTCCGTGACCATGACAGGACTCACGCTGGTCGATGGTGTGGGAGAACAAGGCGGCTGCGTGTCCTCGGTCGATGCCGAGCTCTTCGTGCAGTACATCAAGGCGCGGGACTGTTCGGCTACCGATGGCGCGGGCTTCTTCGTCCGTGGTGGAAGCCTGACGGTCATCGACAGCAGCCTTCGGAACAACAAGGCGGACAACCTGGGCGGGAGCTTCTACGTGCAGGACGGCGATCTCGTGCTGGACAACGTCATCGTCTCCAGGAGCGAGGCCGCCATGGGCGGCGGACTCTACGTGGGCACAGGGGCCACGGCGGAGGTCTCACGGGGTGAGTTCCACGACTGACAGGCCCAGTCGGGAGGAGGCACAGTGGCTGTCGTGGGCGGGAGCCTGACCAGCAAGCAGAACACCATTCGCGACAGCAGCAGCCAGGGCCTGGGTGGGGCGGTCCTGGTCGAGAGCGGGGACGCCAGCTTCGACGGCTCGACGCTGCAGGCCAGCTCCGGCCAGGAGGGTGGAGGGGTCTACGTGGATTCGGGGGGCAGCCTGTCGCTGATCGGCGTGGACTGTGCCGAGGAGGGCTCGCTGGACAACAGCCCGAACGACGTCGCGACCGCGAGCGACAGTTGGAGTTGGGACGGCAGCTGCAGCGCGACCTGCGACGATCAGACCTGCACCGACGACTAGGGGCTCCCGTCGGGGTGCCGCAGGTCGTCGCGGTCGCAGGTGCCCTCGGCCCCGTCCAGGTCGAAACCTCGGCTGATGCCGGGCTTCAGCTGCCGGGCAAAGTTCAGGGTGGTGATGAGCGCAACGCGGCTATCGGTCGCTTCGCCGCAGGCCTCCTCGGGGGGAGCGCAGCCCAGCAGCATCAGGGCGATCACAGCTCGATCTCCGACAGACCATCGCTGGTCTCGGCCTCGTCGAGGCCCCAGGAGGCCAGGGGAACGTCCATGGCTCGAGCCAGCGACAGGATGGCCTTGGAGGCGTTCTCCTGGGTGTGGGAGCGGTAGTGGTAGCCGGACACGATGCGACCGCAGCCCCCGCCAGCGATGAGTAGGGGCATCTCGTCCACGGCGTGGGTTCGGCCCTCGCTGCACTCGCTCGTGCCCAGCACCAGGCAGTTGTCCAGGAGCGTTCCGTCTCCCTCCGGGATGGCGTCGAGTGCCTCCAGGAAGGTGGCGAAGCGCTCCATGATGAAGACGGTGATCTGGTGCATCATCGGCTGGTCGCCGGGCTCGTCGTGGCTGAGGGCGTGGTGTCCCTCGGTCGCGTCGGGAAAGAGACCCTTGTAGAGCGGCGGACTGAAGGCGTAGGTGAAGACGCGCGTCATGTCGCAGGCCAGCGCCATGGCCGTCATGTCCGCCATCACCGCGTTGATGGCATCCAGCTGGGGTCGCCCCTCGATCTCGGGGTAGCCCTCGGAGGCCACCCTCGGAAGGATCGAGCTGGTCCTTCAGAGCGTGACCACACAGCAGCCCCGTTGCGCCCGACCAGTGGGGGTTCGTGTTCGGGACCTTCAAGGCCATCCCACTGACCACCGTGATCTTCTGCTTCAGCGCAGCCAGAGGGCTGAGTTCCTCGCTGAGGCCCCAGTCGAAGCCCTCGGAGGTGGGGGTCCAGTGGTCGGGGCGGTTTCCGTTGCCCCAGAACCAGGTGCCGAAACGCCGCGGAAAGCCGTTGTCGCAGGTGGCGCCAAAGGCCTCGAGTCGGGGCAGAGCAAGCCAGACCAGTCCGGCCCCCAGGCTTCCTCGAAGCAGACGGCGACGTGAGAAGCGCCTCATTCCCAGTCCCCCACGTGCCGGAAGGCATCGCTGCTGACCGGGTCGAGCAGGAGCGCACGGACCTGGTAGCCCTGAAGCTCGAAGCTGGCGTTCAGCCAGTTTCGCAGCTCGATCTCTGCAGTGCCCAGGTCGTGACCGACCGCGTACTGCATGACCTTGGTGGTCAAACACCGGCTCAGATCGGGATGGTTCCGAATGGCTCGGTTCAGTCCGAAGGCATCCGGGTACTCGACGCCATCCAGGTGTCCGCTGGCGTCGATCAGGACGCCGTTCTCGGTGTCTCGCCACCGGCCGATGCCGTCGAAGTTCTCCAGGGCGAGACCGAGGGGGTCGGTGACCTGGTGGCAGCCTGCACAGGTGGGATCCTCCAGGTGGCTCTCGACCCGCTCACGCAGGGTGGGGGAGTCCGCGTCGGCTTCGGGGATGCTGGTGTCCACGCCGGAGGGAGGCGGCGGAATCTCGTGGCAGAGCAGCGTCTCGCGGATGAAGACACCCCGGAGGGTTGCCGAGGTCCGCGTGGTGTGGGAGTGGATCATCAGGGTGCTGGCCTGTCCCAGGAGCCCCGACCGTAGGCCCGCTGGGAGAATGACCTCGCCGAAGCCTTCGGCTGGTGAAGAGGTCGCGGTAGTCACCCTCCTCGAAGACCAGGGTCTCCACGGTCAGCAAGGTCTCCTCGCGGGCGACGCCCCCGAGCTCCGGGCTGGCCATCACGAAGATGGTCGGATCCTTGACCATGTCCTCGAGCAGGTAGAGCTCGTAGAGCTCGTCGAAGAGGCTCCGTACGCCCTGACGGGCCCGTTCGTCGGAGAGCATGGACTCGGCCTGGGCCCTCGGTGGTGGACAACTCACCGGCCTCGGCGGCCAGCAGCAGTTCCTCGTCGGGGAGCGTGTTCCAGAGGAAGAAGGCCAGCCGTGTTGCGATCTCGTAGTCGGTGAGCAGGCGCTGGCCGGGCCGCTCCGGGTCGGGTTCGCCGATCTCGACCCGGTAGAGGAAGTGAGGGGACTGAAGGACTGCGGCGATGGCATAGACGGCGCCGGTCTCGAAGCTGTCGCTGTCGCTGGCTACGGCCAGGCCCGCCGGCCCAGGTCGTCGATGAAGTACTCCGCGCACTCGATGTCGCTCGGTCCGGAGGGCGTGCAGCCGAACAGGTCGGGATTCTCGATGGCCTGTTCTGCCACCAGGTAAGCCGCTTCCTCGTAGCGCTCGACGCCCCACGCCGACACGCTGGTCTGGCTGGCCCCGATGGACAAGAGGCCCTCGATCGGAGTGTCCGGCTCGAGGCTGGAGGGCAGGGTGAGCTCGGGGCCCAACAGATCGCGGACCGCGTTGTTGTACTGACTGTGGGTGAGTCGGCGTAGTGCGGCGGGCTCTGCATCCGCGAGTGGCTGCTCACCCAGCGGGACCGAGCTGTCCTGGGGGGGGTGCGTCGGCGCAGGCGAGCAGGACCACGAGCATGGCTAGAAGCTAACTTTCTCTCGCTGCTCCTGCAGTGTCGGACACGTCTCAGGTGGTACCTTCTGGCTGTTCGACGCAACGAGGGTCCGCGGTGAAGACGCTCATACTCGGGGCCGGACCTGCCGGCCTCGCCGCTGCCTGGACCCTCGCTGGACGGGGGGAGGCCCCAGTGGTGCTGGAGCGAGCGGACTGCGTGGGCGGCATCTGCCGGACCTTCAGCTACCGCGGCTACATCATGGACCTGGGGGGACACCGCTTCTTCACCCACTTCGAGGAGGTGCAGCAGCTGTGGGAGGAGGTGCTGGGACCCGAGCTCCTCAAGCGCTCCCGCATGTCCCGCATCTACTACGACGGCAAGCTCTACGACTACCCGCTCAACGCCCGAAACGCGCTGCGCAACCTGGGACCCGTGGAGTCGGCTCGCTGCATGGCCAGCTACGCTCGCGCCCGACTCCGCCCCAGGGGGCAGGAGAAGAACTTCGAGGAGTGGGTGAGCAACCGCTTCGGGAAGCGCCTCTTCGACATCTTCTTCCGCACCTACACCGAGAAGGTCTGGGGCATACCGACCTCGGAGATCGGCGCCGAGTGGGCGGCTCAACGCATCAAGAACCTGGAACTGGGAACCGCTGTGAAGCGCGCCCTGCGCTTGGAGCGACGCAGGTCGGTCGTCACCTCACTCATCGAGGAGTTCTGGTACCCGCGGCTGGGACCCGGGCAGATGTACGACGTCATGGCCGACCAGGCGGTGGAGCGGGGAACACACCTGCTGAAGAAGCACACGGTGGTAGGGCTTCGTCACGACGGAAAGCGGGTGACGCACGTCCGCTCCGAGACGGAGGACGGCCTCGTCGAACACGAAGCGGATCACGTGCTCTCCTCCATTCCGCTGACGGTGCTGGTGCGCTGCATGGACCCCCCGGCTCCGCCCGAGGTGATCCGGGCGGCCGACGCCTTGCGTTTCCGGCACCTGCTTGTGGTCTTCCTCATCCTGGACCACGCCGATCTCTTTCCCGACAACTGGGTCTACATCCATGACCGCGCTCTCCAGGTCGGGCGCCTCCAGAACTTCCGGAACTGGTCGCCCGATATGGTCCCGGATCCCGCGACGACCTGCGTGGGACTGGAGTACTTCTGCTCGGACGGCGATCCACTCTGGACCATGTCGGCCGAGGGGCTTCAACGTCTCGGCCGCAAGGAGCTGGCTCGGACGGGATTGCTGCCGGATCACGTCAGGGTGCTCGACGGAACCCACGTGCGCGTGCCACGGGCCTATCCCGTCTACGCTCGAGGCTACGAGCAGCACCTGCGGCGGATCGCGGACTGGGTGAAGGGCTTCGAGAACCTCCACCCGATGGGCCGTTACGGCATGTTCAAGTACAACAACAGCGACCACAGCATCCTCACCGCGCTGCTCACGGTGGAGAACCTCTTCGGGTCCGAACACGACGTCTGGTCCGTGAACACCGACAGCGACTACCACGAGGTCCGCAAAGGACGTTAGCGCTCAGGCATGCACTTCATCAGTCTTGCCCAGGAGTCCCGCGAAGAGCTGCGGGCCTTGCTGGACCTTGCCCGCCACATCAAGCTCCATCCCGATGCCTTTTCAAAGGCTTGCGAGGGGAAGACTCTGGCCATGGTCTTTCAGAAACCCTCGCTCCGCACGCGGGTGAGCTTCCAGACCGGGATCTTCCAGTTGGGAGGCCACGGGCTGTACCTGGGCCCCAAGGACATCCAGCTCCACCGTGGCGAGACGGTCGCCGACACCGCCAAGGTGCTGAGCCGCTATGTGGACGGCATCATGGCCCGGGTCTTCGCGCACAGCGACATCGAAGCGCTGGCGGAGAACTCCTCCGTGCCCGTGATCAACGGTCTGAGCGATCTCCTGCACCCCTGCCAGGTGCTCGCTGATCTGATGACGATCGAGGAGAAGCTGGGTGGCCTGGCAGGCCTGAAGCTGGCCTACGTGGGCGACGGCAACAACATGGCGCACAGCCTCCTCTACGGTGGGGCCCAGTTCGGCATGACCGTCGCTGTGGCCCACCCTCGGGGCTACGCTCCCGACCCGGATGTGCTGACTGTGGCCCGGGACATCGCCGCGACGACCGGTGGCGCCATCCAGGTGACCCAGAGCCCCTCGGAGGGCGTCGCGGACGCCGATGTCGTCTACACCGACGTCTGGGCCTCGATGGGTCAGGAGACCCAGCGAGAGGAGCGGCTCGCGCGCTTCGAGGGCTTCCAGGTCAACGCCGATCTCATGGCTTCTGCTCGTCCCGACGCCATCTTCATGCACTGCCTGCCGGCTCACCGCGGCGAGGAGGTCAGCGCCGAGGTGATGGATGGATCGGCGTCTGTGGTCTTCGACGAAGCCGAGAATCGTCTCCACGCTCAGAAGGCCATTCTCGTTCGTAGGATGGGTAGCTGAGGCTGGCGGGATTATACTTTGGGAAGCAAGGTGCAGATTCGAATCCACGAAGTCGCCCCGCGCGACGGCCTGCAGAACGAGGCATCGGTCCTTCCAACCGAGGCGAAGGTGGAGTTCATCCGCCGCCTGGTGGACGCGGGTTGCACGGACATTGAAGTCACCAGCTTCGTTCGCCCGCGATGGGTTCCCCAGCTGGCGGACGCTGCTGAGCTCGTGGCTCGCCTTCCGCAGGACGAGGGAGTGACCTACTGGGGGCTCGTCCCCAACCAGCGAGGGCTCGATCGCGCGCTCGACTGCGGCATTCGAGCTGTCGCGACCTTCATGAGCGCGTCCGAGACCCACAACAACAAGAACCTCAACCGCACCCGTCGCGAGTCCCTGGCTGCGCTGAAGCGGGTCATCGGCAGCGCCGTCAGCGGTGGTGTGGCCGTGCGGGCCTACATCTCCACGGTGTTCGGCTGCCCCTACGAGGGTGCGGTGCCTCCAGAACACACGCTGAACCTGGCCGAAGAGCTCCTGGCGGCGGGCGCGGGATGGATCGCGCTCGGGGACACCACGGGCATGGCGCATCCCACCCAGGTCCAGGAGTTGGTGGGCATGATGGTGGATCACGGCATCCCGCGGGATCGCCTGGTGCTCCACATGCACGACACCCGAGGGACAGCGCTCGCCAACGTGCTGGCGGGCTTCCAGGTGGGCATTCGCCACTTTGACGCCAGCGTGGCCGGTCTGGGCGGCTGCCCCTACGCTCCTGGAGCCTCCGGCAACCTCGCCAGTGAAGACCTGGTCTACATGTTCGGAGAGATGGGGCACGCGACCGGGGTCGATCTGGAGATGCTGGCCGAAGCCGGGCTCTTCATCGAAGACGCTCTGGGGCGTGAGCTGCCGGGTCGGTACCACCTGTACTACAAGTGCAGCAACGAGGTGAGCGCAGAGGAAACCGCCTGAGCCGTGGCCAGGGCTTTCCTAAAGATCGTCTCCGGAGCGAAGGAGGGGCTCAACGTTCCCCTGCCTGAGGACGCTCCGTTGATCGTGGGCCGCAACAAGGGGGATCTGCTCCTCGAGGACCCGATGGTCAGCGGGCGTCACCTCCAGATCGTGCTCGTCGGCGACAAGTGGGTCCTTCGGGATCTGGGCAGCACGAACGGAACCATGGTGGACGGTCGCCTGGTCCGTGAGATGACCCTGCGTCCGGGCTCCGAGATCGCTCTCGGCAATACGCGGATGGTGCTCTTCCTCGCCTCGGAACAGGAGAAGGACACCGGCTCCTCCAACCAGCTGGAGATCGCCTGGCTCCTGGACGAGGAGCTGGTGGAGATCCAGGGAGCGGACGAGAACGACACCCGGCAGGACGGTGACGTCATCGGGCAGGACCTGAGGCTTCCGCCCGGGGTCGTCGCCGTGGTCGAGGTCATGGCCGGTCAGGACACCGGCAAGGTCTTCCGCTTCACCCGCGGCAACGTCGCCATCGGGCGGAAGATGGGCGAGATCCCCCTCTCCGACCCCGAGGTCAGCAGGCGTCACGCCGTGGTCGAGGTCTTCGGCCGCGAGATGATCTTCCTGAGGGACCTGGGAAGCACCAACGGCACCTTCCACAACGGCCACAAGATCGGCGTGTCCCGCGTCAACACCGGGGACACCATCGGTGTTGGCAAGACGGTGATGAAGCTGAACGTGAAGCGCTAGGGCTTGTCGTACTCCGAGGCGTACCAGCGGCGCCAGGCCTCCATCTGCTCCTCCTTGTTCCGGCCTTCGGCGAAGTCGTAGCCAACGATCTTGCGCAGCGCGACGAGCGCCGCATCCTGGACCGCTTCGTCGCGGTCGTCGAAGCAGGCGATGAGCGCAGGGATGCTGGTCCAGGAGCCGATCTCCCCGATGGCGTTCACGTAGTGGACACGCACGAACAGGGGGGTGCCACGGTAGTAGTTGGTGCGGTCGTTGAGAGCGACCTCCAGGTACCGGGCGCTGTCCTCGGCCTTGATCAAGCCCAGGGCATCCGCTGCGGCCACCCGGACGATCAGGGCATCGTCCGTGAGCAGCTGGCCCACCCGGTCGGCGGTGTCCTTGTAGCCCAGGTCGCCCAGAGCCGTCGCGGCTGCCGCACGCATCGCGGGCATGGGGTCATCGCAGAGAACGAGGAGGGCTGCCTTGGCCTTTGGGTTGTGGCTCTGGCCGATCACACGAGCGGCGATCCAGCGCTCCCGTGCATCGTGGTCGTCGTTGTGGACCACCATCTCCAGCTCGGGGCGGATGCTCTCGTAGTCCAGCACCAGCTGGTTGAAGGCCTCCATGCGCAGCTCTTCGCTGAGATCCGGGTCCGCAGCCTGGGTCAGGGTCTCGGCGGTGCCCGCGAGGGCGAGGGCCATGAGCAAGTGCAGCATCATGCTCCCAGGGCGGCGTAGAGGGCACCGCTCAGCAGGTTCAACACGATGATGACAACGATGGGCGACAGATCAAAGCCTGCGATCACCGGCCGAACCACCATGTGGATGGGGGAGTAGAGCTGGCGGGTGACCATCATGGTGAACCGCCGGGGAAAGGCGTTTGGACTCTGAAACCAGCTCAGTAGTGCGTCCACGATGACGAGCATCACCAGCGCGTCAAGGAAGCCGATGACCAGCTTGACGAAGAGGTCCACCTAGAACTCGTAGGCGATGCGGGACTGTACGGTCCAGACCCTGCCGTCCTTGGTGAGGCCCCTGGACTCCCAGGGCAGCACGTCGGTCAGCTGGGCGTAGCCTCCTTCGAGGCTGAAGCGCATGTGCTCCTGGAAGTCGATCTTCAAGGCGGCGTCGGCCTCCCAGCCGATGATGTTTCCGTCCGTCTGGTCTTCATGTTGGACGATCGCGCCGTCTCTTTTGTCCGGCCACACCACCAGAAAGCCCCCGTGCACGGTCCATCCCGGGAAGATGAAGTCGTGACGGACCTGCGGGAAGATGTACTTGCTGTTGTAGATCCCGCCCTTGCTCCACAGGCCCGGGACGTCCGGGTAGGCGTAGGCGGTGATGCGAGGGATCAGCTCCTCGTAGATCAACAGGCCGGCGTTGTAGTCGGGGTTGATGGCTCGAGCGGTGAAGCTGTCGTCCTGCAGGTTGTCGTCGCCGCTGGCGTAGCCGAACTCGAAGGTGAGGTCCATGGGCTTGGACTGGTAGCCCACACGCCCGACGCCACCCCAGATCGCCGCTTCCTTGTACAGCGGATCCTCCTCCGGACCTCCGGCCAGCACGATCGCTCGGGTCGTTCCGCGGATGGTGAGCCACTCGGTTTCGGCGTAGAGCCAGGACCGGCTCAAGCGGGCGTAGCCGTCATAGATCCAGACGTTGCTCTCGGTCTCGACCTGGCGGCGGTTGACCGCGTAGACCCCCATGGTCAGGTCCGCAGGCTTGCCCTTCAGGGTGATGTCCTCGCCCTTGTAGATCAGGACGTAGAGCATCTCCCAGACGTCGTCGTCGTGCTCGGTCCACCAGTTGTCCGGTCGGTTGTCAGGGGTCCGGTCTTCGTTGGTGTAGCTGTGATCGTCGTCCTCGGCGCAGTAGGCCGAGTCGTTCGGATCCTCCGGATCGCACTTGTAGCCGTAGTACTGGATGAGCGGGTCTTCGACGAGACGGTCGAAACCCACGGCGAAGAACAGAGGGGTGTTGGGGTTGCCCTTGCCCAGAATGGTTTGGGAGAGAGCGAGGGGCTTCGTGGCGAAGACGAAGCGGTCGAAGGTGTTGCCGTAGTGGTTCTCACCCCAGGTGTCGTCCATGCCGTTGCCCTGGTTGGCGAGCAGTCCCATGCCCCAGTGGCTGGGCTGACGACCGACACGCACGACACCGAGCGCGGCGTTGAACTCCATCCACGCTCGCGCGATCCGGACGTCGTCCTGAGGCTGGCCGTACTGGTAGTCGACGTTGCTGGGGTCCCCGGCGAAGAGGGCGGTGCTGGCCAGGCTCATGTTGTCGCCGAAGGCCTGGTCGTCGAAGATGTCGGCGGTCATCAGGAACTTGGCGCGACCGTCGCCGAAGTCAACGCTCGGCGTCACCCGCATCCGGTGGGTCATGACGCGGCCGGTGCCCGGCTCGTTGGGCCAGAACTCGGGGTTGTACAGGCCGTTGAAGTGATGGCCGCGGACGCGGTAATAGCCTTCGATGTCGAAGGTGACGTTTTCACCGTCGACCTCCACGGCGGACGCGAGGCCGAGCAGCAGGGGAATCATGAGGCCTACTCCGTGCTGCAGGGGGCGATGCAGCTCTCCGGGTACACCACGCCGCCGTTGTAGCCGTAGAAGGCATTGGCGATGTTGATGCTGTCGGGAACGACCTCCAGCACCGTCGAGCCCAGCATGTCGTGGTCACCGTTCTCGTTCAGACCGTACATCTCCACGGTCACGGTGTCCGGCGGGATGTTGATGATGATCCAGAGGCCGTCAGCGCTGGTCCAGTACTGGTCGCGGTTGGGGAAGTCCTGGCGGAAGTACTTGACCACCTGACCTTCGATGATCTCGCCGGAGGAATCCCGGGCGAGCACCTGGACGAACTCGACGGGGTTCTCGCCGCAGTCGTAGGCGGTTCCGGCGGCGATGCCCTTGCCGGGCTCCGGGGTCACGCCCAGCAGGCTGGGGATGATGTTGTAGGTGGTGGTGGAGACGCTGTAGAAGCGAGGGGTGTGGTCGCTGCCATCGCTGACGAAGCCGGCGATCTCGTGCGCCTGGATCGTGGTGACCGTCTCCTCCAGCGCGGGGTCCGTGGACACCCGGTAGGAGAAGGGGGTGCAGGTCGTCAGGGATCCGCTGAGCTTGCCCTCGGCGTCGCTGGTGCCCGTGAAGTCCACGGAGCCTGTCGTGGTGTCGGAGAAGAAGATCTCGACATCGGCCTCGACGACCTCATCGCCGGTCTCGAAGTCCTCCACGTCTGCGCTGAAGGGTTGTTCTGCGATGCAGGAGGCGTCCGCGGCGTTCGCCAGCCAGGTACCGCCGGGCTCGTAGCAGCTCAGGTCATCGGCGCTGGGCTCGGACTTGGTGTCGATGACCTCGCCGGTCTCCTCGTCCACGACCTCGATGAAGACGAGGGTGTCGAAGATGTCGATCGCAGCGCTGTCGGTGCCGTCCTTCTCGCCGCATGCGGGCAGGAGCATGATGCTCAGGAACATGGGGCCTCCTCTGGGGAAAGTGGTCGCTGAAGCCCGTTGCTTTAGCGCCGCAGCCCCTAGAAGTCGAGCCCGTCCCGCACCTCTCCATCGTAGAACTGGCCCAGCTGATCGGCCAGTTCATCGAGTTCCTCGCCGCCCTGGGTTGGAACTTGAGGGCGCAGGATGAGGTAGAGGTCTCCAGGTCCTTTGGAGCCATCGCCCGCGACGCCCTTGCCGCGCAGACGCAGTCGGGCGCCGTTCTGCGTGAGGGCAGGGATGCGGACCTTGAAGGTCCCCATGGGCGTGTTGAGAGAGATCTGTGCTCCACGGATGGCTTCGACCATTGTGATGGGGACCTCCAATTCCAGATTGCGCCCCGCCCGCACGAGACGGGGGTCCTGGGCGACGTGGACCGTCAACACCAGGTCCCCATCGGGGGCGCCTCCGATGCCCTTTGCCCCCTGACCTCTCAAGCGAAGGTTCTGGCCGTCCTCGATGCCGGGTGGGATGCGGACCTTCAGAGCCACGCTCTCCGTCTCGGTGTGCCCGCTGAGCGGGATCTCACCCACACCTCCACAGGTCTCGCAACGAATCGTGGCCTCCATCCCGAACTGCTTGATGACCTGGCGACCGCTGCCCCGGCAGGTCTGGCACTGGGTGACGCGGCCCTCGGCCCCCGGTCGTGGGCGGTCCACCGACACGGTGACCTCGCCACCCGAGATGGCCTGCACCAAGGGGACGCGAATCTCCGCCTTGAGGTCCGCCCCTGCTGCCGTTCGGGGGCGGGGTGGGGGACGCCTCCAGGTCTGCTGGCTGCTGCGGGTGCCGGGATCGGGTGTGCTGGGCTTCGAACGCACGCCCCCTGTCGAGAAGAAGGAGGAGAAGAACTCACCGAAGTCGGCGCCGCCGGTGAAGGGATTGCGGGCCCAGTGGGCCTGCTCGGGGTCGAAGCCCGGTTGCAGGCTGGCCTCGCCGAACTCGTCGAAGAGCTTGCGCTTGGTCGTGTCCCCCACGATGTCGTAGGCCGCCGAGATCTCCTTGAAGCGGTCCTGCGCACCGGGCTCCTTGTTGCGATCGGGATGCCACTTGCGAGCGAGCGCTTTGAAGGCCTTCTTGATCTCGGTTTGAGATGCCGTCCGGGAGACACCCAGTACCGTGTAGGGGTCCTTCACCGGTTCTCGGCGCTCCAGTCGAGTAGACGCTCGGCTTGAGCGCTGACCAGCGGTTGCGTATCCGGTCCGAGGGAGTTCGTCTCTTCGTAGTGGTCGCCCTCCGCCTCGTCCAGGTAGGGCACCTCCGGATGGAGCTGGAAGTTGTAGGCGGGGATGATGTAGCCGAGCTCATCGTTCGCCAGACCCACCACCCACTTGTGCTCGCCCGTCATCGCTTCTCGCAGGTAGGGTCCGGAGGGGGACTGGCCCATCGGTGGCGGGTTGGCGTTGTTCGCCTGGACCAGCTCGTAGAGCGGGCTGCCCGTCTTGCTGCCGTCGTAGCCACCGATGGCGACCTCCGGGAGCAACTCACCGGGGATGGTGAGCATCTGGATTGGGCCGACGCGGAGAAGGTTCAGCTCGGTGAGGACCTCCGGCACGTTGTCATCCGACAGATCCTCGTCCGGGTCATAGCCGAACAACTCTCGCGGAAAGACCCCGATCTTGAACATGGCCTGGAAGGCGATGTTGTCCACGGGGAGCTGGAAGCGGGTGTGGACGACCCCCAGGTCGCTGTCCTGGCTTGGCTCCGCCTGGTCCACGGCCTTCAGCGCCATCTCCCCCAGCAGGGTGCCGATGGCCTCGGTCTTCTCCCAGGTGTCGCTGCTCAGCACCTCCCCGTCCGGGGTGTGGGTGGTGGTGTGCAGGGTGGTCATCATGCCCCCCACCATGCCCTGCAGGTAGATCGCCACCCCACCCAGGCCCTGGGTCTCGTAGGCCTCCCACTGGCTGCCCTCCTCCACGGTCTGGCGGAGGCTGTGCACGAAATCGGAGCTGATCAGGTAGTTGCCGGTGGACAGGGTCTCGGGGTGGCAGCCCCAGTTGACCACCGTCGCGATGGTGTCGCCGCTCTCGTCGGCCAGGTGCAGGACGCCGAGCTCATCCCCGATGATGACCGGGTCCCGGCTGTCGTCGATGATGTTCGCGGCCCCGCGCTCGTGTTCGTCTTCGGGTCGGATGGAGCCCGCCCGGAGCTCGCCCACCTGGGCCAGGTCGTCGACGGCCTCGGCCACGGCGTCGGCGATGGACTCCCGCACGAACTCCAGGTACTCGGGCTGGTAGCCCGACTTGCCTGTGCGTTCGCCCCACAAGCCCATCGTGTCGGGCCCTTCGTGATTGTGGGTGGCACCGACGAGCAGGTGGTCCACCTCGAGGCCGCGAGCCGCGAGGAGCTCGCGGGTGGCTACGGTGTCGGCGTTGAAGAAGCCCACCAGGTCAACGCTCACGATGGCGAGCCGGGTCTCTCCCTTCTGCAGCACGAGGGCGCGCGCCTGGATGCCGTCGGCCACCCCTTTGGCGGGGTGGCCAGCCGAGAAGCCGCCCATCCAGATCGCGTGGAAGACGCCGTCGCCCTCCTCGTCGTCGGGACCCGGATAGCCCTCGTCGCCCTCGCAGAGCTGATCGCATCCGCAGTCAAAGAAGAGGTCCTTGCTCTTGCTGTACTTGCCGTCCTCGTTGAGATCTTCCCAGCTCTCGAAGCAGGGAGGCGTGATGTCCACCACGGCGGCGCCGGCCTCCAGTGGGCCGTTTGCCGAGAGGCAATCTTCGGCTCCGGGGCAGACGAGGTCCGGCGCCCAGGGGGGGGCGGACGTGTCCACAGAAGCGTCCTTGCAGGACAGAAGCACCAGCAGTGGGTGAAGCATTGCGTCTCCAGGCCGAAGGTGGTGGGTGCGCAGCCCGATGTCAAGCGATGGTAGAGTGCAACGTCGACCGTTTGCCCCCAGGGGATCCCCAATGCGCCTGGCCTCTACTACCCTGTGCCTTTCCGTGTTGTTCGTCGCATCGTGCAACCAGTTCAATACGTGTCCCGAGGAACCCTGCTTCCGCAAAGACGCGCAAACCTACGACGACACCGACGTCAACGACGACACGCACGTGACCGACGACTCGGTGATCGACGACTCGGTGACCGATGACTCGACGCAGGACGACAGTCAGGGTGGCGGACCACAGGGCGGCATCATGGACGTCCCTGGTGACTACGCGGCCATTTCCGAGAGCGATGAGGGCGTGAGCCTGGGCGACCTGAGCGGGGACGAAGTCAACCAGAGCATGGACTTCTTCGTCATCCTGCTGAACCCATCGGACACCGAACCGAGCGGGTACCGGCTGCACTACGCACCGTCTCTCTCGGGCGACACGGGCGGGGGTGGTGAGACCGCGGGTCCGCAGGGACCTCCTCCCCCGACGCAGTTGGGCAGGATCAAGCGTTCTCCTCCCGAGAAGCAGAAGGCACGCCGTGACACGGCCAGCCCTCCTCCTCAGCCCCCGCTGGAGGACTCGGATGTCGGGTCGCGGCAGTCCGAGTTCCACGTTCGGAACAGTGTCGAGGACGAGAGCACCTACGACGTGGTCACCGCCACGCTCTGGGCCCTGGGCGACTCGGTGTCCATCTGGGTGGACGATGATCACCCGATCGACTGGGACGTGGACTGCGATGGGATCATCGATGTGCCGGACCAGTACGACGCCTACAGCTTCGACAACTGCGATCTCCAGACCGTCGCGGACATCGTCGATACCAACATCATCGTCAACCTGAGAGACATCTTCGGGGACGAGTCCGACATCAACTCGGACGAGCGGGTCTCGGTGGTCATCACGCCGGTCCTCAACAACATGCCTCTCACCCACTCGGACGATGAAGAGTGGGGCCAGATCGTGGGCTCCTACGCGGATCCGAAGGTCGATCTGAACGACTTCAACTACACCACCAATCCTGGCTCCGACGAGCAGGAGGTGATCTACGTCTTCGCGCCGGATCCCCACGGCTTCTACAACCCCTTCAGTCCGACCACGGTGGACGAGTACACCTCCATGGCGCTGTCGGGAGAGATCGCACGGTCCTTCCTGAAGCTCGTCGTCTACAACTACCGGGTGCTGGAAGGCGAGAGCGATCCCGAGGAACTCTGGCTGACCGAGGCCCTCGCGGCGGTAGGGGCTGACATCTGTGGCTTCGGGGCCATCTACTACGACGACGCCTGGTCCTACCTGGACGCGCCCTACCTCCAGAGCCTCACCCAGTTCACCGACGACTCCATCGTCTCCACCGAACCCAAGGGTGCGCAATACCTGTTCATGCGTTGGTTGGTGGATGTCTACGGCACCGACATCCTCGCTGGGCTGACGCAGACCACCGACGTCGGTACGGGCAACGTCGAGGCACTCGATGTGGTCTCCGATGCCGAGCTGGGTTTTGGCGATCTCGTCATGATGTGGCACGTCGCCCTGCTCAGCACGGGTGTCACGAACATCGACGGTGACCCGCTGGTGGATCCCTCGGTCTTCCCGACCTACGCCGAAGCGACCGAACTCAGTGCGCCGGACACCGCGCCGTCCACGCCCACCCCCGGGGTGTACTACGGGGCCAATGGCTACCAGACCGGCTTCAACCCGCGGGGAACCAACCGCTGGATGGAGTACGGAACCACCGCCGACCCGGAAGAGAACACCGCCAAGCGCGTGGTGACCGAGGGAACCGACTTCCACACCTTCGTGCCGGGCTACGAGTACTTCGGCTACGGCGTTGCCGGCTACGGTGCGAGCGTCACTCGGCTGACCCGGTTGGAGTACGACAGCACGGATCTGGAGGTCCAGACCGAGGGTGACGGCTTCAGCGGGGTCGTGATTCGATGGAATGACCCCAGTGGAACGGACCTGACGGTCGAGAACATCTACTCCCCCTTGTCGGTGGACAATCTTGCCTTGCCCGTGCTGCCGAACGATGGCGCGCAGATCCAGGCTGTCGGAGACATCTCACCCTCCGTTCAGATCATCACGATCGAGACGGAGAGTGGTGCCACGGCGACAGGCACCGTGGGTGATGTGGACCGCTGGCTGTTGGACCTCAGCGATCGAACCAGTGGCGAGGTCATCGAACTGGCCATCTGGATCGATCGCCGTTTCTCCGATGGCGACGGCGAGGTCGGCCCCTATGACCCATGGCTCGGGATTCTCCCGGCGGGCCAACTCCCCGAACCGACCGTGGCCAGCCACAGCTCCAGTACCTGTGCCAGTTCGCTGTGGGTCTGGAACTACCCCAACAAGGTCTTGGAGTACATCTACGCTCAGGAGTACCTGGCTTCCTCCCTCGGACTCGAGAATGAGTTCTCCGGCTGCACGGCGGCATCGGGGGCCTGGGCCTGCGATGTGGACTGGGACGGCGATGGGGTGCTGGATTCCGATGAGAACAAGCCGGCCAGCTTCATGGAGCAGGTCTGGGAACACCAGTGCTCCCTCGATCCGAACCTGACCGAAGGCAGCGCCTTCTCCCTCGACTACATCGACGGTTACGAGCTCGACGAAGACGAGACCCCCGGCTTCAGCGCCATTCTGAACATCGGAGGCCACTCCGGTCCAGAGGGTGAGGAAGCACTGCTGACCACCAGCGTTCTGGGTGGGCAGCAGTACATCGTGGTCGTCTCCGGCGGGGGTGACAGCGGCACCTACGAGCTGAGTCTGCGCCAGACGAATTACTGACCCTTCATGCAGGGTGCTGTGCGCAGCGTCGCGCTCTTTTGCGCGACCCTGGTTTCGGTCTGGTACACCTACGGCGTGATGTGGGCGGGCGGGGATCCGCTGCGCGATCCGGAGGTCCGCGCGGAGAGCGCGGTCTTCGCTCTCGCCTTGATGGGCATCCTGCTCGCTCACGAGATGGCGCACTACGTGGTTGCCCGACGGCATGGCTTCGAGCTCTCGCTGCCGGACTTCATCCCGGTTCCCTTCGTCGCCTTCGGCACCTTCGGCGCGATCATTCGGCTTCGGAGCATGCCCACCTCCCGCACTGCGCTGCTGGAGATGGGGGCCGCTGGACCTCTGGCCGGCGCTCTGCTCGCCTTTGTCTGCATCGGCCTGGGCCTGGGTGAGATCGGTCCGGCGGTCTGCCACGAGGTGGCCGATCCGCCCGCTGCTGTGGAGACGGTCTACCGCTCCCTCGACGCTCTGCTCGCCCCCCTTGCCGCTTGCCTGCCCGCCATGGAGGTTCCAGAAGGCCACCTTCCGGTCAGCATCCTCGGAGATCCTCCGGTGATGAAGCTGTTGGGCGAGATCATTCTGGGCCAGGCCCCGGGACGTTTCGACGAGCTGGGACCCCTGACCCTGGCTGGCTGGGTCGGTTGCCTTCTCACCGCCATCAACCTGGTGCCCATCGGCCAGCTGGACGGGGGGCACATCCTGAATGCCCTCATGCCGCGGCATGCGCTGCTGCTGTCCAAGGTGCTGCTGGGCCTGGTGCTGGCTGCAGGTCTGCTGTGGCCGGGGTGGTTTGTCTGGGGCGTGCTCGTCTTCTGGATCGGTGCCTGGAGAAGCCTGCCGGTACCCGAGGGAGAAGCGCTCACCCTCCGAGCTCGGGTGACCGTGGTGCTGGTGATCATCGCCTTCGCTCTCACCTTCATGCCATCCCCGATCACGATGGACACCATGCCCGACCCATGCGTGGAGCAGGACTAGTGGTGGAGCGCTCCTGGTACGTGACGGCTCTGCTGGTCGCCCTCCTCGTGGTGGTCGTCGCGGGTGCTTGGAACACCTTCGCTCCGGACTTCCTGCCCTCCAGCGCCCCTGACGAGCCGGGGGAGGCGGACACCGGCCGTTCGCTGGACCCCATGTACCTGACCGAGGAGGACTTCGACTTCCTGGGACAGGTGCTGCGGCAGCCTGACGAACCCGGTCGCGTCTCGGCTGCCCGGGTGCTCGCGGTCTCAGGCAACCTTCGTGGAGTCTCCATGCTCCTCGATTCGCACCGCGAAGGCCATGACCCTGGCGGTGCGTACTGCATGGGGGCCCTGGAGATCCTGCGTCTCCAGAAGTGGGAGGTCGCGTGGCGAACCCTGCTGCTCGAGATCGAGAAGCGGCCGCCGCTCGACCGGGCGTGCATGAGCGAGCTGAACGATCGCTTTCGCCTCGTGGGGGGAGCGTCCCAGGCTCCCCTGATGGTGGACGACCCCGATCCGATCGTACGGCGTTGGGTCGCTCAGGCCCTGGCGGACCAGGAGGAGGCAGGGGAGAGCTTGCTTCAGTTGGCCGCCGATACCGATCCCGAAGTGCGCCGGGCGGCGTGGATCGCCTGGTCGCTGCGCGATAGCGGGCCCTTCGCCGAGGAGCTTGCCCGCCTGGCCGAGGCCGAGGAGGATCCGCAGGCTCGAGAGCTGGCGCTGGAGGTGCTCCCCTGATCCTGGTCCTGCTGTCCCTGCTGTTGGGTGGTGACTTCTACCTGGAGTCACCGGCGATGAGCACCCGCTCGGAGGCCCTGGCGATCCAGCAGCTCGCCTTGGACGAAGGCATGCACGCTCGGGTCGTACGCCGCTACATCCATGGCGTCGGCTGGGAGTACGTGGTCGTGGTGGAGGAGCTCGCCGATCGCGAGAGTGCGGAGAAGGCAGCAGAGGTACTTGCGGAGAAGGGTGGTCGCGGCATCACCGTCTACCGCCGCGAGGGCACGGAGGGTCGCCGCGTGGGGGGTGTGGGCACCCCGGGCACCGGTCCGGGCGGTCTGGATCCGACGGCCGTTGCGGTGACCGACAGCGCCGCGCCTGAACTTCCCAGCGCCGCCACGGTCCTGGAACAGGCCGTCCGGGCGCTCGGTGGTCGCGAGGGCGGCCTGGCACGCCTGGCCGCCGCTGAGAACCTTCGCTTCAGCTACGAGCGTACGGTGCGGCACGAGGACAAGAAGTTGGTAGCGAAACACCTCCTGCTGCGCACCCCAGACGGGATCCGCCTGGAAGTGGAGGGCGTTCAGGGGGTCGTCAGCAGCATTTCGGTGGTGGGGCCCGAGGGGGCTTGGGTCGAGGTCGAAGGAAAAGTCACAGCGCGGGAACCGGAGCGCGTTCTCGAGGTCCTCGAGGCCTTCAGCCCCGAGGAGTTGCTCGCCTATCCGCTGGAATTTGCCCGTCTGGTGGACACCGAGCCAGCCTACGGCCTGCTCCGGACGATGGGGCAGGAGCGTCTTGGAGACGTGCAGTGTTGGCGCTTGGAGTACACCGGTCCCGAGGTTGGCGGCACCATGACGTTGCTCGTGGAAGACGTGTCATGGCGGATCGCCAGCGTAGGCTTCACCACCGATGGCGGCCATGTCCGCTACCTCTTCGCCGACTACCGGGAACTCGACACGGGTCTGGTGGCTCCTTTCGACGTGGCGTTGGAACGAGATGGGGAGCGGGTGGAGACCCTGGCGGTTCAAGAGTTGAGTCTGCCTGCGGAATTATCGGGCGATCTCTTTACCGGGACCTCTCCAGGACCTTCGATCCTGCCTTGACACACACCGAAAGCGCGACTAATTAGCAGCCGCTCTCGCCCTTCTACGGGCGTGCTGGCGTAGCTCAATTGGCAGAGCAGTTGTTTTGTAAACAACAGGTTGCGGGTTCGAGTCCCACCGTCAGCTCCTCAGGCGAGATGTTCTTTCACCAATGTCCCAAATGGGGGTTTGCCCGAGCGGTCAAAGGGAACGGGCTGTAAACCCGTCGGCTTCGCCTACGGTGGTTCAAATCCACCATCCCCCACTTTCCTCACCGATATTTTGTCGGAGAGGCGTCGAGCGGGAATAGCTCAGTTGGTAGAGCATCAGCCTTCCAAGCTGAGGGTCGCGAGTTCGAGTCTCGTTTCCCGCTCCACCGTTTTCATCGCCGTTGTAGCTCAGGGGCAGAGCACCTCCTTGGTAAGGAGGAGGTCATGGGTTCAAATCCCATCAACGGCTCCATTTCGTACCACCGTACGCACCGTTAGTGAGGAGTGCCCAGCAATGGCTAAGGAGAAGTTCGAGCGGACCAAGCCGCACGTGAACATCGGCACCATCGGTCATGTCGACCACGGCAAGACCACCCTGACCGCAGCCATCACCAAGGTGTTGGCTGAGGCTGGCGGTGCGACGTTCATGGCGTACGACGACATCGATAAGGCGCCTGAGGAGAAAGCTCGCGGCATCACCATCAACACGGCTCATGTCGAGTACGAGACCGACGCGCGTCATTACGCGCACGTCGACTGCCCGGGACACGCCGACTACATCAAGAACATGATCACAGGTGCCGCCCAGATGGACGGCGCCATTCTGGTCGTGGCGGCCTCCGATGGCCCCATGCCCCAGACCAAGGAACACGTGCTCCTGGCTCGCCAGGTCAACGTGCCCAGCCTGGTCGTGTACATGAACAAGGTCGATCTCCTGGACGACGAAGAGCTCCTCGAGCTCGTCGAGATGGAGATTCGTGAGCTCCTGGACGACTACGAGTTCGCAGGCGATGACATTCCTGTCATTCGTGGCTCGGCCCTGAAGGCGCTCGAGGGGGACTCCTCCGAGATCGGCGTCCCCTCGGTTGTCGAACTCATGAAGGCCGTGGATGAGCACATCCCGACCCCTGAGCGCGACATCGACAAGCCCTTCCTGATGCCTGTCGAGGACGTGTTCACCATCTCTGGCCGCGGCACGGTCGCTACCGGTCGCGTCGAGCGCGGCACGGTGAACCAGGGAGACAAGGTCGAGATCGTCGGGATCAAGGAGACCACCACGACGACCGTCACGGGTGTCGAGATGTTCCGCAAGATCCTCGACTACGCCGAGGCGGGTGAGAACATCGGTGCCCTGTTGCGCGGTATCAAGCGCGAGGACGTCGAGCGCGGTCAGGTTCTGTGCAAGCCCGGCAGCATCCTTCCTCACACGAAGTTCCGGTGCAAGGCCTACATCCTCGACAAGAGCGAGGGTGGACGGCACAAGCCTTTCTTCGACGGCTATCGCCCGCAGTTCTACTTCAGGACCACGGATGTGACCGGTCGGATCAACCTTCCGGAAGACGTCAAGATGGTGATGCCTGGTGATGACGCCGAGTTCGACGTCGAACTGATCACCCCGATCGCCATCGAGGACCAGTTGCGGTTCGCGATCCGTGAGGGTGGTCGGACCGTGGGCGCCGGAGTGGTGTCCGCGATCATCGAGGGCTAGTCCAGTCGATCCCCTGGGCGAGGATCTCCTCGCTCAGGCATCAGACCAGGGCGGGCAAGGCTTGGGGCCATCTCTTGCACTTGCCGTGCCAACCATGACCGGCTAATGGCAGGCGGTCTCTCGCCGTGACCTAACGCAGGCTGCGAACCGGCTCCAGGCCTGACTTCCGGACGAATCGTGAGCAACGCACGCTACATCTACCTCACCTTCCTGTCGTGCGGCTTCTGCGTCGCCTTGGTCTCTCGTGCGGCCGTGGTCCAGATCCTGCTCAGCATGGGGGCGGCGGACAGGATGATCGGCGTGCTGCCGCTCTCTACCGTGATCGCCCTCCTGGCTGGTGCGGTCACCTTCATCGTCATGCTCAAGATGCCGCTGACGGCCGGGTACACGGATCAGGTCATCTCGGAGCTGGTCAAGGTGACTTGGCCGGATCGTGAGGAGACCACGAATCAGTCCATTGTGGTGATCGTCGCCACCCTGATCTTCTCCGGCTCGTTGGCGGCCTTCGACTTCGTGTGGGCCAAGGTCACCGACCTCTTCATCTTCTAGATTCTGGAGACCGCGCCATGACCATGGCCTGGTACGTCATCAACACCTACTCGGGCTACGAGAACAAGGCGAAAGCCGCTCTCGAAGAGCGCATCGCTGTGCACGGGGTAGAGGACCGCTTCGAGTCCATCCTGGTGCCTACCGAACAGGTAGTCGAGGTCCGTGGCGGTCAGAAGCGCAGCGTGACCCGGAAGTTCTTCCCTGGCTACATGCTGGTGCGGATGGAGCTCGACAACGAGACCTGGCACGTTGTTCGAAACACCCCAAAGATCACGGGTTTCGTAGGCGGGAACAACCGCAAGCCGCCACCGGTTCCCGAAGCCGAGGTCGCCCGCATCACGCGGCGGATGGGCATTGGTGAGGACGAGACCACCGCGCCCACCCCGAAGCTCAACTTCGAGCGCGGCGAGGAGCTGCGCATCATCGACGGTCCCTTCGCATCCATGAATGGAGCCGTCGAGACCGTCAACCAGGCGCGCGGCATGCTGCGCGTCAAGGTCAGCATTTTTGGACGGCCCACCAGCGTGGAGCTCAACTTCACCCAGGTCGAGAAGCTCAACTAAGGCCGTAAGGAGTTCATCATGGCGAAGAAGGTCGTCAACCAGATCAAACTGCAGATTCCGGCCGGTCGAGCCAACCCCTCGCCGCCGGTCGGCCCAGCCCTCGGTCAGGCTGGGGTGAACATCCCTATGTTCTGCAAGGAGTTCAACGCTCGGACCCAGGTGATGGCTTCTGAGAATCTCGTGATTCCGACGGTCATCACGGTCTACAGCGACCGTACCTTCACCTTTCTTTGCAAGACCCCCCCTGCCGCGGGTCTTCTCCTCAAGGCCGCCGAACTCGAGAAGGGCTCTGGTGAGCCCAACAAGCTCAAGGTTGGCACCGTGACCTGGGCTCAGGTCGAGGACATCGCGCGGCGTAAGCTCCAGGACCTGAACACCAACGACATCGAGGCGGCGAAGCAAACGATCGCTGGAACAGCCAGGTCTATGGGAATCATCGTCGGATAGCCGGCGCTCAATCAACCACCGATTCCTGGCAAGGGGGAGGGTACGCCGTCACCCGCGGACCCCACCAGGAAACCATCCCACCGGGGATGGGCAGAGGATGAGAATGGCAAGAGCAAGCAGACGCTGGAGAGCGGCCAGGGAAAAGGTCGATCCCGAGCGTAAATACAGCCTCGATGAGGCCGTCGACATCATCAAGGCCACAGCGACCACGAAGTTCGATGAGAGCATCGACCTCGCGGTGCGGCTGGGGGTGAACCCGCGTCATGCGGACCAGATGATTCGCGGCGCCACGGGGCTGCCTCACGGCACGGGGAGGACCGTAAGGGTTCTCGTTTTCGCTCAGGGCGAAGCCGCCAAGGCGGCTGAGGAAGCCGGTGCCGATTTCGTCGGTTCGGACGAGCTCGTCAAGAAGATCCAGGATGGCTGGCTCGACTTCGACAAGGCCGTCGCCACCCGAGACCTCATGGGCAAGGTCGGTCGCATCGGCCGCATCCTGGGCCCGCGCGGTCTCATGCCGAACCCCAAGGTCGGCACGGTGGTTGCGCCGGATCATGTAGCGTCCACCGTCAGGGACCTGAAGGGCGGTCGTATCGACTTTCGGGTCGAGAAAGCCGGTATCGTCCATGCTCCCGTGGGCAAGGCGTCGATGACGGCGGAAGCCCTCAAAGAGAATGTCGCAGCGCTTATCGGTGAACTGGTCCGGCTGAAGCCCGCAAGTGCTAAAGGCACCTACCTCAGAGGTATTGCCATCAGCAGCACGATGGGCGTTGGCGTGCGGATTGACACCACAGACGTCATTCGGGCGTCGGGGCGCTAGGAGAACCGCATGAGCAGAACAACAAAGGCTGAGTTCGTCGAGCAGTTCAACTCGCGCATCTCCGAGGCGGCCCTCGTCGTCCTGGCGGATTACCGCGGTGCCTCGAGCAACGAGACCAACCTCTTCAGGCGCGAACTGGAGAAGCACGGCCTCCAGATGCTGGTGGTGAAGAACACCCTCGCTCGCCGGGCCGTTGACGGGACCGACAAGGAGTCCCTTGCGGAGCACTTCACTGGCATGACCGGGGTCATCCTCTCTGCGGAGGATCCCATTGCGTCGGCGAAGGCCGTCGATCAGTGCATCGACAGAAAGAAGGGAAAGATCCAGGTCAAGGGTGCTTTCTTCGAGGGTGAAATCCTCGGAGAGAACGGCGTTCGGACCATCGCGGCACTGCCCGGGCGCGAGGAGCTGCTTGTCATGCTTCTTCGCACGCTTCAGGCCGGCCCCCGCCAGGTCATGGGCGTCATCAAGGGACCAGCCCGTGATCTGCTGTACCTGCTGAAGAACTACGAGCGCAAGCTTGCCGAGGATGCGCAAGACGAATAGCTTGCGCCGTCGCGCCCCCGGCCCACACATTTATAGAGACTTATCCCCCGGATATTCAAGAGGTAAGAGCCATGGCTACCCAGGCTGACGTCGTCGACTACATCAAGAACCTGAAGCTCTCTGAGGTGAAGGCTCTCATCGAGACCCTCGAAGAGGAACTCGGCGTGAAGGCCGATGCCCCGATGATGGCTATCGCCGGTGGCGCCGCCGCAGCGGCGGAGCCCGAGGAGGAGCAGACCGAGTTTGACGTCGTCCTCAAGGACTTCGGCGCCAAGAAGATCGGTGTCATCAAGGCCGTCCGCGCGGCCACCGGTCTTGGTCTCAAGGAGGCCAAGGAGCTGGTGGAGAGCGCCCCGACGACCGTGAAGGAAGCTGTCGACAAGGCTGCAGCGGAAGAGTTGAAGAAGACTCTGGAAGAAGCCGGCGCCACTGTCGAGATCAAGTAGCGACGCCTCGGAGCTGGCCCTCGGAAACCCGAGTGCTGGCTCTGGCGTCCCGCGCAGCTCTGCTGCCGCGTGCCGGCGCGTTCTCCGGCAACCCCTCTTCTTCACACCAGCATGGAGGCTCGTCCTCATGGCTCAACGCGTAGCGTCGCGTGACCCGGTCTCCCTGCTCTGCGTGGCCCCGAGGTCCTAGATGGCTGACCTTCTCGCGACCAACTACAAGCACCGCCGCAACTTCGCCAAGACGGCGTCGGTGGTGGATATTGGCAACCTGATCTCCATCCAGAAGGAGAGCTACGAGTCCTTCTTGCAGCGCAAGGCTTTGCCGGATGAGCGCAAGACCGCTGGCCTGCAGTCGGTGTTCAAGAGCGTCTTCCCCATTCAGGACTTCTCCAACAAGGCTTCGCTCCAGTTCGTGTCCTACGACCTGGAGACCCCGAAGTACGACGTGGACGAGTGCCGTGAACGGGGCATGACCTTCAGCGCGCCCCTGAAGGTGACCGTCCGTCTGGCGGTCTTCGAGGTCGATACCCAGACCGACACCCGGATGATCTCCAACGTCAAGCAACAGGAGGTCTACTTCGGTGAGATCCCCCTGATGACGGAGAACGGGACCTTCATCGTCAACGGGACCGAGCGGGTCGTTGTCTCGCAGCTTCACCGAAGCCCGGGCATCTTCTTCGACCAGTCGCACAGCAAGACCGGCGGTGGCAAGCTCATCTTCTCCGCTCGTGTCATTCCCAACCGGGGCTCCTGGATCGACTTCGAGTTCGATACCAAGGACATCCTCTACGTTCGTATCGATCGGCGTCGGAAGCTTCCTGCGACCGCGCTGTTGCGCGCTCTCGGCTACAGCACCGAGGACCTCCTCAACTACTTCTATGAGCGGGAACAGCTCATCTGCACGGAGGAGGGCTGGTTCAAGGAGACGACGGCCGCTCTCCTCAGCATCCAGACGGCGAGTCTTCCCGTCACCGACCCGGCCGACGGCAAGGTGCTGGTGAAGCAGGACAAGAAGTTCCTGAAGCCGGCGCTGCGCAAGCTGCGCAAGGCGGGGATCATCTCCGAAGGCGTCCAGATTGTCGATGGTGAGGAGGTATCCGTCGAGGTTGCCACGATTCCCGTCGCTGACCCGACCGCTGAGACCTCCCTCTCGGCTGTTTCGGCCCACGACATCGTGGACATGCAGACCGGGCTCGTCCTCATCGAGTGCAACGAGGAGCTGACCGAGGAGAAGGTCCAGCTCTGCGTAGAGGCTGGAATCAACGAGTTCGAGGTCCTGTTCATCGACAACGTGATGGTCGGCAGC
>PVBE012355695.1_pt1 | contig 33982 bp, 28 predicted proteins | sample 1631181 | NCBI WGS metagenome assembly PVBE01 (sample SAMN08397723, study PRJNA350692) | Marine metagenome, whole genome shotgun sequencing project. | isolation source: water | place: Pacific Ocean | collected 2012-04
GTGAAGATCATCACCCGTCCCGTTGCCGTCTGTTGCAGTATCTCCAGCAGCAGCTGCTTCTTAAGAGTGTCGGTGACCGGATAGAGAGCATGAGAGACCGTCTTCGCCGGTGCGATGATGCCTATCTGCACGGTGGTCGGTCTATCGAGAATGTCATTGGACAGGACGCGAATCTCGTCCGGCATGGTGGCAGCGAAGAACATCGTCTGACGCTGTTTCGGCAGGTGGGTGAGGATGCGGCGGATGTCGGGCAGGAAGCCCATGTCGCACATGGTATCGGCCTCGTCCAGCACCAGCACCTCGACTGTTGAGAGATTGATGCTGCCATCGTTGACGTGGTCCAGCAGGCGGCCGGGGCAGGCGACGACAATCTCGGCTCCGCGATTCAACGACTTGACCTGCGGCCCTTTGCCCACACCGCCATAGATGGCGACGCTCGTATCCTGGTATTCTTCCCCAGATCGACGGCCGTCTGATATGTCTGCTCCGCAAGCTCGCGGGTTGGAGAGACGATGAGAGCGCGCACCGGTCCCAGGGGCCCTGTAATCAGTCGCTGGAGAATCGGGAGCATGAAGCAGGCGGTCTTGCCGGTCCCGGTCTGCGCCAGACCCAGAAGGTCGCGCCCTTCGAGAGCGACAGGGATAGCCTGTTCCTGGATAGGGGTAGGGGTTGTGTAGCCCGCGGCCTTGACGCCGGCAAGCACACGTGGGTTGAGGTTCAGTTGTTCGAAAATCAGTGAGGGTTCTCCTTGACCCCATTGAGCCAAGTCACACCCTCAGCCCGATGATACGTCTTCTGGCAGGCCTTCCTGCCGCTGGTAGAGCGAACCAAAAGTTCGCCTCTGTATGTATCCACTATACCATTGGAAACACGGTCGGAGCAATAAAACTACGTGCGCCGAAACCTCCCCAACCCATGTACAGGCTGTTGATGACAGGCTCCCAGAGCGGCTTGTCCCCGTCGTTCGTGGTTCAGGCCAATACGGGTCTTCACAAAGTTTTGACCCGAAATTTCCCATGTCAAGTTGATCCGCGAAATGGGCTTTGGAACGCCCTAAGCGCCCCATTACCAAGCCGTTCTGTGGTATAATGCAGCATTCAAAGGCTATCCAAAAACGGAAAGCTCCTTTTTGCCCACCAACCCATCCTCAAGGGTTATTCTCAGGGCACGTCCCTTCAGCAGGCTCTCCTGACCCCCCGTCGCCCCGATCCATCGGGGCAATCCTCCGGGAGGATGTTGAGATGATTAAAAGGGGATGTTGGATATGGGAACCGTCGGCCTTAGAGAGCCATGGTCGGTTAATCCCAGTATACTAGGGAGTCGGTCGTTATCAGCGGTCCAAGGCCCACGCGAACTATATACTCATCGGAACCCGAGATCGCCTCGGTCGTCCGCCGCCGTCTGGAGGAGCGAGAGGAGGCGCTTTCGCCCCACGCCGCCAGGTCCAGTCAGAGCCGGGGGCGCGGCGTCTCCGAAGACCCCTCCCCCATTCGAACCGAGTACCAGCGCGACCGCGACCGCGTCATCCACTCCAAGGCCTTCCGCAGGCTCAAGCACAAGACCCAGGTGTTCGGAGCTCCCCTGGGCGACCACTTCGTTACCCGGCTCACCCACACCCTGGAGGTTACCCAGATTTCGCGGACCATCGCCAGGGCGCTGAACCTGAACGAGGACCTGGCGGAAGCCATTGGCCTGGGCCATGACCTGGGCCACACGCCGTTTGGCCACACCGGAGAGGACGAGCTAAACAGGCTCCATCCCAAGGGTTTCCGCCACAGCCAGCAGAGCCTGAGGATCGTGGACCAGTTGGAGAAGGAGGGCGAGGGACTAAACCTGACATGGGAGGTGCGTCAGGGTATCGTCTCGCATTCGAAGCCCAGAGGCGACTTCCTGGACCAGGGCCTCGTAGACGGACTGACCCTGGAGGGTCAGGTGTGCCGAATCTCCGACGCCGTGGCGTACCTTAACCACGACCTGGCCGATGCCTTCCGCGCCGGTATCCTGGATGAAGAGGGTCTTCCACCGGAGGTGGGGCGCGTACTGGGAACCCGCCACTCGGAGCGCATCAACACCATGGTGACCGACATCGTCACCAGCTCGTGGGCCGTCAGCGGCCTGTCCGGGGCCGAGCCCCAGGGGCCGCCCTCAATGTCCATGAGTCTCGTGGTCCGGCAGACCATGAACGCGTTGCGCGAGTTCATGTTCCGAAACGTCTACGAGCCCGAGGAGAAGGGGGAGGAGGGTCAGGCGGCCCGCCGCATCGTCCGGCTCCTTTACGAGCACTTCAACGAGAACCGGACGGAGATACCGCCCGAGTACGGCCCGAGGAGCCGGTCCGAAGACGATGCCGTGGTGGACTACATATCCGGCATGACCGACCAGTACGCCATTAGAGTTGCCGAAAAGATCCGGCCCGGCATAGCTAAGGTTTTCCGGTCAAGATTGGTATAATGCCGGGTATGACTCCCACGGACAGGATACGTGTCCGGACCGTCGAAAACCATGTGCGGCTGATACGGGAACACCTGGAGGCCATGCAGCGCGACCCCCAGGGCCTGGAATACGACCCCTGGAAACGAGAAGTAGACGTCCTCTGGAAACGGACCTTCGCCGAGATAAACCGGATGAGCCCAATCCCGCAGCAGGCCGCGCTGGAGTCGGTCAAGGAGTTGTGGATGACGTACATCAACCACTATGACGTCATCGGTCGAGCGTCCGTCCCAGGTCTCGTAGGATGAACAGGCGTTCCGGGTTGGACCTATCGAATACGCGAAAGAGGGACTCGAGGCTATCCCAAAAACCAAGGTGACTTACACCCACCCTCCCGCCCTCAAGGGTTTTTAAATCCGGGGGGTTCCCTCAGACCCCCACCAGAGCCCTGACAGGTCGGGATCTGGACTCTCCCATTCAAGTTTTTGGGGATGAGTTCTAAGGAAAGAGCAGTTGACAGGCACCGCATCGGATAGGGAGCGACGAATCGAGCCGAACCTCGGACAGGCCCGGCGGACGGCCGACATGGCTCACGCCGTGGTGATCAAGCTACGGCAGATGGACCTACCACGGGACCTGGACGAGGACCTGGCCAGCCTGAGCACCGATCTGGGCGACCTATGGAGTTCGCAGAAGCTCCTGGCCGAACGCCTGGAGAGTCTTCTGGACTCGCCTCACGATTGGGAGGCCGGCGGCGACTACCTTGTCGATATCAGGGCCAGCCTGGACCACACCGCGTGGCACCTGAAAAGCGTCCGCAAGCCCCTGAACCGGATCGCAACGTACGCCTATCGAAAAGGGCTGGACGGACATGACCCGGGTGAGCCAATATGAGCGTCGTAGACGAGGTAAAGACCCGACTGGATATAGTCGACACCGTCTCGGGCTACGTGGCCCTGAAGAAGGCGGGGCGCTCCTTCAAGGCTAACTGTCCCTTCCACACCGAGAAGACGCCATCGTTCATCGTCAACCCCGAGAGGCAGAGCTGGCGCTGTTTCGGCGCCTGCGCCACCGGGGGTGATGTTTTCTCCTTCGTCATGCGCCAGGAGGGACTGGACTTCGGCGAGGCCCTTCGGCACCTGGCCCAGAAGGCCGGCGTGGAACTCTCCGAACGACGGGACGGCGACCGGTACGACGCCCTTTTCCGCATCAACCAGGCGGCGGCCGATTTCTATCGCGGGTTCCTGGAGTCCGACCAGGGCCGTAGGTGTATGGCCTACCTGGACGAGCGCGGGGTCGATGCAGGAGCCCGCGAGCGGTTTGAGTTGGGACAGAGCCCACCGCGATGGGACGGACTGAAGTCTCACCTGACGACCCTGGGGTATTCCGAGGAGGTGGCCGTCGAGGCCGGGCTTCTGCACAAGGCGGAGGACGGCAGCACGCGCGACTTCTTCCGGGGCCGGCTGATGTTCCCGATACACGACCGGCGGGGCCGCATAGGCGGGCTCGGCGCCAGGGCGCTGGACGACTCGATGCCCAAGTACCTGAACACGGCAAGGACCCCCGTTTTCGACAAGCGCGGCACACTGTACGGCCTGCACCTAGCGTCGGATGCCATCCGGGAAAAGAGCGGCGGCATCGTGGTGGAAGGATACATGGACGTCATCACGGCTCACCAGTTCGGCTATGCCAACGTGGTGGCCTCCATGGGAACGGCGGTCACAGGCGAGCAGGTGTCGCAGCTAAAGTCGCTGGCCAGGAACTTTGTGTTGGCGTTGGACCCCGATGCAGCGGGGCAGGAAGCGACGCTGCGCAGCCTGGAGTCGTCCTGGCGGGTGCTGGGCCAGGACGCGGACAGAGGACGGCGATCGTCGGTCGGGGTGCTCTATCAGCGTGAGCCATTGACCCTTCGCATCGCCGAACTGCCGCCAGGCCGTGATCCCGACAAGCTGATCAGAGAGGACTCCGCGGAGTGGGAGCGGCTGACCGGCGAGGCGGCACCCTTGATGGACTACCTCATCCCGGCGCTGGCCTCCCGGTTCGACCTGACCACGGTGCAGGGCAAGTCGCAGGTGGTGGAAGCCCTGGCGCCCATGCTCAGCTCCATCGACCCGCTGGAACAGGACCACTATATGCGCATGCTGGCGGGCAGCCTGGACGTAACCGAGGACGCCCTGAAGGTCAGTATGCGCCAGATCCGGGAGAGGGCCTCAACCAGGAGACGGAGGGCGTCGCCCCGACAGGTCGGGGAGGTAGTCACGTCCGCATTGTCGACGAGACCCGAAGACACGCTGGAGGACTACACGCTGGCGCTGCTACTGAACAGACCGGAGCTAAAGGAGCGAACCCGCGACTTCGCCCCAGAGCACTTCCACAAAAGTGAGTACCGAGAGCTATTTACGAGGTGGCTAAGCTGCACTACAATAGATGACCTGCGGGAATCGCTGGATGAGTCATTACAGGGGCATCTGAGCTATCTTGCGGAAAAGGAGTTGGCCCCGGCCGACCAGAAGTCAAGGGAAGCCGGACTGGAACAGTGTCTCCGCCGCCTCGAACGGCGCCACCTGCAAGAGCTTCAAGAGAGCCTATTGGCGTCGGAGGACAGCAGCCAGCCACCCCCACGAGATATGGAAGACGCCATCGCAAGTGTCAACGCCCGAATCAAAGAGTTGTATTCCTGATGGAGCTGAATGCCACGGGGATCATCGGGTATGAAACGAGGTTCAGAATATGAGTAGAGGGTCCGCCGACGGCGAGAACACCGACGAGCTGCTGAGAGGCCTTGTTGTGGGTCGGGGAAATACCGCCAGGGACATCATAAGGATCGGTAATCCCCGGGAAGACGGGATTGTCGCGTCGGACGACGGGGATGCAGAGGCCGTCAGGGGCAGGTCCCGTAAGGGCGATGACCCCGAGGAACTCAATACGGCCCGCAGAACCCAAACCCGTCGACGTGGGCCCCAGTCCAAGAAGGAACGCGAAAACCAGTGGGAGCACGACCTCGGAAGCGTCGAGATGATCGACGATCCGGTCCGCATGTACCTGCGAGAGATAGGCCGGGTGAGTCTGCTGAAAGCCGCCGAAGAGCGCACCCTGGCGCGTAGCTTAGAGAACAGTAAATACCTTCAGAAAGTGAGAGACGAACTCACCTCGCCGGAGGAACGCCCGCCCAGGGCGTGGGCATGCATGTGCCACTTCCTGCAAAAGGTCTGCGATGCAGAGCCCCTGGTCGATGCGATCAGCAGGTTCCAGGGCATGGAAGGTAAACGGACACTGCAGGAGGTGATGGCCGACCCTCAGATGCGAGAGGTCCTGGACGGAGTGCTGCCCGAGGAAATGCTCAACTTCCTCGCGGAACTTCTGAACAAGGAACCCCTGGAAGTGAAGGCCGATATCCAGGCCTTATCCCTGGACAGTCGCTTGCTGACCAACGAGGTACTTGTGGTGCTGGACGACCAGCCGACGATGAGCGAGCTGAGAGTTCGGTTGAGCAAGAAAGAGTTCAACAAGGGCATGGAGTCCTACGAGTTTGTCTTTCTGAACCACCTGGAGCGGATCAAGGAGGAGGGCGTAAAGGCGCAGCGGCATCTGGCCGAGGCTAACCTGCGGCTGGTGGTGAGCGTGGCCAAGAAGTACATCGGAAGGGGTATGTCCCTGCTGGACCTGATCCAGGAAGGCAACATCGGGCTCATACGGGCAGTCGAGAAGTTCGACTACCGCAAGGGGTACAAGTTCAGCACATACGCCACCTGGTGGATCCGGCAGGCCATAACCAGGGCCATCGCCGACCAGGCCCGGACCATCCGGATACCGGTGCACATGGTCGAGACGATCAATAAACTGCTGCGTGTTACCCGCCGTCTTGTGCAGGAGTACGGCCGTGAGCCCACCAGCGAAGAGATAGGCACCGGCATGGAGGTGGTCCCCGAAAAGGTGCGGGAGATCCTCAAGATCTCTCAGGAGCCGGTGTCGCTGGAGACCCCCATAGGCGAGGAGGAGGACAGCCACCTGGGCGACTTTATCGAGGACCGTGGCGCCCTGGCACCGTCGGAGGCCGCATCCTACCAGCTGCTGAAAGACCAGGTCGATGACGTCCTCTACACCCTGAGCGACAGGGAGGCCCGGGTGCTCCAGCTCAGGTTCGGTCTCGAAGACGGCCGGAGCCGTACGCTTGAGGAGGTGGGCAGGGACTTCGGTGTCACCAGGGAACGGATTCGTCAGATCGAGGCCAAGGCGCTGAGGAAACTGCGCCATCCGAGCCGGTCCAAGAAGCTCAGAGATTTCCTCGAATAACACACGGTGGTTGAAAGGGCTTGCGTGGAAGACCATGCACGTCCTTTTTACTTTCTACGGGCTTGAGAGGATGGTCGTGTCCATGGCACCCTCGAGTGGTGCAACCCCCGCCCAGGCCGTGAACTTGAATCGATCTAAACAACAGGCATGAAAAGGGACGAAGAATTGACGGTTGCACCCAGAGCCCGGCAGCAGACCGACCCAGAGACGGTCTCCGCCACACGGCCCAAGGTAGCGGTGGTGTACACCACGCCGGAGACCGTGCTCGAAGACATCGGCCGCGCCATGCGCCTGGCCGAGTATCAGGCGCATCTGCCGGTGGACCCCGCGACTCTGCTGAAGATAAACATATCCTGGCAGCACTACTATCCGGCTTGCTCCACTACTCCCTGGCAGCTGGACGGGGTGATCCAGGCGCTTCAAGCTGACGGATACAAAGAGCTTATTCCCACCCATAACGGCACGGTGGTGGTGGACGCCACCGAGGGCGAGGTGAGCAACAAGCACAGGGCGGTGCAGGAGAAGCACGGTCTGGAGGGCGTCCACCTGGAGACGGTGAAGTGGGTCCGGTACGAGCCCAAGGCCGAGATGCTGGTCCTGGACAAGGTGTATCCGGAGGGAATCTATATACCCGAGATGCTGGTGGGGAAGAACATCGTGCACCTGCCGACCGTCAAGACCCACGTGTTCACCACGGTAACGGGTGCGATGAAGAATGCTTTTGGAGGTCTGTTGAGCCACCGGCGTCACTGGACCCACTCGGTGATCCACGAGACCCTGGTGGACTTGCTGAACATACAGAAAGAGATACACCCAGGCATATTCGCTGTCACCGACGGGACATTTGCCGGCGACGGGCCTGGCCCCCGGGCCATGAGGTGGCACGCCAAGAACGTGATCCTGGCCAGCGCAGACCAGGTCGCCATCGACGCCGTGGCGGCCCGCCTGATGGGGATCGATCCCCTGTCCATCAAGTTCATCCGGCTGGCCCATGAAGCGGGCCTGGGCTGCGGTGACATGGACCAGATCGAGGTCGTGGGCGAGGATATATCCGAGGTGAACTGGCGGTTCCGGGCAGCCCAGAACACCTTTGCCAGCCGGGGCCAGAAGCTCGTCTACTGGGGGCCTCTGAAGCCCCTGGAAGGTCTCCTCCTGCGGTCGCCGCTGGTACCCTGGGCCTATTTTGCATCCAACCTGTACCACAACGAGTACTGGCTGCGGTTCATCGGGCGCAAGCGTGTTCGAGAGGCCATGAAGACCGGTTGGGGTAAGCTGTTTCAGAGCTACTAGGGAACCGACTCTGAAATGCGCTTGCAGACTGACATTGCGAGGCCCGACGAAGGAGGGACGCGGCAATCTGGCCGTGGGGTCCTCCCCTCCTCCAGATTGCTTTGTCGCCCCGACAGGTCAGGGCTCCTCGCAATGACATTAACGGCGGGTTTTGTCTATGCAACACCAGGGTTTCCCTGGTACCGGCGGGTGGAGCGTTGACAGTGCGGGAAGCGCCACACTAAACTCGTCCTGGCCGCCAATGGCCTTTATATCCGAAACCGAATCCTCAGAGACGGAGAGTCCTGACTGATGAGACTTGTCATAGTCGCCTGCGACGTAATGCACCGAGAGATCTCTTACTGCGTATCCCGATCGAAGAACATCGTGGACATGAGGTTTCTGAAGAAAGGCCTGCACGACATCGGCCAAAAAGGGATGTCTCAGAGTCTGCAGGAGGAGGTCGACCGGATACCTCGCGGCGAATACGAGGCGGTCCTGCTCGGCTACGGCCTGTGCAACATGGGCATCCGCCAGCTCTTCTGCGACGAGTTGCCGATGATAGTGCCCAGGGCCCACGACTGCATAACGATGCTGCTGGGCTCCAAGGAGAGGTACCAGGAGACTTTTGACCAGGAGCCCGGGACCTATTACAGGTCCACCGGATGGATCGAACGCGACAGCCCGATGATTGGCGCGGACGGGAAACCCATAAGCGTCATGACGCAACTGGGATTTAACCAGACCTATGAGGAACTGCTCGCCAAGTTCGGGGAGGACAACGCCCGGTATATCATGGAGACGATGGAGGGGTGGGGAGGGACCCACAGCTATAACAGGCTGGCGTATATTGACGCGGGTATAGGCGAGTTTCCTGACCACGAGAGGCAGGCGAGAGAGGAGGCGGAGGAGAAGGGCTGGAATTTCGAGCGGATGCAGGGGGATATCGGCCTGATTCAGAGCCTTGTGGACGGTGAATGGGACCCGGAGAAATTCCTGGTCGTCCAGCCGGGAAAGACGATCATGCCGACCTACTCGGAAGACATAATACGGGCCGAAGGCCGCAACACGGATTCGCCTTAACCGCGGGTTGTCGCCCGCCCTCCTACATTCTTCGTCCTTCGGCGGAAGAACTCAGAATCAGTCGATGGGGCGCAGCATTTTCGTTATGCCGGTGACCGTTGGCCTGGCAGACACACCCGAACGCACCAATTTCCTGGTAGAACCCTGATCCGCGATACTCTAGGCGGGCTGTTGGCGGGATGGCCTCCGGCTGATCAAAATCAGCGGGACCCCAGCGAAGCACGTGCCCGACAGGACGGCGAAGGCCAGACGGTAGCTATCGAAAACATCGAACATCCAGCCCACGAAAATGGGTGAGAAGATGGTGAAAACGGTGGTGAATGTCATGAAGATGCCCATCAGGGTACCGAAGGACTTCCTCCCGAAGTAACGGGCCTGGATGACCGTCCTGGTGGGAACGGTCGCGCCGAAACCCGGCGCATATAGCAGAAGGAATACAATCAGGTGCCAGTATTCGCTGGTCAACGATAGGACCAGGATGCCGGCGGCCTGGAATCCGTACCCCGAGGCAATGATGTGGCGCTCGTCCAAGAAGTCCGACAAGAAGCCGCCAGCCCAGCGCCCGCCTAAACTCAGAAGGGTCAACAGTGTGACCGTAAATGCGGCCGTTCCCCTGGAGAAACCGTAGCTCTCCTGGGCGGGGATCAAGTGTACCATCAACCCGGACATGGCGAAGAAGCCGGTGGTCATGGCAAAGGCCAGGAGCCAGAAGCTGGATGTCCCAATCGCCTCCCGCACGGTGTAGTCCACCGGAACGGTAGGCCGCCTGCCGCCTGCGAATCGGGAACGCCTCGGCTCACGGCGTTTCTCAGAAGCGGCGGCAATATCGCCAGGCGAGTCTCCATCGGGGAGCATCCCGTAGTCCTCGGGGCGACTGCGGAGTACGAGAGACAGGGGTATCCCGATGACCCAGGTGCCGATCCCGACGAAGACCAAAGCATCCTGCCAGCCGTGCTTGTCGATGATCCACACCACCAGCGGGACCAGTGTGCCGGCCAGCCCAGCGCCGCTGGTGAAGAGGGCCATGGCCCGGCCCTGCAAACGGACGAACCAGTTGGCGACGGTGGTTGTGATGACGATGTAGGAGCCCAGGGACATCCCCAGCGCCAGGACCGCCATCGCACCGTAGAGGGTGACCAGGGAGTTGGTCCGGCTAAGCAGAATAAAGCCGAAGCCGGTGATGGTGGTGCCTACCAGCATCACCCGTCGGGGACCGAACTTGTCGACAAAGAAGCCGACGAACGGTGCGAAGGCCCCTGTTTCAGACTGCTGGATAGAGAAGGCCACGGACGTGGCCGCGCGGGAAAAGCCGAACTGGTCGGCAATAGGGTTGAAAAAGGCGCCAAAGCCGTACCAGAAGGTGCCCGCCGTGTAGTAGTTGTAAAGCAGTCCGGCGAGCGCCACCCACCAACCGTAGAAGATGCCGCGGACTCTAATCATCGCGATGTTTTGCCTGGGGGTACAGGTATCCAGAACCTGTGGGACCAGGGGGCGAAGGGAAAATAGAAGTACCCCGGAAGCGCTGAACCCGCTTTTTTTCAGCCGCCCCGTACGGGAGGATGCGGGTGGACGCCAATTCGGGTGTCAGCGATCCGATTGACCTGAATCCAGCCGGCCGGTTGGCCAATGAACTCACTCGCGTGGTTACCCCTTTGCGCATTCCGGGTAGTGACTGTGCCTCGGACCGCTCATTGCATCAGGTCCTAACGTCAGGGCCGAACGTACGAGGAGGGCCACGGTCACGTGCAATGAGAACACTCAAAGACTAGGGAGTCAAGCCTTGGGCGGGAGCACCTTGGGGAGGCCACGCGAGTGTTCCGTCCGGGGCCGGAAAGTGGTTAAAAAACTATCTTAGTACGGGAGATGAGTTACGCCCACCCGCCCGCCCTCAAGGGTCTTTATTCCTGGGGGAACATCCCTTCGGCAGTCTCTCCCAGGAGTCCGACGCGTTCATTGTAAGTACGTCGGACAGGACAGGCCCCCAGACCCCCTGGCAGATGGGGACACCCCCTCTGCACTCCCCCGAGATGATGTTGAGATAATTACTAACTAGCGGGGGATTGGGCAGCAGCGGAGTTCACACTGGCTTGCTCAGTATGAACCCCTTTTCACCTGAGACGCGTTGCTCGTTGGGCTGGGCCACGATAACGCCGGCGGCCGTGCCGTCATGCAGGTCTGCGTTTACCTTCCATGTAAGCTTGACCTGCTCCCTGGGCAGTCCTGTGGTGGTGAAGACGATCTCGTCGTATTTCAATCTCCGAACGACCCGGACCGGCGAACCTTCCCAGTCCGAGGAGCCCGCCACGGGCTTATCGAAACGGACGGTCACCGCCTGACCTTCTCTATCCAATAAAAACGAGATGGGGTGTGCCTCATCGTCTCCAGGCACGACCACCGTACCTTCGTACTTGTCCCGACCGACCGGGATGTTTTTCTCCTTTGTCGAATCACTGCTCATGCTATGTCTGTCTCCAATGGTTTGAATTTGTTAAGCTTTGTTGGGGGTTCCGGCCGAAGAAACGGGTTAGCTGAGTCGCTCGTACCCGCCGTTCCCCTCAAAGTCGCGGGCGGTGATTACTCCTAGGTCCCGGCCCTGGTGCACGTGGATGATGACCTCTTGCCGTGTAATGCCCACCGAGTCCATCAGCTCCTCATCCACGGTGTCGATCAGGTCCTGGATCCTCTCGGTCGTCAGGCTCTCGGTGACGTTCAGGGTCGCGTGGATCACGGAGACGGTAAAGTGGATGTCCACGCGACCAACAGCGGTCTCGTCCTCCAGGACCGTGTAGCACTCCGAGTTCGGAGTTCGGCATTCACGCTCAAAGAAAAAGCTAGCCATTATCGTCCGCCTGCTCTGTCATCCAGTAAAGCCTCTCAGGTTCGGACCTGTCCAGTGCCCAAAACAATCCATTTGTAGGAGGTCAGCTCACGAAGGCCCATCGGGCCCCTGGCGTGCATCTTATTGGTGCTGATGGCGACCTCTGCACCCAGTCCGAACTCCCCGCCATCGACAAACCTGGTGGACGCGTTGACCATGACGGCGCCGGCATCAACCTCGTTCAGAAATCGCATGGCGGCCGAGTAGTCCTCGGTCACGATGGCCTCGGAGTGGCTCGAGCCGTAGGTCTCGATATGGGCGAGGGCTTCGTCCAGCGAGTCCACGATCTTGACCGCGGCGGTCAGCGACAGGAACTCCGTGCCCCAGTCGTCATCCGTGGCCGGTACGACGTGCGGACTCTCAGAAGGCCCGAGAACGGTCAAGGACCTCCGATCGCATCTCATCTCCACCCCCGCCTCGGCCCACCGGCCGGCGATCAGCGGCAGGTAGGTCGGCGCCAGGGCCGAATGCACCAGCAGGGTGTCCAGCGCGTTGCAGACCGAGGGTTTCTGGACCTTGGCGTTGTCGACGATCTCGACCGCCATCTCCGGGTCGGCGGCCCGGTCCACGTAGGTGTGGCACACTCCTATCCCGCCGGTGATGGCCGGCATGGCCGCTTCGGCGACGACTCGGTGCACCAACTCCTGGCCACCCCGAGGGATAATCAGGTCGATGGCGTCCTTCATGCCCAGCATGTGGCTCACCAGGGCCCGGTCCGTGGACTCGACGAACTGTACCGCGTCCCTCGGCACGCCGGCGGCGGTCACGGATTCAATGATGAGCGCGGCCAGGGCCGAGTTGGAGTGGATGGCCTCCTTGCCGCCCCGCAGGATCACGGCGTTGCCCGACTTGAGGCATAGGGCCGAGATGTCCACGGTGACGTTGGGCCGGCTCTCGTAAATGGCGCCTATAACGCCGAGTGGCACGCGGACCTTGCCGACCTGCATGCCGTTGGGCATGGTGCGCATGTCAAGGGTCTCTCCGACCGGGTCAGGGAGTGCAGCGATGTCCCGGACGTCGGCGGCGATTCCCTCCAGCCGTTGGGCGTCGAGCAGCAGTCTGTCGAGGACGGCCTCGGTCAGGCCGCCCTGCCTCCCGGCGTCGCAGTCCTTCTCATTGGCGGCCAGTATCCGGTCCTGCTGTGAACCGAGGGCGTCGGCGATGTTGAAAAGCGCACGGTCCTTTACGGTGGTGGACAGCTTCGCCAGAGTACGTCCCGCGTTACGTGCGGCTTTCCCTTTACTCTCCAGTTCGTCTACTGCGGTCTGCATATTATCTCCATGGTGGGTCCAACCTACAGTATCACCATGTTGCTGCGGTGTACCACCTCGTCGCCGAACTGGCGCCCCAGCAGTTCCTGTATACGGTCTGACCGAATGCCCTTTATCTCGGCCAGGTCCTGGGAGCTGTAGTTGGTGATGCCGCAGGCTATCTGAGCGCGGGATGCGTCGAGGACAGCGACGATGTCGCCACGCTCGAAGGCGCCCACAACCTCCGTGACGCCAGCCGGGAGCAGGCTGCGGTTGCGGTAGCGAAGGGCTCCGACCGCCCCCTGATCCACCAGGATCTCGCCCCTGGTGGACAGCCCGCTCAGCATCCACCGTTTGCGTGACTCCATCTTGGTGGTACTGGACGGGAAGAAGGTACCGATGCTCTCTCCTTCGGCCAGCCTGGGTAGTACGTTTCGCTCCAGTCCGCTGGCGATGGCCACGTTGACTCCGGACGCCGTGGCCAGCCTGGCGGCGTCCAGCTTGGTGGCCATGCCGCCTCTGCCCTTATTGCCCCAGGACGGCCCTCCCAGAGTCTCGATCTCCTCGTCGAAACGCTCGACTACCGGGATCAGGTGGGCGTCGGGGTTCAGGTTGGGGTCGCTGGTGAACAGGCCCTCGATCTCTCCCAGCATGACCAGCAGGTCGGCGTCCACCAGGTTGGCGACCATGGCCGAGAGGGTATCGTTGTCTCCAAAAAGCTCGCCCGTCAGCTCCTCCACGGCCACAACGTCGTTCTCATTTATGATGGGTACCACACGGTGGTCCAGAAGTCCCAGCAACGTGTTTCGGATGTTCAGGTACCCCAGACGGTCACTGAGGTCTCGACGTGAAAGCAGCGCCTGGGCCACAGGGATGTTATACGGTCTGAAGGACTGCTCGTATGCGTGGATCAGGTGGCCCTGCCCCACAGCCGCCAGGACCTGGCGGAAGGGAAGGTTTTTACCCTCCTGCGGGACTCCGAGCACCTGCCTGCCGGCGGCAACCGCACCCGACGAGACCAGCATGACCTCGGCTCCACTTTGATGCAATTGGGCGATCTGCTGCACCAGGGCGTCCATTACGTCAGAGTTAAGCTGCCCTCCGTCGCGGGTCAAGAGGCTGGAACCGGCCTTGGCCACGATACGGCGATAACGATATGGGGAGTCCATCGCAGAAGAGTCCGCAGTCGGGGTCATCGTAGGGCTTTTCCTGGAGCGCATAGAGGGTACTCGGTGCAGCCAGTGCTGCGCGGGAGTGAAAACGACAACATTATATCAACATGCCTGACGGCCCAACAAGGAATGAGCCCGGTCGGTGGCCGGTGATACTCGGAAACGAAACCCCGCGGATTCGCGGAACTCCCTCCTTGGGGAGGTCACCAGGAGGGACTTGTGTCCTCGGCGTCGTTATTGGTAAGACGGTCCTGGTGCCCGCCGTCGTCGTCCATCACGAATATCTCGGCGTCGCCGTCCAGATAGGAGACGAAGGCTATCTTGTCTCCTCCGGGGCTCCAGACAGGCTGATCGTCCCGGGTCGTGTTTCTGGTCAGCCGCTCCTGGTCAAGCCCGTCCAGGCTGGTGGTATAGATCTCAGGGTTGCCGTCTCTCTCCGAGACGAACAGAAGCTGCTTCCCGTTGGGCGACCAGGAGAGGTGGTACTCGGCCGCGCCGGTCTCGGTCAGCCTCCCCTCCTTACTGCCATCCGCGTTCATCACATAAATCTCGGGATTGCCGTCCCGGGTTGAGATAAAGGCGATCATGTCGGAGTCGGGTGACCACACGGGCTGATAGTCGGGTGTGTCGGTGACCTTGAATTCGTTTACGCCGGTGGGGTTCCTGATGTAGATGCCCTGGGCGTCTCCACTCCGCACCGCGAACACCACCGATTCACCGTCCGGCGACCACCCGCCGATCTCATCACCGGGCACGGATGCCAGCAGTAGACGGCCCGTGGCATCAGCGTTCGCCACATACGGGACCGGGCCTTCGGTCCCTTCCTGTATATAAGCGATGCGATCGCTCTCAGGGGACCATCGATGGCTCCCGTACCTACCGGTGCCGGGAGTCATCGAGGACCGTGAAGTGCCAGTGATGTCCATGATCTCGATGGCAACGCTGTCTCCCAGCGCCGACTGGAAAGCGATCAGCTTACCGTCCGGTGAAATCAACGGGGATGACTCGCCGCGCGGGCTGTCGGTGAGGTTGGTCTCGGTCTTGGTTTCCAGGTCAACGGAGTAGATCTCCAGGTCGCCGTCGCGGTCTGACGTAAAGACAATAGGTGTCTGGTCGGAAGAGCCGCAGGCGACCGAGAAGGCCAGAGCGAGTGCGCAGGACAGGAACGCCACCGCAACACGGGGGTTAAGCAGATCAAGTTGAGGGAGTATTAAGCGCATCTGTGGTAACCGCCTGTATGTACCATGCGATGATTGGCACTATATTACCACGCAACCTCCCATTGAATACCAAGGTGCGATGTGGCTTCGATTTGGGGGATTTTCAGGACGACAGACGGGACCCGAGACGGAGGATGGATGGCGACAACGTTTCCGGGCGTCCTCTAGCGATGTTTCCAGGAGGGCTGTCGCTTGGTCAGGAAGGCGTCGATGCCCTCTCGGGCGTCCTGGGCGCGGAGGTTTTCGATCATGACCTTCTCGGCCATCTCGTAGGCCTCGGGACGGTCCAGCTCGATCTGGCGGTAGAAGGCGTCTTTGCCCAGGGCCAGGATGTGGGAGCTGGCCGATGCCACACGGCCGGCCAGGGCCATGGTCCGATCCTCCAGTTCCTCGTGGGGCACCACCTGGTTGACCAGACCGCTGGCCAACGCCTCTTCGGCCGATATGGGCGTACCGGTCAGCAGCATCTCCATGGCCTTTTTCTGTGGCACGGCCCGGGAGACGGCCACGCCGGGGGTTGTGCAGAAGAGCCCAATGTTCACACCGGGCGTGGCGAAGACCGCTTCCTTGGAGGCGACGGCCAGGTCGCAAGTGGCCACCAATTGGCAGCCGGCGGCCGTGGCGAGGCCCTGGACCTGGGCTATGACGGGCTGCGGCAGCAGCCGGATGGCTTCCATCACCCCGGTGCAGGCGGCAAAGGTGCCGGCGTGGTCCTCATCGTCCCCCTCGGTAAACTCCCGAAGGTCGTGGCCGGAGCTGAACACCGGTCCGGCGGCCCGCAGCACGACCACTCGCACGCTCCGGTCACCCTTTATATTTTCCAGACGCTTCTTCAGCGCCGAAAGCATGGGGCCGGACAGCGCGTTTCGTCTCCTGGGGTTGTTGAGGGTAAGGACGGCTACGCTATCTACTTGTTCGTACAGCAGGAGCTGCTCGGACATCGGGGTCTCCTTGCTCACATTGGGCCCGGATGGGCAGTTTCTTCCTCTATAAAAGCATACCACTTAGACAGGCGACGGTTCTGCTGGCACCGCCCACAACAGTCGTCTTTTTAAACCCCCCCCCCCCCCCCCCCAAATTTTTGGGGGGGCCCCCAAGCCCCTGCCAAAGGGGGTTCAACCCCCTCTGGACACCCCCGTTTCCGAGGAAGTCAACAAAGTCACCGGCAACCGGGGCCGGCGGCTGTGCAGCGGCGCCTCTACCGGGGCACGACGGGCAATGCCAGATGAGAGGGATAGTCGGGGTCGTGTAAGACGGTCTGAATGGCCGGACGGGGCTCAGATTCCAGATGGTGGGCGCCGCCCGTGTTCAGGTTGCGGGCGTACGCCGGAAAGTTACTGGAGGACACCTCCAGCCGGATGCAGTGCCCTTTTCGGAACAGCATGCTGATAGGCCCCACGTCGATATCATACGCGTTGGGCTGGTCGGCCTGGACCGGGGACGTGTGCTCGAGGGAGTCCCGATAGCCGGCCCTCAGGATGCCGTCGCAGACGCTTAAGGCGCTGCCGTCAGGGTGTACGTCGACCAGCTTGGCCGTCCAGTCGGTGTCGGGCGCGGAGGTTGCCGCCCAGAGGGTGAGCCTGACGTGGCCGGTCACCTCGGTGTCTCGCTTCAGCGGATCGGAGGTGTAGACCAGGACGTCGGCGCGGGATTCGATGGACCGCTGGTCCTGGACGCCGGTCTCGAACACGCTGGGGATACCGGACAGGTGCGCCCCGCCCATCGTGGCCACCGGGTCCAGAGGGTTGTACAGGTAGCGGTCGGGGGGCTCCTGCGACCGGGGTGGGTCCAAGGAGAGCCGGCCGTCGCCGTTGAGGGTATTGGCCCTGCCTTCGCTGCGGAGGAAGTAGGTCTCGGTCCTGACGCTCGGCGGCGGCCAGGCCTCCTCGCTGCGCCAGGCGTTCTCGCCCATCACGAAGATGTATGTGTTTGGGTCTGTATCGACTCCGTTGTCCTCGCCCCTGAGCCAGCGGTCGAACCAGGCGAGCTGCATGCCGTGCTGGTCTACGGCGTCCCCCGACGCCGCGCCTCCGAAGTAGCCCTGGCCTGAATAAGGGTAGAGCCACGGGCCGTGCTGCCACGGACCGATGATCAGATGCTGCTGGCTCCGGGCCAGCTCCGTTGCGCCCCGCTCGCGCACGCCCTCGTAGCAGCGAATGGTGCCCCGGATAAAACCGTCGAACCAGCCGCCGACGTTGAGTGCCGGGACCTCAACCTGGTCAAAGCGCGTGGTTGGATCCAGCTTCTTCCAGTAGTCGTCGTAGGTCGCATGGTCCATCCAGTCGTAGTAGAAGTCGGACAGTCCCTTGAAGGCGGGCATGTCCCCCAATGGAAGGTGCCTGGATAGTGCGTGGGGGTCTTTGACCAGCTGTCGCAGGGCGGCAATGGCCTCGGGCGAGTCGCCGGGGTCGCGACCTATGTTGTCCAGTGCGAAAGCCGCCGCCCACCCGCTGATCCAGAATAGCTGGAACGCCCCGCCCAGGTAGGTCCAGCTGTCGTAGTAGCTGTCCGAGGTCACACCGGGCACGATGGCTTTGAGCGAGGGCGGCCTTTCGACCGCCGCCAGCCACTGGGTCGCGCCATGGTAGGACAGACCGAACATGCCCACGTTGCCGTCGGACCAGGGTTGGGCCGCGCACCATTCCACCGTGTCGAAGCCGTCTTTAGGCTCGTTGAGGTACGGGTAGAACTCGCCCTCAGAGGTGTGGCGGCCGCGTACGTCCTGGAATACGACGACGTAGCCCCGGTTGACTGCCCGGACGAAGTCCAGGTACATGCTCCTGTACCGAGGCTTGTGTTTTCCGTAGGGGAGCCGGTGGAGCAGCACAGGGTGGCGGCCGCCTCCCGCGGGGCGGTAGACGTCCGCGTACAGAACTGTCCCGTCGCGCATAGGCACCGGAACGTTGGTCTCGCCGCTGATAGAGGTGTTCCTGCGGTACTCGTCCTTTATGGGTTTGGGAAGCATGGGACTCCTTTCAGCGTTCCGTTCGGTCAGAGACCCTGGAGTGTAATCCTGGCCAGGATGCCTGGTCCTGACTACCAGCCGATGGCATAGGAGGACCGTCTGGGGTCCCCGCCGGCGCTGAGGATGCCGGTTTTCGGGTCCCGACGGGCTATGGTCGCGCCCATGCCGCACGCCGTGGCGCGGACGACGACGTGGCCCAAGCTTCGAAGTGAAGATACCGTATCCTCAGGTACTGCATCCTCGACCGAAAGCTGTCCGGGATAGTACACGTGAGGATAAAACGAGTTGGTGACGCTGTCGGTCGCAAAACGCGGCGCCTCGATGGCCTCCTGGGGGTTCATGCCAAACACCAGTGTGTTCAATATGAGCTGTACGTTGGCCTGGGCTTGGTGATCGCCCCCGGGGCACCCAACGGTAAAGAGGGGCTGCCCGTTCTTGGCGACAATGTAGTTGATCAAGGTCGTCCGGGGACGCTTTCCCGGAACCAGCACGTTGGGATGGCCCTCGGTAAAGTTGAACATCTCGATCCTGGTGCTGAGGGGACATCCCAGGTCCGGAATGAACACCGACGAGCCAAATGCGCCGCCGCTGGGAGTGGTGCAGACCATGTTGCCGTCCCGGTCCAGCGCGGATATATGGGTGGTCCCACCTTCCTCGGAGGAACCGTCGCCACCGGCTTGCGCAGGGACCGTCTGTGCGACCGTCGGAGCGCCGTCACCGCTGGAGTAGCGCCAGGGATCGCCGGCCCGGGGCAACTCTGGGCAGGCACGGCCGGCGTCAATGAGACTTGCGCGATCGGCGGCGTACTCCCTGGAGAGCAGGCCGTCGATGGGTACGGCGGCGAAGTCCGGGTCGCCGTAGAATGTCTCCCGGTCGGCCATGGCCAGCTTAAGGGCCTCGGTTACCGTGTGGATGTACTCCGGAGTGTTGTGTCTCATCTTCTTCAGGTCAAAACGCTCCAGGATGTTCAGCGTCTGCATCAACACGGGGCCCTGGGTCCATGTAGAGTGGCCGTAGATGTCGTGCCCCTTGAAGGTGGACTTCACGGGCTCGTCGAACTTGGCCCGGTAGGAGGCCAGGTCCTCCAATTCGAGGATGCCGCCGACCCGGCGGGCGCCTTCGACGATGGTGCGAGCGATCTCGCCCTTGTAGAAGGCGTCGCGCCCGGCCTGAAGTCCGACCAGGCGGTGCCCCGGCGCGGCGTCCGCCGCCGCCGCCATGCGGGCCAGGGTGTTGCCAAGCGCATTCTGTACCAGTAGTGTCCACGGCTTTGGAAGCTCGCCGTTCCTGTAGAAAATGTCGGTGCCGCCGGGCGGGTACCGGTCGAACTGCTCCCTGGTGGCAGCGGAGTCCAGCCTGCCGATCATGTATTCGTAGTTGGGTATGCCGTGTCTGGCGTAGTTGATCGAGGGCGCCAGGACCTCTCCCAGTGTCTTGGTACCGTACCTCTCCAGCAGAGTGATCAGGGCGTCGACGACGCCGGGGACGGTGAAAGACAGGTGTGCCTGTGGCCCCGGCCCGGTGGGGACGGTGTCCAGCCCCTGGGACCGGTAGAAGTCAACGTTTGCCTTCCCTGGCGCGACCCCCTGGCCGCTCAGCGACAGCAGGTCGCCGCTGTCGGCATGGTAGAGCATGATGACGCCCTCGGCCGCCAGTGAAAACGACGAGGTCGGCTCGACCACGGCGGCGGCGAACCCCGCGGCCGCCACGGCGTCGAAGGCGTTGCCCCCGCTCAGCAGCATCCTCATCCCGGCCATTGATGTCAGGTAGTGGCCGCTGGATATGACGCCCTGGGTGGCGTAGACGACCGGACGGCCGGTGGCCGGCCAGACGGCCGGGCCCTGTTCTATTTTGTCGCCGCTTGTAGAGGGGGACATTTCTTCCTTCTCCTGGTGTATTTTCTGACTCACTCTACGCCTGGAGGCCGATATGACCGCCAGGTTTGAGCAGGGCGTCGGACTTGTTGGTGAGAATTAGGTCAACGGTCTCTTCGGCGCTGAGGAGGGTCGAGTCCAGCCACAGGCCGATACCGGTTAGCTCCGTTCGAATAATTGGCTCGACAAAAGACCAACGCCGGGCCGGTGCCGGTTTCCGTCGCAGAGCCTCCTTGACGCCCGGCGCCAGGACTACCATCCGAAGCGTATGCTGGGACTGGAGTCTCCGATACCCCTCCAGTCTGGCCTCGGAGTGGACGACATAGTCCAGTACCGGCACGAACCCCTCTTTGGCGAACGACCGCGCCAGGAGACAGAGGTTACGATCGGCCAGCTCCAACTGGCGGAACGCCTCGTCGGCGGGCTCCCCATCGGGCTCAACTCGGCCGGTGACGACCATCTCATGGAGGTGGTCTCCCATGATATGGCCTCCACGCTGGAGCGTGGAGGCCAGGAGTCGGGCGACGGTCGTCTTCCCGGATCCCGGAATGCCGTTGACGAGCCAGATTTCGCTCATGCTCGGTGTCATATCAGCGTACCCATGGGCGGCCACCGGGCGATTATAACCCAGTCCCGGGGCATTTGCACCGGGAGCTCATACCGGTGATAAACCTTTCGAAGGTTGGCCGGTGCAGTGTACACGGTGTACCCTGGCAGCATGTTTTTGACGAGGTGCTGACATGGCAAAGCGCGTAGAGGTACCGGAGTCGGGTTACGACAGGCTAAGCCGGTGGTACGACAGGACCTTCCTGGACAGCGTGACAGTGCTGAGGGGCTCGCTTTTCGGGTGGATCTTCGGACGGTCCGGACAGCATGCCGTAACAATAAACGAGACGGTGCACCTCACGTCCCACGCCCGAGACCTGGAGACAGTTCGGGGAATCGCGTTGCTGGGCCACGAGTATTTCCACGTCCAGCAGCAACGGGACATGGGCTGGTGGGTCTTCCTGGCCCGCTACGTCTGGTCGTGGCGGCCGTCTCACGTAAAGGACGGGAAGAAGCATCCTATGGAGAAGCCTGCCTATCAGCGGGGGTGCGAGATCCGAAAGGTGCTGGGGGAGTGACCTGCCTCGTGCCTGGACCAGGCTTTTGACAGGGCAACACCACGGCGGTATACTTGAAAGACTATGGTACGCATCGACACCTGCACCTGTACGGGCCTGAAAAGGAGAGGGATTATCCGTCTTTAGGCATCGTTCCGAAACAACCTGAAAGGTGTGGATAGCAGCCCTCACGAGTTCCGTCGAGGGTTTTTTTATGTCCGTTTACAGGCAACGTAACCAGGAGTCCGGAAAAAGCGAAATGACCGTCAATACAAGTGAAATATCAGCCAAGAGTTCGATCGCGGGCACGTTGAGGTCCGTATTCAGCTTCCCGAACCCTGTCAACGAGATCTCAGCCCGACTGGTGGCCGTCATGGTGGTCATGCTGTCGCTGGCCATCCTGCTGACGGACCAGTCGTGGCTCTTTTTCGTCCTGGCCTACGGGTTCCTGGCCAGGGTCGCCACAGGACCGACACTGAGCCCGATAGGGCTGCTGGCGACGCGGGTGATCGTGCCACTGCTGGGTAACCCCAACCGTCCGGTGCCGGGGCCTCCCAAGCGGTTCGCCCAGACGGTGGGGCTGGCCTTTTCGACGACCGCCCTGCTGCTATACCTGGTGGCGGACTCGACCGTTGCCGCCAAGAGCGTGGTGGGCGTCCTGATGGTGTTTGCCACGCTGGAGTCGGGCCTGGGGTTCTGCGCCGGGTGCTTCGTGTTCAACCACCTGATGCGCTGGAAGCTGATCCCTGAGTCTGTCTGCCGCGAGTGCCTGGTATCTTTCGGGCCGGCCGGCGACTAATATTTTCCAGTGATTTAGCAACTATCTGGCTCTGTTGAAATCGTTCAACGAAAGAGCGCTTTTTACCCCCCCCGGCCGCCCTTGAGTAGTATTTGGGGAGATACCCCCAAACCACCCCTGGACACCCCTTACTAAGGGATGTTGAGATAATTTCTCCCTACAGGGCCGCCTCCTTCCTACGAGAGGGTGGCCCTGGTCTTTATGTCGAGGGAAGTGTCCGTCCCGGTCAGGACACGGGCGGCCTACGATGTGCCCAGGGGCTGGCCTGCTCGAAGGCGGCCGAGGCCGCCAGGATGGTTTCTTCGTCGTCCATCCGCCCGACAATGTGTAGACCGATGGGCAGTCCGTCCGACGAGAATCCGCAGGGTATGCTGGCTGCCGGATGGCCGATCATGTTGATGGGGTAGGTGTAAGGCAAGAAACCCCAGAACGGATTGACCTCCCGGCCGCCGATTTCGGTCGGGCTCTGGCCCAGAGGGAACGCCGGGACGGCTGTGGTTGGTGAGAGAAACAGGTCGTAGTTTTCGAACAGGTCCGTGAACTGGCTTTTCAGCACGTCCATGTAACCCAGGGCCTCGGCGTACTCGGCGCTGGTTACGCCCGAGCCGGCCTCGATGCACTCCAGGGCGTAGTCCGTGAGCCGGTCGGCCTGGCGCTCCAGGATTGGGCCGTATGATGCGTAGGCGTCGGCGCTGAACAGGACCCAGAAGGCGTCGAAGGGCGCGTCCAGGGTGAGGTCCGTGGCATCGACGCTGCAACCCAATCCCTCGAACAGGTGGGCGGCGCCCGACGCGATCTCTCGTACCTCGGGATCCACAGGCGAGTAGCCGTAGTCCGGGCTCCACGCGATCCGCAGTCCGGCGACACCCTTGTCCATGGAAGTCAGGTAGTCGGGTGGTGGCTTCCGGAGCGCACCCCTGTCCCTGCGGTCGTAGCCGGCCATCACCTGGAGCAGGATGGCCGCGTCGCGGACCGTCCGGCTCAGCGGCCCGGATTGGACGAGGTGGTTGTGCAGGGCCGGCGCACGTGCCCCGGCGTACCTCGGGACCCTGCCGAGCGTCGGTTTGATGCCGTACACTCCGCAGAAGCTCGCGGGTATGCGTATTGAACCGCCGCCGTCCCCACCGGTGGCGATGGCGCACAGGCCCGCCGCCGTGGCCGCAGCCGCGCCTCCACTGGAGCCGCCGGGTGTGCGGTCGAGGTCCCAGGGGTTGCGGCCGTCGTCACCGAGACGGTTTCGGGTCTCGCCCAGGAGTCCGAACTCAGGGGTGTTGGTCTTGCCCAGCATGATCGCTCCGGCTCCGAGAACGCGCTCGACAAGGATGGAGTCCTCACTGGGCACCCTGTTTTCGAATATCAGGGAGCCGATGGTGGTGCGGACGCCCCTGGTGATCTCGGTGTCTTTTATCGATACAGGCAGTCCGTGAAGCGGACCAAGCTTGTCGCCCCGGACCACGGCTTCTTCAGCGGCTTTGGCTGCGTCCATCGCGCGGTCGCCGGTCAGCGTCAGGTAGGAGTTGAGCCGGGGGTTCAGCTCCTCAATGCGGCTGTAGTAGAGTTCGGTCAGCTCGACCGGAGAGACCTGTTTACCGGCGATAAGCTCCGCCTGCTCCCATGCAGGTTCGAACACGATGTCGGCGTCTGGCATTTTTTCACCGGTTCTGATTCTTACGTAAGCTGTTGTCTACGCCTTAGCGACTATCTGGCTTTGTTGACATTCTCAATCAAAGATGGCTTTCTGCCGATCAACCCCGAGTGGCAACGCCCGCTCAGGACACGGGCGGCCTGTGCTGGACCCACGGCCTGGCGCGCTCGAAGGCCGCCGACGCGGCAATGACCGTCTCCTCGTCTCCCTTGCGCCCCACGATGTGGAGTCCTATGGGCATCCCGTCCGACGAGAACCCGCAGGGTATGCTGGCGGCGGCATGGCCGACTGCGTTTATCGGGTAGGTGAACGGAAAGAAGCTGAAATAGCGGTTCGGGAAGTCGCTCCGGCCGGCGATCTCCGTCGGGAACCCACCCACGGGTAGGGCGGTGCAAGACAGGGTCGGCGAGAGGAGCAGGTCGTAGGTGTCGAACAGGTCGGCGAACCGCATCTTGAGGCGGTCCAGCAGGCCCAGGGCCTTGTTGTAATCCGCGCCGGTCACCCTGGCCCCCTCCTCGATGAAAAACCTCGCGAAGTGGGTCAACTGGTCGCCGTGGGTCTCCAGTAAGTGCCCGTAGTTGGCAAAGGCGGCGGCGCTGAAGATGGGGCCGTAGGCGTCGTACGGGCTGTCCAGGACCAGGCCGGAGTCCTCTACGCTGCATCCCAGTTCGACAAACACCTGCGCCGCTTTAGACGCGCTCTCCACGACTTCGGGTTCCACGGCCCCAAAGCCGTAGTCCGGACTCCATCCGATGCGCAGCCCCTTGATGTCCCTATCAACCGCTGCGATGAAATCAGGGGGAGGCTCTCTGAGCGTGGTGGGGTCCCTCGGGTCGTGGCCGGCCATGACCTGAAGAAACAGTGCCGAGTCGCGCACGGTGCGGGTAAGCGGTCCCGATTGCGAGAAAAAGTTAGGCAGGGCCAGAGCCTGGGCACCACCGTACTTGGGGACCCTGCCCTGGGTGGGCTTGATACCGTAGATGCCACAGAAGCTGGCGGGCAGGCGGATGGAGCCGCCGCCGTCGCCTCCCGTGGCCATAGAGCACAGGCCGGCGGCGGTCGCCGCCGCCGCGCCCCCGCTGGAGCCTCCCGGAGTGAGGTCGGTGTTCCAGGTGTTGCGGCGATCGTCACCGAGAAGGTTCTCGCAGGTGCCCACCAGGCCGAACTCGGGCATATTGGTCTTGCCCAGGCTGATGGCGCCGGCACTTTGGACCCGCTCCACAACGATGGTATCCTCGTCGGGGACCCTGTCCTTGAACACCAGAGAGCCCAACGTGGTGCGGACGCCCTTGGTGATGTCGGTGTCCTTGATCGAGATGGGCAGGCCGTGCAACGGCCCCAGCTTATCCCCGCGGACCACCGCCTCCTCCGCGGACTTGGCGGTCTTCATGGCGTCGTCGTAGGTGAGGGTCAGGTATGAGTTCAACTGGGAGTCCAGCGCCTCGATACGATCGAAGTAGAGCTGGGTCAGCTCAACCGGCGACACCTGTTTGCTGGCGATCAGCTCTCTCTGATCCCAGGCGGAAGCAAACGCCAAGTCTCTGTCTTCCATGGTGATCTCCTGATCTTCCTTCTAAGAAACGCTAAAAGACCCCCCAACCCCCCGGGCCCCCCGGGCGCCCCCGCGGGGCCGCGGTCATGAAACGGGCGGCCTGTGCTGGGCCCAGGGCCTGGCACGCTCGAAGGCGGCGGAGGCCGCCATCACAGTCTCCTCGTCACCCGCCTTCCCGATGATGTGAAGGCCAATGGGCAACCCGTCCGCGGAGAAGCCGCAGGGAACCGTGGACGCGGTGAAACCGATGGTGTTGATGGGATGGGTAAAGGGTAGGAACCCCCAACTGGGATCTGGATACACGGGCTTGCCGCCGATCTCCTCGGGCCAGTTATCGACCGGTATCGCCGTGGTGGACATGGTGGGCGACAGCAGCAGGTCGAACTTTTCGAAAAGTTCGGAGAAATGGGCTATCATCAGGTCCCTCTGGCCCATGGCCAGGGCATAGTCGGCGCCGGTTTGCGATGCGCCGTGCTCGAGACACCTTGTGGCATACCAGGTGAGCTGGTCCTTGTGGGTATCCAGCAGGCCCCCGGACATGCAGTATGCCATGCCGTTATGGATGGTCCACCAGGTGTCGAAGCAGGACGCCTCCAGCTTTATCGCGGCCTCGTCCACGGTGCATCCCAGGTCCTCAAAGGCCCTGGCCGCCGAAGAGGTGACGTCGGCCACCTCCGGGTCAACGCCCGCGTAGCCGAAGTCGAGGCTCCATCCAAACCGAAGCCCCTTGATGTCCCTGTCTAGCGCGCCGAGGAAGTCGGGGGGAGCCTCTCGAAGCGACGACGGATCTCTGGGGTCGTGGCCCGCGATGGCCTGCAGCACCATGGCCGAGTCCCGGACAGTGCGGGACATGGGGCCCGACTGGGCCAGGCAGTTGAAGGCCGGAGGAGACGAGGTGGAGAAAAACGGCGACCGGCCCTGGGTCGTCTTCAGCCCGAAGAGGCCGCAGTAGCTGGAGGGGATGCGAATCGAGCCCCCGCCGTCACCGCCGGTGGCCAGTGAGCAGAGGCCTGCGGCCATGGCCGCCCCCGCGCCTCCGCTGGAAGCGCCGGTGGTGCGCTCTGTGTTCCAGGGGTTCCGGCAGTGGTCGCCCAGGCGGTTCTCGTTAATGCCCAGCATCCCGAACTCCGAGGCGTTGGTCTTGCCCAGGAAGACGGCGCCCGCCTTACGGATTCGCTCGACGATGATCGTGTCCTCGTCGGGCACGCGGTCTTTGAATACAAGCGAACCCGACGTGGTGCGGGTGCCTCTGGTCAACTGGGTGTCCTTGATGGAGATGGGCAGCCCATGCAGGGGACCCAGTTCGTCGCCTCTCACCACCGCCTGTTCGGCGGCCCTGGCGGTCTCCAGCGCCTCGTCGTGCATGAGGGTGAGGTAGGCGTTCAGCTGGGAGTCCAGCCTCTCGATGCGGCTGAAGTAGAGTTCGGCAAGATCCACGGGCGACACCTGCTTGGTGGCAATGAGCCTGGCCTGCTCGGATGCCGGCGTAAATGCCATATCGTCGTTTAGCATGGCGCCTCTCTAATCTGATGGTATTGTTGATGCCGTTATTGGGACGCAGGCCGCGCTTCAGGACACAGGCGGCTTGTGCTGGGCCCACGGCCTGGCACGCTCGAATGCGGCCGATGCGGCCAGGACGGTCTCCTCATCCCCTTTGCGACCGACGATGTGGAGGCCCATGGGCAACCCATCGCCGGCGAAGCCGCATGGGACGGTGGCGGCGGTGTGGCCGATGAGGTTTATGGGGTAGGTGAAGGGATGGAAGCCGTAGGTGCGATTGGGATACACGGGCTTGCCGCCTATCTCCTCGGGCCAGTTGTCGATGGGAATCGCTGTCGTGGGCATGGTGGGCGACATCAGCAGGTCGAACTTCTCGAACTCGTCGGCGAACTGGGCTATCATGACGTCGCGCTGGCCCAGGGCCCTGGCGTAGTCGGCCCCGGTAACCCTGGCACCGGCCTCGATGGCGTCGCGAACGTACCAGGTCAGGTCGTCGGGATGGCTCTCCAGAAGGCCCCCGTTGCCGGCGTATGCGGCGGCGACGAAGATGGTCCACCAGGGATCGAAGGGCGAGTCCAGTCTCAGCTTCGACTCGTCGACCGAGCACCCAAGCTCCTCGAAGACCCTGGCCGCCGCGGACGTAGCCTCCAGCACCTCGGAGTCGGAGGCCGCGAACCCGTAGTCCGGCGACCAGCCGATGCGAAGGCCCTTGATGCTCTTGTTCAGGGACCCCAAATAGTCGGGGATGGGCTCGCGAAGGGAACCCGGGTCCCGGGGGTCGTAGCCGGCCACCACCGAGAGCACCAGGGCCGAGTCGCCGACCGTCCGGGACATGGGCCCCTGCTGGCTCAGGAAGTTGGGCATGGGGGTCTCCGGGGTACCGCCATACTTGGGGACTCTGCCCTGGGTGTTCTTGATACCGTAGAGTCCACAGAAACTGGACGGAATCCGAATGGAGCCTCCGCCGTCGCCGCCCGTGGCCACGGAGCACAGGCCGGCGGCCATGGCCGCTCCGGCGCCTCCGCTGGATGCCCCGGTTGTGCGGTCGGTGTTCCACGGGTTTCGGGAGTCGTCGCCCAGCTTGTTCTGGTTGACCCCGATGGCGCCGAACTCCGATGCGTTGGTTTTGCCCAGGATGATGGCCCCGGCCTTGCGTATACGCTCGACGACAATGGAGTCGGCATCGGGCACCCTGTCCTTATAGACCAGGGAGCCGCTGGTGGTGCGGATGCCCTTGGTCATCTCCAGGTCTTTCACCCCTGTCGGCAGGCCGTGCAGGGGGCCCAACTCGTCTCCTCGCATGACCGCCTCTTCCGCCTTTCCGGCGCTCTCCATCGCACCGTCACGGTCCAGGGTCAGGTAGGAGTTCAGCTTGGAGTCCAGTCTCTCGATGCGGTCGAAATACAGCTCGGTCAGCTCTACGGGCGAGACCTTTTTGGTCGCGATCAGGTCTCTCATTTCCAGGGCCGGAGTGAAAGCCAGTTGGTCGTCCATAGTCCGCTGTTACCCCCTAAATAGTTCGTCTCGTGGCAGCCTGACGTTGGAACAGGGCGTATCCTATATACCCGGTATCCGAGTGTCAAGAATCCGGATACATTCGGGACCTGATGGGCAAGATTCCGGTTGTGTTATCATCCTGCTGGCACAGAGAAATAGCACAGGAGTAGCGGATGAAGATCACCAACATCGAGACGTTTGTCGTAGACGCGGGATGGCGTCCGTGGACGTTCGTGAAGATTGAGACCGACGAGGGTGTGACCGGCTACGGTGAGTGCAGCGACCAGCGGTCCGTACACAGCGTCCCTGGAGTGATCGAGGACCTGAAACCTTTGCTGGTCGGCACCGACCCCAGGGCTTTCGAAATGCGGTTCTGGGATATGGTGCGGGCCACACGGCAGAGTCCGGGTGGCTACGCCGCCAAGGCCATGGCGGGGATAGAGTTGGCGCTCGTCGACATCAAGGCCAAGGCGCTGGGTATCTCCGTGGTGGAGTTGTTCGGAGGACCGACAAGGGAGAAGGTCCGGCTCTACTGGTCCCACTGCGGGACGTCCAGGGCCCGCTACCAGGAAGTCCTGGGCACCCCTCCGCTCAGGACGATGGACGATATCGCCGAGCTAGGGCGGGAAGTAGTGGAGCGCGGGTTCACCGCCCTCAAGACCAACATCGTTATCCCCGGCGAGCCGGCATCGGCATGGTTTCCCGGCTTCGGAAGCGGGCAGGGCACCACCGACCTGGTGGCGCCCCGGCATCTACTGCGGCACGTCGAGACACTTATCGGCACGTTCCGGGACGCCGTGGGGCCTGACGTGGACATCAACCTGGACCTGAACTTCAATTTCAGGACCGAGGGCTGTATGCGAATCGCCAAGGTGCTGGAGCAGTTCGACCTGCTGTGGCTGGAGATCGACATGTACGACCCCGAGGCCTTGCTCCAGATCAAGGAGTCCACGACGACCAGGATATGTACCGGCGAGAACCTTTACTACATGCACGACTACCTACCTTACTTCGAGTTACACGCCGCGGACGTGTTCATGATCGACGTGCCGTGGAACGGGTTCAGCCAGTCGAAGAAGGTGGGCGACCTGGCCGAGGTGTACCAGCTAAACATGGCGCCCCATAACTACTACAGCCACCTGTCGTCGTTCATCAGCGCCAGCCTGTGCGCCGTACTGCCGAACGTACGGATCATGGAGATCGACATCGACGACGTGGCCTGGAAGGACGACCTGGTGACCAGTCCGCCGGAGATTATTGATGGACACATGACGATCCCGACCGGCCTGGGCTGGGGTACCGACCTGAACGAGGAAGAGGTGAAGAAGCACCTCTGGGTCGACAAGAAGTAGAACCTGCAGGGGGCGTCAGCGGGCCTGGGGGATGTCAGGGCACTGTCGCCTGATTCAGGTGAGGCGTGTGCTAAATGGATGAGAGAGGGCTGTGGCCGTTGGCGAAGGTCTCCACCGCCCGGGCGACCGCGTCCGGACGCTCCATGTACATGTTGTGGCCGCTCTTCCGCATTATCAGCGTGTGAAAGTCGGTGGTCTCTTCGGCGACGGAGACCAGGCCTTGGAAGTCGGTCTGGCGGTCCTGGCTGGCCACGAACAGAGTGGGAACCACGGGCTTTCTAAACAACAGCCGTAAGTCGTAGTAGTCTCCCAGGCGGTCGTCCGGGTTGAAGGTGGCTCCTGCCCATTTCATGTCGATGGAGCCGTCGGGAAGCTCCAGGGTCTCGTGCTCGACAATGTCCCGGAGTACGTCGGCCCTCCAGCGCCGCGCCGTCTCGTGTCCTTCGAGGTACCGGTGTAACTCCTGACGGGTGGCCCATGTGCGCCGGGGCTGGCCGGCCCTGGCGGCGAAACGCCGCTGCCAGGTCTCGTTGAGCACGACTATGGGCTCCAGGAGGACCAGCCGGTTGAAAACACCCGGCGGTCTTCCGGCCCCGAAGGCCAGGACGGACGCGCCCGAAGAGTGGCCTACGCCGACAATCTCCCGAAGGCCCAGCTCTCGGAGGAATCCGGCCAGGTCATCGACCTTCTCATCTGTCGTGTATCCCCTGGGGGTCCAGTCGCTGTCGCCGTGGCCCCGAGCGTCCAGCGCGATGACGTGAAACCGGGGACAAAGCTCCCTTGCGACAGCGTCCCAACTTCGAGCGGTGCGCATGTCACCGTGGAGCAGTAGCAAAGGCGGGCCGTTCTCGCCCCAGTCTATGTAGCTGAGTCTTATCCCTCGAACGGTGAACGAGCGTTTACGAGGCTCTAACACGGCGTATCGGCCGGTCTCAGTTGAGCAGGTCCAACTCCTTGAGTATGGCGGGGATCCGCTGCTTCTCTTCGTCGGTCAGCGGCCTGAGAGGCCTGGAAACGGTGTCGGAGTCCAGGACGCCCATTATCTTGAGCGCCGATTTCATACCGCTGAAGCTGGCCGCGTTGGCGCCTCCCCCACCGGCAATGTTCATGATCCTGGACGCCGCGATTAGCTGTGCATCGCAGTTTCGCGCAGTCTCCGTATCTCCCGCTTCGCCGGCCTCCCATCCGCTGGCAGAGATGGCGGGAACGAGGTTTGCCAGGCCGGGAATCGCGCCGTGCACGCCGACGCCGCTTGCCGTCGTTATGCGGAATAGGGACCCCAAAAACCGCAGGAGCTGGATGTTCCCCTGCTCGCAAAGAACGTTAAGCTCGGCCAGGGACTCGCCTGCGCCGGAGCTGTCCTTGATGCCTACGACGGCCCCCTCGCCTGCCAGGGTTGCCACCGTCCCGGGCGCCACGGATGATTTAACGGTCTGCGGGATATTGTAGACCCACAGTGGCAGCCCGACCCGGTCGTGGATGTAGCGGTAGTGGTCGGTGATCTCGTCCTGGGCGCAGGGATAGTAGTAGGGGGGCGTGGCGGCGATGCCGTCCAGCCCGGACTCCTGTACGGCCTGGGCCAGGTTAACTGTGAGTTGGGTGCTGGCGTTGGAGATGTTGCCGATGACCGGCACGCGGCCGGCCACGGCGTCCACCACGGTCTCGATGCTGATAACGCGCTCTTTATCTGAAAGGGCGGCGAACTCCCCGGTCGTCCCCGATGCCCATATCCCGTGCACGCCGTTGTCGATCAGGTAGTTAACCAGCCGCCGCAGGGAGCCCGTGTCGACGGTTTCGTCGGGACTCAGGGGCGTGAGTATGGGGACGACGACTCCTTTGATTTTCTTGTCGGTCATTTCGATGCTCCTTGTCTCCCCTTCCGGAGGTTCAGATATTTCGCGCTACGCTTCGGATGGACGGCATTGGTGCAATTTTATATGGCTGCCCAGCCAATCGTACCAAAAACACCAGATCATTATTACCCCTGTGGGTGAGTTGCGAGTCGAACGTAGTCGGTCCGTTCCTCTAACCCCCCTCGGAGATTCTGTCGAAGGGCGGGGCGCCGCATAATAGACTAAACGCCATTTCCAAGAAATTGTCACCCTTTCGACTTCGCTCAGGGCAGGTTTGGAGCCTGGCCGAGAAATCTGAAGTGGTGGCCTTAGACCCCTCGACGGAGTCTATCCTGAGCGAAGCCGAAGGGCTCGGGGTGACAGGGTCGTGGGTATTTCATCTTTCATGGTGTCTGTGGCACCAGGCATGGTAAATCAATACACCAAACGGGCCGACGCCACGGTTGTCACGGCGTCGGCCCGTCTCTTGAACCGGCTTGGAGGAATATGGTCCGACTCTAGTATGGGACTCCGGCGCAAGAGCCGCCCCCGATGGCTGGCAGGAAGTGTACCTCACTGCTCTCCCCGACCCTTTCCAGCATTCCGAGGGGTGTCACCTCGCCGTCGACGGCGACCGAGATATTGGACTTGAGGCGGTTACCCTCAACCAGCCTGTCCTTGATACCAGGGTAGGCTTTATCGAGGTTTTCGACGATCTGACGGACTGTCGAGCCCTCGACCTCGACGGTCTGCCGACTTCCTGTCAGGTTCTGCATCAGCGCCGGTATGAAGACTGTCGCCATGATGTCACTTGTCTTACTTTTGCTGTCGGAGGGCCTCCATTACCGCCGCGGGGTTCATCGGCAGCTGGTACATCCTGACGCCGACGGCGGCGTGGATAGCGTTGGCCAGCGCCGGCGGCGGCGGAACGATGTTAACCTCACCAACGCCTCTCACGCCGAAGGGGTGGCCTGGGTTGGGCACCTCGACGATCACAGTGTCGATCATGGGCAAGTCGAGACTGGTAGGCATACGATAGTCCAGGAAGCTGCCATTGGTCAGTTCCCCAGCTGTATTGTAGAAATACTCTTCGTTAAGGCCCCAGCCGATCCCCTGAACGGCACCGCCCTGCATCTGGCCTTCCACGTAGCTGGGGTGGATGGCTTTGCCGGCGTCCTGGGCGATGGTAAATCGCAGTACGTCCACCTTGCCGGTGTCAGGGTCAACCTCCACGTCCGCAATGCACCCCGCATATGCTGCGCCGACACCCGTGGGACTGAATGCCGACCGGCCCATGATGGGACCGCCGGTGTCATTTAGCTGCTCCGCAAGTTCCGAGAACGTCATCTTGAGCTCAGGATCGGTCCTGGAGTGGAACACACCCTTGTCCAACTCGACTGTATCGGGAGAGATTTCCCAGATGGTCGCGGCCCGCGCAATCATCTGCTCTTTGACGTTCTGTGCCGCGTCGTGGGCCGTCCGGCCCGTCTTGAACGTCACGCTGCTGCCGCCGGTGCCGCTGGTGTATCCGATGTTGTCTGTGTCGGTGACGGTGGGCCTGACGTCCTCGGCCCGAATGCCCAGGACCTCGGCCGCTTGCATGGAGACCGACGCCCTGGTCCCACCGATGTCGGCTGAGCCCTCGGTGAGGTTGATCGTCCCGTCGGCGTTGACGCTGATGGTGCAGGCCGACGGGCCACTGCCGTTAACCCAGTATCCAACGGCGACGCCTCTTCCTCGGTTGGGTCCTTCCAATGGGGCTTTCCAGTGTGGATGGTCCCTCAATGCCACCAGGGTCTCGACCAGGCCGATGCGAGGATGGACCACGCCGTCGGCGCGTCTGGCGCCCTCCTTTGCAGCGTTCATCAGCCGGAACTCAATGGGGTCGATGCCCAGCTTCCCGGCCAACTCATCGACCACCGTCTCGGCGGCGAAGGCCGCCTGTGTCGCGCCGGGGGCACGGTAAGCCGCCGACTTGGGTTTGTTGACCAACACGTCGTAGCCGTCGATAACGGCGTTGGAGATATCGTAAGGGGCGAACACGCACATGGCGGCGGCACCGACCGGGGAGCCGGGGAAGGCGCCGGCCTCGAAGGCCAGGTAGGCGTGGGCGGCCGTAATTTTCCCGTTGCTGGTCGCCCCCATCTTGATCTTCATATTGGAGCCGGGTGTGGGGCCGGTGCCTTCGAAGACCTCTTTGCGGGTCATGACGATCTTGACCGGGTGGCCGCTCTTCTTGGAGAGGAGGGCGGCGATGGGGTCGTGGTA
>PVBE011197669.1_pt1 | contig 33974 bp, 37 predicted proteins | sample 1631181 | NCBI WGS metagenome assembly PVBE01 (sample SAMN08397723, study PRJNA350692) | Marine metagenome, whole genome shotgun sequencing project. | isolation source: water | place: Pacific Ocean | collected 2012-04
GCGTCGACGACGGGAATCGCGCCTTCGCCGACCTCGGCCCCGAGGGTGCGCTGGTGGCTGGCATGGCGCTCCCCGAGCCCGCAGCCCTGTTCCCGCGTTTTTCCGAGGACGAGGCGTCCTGATGCTGATCGACAGCCACTGCCATCTGGACTTTCCCGACTTTGCCGACGAACTCGACGATGTGGTGGCGCGCGCCGGCGAGGCCGGGGTAGGGGGCATGCTCACCATCTGCACCCACGTGACGCGCTTCGATGCTGTGTTGGCGGTGGCCGAGCGCTACGACAACGTCTGGTGCAGCATCGGCATCCACCCCCATGAGGCGGCCAACGAGCCCGAGGTCACGGCCGAGCACTTGGTACGCTTGGCCCGCCACCCCAAGGTGGTGGGCTTCGGCGAGACCGGCCTCGATTACCACTACGAACACAGCCCCCGCGAGGACCAGCGGCGGAGCTTCCGCGTCCATATCGCGGCGGCGCGCCAGGCGCGGCTTCCGCTCATCGCCCATTCCCGCAACGCCGACGACGACACCATGGCGATTCTCCGCGAAGAGAACGCCGAGGGCGCCTTTCCCGGCCTCATCCACTGCTTCACGGCGGGCCCGGCAGTGGCCGAGTGCGCCGTCGAGCTTGGCCTCGGCGTGTCTATTTCGGGCATCGTCACCTTCAAGCAGGCGGACGCGCTTCGCGACGTGGCGCGCCGCGTGCCCGCCCATCTGCTGCTGGTCGAGACCGACGCGCCCTACCTGGCGCCGGTGCCCAAACGCGGCAAGCGCAACGAGCCGGCCTTCGTCGCCCACACGGTAGCGTGCCTGGCCGAGGCGAGGGGAGAGGCCGCCGAAGCGCTGGCCCGCACCACTACCGATAACTTCTTCCGCCTTTTCGCCAAGGCGGCGCGCCCCGTTCACGATGGCACCAATGGCCCCGATGGCCCCAATGGCATCACCGGGGGAGACGCATGCGCGTAACCATCCTCGGTTCGGGGGGGTCCAGCGGCACGCCGGCCATCGACTGGGGGTGGAGCAGGTGCGATCCCGAAAACCCCAAGAACCGGCGCCTCCGGCCCTCCATCCTGGTCGAGGACGACGGTGCCCAAGTGTTGGCCGATAGCTCGCCCGACCTGCGCCAGCAACTGCTGGCAGCCGGCGTCAAGCGGCTTGACGCGGTGCTCTACACCCATATTCACGCCGACCACGTGCACGGCATCGACGACCTGCGGGCGATCAACCGGGCCATGGACGCGCCGTTGGACGCTTACGGCGACGCCGCCACTCTCGCTGAGATCGGCCAGCGCTTCCCCTATGTGTTCTCGGCCTTGGACCACGACGCGACGGTACGCTATAAGCCTACGTTGGTGCCCCACGAGATCGCCGCCGGACAGACCTTCGGGGTCGTCGGCATGAGGATCACGGCCTTCGAGCAGGACCATGGAGTGATGAAGACCATGGGCTACCGCTTCGGTCCTGTGGCCTATTCGACCGACGTGGTGGAATTGCCGGAAGCGTCTTTCGCCGCCCTCGACGGTGTCGAGGCGTGGATCATCGGCACCCTGGCCGATACCCCGCACCCGACCCACGCCCACGTCGACAAGGCGCTGGAGTGGATCGCCCGCGTCAAACCCCGGCGCGCCGTCCTCACCCACTTGAGCAGCCTTCTCGACCACGAAGAGCTGAGCGCCCGGCTGCCGGACGGCGTAGAGGTCGCCTATGATGGCATGGTCATAGAGGCGGTGGCTGGCTGTTAGCCGGACTTCGGAGGGCCCATGCGGGTTCTGCACACGGAATCGAGCGTCAACTGGGGCGGCCAGGAGTACCGGGCGCTCGAGCAAATGCGCTGGCTCAGCGACCACGGCCACGAGCCCGTGCTTGCTGCCAAGCCGGGCAGCGCCATCATGGAACGGGCCCAGGCCTGGGGCCTCGAGGCCGTGGCTGTTGGGTTTCGCGGCCACTACAACCCGCGCGCCATCATGGGGGCGCGCCGTCTCGTCTGCGAGCGGGCCATCGATGTCGCCGATTGCCACGGCAGCCGCGACGCGGTGACTTTGGCGTTCGCGCGCCGCCTGTGCCCGGTGATCCGCAGCCGGCACGTTTCTCAGGCCCTCAAGGGCAAGGTGCACCGGCGCTTGCAGTGGGGCTGGGGCTGCGACCATGCCATCGCCACGGCCGGGTGCATCAAGGACGGCATCGTGGCCGCCGGGCTTTGCGGGCCGGAGCGTGTGACGGTGGTCGGCGAATGGGCTGGCGACGAATTTTTCGATTCCTCGGAACGCCCTGCCGAGCGTGCCGAAATTCGGCGGGAATTAGCTATTTCCGAGGGTTTTCCCGTGGTTTCGGTGGTCGGCATGCTGCGCGGTGACAAGGCCCAGGAGAACCTCATTGACGCCGCCGCCATCCTCAAAGAGCACGGCCGGCCCGTGGTGTGCCTCATCGTCGGCGCCGGAATCAGCACCCAGGAGGGCTACGAGGCGGAATTGCGTTCCCGCGCCGATGCCCACGGCCTGCAAGACACCGTCATTTTTACCGGCTACCGGGATGACGTGGCGCGTATCACCCGTGCCTCGGACGCGCTGTGCGTCACTTCCGTTGCCGTCGAGGGCCAGTCGCGAGCGGTTCCCCAGGCGTTTGCCTGCGAAACGCCGGTGGTGGCCAGCCGCATCGGCGGCGTGCCCGAGCTCGTCGTGCCGGGCGACACGGGCTGGCTGGTCGAGCCCGGCGATGCCGCCGGCTACGCCGACGCGCTCTCGGAAATTTTCGACGATCCCGAGGGGGCGAGGGCGGTTACGGCGCGCGCCCGCCGCTTCGCCGAGGCGCATCTGACCGTGGATGCCAAGATGGCCGAAACGCTCGCCGTTTACGATGTGGCGATGTGTAAGTTTCACATGAAATAAATAGTATATCACGTTATAATAAAAAGAAATAATAGAATTTTCCATAATATATATTATGCGATTAACCCATTAACGGAGGCGCCACTTCAACAGGCTGGCCCGTTCCCCCCCTACATTTGCGACTATCCCCGCAGTGGCGCGCGGTAGGCGACGAAGGACGTATTCGCCAAATGCACGGATGTCAACTTCCCGGCTCATCTCGTTGAGGGCCTCGAACACCTCTTTGACACGGCGGCCCAGATAGTCGTGGCAAACGATGAAGCCACCGGGCTTGACCATACGAAGCGCCTTGCGGCTGTCGTTCTCGACATAGGTTAAGGTATGCCCTGCACCCACAATAATAACGTCGAAATCCGCCTCTCACGGTGCTTCATCGAGCGTTATGCTGTCTGCCAATAGCTGCTCGATCTTGCGTGCAACCTCGCTACCCTCGTAATAGAAGTAGCCTTGGCCCTGTTCGCCCATGTGGCAACATCAACGTCGTGATACGGGCTTCGGGCGGTGAATTAGGGGCCAGGAAGTAGGTGGTCTTTCCTGTTCCCGTCCCGAATTCGAATATCGTCCGCGCATCCTTCGCTAGATTGTAGATCACCCAGGTCTCGAAGTCGCCAATGCCCTCCGGTACGTGGTAGGTCGGCACAAACCGGATTTCGGTCTCCTTCGAAGGTCCGAGGTCGCCCAGCGCAAACCGAGGATCGAATTGGTCGACGTCGACCTTTCGCGGATCGGCCAGGGACCGAACAAACCCTCCAGTTTTCGACGTTCCCGGAGACGCAGAATCTCGCGCAGCGCCAATATCAGGGGGACGGCGACTACCAGGTTTGAAACGACGAGTACGAACGTCAACATGAACCGAACCTCTCGATTTGCCTCCGTGGAACGTGCTATCAGCGTCGCGCGGGACTAGAAAGACCAAAAAAGGAAGTTTCGTGTCCCCTTCTCCCGCCAAATTCATCATGAGAATTGACATGGGTTCTGAGGCACAAGGAAGCGGAATCGACCGTTTATTGGACATCATGGCGCGCCTGCGCGACCCGGACGGCGGCTGCCCGTGGGATGTCGAGCAGGACTTCGCCTCCATCGCGCCGCACACCATCGAAGAGGCCTACGAAGTGGCCGACGTCATCGAGCGCCAGGACATGGCGGGCCTCGTCGACGAGCTCGGCGACCTGCTGCTGCAGGTGGTCTTTCACGCTCAGATGGCGCGCGAGGCCGGTTTGTTCGGATTCGACGACGTGGTCGCCGCCATCTGCGGCAAGCTGGTACGCCGCCACCCGCACGTCTTCGACGACTTGAAGATCGACGACGCCGAAACCCAGACCGTGGCCTGGGAGGAGCTCAAGGCCGACGAGCGCAACAATGCCGGGGCGGGGGCGGAGGAGGCCACCAGCGCCCTGGCCGGTGTCGCTGTGGCGCTCCCTGCCCTCACCCGCTCCCTCAAGCTTCAGAAGCGCGCGGCGCGCGTCGGCTTCGACTGGGACGGGCCGGCCGACGTGGTCGACAAGCTGAACGAGGAAATCGGCGAACTGCAGGCGGAAATGGTGCCCGGCGCCGATCCCGCCCGCCTCACCGACGAGGTCGGCGACCTGTTGTTCACCTGCGTCAACCTGGCGCGCGCCCTCAAGATCGACCCGGAGACGGTGCTGCGCCACGCCAACGTCAAATTCGAGACCCGTTTCCGACGTATGGAGGGAATGCTGGCCGCCGAGGGCGCCACCCTGGAGGGCACCAGCCTCGCCGAGAAGGAGGCCCGCTGGCAGCGGGCCAAGGCCGGGGAATAAGGCTCCCTGTCCGGCTCGCCGCTTTGCCGCCTGTCGCGTTTCGATTATGATGAGGCGCCAGAGGAGCAGTATTCAGCCATTATAATGTTTACCAAGGAGAACGCAGCCCATGTCCATGTCGAGCGCAAAGGCCGAAGCCAGCGCGCCGCGCATAAACCAGCCTACCGACCTGCGCGAATGGCTGGAAGCCAACGGCGACGTCCTCACCGTCGTCGAGAAGCCCGTCGCCATCGACGACATCGGGGCGCTCACCGCCCAGAGCCAGGGCCCCATCATCTTCGACAACATCAAGGAACACCCCGGCTACCGCATGTGCGACATGCTGGTCACCCGTCGCTGTGATCAGGCGCGCTGTCTCGGCGTCGACGAGGGGGATTACCTGAAGACCCTGGCCCGCGCTCTACGCGACCCACCCGCCAGCTACGAGGACGTGGAGACGGGACCGGTCAAGGAAGTCATCCTCACCGGCAAGGATGCGGATTGGACCAAACTGCCGGTGCCCTGGCACTCGGACACCGACGGTGCCGCCTACATCACGGCGGCCCACATCATTGAGGACCCGGACACCGGGTTCTATAATTACACCCACGCGCGCATCATGGTGATGGGTCCGCAAAGGGGCGTCATCAGCTTCATCAACCGCCACGCCCCCACCATCATGCAGAAGTACCGGGACCGCGGAATGAAGGAGATGCCGATCGCGGTGATCTTCGGCATGCATCCGGCCTACGAGATCATCGGCAACTTCTCGGGCCTGCACATGGACAGCCACGGCGAGCTCGAGATGGTGGGCAACGTGCTGGGCTATCCCATACCGATGGTGCCTTGCGAGACGGTGCCGCTGCGCGTGCCGTCGAACGCCGAGATCATCGTCGAGGGCCACGTCAACCTGACCGAGCTTTTCGACGAGGGCCAGGGCCCGGGACCGGCGCTCACCTTCATCCCGCGCGTCCAGCAGATGCCCGAGATGCGTATCACCGCCATCACCATGCGCGCCGACAAGCCCATCTACCGCAACCACCAGGCTTGCCCAGAGACCGACCACCAGACTTTGCCGCGCCTGTGTCACGAGGCGGTGATCTACAACCGGCTCACGGAGATGGGCATTACCGTCCACGACGTGCAGTTCCCCATGTGGATGGGTGCCGCCGGCGTCGTCATCCAGATCGAGCACAACCGCCCCGGCATCGTCAACGACGCCCTCATGCAGACCATGGGCTCGCCGTGGATGAACACCAAATGGGTGATTGCCATCAGCCCCGACACCGACATCAACAGCCCCAACGAGGTGTGGCTCGCCGTCATCACGCGCTGCGATCCATCGCGCGACCTGTTCGTGGTGCCGGCCACGCGGGGCGCCGGCTTCGATCCCTCGGCCGAGCCCCTACCCGATCATTTCCCGCACCGCCTGGTCGGCAAGATCGGCATCGACGCTACCGTCAAGACGCGCCACGACGCCTCCGATTTCGAGGTGACTTGGCCCAAGAACTGGGGCAAGGTCTTCCTCAAGGATTACCTCTGAGGCTGGCGGAATTCGCAATGAGGTCTAGCGCGCTCAAGGTTTTGCTGGCCGCTGCCTTTCACCGACTTCGAGCGCCGCCAGATGGAGGCTGTCAGAAAGGAGCTCGATCACGAATACGAGGCCCGAAACGGCCTCGTGCCAAAGACCTCGGCCAATGCAGAGCAAACCCAATTATCCAGCACTTCTCGGACTTGACCGAGCGGTTTCACACCATACCTGCTGCGCGGCAAGGGTTGGACGGAACACTGTATGACGAAGGGCACTCGCCAACCATTGATCTCGCAACTTGTGCATGGACCGTTCGGTTCGCCCCGGCATGATCCGGTGGAGGGCGAGGAACCATTTCGCCTCACCTGTGCGCACTTCACAGGTGTCATTGGCGAGCTTCCGCATCAGTTTTCGGACCATCTCTTCGGGGGATATCTTCGGCGCTTGCCGATTGACAATTATGACCGTGCCCACAAGGGGCGAAAGTATCTCAAAGACCCGGATTCCGACACCTTCGAGCTGGGCGCGGAGGGCCTTGGTGAAGGCTCGTAAGCCCGCCTTCGTCGCGCTGTAGAGGGGAATGCTGCCTCGGGGCACGAAGGCGATCGGCGAGGTGACGTTATGGATCGCCGCCTCTTCCGACGCCCGGAGCATGGGCAGAAAAGCCTCGACCAGACGGATCGGTGCCGTGGGGTTGATAGCGACGTCGGCTTCCACGTGCTCCAAAGCTGCGCCCAGCCAAAAAATTCATCGCATGGACCACTCCGGCGTTATTGACGAGTACGTCCAATCCTCCGAACGCGGTCCGGACGGCGTCCACCAGACGGGTCCGGTCATCGGGGGAGGTGATGTCGCAACGAACGATCTCCAGGCCGGGAAACTGCACCGCCACCGCGGTGAGTTTCCCCCGGTTCCGACCGCCGACGGCGATGCGATTTCCGCGGCGGATGAACTCGGCGGCAAGGGCCCGGCCGATGCCGCTGCCGCCACCGGTGACGAGAACCATCTTGTCCTCGAGCTTCATGGGAGTCGCCTCCTCTGCACGGGCACGAGGGCCCAACCGTTTATCCAACCCATTGTGCACCGCGCGTGCCGGCGGATCGAACGAGACCGCGCCAACGCATTTGCCAATGCTACTGGTTCGGGGCCACCTTAATAATACCTCGGCGCACACTCGGGTGTCGCCGTGGCGGCGAAATTAGCGTCGTCGAGGACCACACCTGCTCGGTTCGGTCCCACGGTGCAGGGTATGCGGGCAACCTACAAGAGGGGGGCGATGAAGGCAGCGGTCATCGAAAAGCAGGGCGGGGTCGAGAACATTGCCAACCGGGACTGGCTCGATCCGGACGTGCGACCCGGGGATCTCTTAATCCGAGTCCGCGTCTGTGGCCTCAACCATTTGGTTTTTTTGTTCGTCGCGGCATGCCGGGATTTCCTGTGTCCGTACCCTTTATTTCGGGTGGGGATATTGCAGGCGGCTTCCGCAAAAGGATCGTGGAAGACGAAGGTGTCAGGAATTTGTGGTCCGAGGACAAGGTGGCGACGTTCACTACTCCCGGTTTCTCGACGTTCTACCGTCTGATTTCCGATGGAACTTACATCAACTATTACGACATTTCACGCTCCGGCCAACAACAGTACAAGAGGCTGATGTCCTTCTCGGACAACGTGTGAGCGGCGGGTTTCGTTGCGGCCGCGCAACCGACGCTCACGTACCGACCATCTTCTGACCAATACCACCTTCCGGGTTGGAGCGAACGCGGCGCCGCCCTTAGGGGCCGGCGTAGAGCCAGGCCAGCCCTTCGTTCTCCTTCTCGGGCGTGCGCGCCCCCAATAGCTTCTTGCACAACTCGCGCTGCACGTCGGCAGCATGATAGACGTCGCCCAGGAAGCGGGCCATCAGTTGGACGCGCGCCGTGCGCAGGTAACGCTCTTGTTGGTAGGCCAGGAACGCCGTCGCGAAATAGCCGTCCGCCGCCTCCAGCTTGTCGGCCAAGCAAACTGCGTCCTCGATGGCCATGCAGGCGTCCTGCGCGAAATACTGCAGCAGCGGGTGGGCGGAGTCGCCGAGCAGGGTGAAACGGCCCATCGACCACTTCTTGATGGGCTCGCGGTCGCACAGCACCCACATGCGCCATTGGGTAATCTTCTTGACCAGGGTCATGGGCTGGGGGCCGACGTTCTTGAATCGCTCCATCAGCTCATCTAGGTAGCCCTCGGTGTTCCACCCTTCGGCGTACTTGTCGCTGTGGAACACGGCGACCAGATTGAAAAGTTTCCAGTTGCGCAGCGGGTAATGGACGAGATGTGTCCGTGGCCCCGCCCACAGCTCGCGTCGTCCCAGCGCATGTCCTCGGGAACCTCGTCGATCAGCAAAACGGCGCGATAGGCGATGTGCCCCGGCGTTATGGGCAGGCCCTCGTCGAACATCTGGGAGCGCACCGTGGACCACAATCCGTCGGCGCCGATCAGCGCACCGCGAAAAGGGCGCCGTGGAGATCGGCCCGGTGGATCACCGCGTAGGGGCATTGGAAGCGTTCGCGGAAGGCGTCGTCGAGCGGCACCCGCGTGACCTCGTCGCCGCTCAGGCTATCCATCATGATGAGATGCTTGACGAAGACGGCGGTGGCGCTCATCTGCTCGGTGATGCCGAGGCGCTCGAACATGCGGAACACGTTGGGGCCGAGCTAAACGCCGGCGCCGATCTCCCCGAACTCGGCGCTTTGTTCGAGCACCAGCGACGCGATGCCCTTGCGAGAAAACACCAAGGCGGCGGCCAAGCCGCCGATACCGCCGCCGACGATGAGGACGGGGGGCGGCGCGTCAGTGTGCTCCGGCATCCTCCACCCCCGCCGCCCGCTACGGCGTGGTCAGCAGGCGCATCAGGCTCGAGGTGTCCCAGCGCCCGCCGCCGCGATCCTGGATCTGCGCATAGAACTGATCGATGACGGCGGCCATGGGGAGGCGCGCCCCGTTCTTGCGCGATTCCTCGAGACAAATGCCGAGGTCCTTGCGCATCCAATTGACGGCGAAGCCATGTTCGAACTTGTCGTCGATCATGGTCTCGCCGCGGTTTTCCATCTGCCAGGACTGGGCGGCACCCTTGGAGATGACGTCGACCACCAGCTTGGCGTCGAGCCCCGCCTTGACGGCAAAGTTGAGGCCTTCCGACAGACCCTGGACTAGCCCGGCGATGCAAATCTGGTTAACCATCTTGGTCAATTGGCCGGACCCGGCGGGGCCCATCAGGGTCACCGCCCGGCCGTAGGCCGAAATCACCGGCTCGGCCTTGGCGAAATCCTTCTCCTCGCCGCCCACCATGATGGTCAGCACGCCGTTCTCGGCACCCGCCTGGCCGCCCGAGACCGGTCCGTCGAGGAAGCCGAAGCAGGCGTTCCCGGCGGCGGCATCGAGTTCACGGGCGACGATGGCCGAGGCCGTGGTGTGATCGACGAAGACGGCACCCTTCGCCATCCCCGCGAAGGCTCCATCGTCACCGAAGACGACGCTGCGCAGGTCGTCGTCGTTGCCGACGCAGGCGCAGACGATATCGGCGCCCGCCGCCGCCGCCGCCGGCGTCGCGGCGGAAGTGCCGCCGTATTCCTTGACCCAGGCTTCGGCCTTGGCTGCGGTGCGGTTGTAGACGGTGACGTCGTGTCCGGTCTTTTTAAGGTGTCCGGCCATGGGATACCCCATGACGCCGAGGCCTATAAAGGCTGCCTTGGTGGCCATTTATGGATCCTCCTCAGTGGTCGTTTTGGTCGGGCATATTAACCGCCGGCGAGGACAGCGTGAAGGCTGTCCCAGGCCGTTTTGTCGGGGGCCAGCAGAAGGCTCGTGTATTGGATGCGTGGTGCCGGATAGTAGGGGCCGCGTCCCTCGGTGAGCCCGTTGAAGCCGCCGGCCTCGCGGTGCAGGAGCACGCCGGCGGCGTGGTCCCAGGGTTTGAGGCGCTGGGCGTACTGGGCGAAATGCAATCGGCCGCGGGCCAGGTCCATGTACTCGCGGCCGACGCACCCGACCCTGGTCATGGAGGCGGGAGCGTGATCGGTGCGGCTCTTTCCGCGATTCTCGAAGCGCTTGCGGAACTTGCGGCCGAGCGAGCCGCGCATGCCGGCGATGGGTACCAGACGGGCCGTGGCGAGGCGTTCTCCCGCCATCCACGCCCCCTCCCCGGCTGCCGCCCAGATGGTAACGTCGGCGATGGGGTCGTGGATCCATCCGGCAAGGGTTTCGCCGCCCCGGCAGTAGGCGACGATGACGGCGAAGCACTCGCGGCCCTCGGCGAAGTTGCGGGTGCCGTCGAGGGGATCGACGAGCCACACCGGTGCCTCCCCGCCGAGCGCCCGCAGGATGCCGGGATCGTCCTCCGCCGCCTCCTCGCCGACCACGGCGCTGCCCGGCACCAGCAGGCCAAGCGCTTCCGTGAGGCGTGCCTCCGCTTCGAAGTCGGCGGAGGTGACGATGTCACCCGGGTTCTTCTCGGTGATTTCATGGTCCGCCAGCGCGCGGAAGCGTGGCATGATCTCGTCCGCCGCGACCTCGCGGATGATGGCGTCGACAGCCTCGATGGGAGGTAGCGCTGACGGGGTCTTCATAGAGCGTAGATATCCCGGTCGTGGTGGTAGATGTCGGCGAAGTCCTCAAGCATGCGCGCCGCGTGGCGGTCGAACTCGGCGTGCTGGGCGAGCGCCTTGGTGACGAAGGCGGCGAAGGTGACGGCCTCGCCCTTGCCGCGCAGGCCGAATTGGTCGGCGATCTCGCCGAGATACTGATGCACGCGCTTGCCCGTCATCACGTTGAGCTGGCGTTTGACGAAGCGGTGCTTGTCGCGCCACTTCTTCTGCGCCTCGGCGGTAGCCATGGGGTCCTCCTCTCTCTAACTAGTGGACCAGTTCGCGGCAATTTCTACTAGTAGACTGTTCGGCAGGGCAAGGCTTTATCCTTATCCACCGCCACTGCGGCAAGCGCCATTCTATCAATGCACCGGTTGCCCGAGGCGCCGCGCTAGGCGCTCGGCGTTGGCCGGGTTCATGCGCACCTTGAGGTGGATGGCGTCGTCGCCGTCGCGGCGTTCGAGCACTTCGCCGTGGTCGTAGAGCCAGGCCAGCCCGGCGCCATCCTCGAGGCCGATGGAGATGTCGAGGAGCGGCCAGTTGTCCGCCGTGCGCCGGTCCAGCACCTCGATGAGGCGTGGACACCCCTCCCCCGTCAGCGCAGAGATGGGCACCGCCGTGACATTGCCGCGCGGTGCCCGGTTGGCGAGGATGCGCCGCTCTTCTGGTGTTAGAAGGTCAATCTTGTTGAGAGCCTCGACGATGCCGCCCTCGGTGGCCTCCTCGAGGCCGAGGGTGCGCAACACCCCCTGCACGTCCTCCTTCTGGGCGGTGCTATCGGGGTGCTCGGCATCGCGCACGTGGACGATGATGTCGGCTTCGCACACCTCCTCCAGCGTTGCCTGGAAGGCGGCCACCAACTCGTGCGGCAGAGCAGAGATGAAACCTACCGTGTCGGATAGGATGGCGGTGCGTCCCGACGGCAGGTCGAGGGCGCGCATGGCCGGATCGAGGGTGGCGAACAGCTTGTTCTCTGCCCGTGTTCCGGCCCGGGTCAGTGTGTTGAACAGGGTCGACTTGCCGGAATTGGTGTAGCCCACCAGGGCGATCACCGGATAGGGCATGCGGCGCCGCGCCGCGCGGTGTAATTGCCGCGTGCGCTTGACGTTGCCCAGGTCGCGCTTGAGGCGGGTGATTCGTTCGCCGATGAGGCGGCGATCAGATTCGATCTGGGTTTCCCCGGGGCCGCCCAGGAACCCGAAGCCGCCGCGTTGGCGCTCCATGTGGGTCCAGGTACGCACCAGGCGCGAGCGCTGGTAGGTCAGCGCCGCCAACTCCACTTGCAGTTTTCCCTCACGCGTGCTGGCGCGGGCGCCGAAGATGTCCAGGATGAGGCCGGTGCGGTCAATTACCTTGCACTGCCAGGCGCGTTCCAGGTTGCGCTGCTGCACCGGCGTCAACGGCGCATCGATCACCGCCAGCCCGACATGGGGGCCGCCGGCGTCGTCGTCGTTCTCCCCGCCGCCATTCTCCCCGCTATCATTCTCCCCGCCGGCGATCAGCGCGCCGAGACTGTCCACGGCACCCCGGCCCAGCAACGTAGCGGGGCGCGGCCGGGGAACGTTGAGCACGGCGGCGTGCACGACATGGAGGTTGATGGCTTCAGCGAGTCCCACCGCTTCGAGCAGACGGTCGTCCGCGCCGCGCTGCCCCCTCGGCCCCTTCTTCACGACCGGGTGGACGACGATGCAGCGTTCGGTGCCGTTATTCTTGGCGGGCGATGTGGCCCACATCCCAGGATTGCGGCTCAATTCATTCGGCTACTTCTTCTACGACGCTTTCCGCGGCTGCTTCCTTGTCGGGCTCGAACAGTTGGATGGGCACCGAGGGCATCACCGTCGAGATGGCGTGCTTGTACACGAGTTGGCTGTGCCCGTCGCGGCGCAACAGCACCGAAAAGTTGTCGAACGACGTGGCGATTCCCTGCAGCTTGACTCCGTTGACCAGGAATATCGTGATCGGTGTCTTGTTCTTGCGGATGTGGTTAAGAAACACATCTTGAACGTTTTGCGTTTTGTCGGAGGACATGGCCATCATCCTTCTTTTTTTAGTTAAGGCGTTCCCTAGCGGACCGACGGCGCTATTTCCCGTTAGTTTTGGGCTCCCTGTTGGACGCCGGCTCGGAATAGCTTACAACCTCCCAATGAGCTTGCAAAGTGCCAGGCAGTCCTCGACGTGCCAAACCGGTTCAAAGGGGCCGAATTCTCGGGGTTTCGGCGCTTCCGCGCGCACCAGGACGGGCACGCAGCTGGCGTTGTGGGCACATTCCAGATCGACTTCCGTGTCGCCGGCGAACCACACCTCGGCGCCGCATTGGATGCCGCTCCCGGCCAGCGCCATCTCCACGGGTGCCGGGTCCGGCTTGTCCTGGTCCGCATCGAGGGCGCCGACGACGCGCTCGAAATAACCGCCCCAGGCGAGGTGTGCCACCTCGGCGCGCAGATAGGCGCCGTTCTTGTTGCTGACGATCCCGAGATAGAGGCCGGCGGCCTTGAACTGGCCGAGCATTTCCTGGGCGCCAGGGTGGGGCCGCAGGCCCTCCAGGTGGATGGCTGCGAAGCGTTCGTAGAACAGTTCGCGGGCCTCTTTCCAGCGCTCTCCGAAAATGGGCGGAAAACTGTCGCGCAGGGAGCATCGCGCCCGCTGGCGCGTCTCCTCGTAGGTCCAGGCATGAAAGCCGAAGGCGGTGAGTGTGGCGTTTATCGCCTCGTGGATGGTTGGCCATGTGTCGACCAGCGTGTTGTCCCAGTCGAAAAGGACGGCTCTCGGCTGGATTGTGCCAGCGCCATCCAAACAGCCCGCCGCCGCGCTCACGCGGCGCTTCCCGGGGCGTCCAGGTGTTCCGCGTAGTAGGCGGCGATTCTACTGGTCAGAGGTCCCCGCTGGCCGTTGCCGAGGGCATGGTCGTCGATGCGCGCCACGGGCTTGACGAACGACGTGGAACTGGTCAGGAACGCCTCTCTGGCGGCGTGCGCTTCGGCCACCGTGAAGGCGCGTTCGGCGAACTCGATACCTTCGTTGGCGGCCAGTCCCAACAACGCCTGACGGGTGATACCGTTGAGGATCGCCGAATCGGCGTGACGCGTCAGCAGCTCTCCGGCGCCGGTGACGATCCAGGCGTTCGACGAGGTACCTTCGGTGACGTAACCGGCGTCGTCCACCAACCACGCCTCGTAGGCGCCAGCGTCGCGTGCCTCCTGTTTGCCAAGCACGTTGGCGAGAAGCGCCACGGATTTTATGTCACAGTGCTTCCAGCGGGTGTCCGGCAGGGTGATCACGGCGACGCCGTCCGCTGCCGTGGCGTCGAAGGCCGGCGTATGACGGGCCGTGAGCACGAGAGCACTGGTCGAGACCTCGGGGAAAGGGTGGTCCCTGCGGGCAACGCCGCGCGTCACTTGCAGGTAGACGAGCCCGTTCACGATCCGGTTGCGGCGCACCATCTGGCGCATTACCGCCTTGAGGGCGCGCCGCGACATGGGGGGCGCCATGCGCAACGCGGCCAGCGAGCGCTCCAGGCGGTCAAGGTGCCCGTCGGCGTCGATGAACTGACCGCCGTGGATGGTGGTGACCTCATACACCCCGTCGGCGAACTGATAGCCCCGGTCCTCGATATGGACGGCGGCGTGCGCGTGCGGCACGTAGCGGCCGTTGACGTATGCGGTGCGCGACATGCTCTCCCCGTTCTAGAGTGTGATCGTTTCAAATTGATTCAATTTGAAACGTGAATCGTCCTCTATTACATGTGTTTAGGGGCTTATTCACGTCTTAGATCGTTTCGATCTAAGACGATAAGGCCCTAAAAATACTCGAGCCGCACGGAGAACAACTTCTCGACCTTGCGGATGGATTCCTTAGCGGCGAACAGCACCACCCTGTCGTTGGCCTGGACCACCGTATCGCCGTGGGGGACGACCATCTCGCCCTGGCGCACGATGGCCCCGAGCATGACGCCGGAGGGCAGCTTGGCGTCCTTGATCGGCGAGCCCACCAGCGGCGACGTTTCCATGGCCTCCGCCTCGATGAGCTCGCCGAAGCCCTCGCGCAGGGTATGCACCGAGTGGATACGCCCCCGCCGCACGTGCTGTAGGATGGTCGACACCGTTATGTTGCGCGGGCTGACGACCACGTCGATGCCGAGATTGGTCACCAATGGCTCGTAGGTGCCCTTGTTGACCAGCGTAACGGCCCGTTGGCAGCCGTAACGCTTGGCCAGAAGCGAGGCGAGGATGTTGGTCTCGTCGTCGTTGGTCACGGCAACCACGGTTTCCGTGGCGGCGACGTTGGCCTCCTCGAGGATGTCGGAATCCAACACGTCACCGTGCAGCACCACCGTGCGGCCCAGTTCGCTGGCCGCTAACTCGGCGTGTTCGGGGTCCATTTCGATGACCTTGGCGTTGACCCAGGGATGGTTGCGTTCGATCTCGCGGGCGAGAAAGAGGCCGATGTTTCCGCCGCCGAAGATGAGAAGGCGGCGCGCTTCCGGTTCGTCGTGCCCGAAGGTGGCCATGGCGCGCGCCACCTGGTCGCTGTCGACCACGAAATAGACCTCGTCGCCGGGCAGCATCTGGTCGTCGGCCGACGGCACGATGGGAAGGTCGTCGCGCATGATGCCGACGATGATCATGTCGAGTTCGGGGAATAGCTGGGTGAGCTGGCGCAGGGGCGTGTTGACGATCGGACACTCCTCGTCGCAGCGCACGCCCAGGAGTTTCACCTTGCCGTCGACGAGGGGGATCATCTCGAAGGCGCCGGGCACCTGAAGGCGGCGGGTCACAGCGCGCGCCACCTCGATTTCCGGCGAGATGATGACGTCGATGGGCATGTGGTCCCGGGTATACAGATTGGCCCAGATTGGTTGCAGATAGCCCTGATCGCGCACGCGGGCGATCTTGGTGGGCACGTCGAATATGGAATGGGCAATCTGGCAGGACACCATGTTGACCTCGTCGGCATGGGTTACGGCGATGATCATGTCGGCGTCCTCGGCTCCCCCCTTTTCCAGGATGTCGGGGTGCGAGGCGTGTCCGACGATACCCTGGACATCGAGACCGTCGCTGATGCGGCGCACCAGGTCGGGTCGCTGGTCGATGACGGTAACGTCGTTGCCCTCGAGGGCCAAATAGCGGGCGATGTTGAACCCGACCTGTCCGGCGCCGCAGACGATGACCTTCATGGTGCTGGAATCCTTGCGTTATATCGCTAGGGCCGAAAACCCCGGCGGCAATCTCAGTTGCCGACGCGGCGCTGCCTTTCTCCGATTGGGACGCTGAGCGCCTTGAGTTTGCGGTGGAGCGCCGAACGCTCCATGCCCACGAATTTGGCCGTGTCCGAGATGTTGCCCCCAAAGCGCGAGACCTGGGCCATTAGATATTCGCGCTCGAATATCTCTCGCGCCTGGCGCAATGGCAGCCCCATGGTCTTGTTGCCTTGTTCCCGGATCAGATTGCTCCCTGCGGCGTCGTTCATTTCCCGCGGCAGTATGTCGACGCCGATGGGTTCGTCTGAGTTTCCCGGGCCCATGATCAGTATGCGTTCGACAACGTTGCGCAACTCGCGCACATTTCCCGGCCAGTCGTGGGCCTGGAGGATCGCTATGGCGTCCTCTCCGATGTTCCTGGGAGTCCGGCCCGCCGCCGCGGCGGCGTGCCGCATGAAGTGACGGGCGAGCGGCGGAATGTCGACGAGCCTATCGCGTAAGGAGGGCACTTCGATGGGCACCACGTTGAGGCGGTAATACAGATCCTCGCGAAAGCGGTTGGCCTCGAGTTCCGCTGCTAGGTCGCGGTTCGACGCCGCCAAAACCCGGACGTTGACGCAGATTCTGGTGCTTCCACCCACCCGTTCGAAGGTCTGTTCCTGAAGCACCCGAACGATCTTGCCTTGGGTTTCCAAGGGCATGTCCGCGACCTCGTCGAGAAAGAGCGTGCCCGTGTGGGCTTGCTCGAAGGTGCCGACCTTGCGTTGGCGCTCGCCGTCGTCGACCGGGGTTTCGGTCCCGAACAGTTCTATTTCCATGCGGTCCGGTCCCATAGTCGCACAGTTCACGGCCACGAACGGTCCAGCGGCGTACCTCGACTTGGCGTGCAGCATGCGGGCTACCACCTCCTTGCCCGAGCCCGCTGGACCCGTGACGAGGACGCGGCTGTTGGTCGGCGCCACCCGCTCGATGTCCTGGCGTAGCTGGGTGATGGCGCGCGAGGTTCCGATGAGTTTGACCTCGCCGCCGGCGCGCAGCAGGAGCTCCTCGTTTTCGCGGCGCAGGCGGGCCGCCTCGATGGCGCGTTCGATCATGAGCAGCAACCGGTCCGACTTGAAGGGTTTTTCGATAAAGTCGTAGGCGCCGTCTTTGATGGCGGTGACCGCCGATTCGATGGTCCCGTGGCCGCTGATCATGATCACGGGAACGGGCGGGTGTTCCTTCTTGATGATGCGCAGAAGCTCCAGACCGTCGAGATTGCTTCCCTGTAACCAGATATCCAGGAGCACGAGGCTGGGCCGGCGCGCCGCGAGCTCCGCCAACGCCGAGGCGGCATCGGCGCCGACGCGGGTCTCGTAACCTTCATCCTCGAGGATTCCCGAGGTGAGCAGGCGAATGTCGGCTTCGTCATCGACGATTAGGATGTCATGAGCCATGGGCTGGGATCTCAGTTGCCACCTTCATGGGGTCGGATTCCCGGTCCTCCGCGTCGTCGTCACTCCCCCGGGAAGCCGGCTCGTCGGCCTGCATGAACACGAGAGAGACGCGCGCGCCGCCCTCCTCCCGATCCTCGAGCACCAGATCGCCACTGTGATCTTCCATGATTTTCTTGACCATTGCCAAGCCCAGGCCGGTTCCCTTTTCGCGGGTCGTCACGTAGGGCTCGATGAGGCGATCCCGATGCTCCTTGGGCAGGCCGAGGCCGTCGTCCTCGACCACGACCAAGACGTTCTCGCTGTCCGGCGTGGCTTCCTTGCCCAGGGAGAAACGGATGTGACCAGCCGGATCGCCGCCCGAGGCGGTGTACCGCCCGGTAATGGATTCGGCGGCGTTTTTCAGAATGTTGGTCACCGCCTGGCCGATCTGTCGGCTGTCGCAGTTCATGCGCAAGGGCGCGTTGGGAAGGTTAACCTCGAAGGAGATATCGGGGTGACGGTTGCGTTCCAGAAATACCGTCTGACGGCAGATTTCGACGAGATTTTCGGGCTTCAGCGTCGCCTGGGGCATGCGCGCGAAGGAAGAGAATTCGTCCACCATGCGTCCGATGTCCTGCACCTGGTGGACGATGGTGTCCGTGCACGTCGAGAAGACCTCCGGTTCGGTCTTGATTTCCTTCATGTATTTGCGTTTCAGTCTTTCCGCCGAAAGCTGGATGGGTGTCAGGGGGTTCTTAATTTCGTGGGCGATGCGCCGCGCGATGTCGGACCAGGCGGCCTTGCGTTGCGCTGACAGCAATTCGGTAATGTCGTCGAAGGTGACGACGTAACCGACGATCTTTCCGCTCAGACGCTCGGCGACGATTCGAACCAAGAGGTTGCGCATGTGCCGTTGGCGCAGCAGCTTGATTTCGGATTGACGGAGGCGCTCGGGGCGATTCATGACTTCCTTGAGCAGCCCCGCCATCTCGGGCACGGTATCGGCCAGATTTTCACCGATACGCTGCCCGAGATCGGTAACCAGCAGTTCTGAGGCCGAGCGGTTGGGAAGGTTGATGTTGCCGGCCGCGTCGAGGCCGATGACGCCGGCTGACACGCCGGAGAGAACCGTTTCCGTAAAGCGCCGCCGCTCGTCGAGTTGGCGGTTTGCCGTCTCCAGGCTTCCGCGCTGATTTTCGAGTTGGCTCGTCATGCGGTTGAAGGCGCGGCTCAGGTTTTCGACCTCGTCGCCGGTATCGTTTGTCTCGACGCGCACGGAAAGGTCTCCATTGCGAATTCGTTCCGCCGCGCCGATGAGGCCGCTTATGGGGCGTACCAGTTGGGTGGCCAAGGTGAGACCCAACCAAACCGCGGCGAGCAGCAGAAGAAGGGCCACCACCACGAAGATCATGACGAACGAAATCTGGATCCCCTTACTTTGCTCTTCGAGCATGTGGTACTGGGTGACCGCTTGTTTGGTACGTGCCATGTGCCCGAGCACGCGCGGCTCGACGAATCGGCCGACCAGGAGATAGGCGTCGACAAACCAATCCAGCTTGACGATGGCGCGCACCCGGTCGTCATTGTCGCTGGTCATGACGATGATTTCGCCCTGGCGGGCTTTGTTGAGGGCGCTCTGCGGGACGAGACTGAATTCCAGGGACAAGCTGAGCGGCGCGCGGGCGAGCACCCGGCCGCGGCTGTCCACGACCAGCGCCTCGGGCATCGAGCGCAATGCCGCCAAGGTGGTCAGCAGCTGGTTGAAGCGGTCCTGCTTACCGGCAAGAAACGGCGAGTCCCGGTTGAGGTCGTTGGCCATGGCCAAGGCGTCGGAGCGAATACTTTGCTTGTGTTCGTAGAGATAGGCGGTGGCGACGGCGACGGATTCGTTAAGCGCCGTGCGCACCCTCTCGCTGAACCAAGCCTGTACGCCAAAATTTAGAAAAAGGCCCGAGAAAATAGCCACCAGTATCGCCGGAGTCACGGCGACCAAGCTGAACAGCACGACGAGACGTATATGGAGGTGCGAACCTGCCAGCCCCTGGCGTCGCTCGATCCACACGTGAATGACCTGACGCGCCACCACGATGCCAAGCAGGAAGAGGAGCGCGGCGTCGACATAGAGCAGAATGAGAATGGTCCGGGGTTCCGCCGCCAGTGCTGACGGTCCGGTCATGGTGGCCACCGTGGCTAAACCCGATCCCACCGCCACCACCACCAGCCCGTAGGCGAGCTTGCGTTCGATCCCGACCCGCCGCGCCCAGGAGCGGAATTTGCCTATCGAACGGCTCGGCGTATCGGCGGCAACTCTCATTTACTTCCTCGAACCACGGGGATGTTCAGTTCGCGTATCTTTTTGCGCAGGGTGTTGCGGTTGAGGCCCAGGACCTGGGCCGCCTTGATCTGGTTGCCTTGGGTCGCCGACAGGGTGAGACTAATGAGGGGGCGTTCCACTTCGCGCAACACGCGCCCGTACAGGCCGGACGAGGGAAACGTCTCGCCGTGCGCTGAGAAATAGGTCTTCAGGTGGTGTTCCACGGAATGGGATAGGCCATTGCCGCCGGTCTCGGCCAGCTCCGGCGAGGCTTCCGCGAGTTCCGCTTCTATGCCCTTCAGAGTAATGGATTCCTCGGGGTACAGCGCCGCCAACCGTCGCACCAGATTTTCCGCCTCGCGCACGTTTCCGGGCCAGTGGTACGATTTTAGGCGCTCCATGGCGTCGTCGTCGATCGATTTCAGCGGCAGGTTCTCGTCCACCACCCGGGCCAGAAAATGGTTTACCAACTCGGGGATGTCGTCCGTGCGTTCGCGCAGCGGAGGTAGACGGATGGGGACCACGTTGAGGCGGTAATAGAGATCCTCGCGGAACAGCCCGTGTCTTATCAGTTGCCGCAAGTCCCGGTGGGTGGCGGTAATTATTCTCGCATTGGCTCGGATCGACGCGCGCCCGCCGACGAGCGTGTACTCGCCGTCCTGGAGGACCCGAAGCAGCCGGGTTTGCGCTTCCGGCGGCATGTCCCCAATTTCGTCGAGGAACAAGGTGCCGCCCTCGGCCTGCGCGAAGCGCCCGGTGCCGCGTGTCGTGGCACCGGTAAAGGCACCTTTTTCGTGGCCGAACAGTTCACTTTCGATGAGGTCTTTCGGGATGGCGGCCATGTTGATGGCGACGAACGGGCCGTTACGACGCTTGCCGTAGTCGTGCAGGGCGCGCGCCACCAGTTCCTTGCCGGTCCCCGACTCGCCGACGATCATCACGGTGAGATCGGTCGGCATCAGGCGGGCTAGGGTGCGGTAAATGTCCTGCATGGCGGGCGAGCGCCCGATGATCGGAAGTCGTTCGTCCGGCGTTTCATTCCCTGCGGCATCTGTGGCATCGGCGGCGTTGTTGCGCGGCGTCTCCAGGGCGCGTCCGACGATGTTGATCAGGTCATTGAGATCGAAGGGCTTGGGAAGGTAATCAAAGGCGCCGCGTTCGGTGGCCTTGATCGCCGTCAACAGGGTGTTGCGGGCGCTCATCACGACGACGCGCAACTTGGGGCGAACCTTGCGGATGCGCGGCACAAGGTCTAACCCGTTGCCATCGGGCATTACCACATCCGTAACCACGAGGTTGCCCTGGCCCTCGCTGACCCAACGCCACAGCGTCGAGGCGTTGTCGGTGGCGCGGACCTCGTACCCCGCACGTCCCAAGGCTTGGCTAAGCACCTTGCGGATGGCGCTGTCGTCGTCGGCGACAAGAATGGTGGGAGCTGTCATCACCCGGTTTCCGTTTCCGTCCGCACCGGGAGCAGGATACGGAACTCGGTGCGGCCAGACACGCTGTCGAATTCGATAGCGCCTCCGTAATCGTCGACGATTTTCGCGACCAGGGCCAGCCCCAGTCCGTCACCCTTGGCTTTCGTAGTGACGAAGGGATTGAAGAGGCGCGTCCGCACGTCGTCGGAAACCCCCCCTCCGTTGTCCCTGACGGTGACCACGAGGGGAAGGTGGGCGTGGCTTCCCTTCCCGGGGACTGCGATGTGTATCTCGCTCCGGTAAGCCGTTTCGAGGAAGATTTCCGCATCTTTCTCCGGCGCCGCCTCGGCGGCGTTCTTGACCAGGTTGAGAAACACCTGGACCAGTTGATCGCGGCTTCCGGGCACCGCAGGGAGCGACGGGTCGTAGTTCTTCGCGAAACGGACGTGGTGGGCGAATCCGCTTTTCGCCAAACGGTGTACCCGGTCGAGGACCTCGTGAATGTTCACGGGTTGGCGCGCCACGGGAGCACTCTCCGAGAATTCCTCCATGCGGTCGACTAGCCGGCAGATACGGTCCGTCTCCTCTCGAATAAGCTTGGTCAGCAGGCGGTCTTCGGAGGAAACGCCTTCCTCGAGGAGCTGGGCGGCACCGCTAATTCCGGACAGCGGGTTCTTGACTTCGTGGGCCAGCATGGCGGCCATGGCGGAGACGGAGCGCACGGCACCGCGATGCGTGAACAGATGGCCCAGGGATTCGGCGATGGGGCGTTCGTGCAGGGCGAGCACCACGCTTCCCGCTTCCTCGGCAAGCGCCGCCGCCTGGACGTTGACCGTGTGTTCCCCGATGCGCGGCGAGGAAATCGTCAGGCCTTGTTCCAGAACCGGGTTGCCCCCCGTACGGGCCTGGTCGATGAGGGCGAGAAGCGGACTATCGCCGGGCAGGAAATCATCCAGGGATCGGCCGCGCAGGTGAGCCAGGCTGCCTTTGAAGAGCTGCTCGCCGGCGCTGTTGACATGCGCGATGAGGTTGTTGGCGTCCACCGTGACGACCGCCGACGTAAGGGCATCGAGGATCGATTCCGCGTCGGCCTGGCGCGGCCATGCTGTCGCGCGTACGGTCGTAGCGGATTCGCCCATCACGCCCTGCCTTCGGCAAAGCGAAGCTCCGGCTTCGCGCTGGCAGGGTCCATCCGGTCCATGTGGCGCCCGTAAAAATCATTCAACATTCGGCGTACATCGTCGGGGTTCTCGGCTTGGTTGACTCGAGCGCGAAACTCGGCCGAGCCGTGCAGTCCCTTGCTGTACCAAGCAAGGTGCTTGCGCGCCATGCGCACGCCGGTATGAGTGCCGTAGAGGGTGAGAATGGCGTCGTAGTGCTCGTGAACTATGGCCAGCCGCTCACTCAACGGCGGGTCGGTAAGGTGCTCGCCCGTCGCCAGGAAGTGGCGGACCTGGTTAGGGAACCACGGGCGCCCATAGGAGCCGCGGCCGATCATGATGGCGTCGGCCTGCGAGTCGTCCAGAATGCGCCGGGCGTCGTCGAAGGTGCATACGTCGCCGTTGGCGACGACCGGGATGCGTACGGCTTCCTTTACTTGACGGATAAAACGCCAGTCCGAGCGGCCCTTGAAGAATTGACAGCGCGTCCTGCCGTGCACGGTGACCGCTCGAATACCGCTCGCCTCGGCTATTTGGGCCAGTTTCGGGGCATTGCGGCTTTCGTCGTCCCAACCCGTGCGCATCTTGAGGGTAACGGGAACGTCGACGGCCGCGACCACCGCCTTGAATATCCGGGCGGCGAGCCCCTCCTCGCGCATGAGGGCGGATCCGGCATGGCCGTTGACGATTTTTTTGACTGGGCAGCCCATGTTGATGTCGATGACGGCGGCTCCCCTATCGGCGTTGATTCTTGCCGCCTCCGCCATCACCTCGGGATCGCAGCCGGCAAGTTGCACGGCCATCGGGTATTCCTCGGCGCCCACCGCCGCCATGCGCAGCGTCCTTCGCACCTCATGGATCATCGCCCGACTGGCGATCATCTCGGAAATGACGAGACCGACCCCCAACCTCTTGACCAGACGCCGGAAAGGCATGTCGGACACCCCCGACATGGGGGCTAGAAATACCGGCGATTCCAGGCGAATGGGACCGATTTGCATGGCCTTGGAACGACAAAACATGGAGGATGGGATCCGTTCCCCATGCCTACTTAATAGGCAAGCGAACTATTAGCACCGCCTGTGCCTGTTTTCCAGGCAAAATTGGGAATTCCGAGCCTTTGGCTGACGCGGGCCACTAGCTCATCAAGACGTCGGTGACGAATTTCACCCCGGGATAGCCTAGTGTCAGCAGCAGATAGGCGAGGAGAACGAGCCGAGCCGCCTTGCGGCCACGCATCCCGCTGCGGAAATGGGCAATCAGAAGTCCGCCGATGACGGCGAACGCCATTATGGTCAAGATGGTCTTGTGGTCGAAGACCAACAACCTGCCGGTTTCCCCGTACTGGACGGCCATGCCCGTCGCCAGGCCTAGGGCGAGCACGGACTCACCGGAGATGAGCAGGCGGACGAGCAGGATCTCGCAATCCGCTACCGACGGCAGGAGCCGCGTCATGGCGTTAGGTTTCTTGGCTTTCAGGGCGCGTTCCTGGAGGAAGGCGCCGAGTGCCGCGATGGCGCCGATGGTGACCAACGCGTAGGTCGTCACCGAGAAGGCGATGTGAACGCCGATCCAACCGACGGGAGCGTTGCCCAAGGCTTTTTCCGGCGCGTGCTGCCATATGGTGGCGAGGATACCGACGATCAGCATGTAAGGGGCCAGCAACACGGTCAGTTTCCACGCCTTGCGGGTCGCCCCGGCAAGAACGGCGAAAACGACCATGGTGGTGGCGATGGTCACCCACAGCGTCGTCGACAGTCCCGTGCGCCATGACCCCGACGTCTGGGCTATGGCCCAGGCAAGCGGGCCCGCCACCGCCACCGCAAGCAGGGCCCAGTAGATGCCGTCCCGACTGCGGTCGCGACGCCAGCCGAGGAAAGCCGACGGCACCAGCGCGACAAGGGCTGAAAGGCTGAATATCAGGTTATCTGTCATGAAGCGGACTGTATCCTGGTGTTTGCCCCGTGGCCGTATTCTGGGCGGGTGCCCCCCCCCACTTTCGCATGCGCACCTTCGCGCCCGACGCGGCGCTTGGCAAGCCCCCTTAGGCGAACTAGTTTTCGGCGACCGGCCGGTGTCGACTAGAATATGCAAATTGGGGGAGGATTGGCATGACCGGATGTATTGCCCTCGTGGTTGCCGCGGGGCGGGGACGGCGCTTTGGCGGCGAACTGCCCAAGCAATACAAGGAGTTGGGCGGCGTACCCGTAATTCGCCGTGCCATCCTGCCCTTCGTCGCCCACCCGGCAATCGAGGCGGTGCGCCCGGTCATCCACCCGGATGACCGGGCGCTGTTCGACGCGGCAAGCGTCGGCCTCGATCTCCTGGAGCCCGTCGCCGGAGGGGCTAGTCGCCAGGATTCGGCGCGCCTCGGCCTGGAGAGCCTGGAAGCGCGCGCCCCGCAACGGGTGCTGATTCACGACGCCGCCCGCCCTTTCGTCACAGAGCCCCTTATCTCGCGCACTTTGGCGGCCCTCGACGCGCTGCCGGGGGCCGTTCCTGCAGTGCCGGTCCGCGATACCCTGAAGCGCGAAGCCGATGGGCGGGTCGCCGAAACGGTGAGCCGCGAGGGGCTTTGGCGGGTGCAAACACCCCAGGGCTTCCGTTTTTTCGATATCCTGGCGGCACACCGGCGTTTTTCGGGTCTCGAGTTGACCGATGACGGTGCGGTCGCCGAACAGGCGGGACTCGGTGTGGCGTTGGTGGAGGGCGGCGAGGATAACGTCAAGATGACCACCGAAGAGGACCTGCGGCGTGCCGAGGCCCTGCTGGGGGTTGGCGAGGTGCGCACCGGCATGGGGTTGGACGTTCATCGTTTCATTCCCGGCGACGGCCTGATTCTGTGCGGCGTAGCCATCCCCTTCGAGTCCAGCCTCGAGGGTCACTCGGACGCCGACGTGGGGCTGCACGCTTTGACCGATGCTATTTTTGGCGCCATCGGCGCCGGCGACATCGGCAGCTATTTTCCATCCAGCGAGGCGGCGTGGCGCGATGTCCCCTCGGATACATTCCTGCGCCACGCCGGCGCGTTGTTGGCGGCGCAAGGCGGCACGCTGGTCAATCTCGACCTCACTCTGGTCTGCGAGCACCCGAGGGTGGCGCCCCACCGCGCCGCGATGACCGGGCGCATCGCCGAAATCCTCGGCATCGATCGCGGGCGCGTGAGTGTCAAGGGAACGACCACGGAACGCCTTGGTTTCCTCGGCCGCGGCGAGGGAATCGCCGCACAAGCGGTGGCGACCGTGCGGCTACCGCCCGGAAACGCACGCGAATAAATAAAAACTAAGGACTGGCGGCACGTGAAAAGGTTTCAATCCGACAAGATCGAAACCATGTTGATAGATTCCGATACCGGCTCCCGTGATTCCCTTCGAATGGCATTGAAAAAACAATGGTTTTCTGGGGTTTTGCCTGGGAACGACGCTGGCCGACGTTACCGAGCAGTTCGCCGTCAGGGTGCCCAACCTGCTGATCTGCGAGGCCGATCTGGCCGACCGCGAATTTAGCAAGTTCTTGCATGGGATTCGGCATCAAGTTGTGGGTACCAACCCGTTCCTCCCGGTCATGGCCTTGAGCTACAACCCGCCCCCTGAACTGGTGAAGAATATCATTGGCTCGGGAGTCGACGATCTAGTGCCCAAGCCTGTTTCCGCGGACCGCCTGATCGACCGCATCAAACTGCTGATCGAGGCGCGTAAGCCCTTTGTTGTGACCACCGATTACGTCAGTCCCGACCGCCGCAAGACGTCGGATCACGAGGATACGATTCCGCGCGTCGAGGTGCCCAATCCGTTACGCGCCAAGGCCATCGGCACGAAGGATATCGCTCTCGACCAGAAGGCTATGGCGGATGCCATCGCCCAAATCAACTTGCGGAAGCTGGAGAGGTACGCCGTGCAGATCGGCGTCCTAACGGAACTGATCGCCCCCGCTTATGAATCGGGCGCCTTCGACCAATCGGTGAAGGACCACGTTGATCAGCTCATGTACCTGGCGGAGGATACCAGCCGCCGACTGGCCGACTGGTTGGCACCACGTATCTCTATATTTCCAAACTCTGCGATTCCTTGCGTTCCGTGGTTGATCCCATCGCCGCGAGCGGCGGCGCGGTGCCGGAGAAGGACCTCAAGCTCTTGTCTAATCTCGCCAAGGCCACTGAAAAGACCTTCGACGTGAAGGAGGAGACGGAGGCGATAGCCCGAAAGATTGCAGCATCCGTGCGTTATAAATAAATTTGCATTGTGAATGTGTTATAATGTTTCTTTAATAATCCAGTTTAAAAAATCTATGTTACCACCCGCGATGGGAAACGAAACCACGCACGGACAGTCGTAGCTATGCAGTTCCTTGACGCGGCTTATCACATTTTCCGTCAATTCCCGCCGCGTTTTGAGGATGAGCGAGGCCTCGCTATCCTCTTGTACGGTGCCCTCCCACCAATAAAACGACGCGATTTCCGGCACCACGTTGGCGCAAGCGGCCAGCCGTTCTTTGACGATCGTACGGCCGATTTTCGCCGCTTCGGCGCGCGAGCCGGTGGTAACGTAAACCATCACCGTGGACATGGTTACCCCTCCCCGTTTGGCGGCGACTAGGCTTGGCCGACTCCTGAAACTACCTTACCATGGCACCACTTTCGTCGTCCCGTCGGAGCTAGTGGCCATGGATGAAACAACGCACGCGGAAAATTCGCCGCACGGAAAAAGAGGCGATGCTCAGCCATCACCGCCCCAGCGCCGGTGGCTGCGACGCGGGCTGGACCAACCGGGCGGCAAGCTGCCGCTTTTCGACGGTAACGGACAGCGCATCAGAGAGCGCACAGTTCGCAGTTGTATGGAAAAGGGCTGGGCCGAGCCGTGGTTCGACAATCCCATAAAGCCGGACTGGCTGGTTTGCAAGCTGACCGAAATGGGGCGCCGAGCCTTGAAGGCCGAACGCTGAAGACAGCTGATTTTACCTCCGAATGCTGGCCAGCTGCACGTGTAGGTGGCGTTTGTTGCGGTTTGGAATCGAAGGCCGGCGCGGCGCCAGTCGCCACGACCGGTTCGACTTCGATGTGCAAGGCGAGCCGGCGCCGCCACCACGGGCTTGAGAGTAAATTCGAGGTTTGTTGGGGCGGCTTCTAATCAGCGCTATCGTGGACGTCGGCGGAACCTTTTTCTATGGCGTGGCGCAGTGCCTCGAAGGCGTTGCGGGCTTCCTCGAAGTTTACCCAGCGCTTGCGAACTTCCGCGGTGTCTGCCGTATTGGGGATTTCCCCTTTTTCGTTGACGCCGAGCCCGAAGGCGACCTTCAGGTAGCGCGCGCACAGCCGCCCGACCACTACGGCGAGTGTGAGGATGGCATCTTTGGTCAGGTCGGGAATAGCGGCTTGGATAATCTGCTGGTTGGCGAGGCAAACGCCTTGTCCGATCTCTCCCAAAAAGCGCTTTTGGTCGAGCAACTCGTGGTAATCGTCTTTTATGTCGCCCATAGGTTACTCTTGGTGGCTCCGGTGATCGGGCGCCGCATTTGGCCGAAGGTGACAATCGAAACCAAGGCGCGGCCATCGCCGGACCCGTCCGCCCCCATCTTCTTGGCCGTGGCGAGAACGGTCTCGGGCGTAATGTCCGCGCCGCCGCCCGAGATGGCGATGATTTTTGTATTGGAGCGCAACTGGCGCAGCTTCTTGATCCTCTCGAGTCCCCCCATTCCCCCCATGAGGACGTTGGTGATGACCAAGATCGCCGCCGCTCTTGGCGAACTCCGCAAGGACATGTTCCATGTTGGGGAAGTGAGCCACGCCAACGTCGCTTTCGGCGAGGTTCTTGGTCACCGCCTCGACCTCTGCCGCATCGTCGTCGATAAGCAGCACCCGGCGCCTCTGGGGTTCACTTTTCGCGCTCACTTGCGCGCGTGCCGTCTCGGGGGCTTTTTCGGGGTCCTTCTTCGGAGTTCCCTCCGGGGCTTTCTCCGAAATCTCTCCCTCCAGCTCCCCCTCCAATTCCCCGTCCAACTGGCGCTTGCGTTTCTCCTTCTTGCGCTTTTTCTCCTCGGTCCTCTTGCGCGCTTCCTCGGAGCGGCGATTCCCCTCTTCGATGCGCTTGGCTCTGCGTTCCCGGCGGCCCGCCTCGGCCTTCCTTTCCCGGATGATGATGAACCCGACATAAAATGTGAACAAGGTCAGGGGCGGTGCGAACACCAGGCCAAGATTCTTCGCCGACCTGTTGAAATTCCGCACATCGTGATCGCGGATGTGGGTCGACTTGCAATCGTAACGTTGGGAATATGAGCTGCGGCAATCCTTGATCTTCTGCTCGAGCTTCTCTTGCTCGCGCGTCGTGTGAATATCCGCGTGGGGGAATCGGGGCGCGCCAACTCAAGCCAGCCGAAGACGACAATCCACACCACGACAACGCCGAATAACGGCTACTTGATGATGGTAGGGCCGCTTTTCATGGTTGGTCTCCACTAAGCCTTTGTTTCCACTATGCTACCAGCACTCCCGCAAAGGTCAACGCCGAGAAAGGCCGTCTGTATCGCCACGGTTTGTCGATGGACTTTTTCTTTGTGCGAAGCCGGTGTACCGTGGAGCGGCGCAGTTGATGCGAAGAGGTTTGGCCATGGCATCGACCTCGGATGGAACGTGTGATGAAAAACGCCGCCACCCGCGCTATTGCGTCCGCAAGGCGGCGCGCACAAAGAGCGTCGATCAAGACCACGATGGCGCGCTCATGGACATCTCGGCCTCCGGCGCCGCCATCGAGCCGCAGACGGATATGGAGAGTGGCACCCCCGTCGAGGTTGATATCGAGGACTTCGGCATCTTCGCTGCACGCGTGTCGCGTATGCCGGAGGACGATCTCTTCGCCGTCGAGTTCGACATGGACGAGGATGATGAAGAGCGGTTGATCTCCGAATTAACGCAAATTCACGACGAAACCAGGCTGGAAGATTTATAGACCCGCATGGACCCGCGGCGCGGCCGTGGCCTTCATGTGGCTCGCCGTCGGGGTGGCATGCCCCGCCCTCGCCGCGGGTGGCTAACAGGCGTTTGTCGATATACACGGCGGCAACTTCGTCATCGGCGACGCCACCGGGGAACTCGATGAAGCGCCGCGCATGGTCTTCGGGAAGGCCTTCCGGCTCATGCGGCTCGAGGCCACCAATCGGCAATTCGCAGCCTTCGTTGCCGCCACCGGCCACGTCAACGACGCCGAGAGCACGGCCGGGGCTACGTCTGGACAACCCGCTGGCAGCGCGTACCGGGAGCCGATTGGCGTCACCCCTATGGTTCCGGAGACGCCTACGCCGGAAACCCCGATCATCCTGTCGTGCAGGTCTCGGCCAGCGGCGCAGCGGCGTTTTACGACTGGTTCGGAGGCGGCTGTCGAGCGGCGCGGAGTGGGAGTTCGGAGCCCGTGGCACCGATGGCCGCCGCTATCCCTGGGGCGACGAGCCGCCGCGGGACGACGGCCGCCACCGCGCCAATTTCGGGGCCGTGCGCTGCTGCGTCGCCGACGACGCGGACGGCTATGAACGGACGGTCCCGGTTGGAAGTTTCCCCCTGGGCGTCTCGCCGTTCGGGCTTTCCGATATGGCCGGAAACGTGTGGGAGCGGACGGCGAGCCCCTATCCGGGGCGCCGCTATTGGGTGGCCCTGCGCGGCGGCGGGTGGGGAAACGACCCCTATTGCCTGCGCGTCTCCTATCGTCACGGCAATCCGCCCGACATCGACCTCGACATGGTCGGCTTCCGCTGCGCCGACGACGCCGAGTAAGGGGGAGAGTCGCGGCTGCCTTAGACGACGGTGCGGTAGCGTTCGATGCAGGTGGCGAGAACCTCGTCGGCGTTGCGCTTCCACCAGTCGAGAGCGGAGAAAATTTCAACCTCGTAGCACCCCGAATAGCCGGTCGCCTCGACCCAACCACGGATGCGCCGGATATCGATGACGCCGTCGCCCATCATGCCGCGGTCGGTGACCAGATCGCGGGTCGGCACCAGCCAGTCAGAGACGTGGAAGGCGAGGATGCGCCCGGCGGCGCGGTCGATCTGGCGTCGCAGGTCTGGGTCCCACCACACGTGGTAGACGTCGACGGCGATGCCCAGGCCCGGGCCCAACTCGTCGCACAGGTCGTTGGCCTGGGCCATGGTGTTCACGCAAGCGCGGTCGGCGGCGTACATGGGGTGCAGGGGCTCGAGGGCGAGCGGCATGGCGGCAGTACGTGCGTGCTCCAACAGCGCCCCGATGCCGTCGCGCACCTGGGCGCGAGCGTCGCCCAGGTCCTTGGAGCCCGGGGCCAGCCCGCCGACCACCAGCACCAGGCACTCGGCGCCGATGGCCAGGGCCTCGTCGACGGCGCGCCGGTTGTCGTCGAGCGCTGCCTGGCGGCCCGCCTCGTCGGCGGCCGGGAACGTGCCGCCCCGGCACAGGCCGGTGACGCGCAGGCCGTGGCCGGCGATGAGTTGCGCCCCCTCGCCGATGCCGCATTCGGCCAGTTTGTCCCGCCACGGCCCGATGGCGCCGATACCGTGACGCGCGCAGCCCTCGATGGCTTGACGTAGGGAGCACTGGGCGCGCACCGTCGCCGTGTTGAGGGACAACAGGGCGCTGTCGGTGGAGAGGTCGCGCAACCCTCCCGCCATCAAGGTAGCAGGGGCTCGACATCGACCCAGCGCCGCTCGGCCCAGCTCTTGAGGCCGGCTTCGGCGAGTTGGACGCCTTTGGCGCCCTCCAACAGGGTCCACGGGAACGGGGCGTCCTCGAAGAGGTGACGGATGAAGGCCTCCCACTGCGCCTTGAAGCCGTTGTCGTAGGGCACCTCGGGGTCTGGCACCTCCCGCCAGTCGTCGCGGAAGTCGATGGGCTGTTCGACGTCCGGATTCCACACCGGCAATGGCGTATCGGCGAGGGATTGGATGAAGCAGCGGCGCAAACCGACCATCGCCGAGCCCCGCGTGCCGTCCACCTGAAAGGTCAGCAGGTCGTCGCGGCGCACCCGCACGCACCACGAGCTGTTGATGTGGACGATGGTGCCGCCCTTGAGCCGGAAGGTGGCGTAGGCGGCGTCGTCGGCGTCGGCGTCGTAGGGCTGGCCCGCCTCGTCCCAGCGTTTTGGCAGGTGGTTGGCGCCTAGGCAACTGACGCTTTCGACCTCGCCGAACAGGTTGTCGAGCACGTAGCGCCAGTGGGCCAACATGTCGAGGATGATGCCGCCGCCGTCCGCCGCCCGGTAGTTCCAGCTCGGCCGCTGGGCGGGCTCTTCGTCGCCCTCGAACACCCAGTAGCCGAACTCGCCACGTACCGAGAGGATGCGCCCGAAGAAGCCCCCGTCGATTAGCGTTTTGAGCTTTCGCAGGCCGGGCAGGAAGAGCTTGTCCTGCACCACCCCGTTCTTGATCCCGGCGCGGGCGGCCAGGCCGGCGACGTCGAGGGCGTCGGCTAGGTTGGCCGCCACCGGTTTCTCGCAATAAATATGCTTGCCGGCGGCAATGGCCTTGCGCAGCAGTTCGGCCCGCCCGCCCGTGGTTGCCGTGTCGAAAAAGAGGGTGTCGCCGGAATAGGCCAGGGCGCCGTCGAGATCGGTTGTCCAGCGTTCGATGTCGTGGGAATCGGCGAGACCGCGCAGCTTGTCCTCGTTGCGGCCGACCAGGATGGGATCGGGCATGACGCGATCGCCACCGGCCAGGGCAAGGCCGCCGGCGTCACGGATGGCGATGATGGATCGGGCCAGGTGCTGGTTGGCCCCCATGCGTCCGGTGATGCCGTTCATGATGATGCCGAGGCGGTGTTCCGTCATGGGGAACTCCTGATCCGTCGTGTGAAAGCGGTTCCCATGTTAGCCCAAACAGCGGTCGGGGGAAGGCCCGATGCGGCCTTACCCCGGGCGGGGTTGGATTTCAGGTCTCACCCGAAAGTCCAAGGGGCCGGCCGTTTCCGGCCAACCACTTGTATTTATTGGTCAGAGCGACTGGATTTAAACCAGCGCCCCCTTACACCCCCAGTGTTGAATTCACTATTTCTCTCCATTTCTCTGCCCGTTGTTGCTTTACTGAAATCCGCATAAATACTTCTAAATAAACAGGTATCACCCGAAGCGAAAAGCAACTCGATGTCGCCCTTGGACCGAGATGCCGTGTCCATAACGGGAATTCGGCGCTGGTGTCGCTTAGGTCCAACTGGGTCCTGAATGCGGACTATCGTCGGACTACCGAAAAGGGATCGATCGCGTACTCAGACGACTAACTCCATACTTCCTTTGCGACCTCGACCACCAATCGAAGTTTTCTTATTTGGTTATCTTCGGTCAGCTCGTTGCCTTCGATGGTGCTCGCAAATCCACATTGGGGACTGAGAGCGAGGTAGTCCAGGGGCACGTAGCGGGAGGCTTCCTCGATGCGGCGTTTTAGGTCGTTCTTCGGCTCCAACTCCGGATGTTTGGTGGTGACCAAGCCAAGCACCACGGTCTTGTCCTCAGGGACGTAACGCAGGGGGGCGAAGTCACCTGATTTAGGGGTGTCGAACTCCAGGAAAAAGGCATCAATACCCGTCTCCCGAAACACCGCATCGGCCACATGCTCATATCCACCCTCCGAGGCCCAAGAGCTTCGGAAGTTGCCATGGCACAGGTGTAAACAAATTGTCATGCCATCGGGCCGCCCCCGAACCACGTCGGCGATCATGCGTGCAAATATGTGGGGTATCTCGTCCGGGTCCTCCCCGAGGTTCCGATAGCGATCTTGAAATTTGGCATCGCACGCGTGTGAGAAGTTAGTGTCATCGATCTGGACGTACGTGCAACCGGCCTCAGATAGCATCGCAAGTTCTTCGCAATAGACCTGAGCGACATCGGCGAAGAACGTTTCTTTATCCTCGTAAGTCTTCTCGATAGCGGCCCAGCCGCCACGGGCATATATGTAACCAGGTCCAGGAATGCATACCTTGGGTGCGCGGCTCGTCACCGACTTGAGAAACTTGAAGTCCTCGACCTGGATGCCTCCTTGGGGATGGCGCAGCTTGTCGGCCACAACGAGGTTTCTCGGTCGGTACTCCGTTTCTCCGTGCTCGTTTCGGAAGCGCACGGTGATCTCGCCCTCGACCTCAATGCCGTCGATGCCACTGAGGAAGTCCATGTGAAACTGACGACGCCGGAATTCCCCGTCGGTGACAGCTTGAAGTCCAACTTCCTCCTGCATGGCAACGGCGTCGCGGATGAATTTGTCCTCGACGGTGCGAAGGTCGGCGGCAGTAATCTCACCCCGCTCGTGGCTGCCGCGCGCATCTTTCAGTTCGTGGGGCCTAAGCAGGCTGCCCACGATGTCGGCCCTAAATGGCGGGTGATCGTTGCTTGCCATGTCGCGTTCCTTTCCCTGTATTAGGTTTCTTAAATTGCTTAAGCCGACATTTCCCAGATGATATCCAAATTCATAGAAATTGTACCACTGTCCCACCGCCACCGGAACAGTATCCCTTTTGCAGCCACCCGACTGCATGTGTCCGTCATCAAAACATTTGGGACATCTGAACCTATTTCTTAACGGAGGATCTGGCTCATCTTGGTTTGATGTTAAGCCGCTTAAGGAAGGCAAGAACGCCATCAATTGGCGCCCGAATGGTAGCGCCAGGGGCGGCCCCGGCTAGAGGCCGCTGGGGCCGAGGGGCTTGTTCCAGAAAATCTTGGACCTGATCGATGATCTA